>Ga0213827_1001312_pt1 | contig 14459 bp, 11 predicted proteins | sample MC6MC0898MG_FD_180669 | JGI IMG/M metagenome (GOLD analysis project Ga0213827, IMG submission 180669) | Enriched soil aggregate microbial communities from Iowa State University, Ames, United States - MC6-MC0898-MG | ecosystem: Environmental > Terrestrial > Soil > Unclassified | place: USA: Iowa...
TGGATCAGATACTCATCGCATTGGGCATGGGCATTCTCGGCGCGGTGATTTTTGCCGGGATCGGCCTCATCTCCGGCAGCGATGAAACCACCACCCTCGCCCCCTTGACCCTGCTGGTGGTGCTGCTGGGCGTGCCCGCCGCCGGGGTCCTGACCTTCTTCCTCGCGGGCGCGGTGGCCAAGCACATGACCCATGCCGTGCCCACCGCGCTGCTGGGGATTCCGGGCGATACCATGGCCACGCCCCTGATGCGTGAGGCCAACTTCCTGCGCAACCTGGGCGTTCCGCACATAGCCCTGCGCAAGATGATTTCCGGCGCAGTGATTGCGGCGTTGATCGCGGTACCGATGGCCGTGCTGTTCGCCCTGATGCTCGCGCCCTTCGGTGACATGATCAAGCATGCCGCTCCCTGGGTGTTCCTGTTGGCGGCAGTCGCCATCGCCTGGTTCTCCAAAGGTCGCCTGGCGGCCGTGCTGACGCTGATCCCCTTCGTCATGGTGATTGTCGGCCTGCAAAGCATTACCGGGCAGTACGGTGTCAAGCTCAGCGTCAGTTACTTCCTGGGCATTGCCATCGGGCCGCTGATCGCCGCGCTGTTCTCCATGCTCGCACCGGCCGAACGGGCCACCATGCGCCGCCAGCAAGTGCGTACGTTTTCCCTGTCGCCCGACGTCAAAAGCTGGGGCGGGTTTTTCCCCAATCCCCTCAGGGTGCTGGACAGCAAACAGAGCATGTGGACGGCCATTACCGCAGTCGTCTCCAGCGCCACCTTTGTGTTCAGCCCGGTGGCCATGACCGTGATCATGGGCGAGGTCGTCGGATCGAGGATCAAGCACGTCTACCATCGTCTGACCACCGTGATTACCGCGCGCAACGGAGTGACCGAATCCACTTACCTCGCCGAGGCACTGATCCCGCTGATCGCCTTTGGCCTGCCCCTGAGCCCCGTCGCTGCGGGCCCGGCTGCGCCACTGTTCAATGCGCCGCCACGCTTCAGCGTCGACACCGCAACGGGCCAGGTCAACAACCTGCACACCCTGCTCAACACCTGGGAGTTCCTCGGCTACGGCATGTTGGCGGTGGTGGTGGCGATCCTGATCGCTTACCCGTTCACCATGAATTACGCCCATAAGGCGGCGTCCTATGTGTCGCGCAAGATCAGCCACGAAGCGGTGATCTCGACCTTTGTCGGCCTGATCCTGGTGATCGGCATCTGGGAAGGCGGCCTCCTGGGCCTGGCGGTGATTGTCACCATCGGCCTGCTGGGCGGTTTTCTCTCACGCTTCCTGGGCTTCAACATCGGCGTGCAGTTCATGGGCTACTACACCGCCGTGCTCACAGTCCCGGCCCTGGTTGCCCTGTTGCACAACTAGGGCTTGGCGGCACCTCGTCCCGTCGTAAACCACCCCTACTCAAACAGCGCAGTTTTTTCGCAGGCCTCGCCCTGCGGGGGAGACCTGCGCTTTAAAAAAAGACAACAAGACCGTGTCCCTGCTGCTGTCCGCCAGGACCGGCGCCAACACCTTCTACCTGGGCCTGCAGAGAGACTATGGCGAGACCGGCTGGATGCGTCACGACTTCGACTTCGCGGCGCTGGCGCAATTCAACCCTGCCGACGCCCGTGCTTCCCGCCTCCTCCCGCCGATGTGGCTGCTACGCTGAAACCACCACGGAGGATTCACCATGCCCAATTCCGACCTGCTGCCTTCCCTGCTCTCCAAGCTCAACGAAAACCAGCTCGCCCTCGAAGCGGCCATTCTGGAGCTGTCGAACTGGGTCGAGCTGCACGGCTCACCCGAGGTCGCCGACCACGTGCGCAGCGCCCTGGACACCATCGACCACAACGAGGAATTCATCAAGCTGACGTTGGCCGTACTGATGACACCCGAGTGACCCGCTGCCTGCCCACGGCACAGGCGCCACTACCCGGTGAAATACTTCAACAGCCACAACGCGCCCATCCCGACCGCCAATGTCAGGAGCGTGTTGCGCGTCTTCCAGGCGACCCAGGCCGCCAGAATAGCGGCGGGGATCTGCGCATTAGCCAGGACAAACTCACCCTGGCCACCGGGGTACACCACGGCGGGCAACACCAGGGCCGCCAGCACACTCGCCGGAACGTAGAGCAAGGCTCGCCTGAGCAGCGCCGGGATGCGCAATCGGCCATACAGCTCGACAAAAGAAAGACGCATCACGAACGTGCCCAGCCCGACCGCCAGGAACAGCACCCACAAACTCAGGTCGCTCATCGTGTCTCCCCCTCGGCGTCAGCAGCCAGCGCTTCGCTCGATGGGCGCTTGCGCAGACTCTCGAGCAACACACCCGCCACCACACCCCCTACAGAGGCGCTGACCAGCCCCAGGTTATAGGGCATATCCACCGCAAACACGGCGATCAATCCGCCTACCGTGGCGGCACCCAGACTCGGTGCGCTACGTATACCGGGAACCAGCAGCGCGAGAAACGACAGTGGTATGGCAAAACTCAACGACCAGCTCTCAGGGATATTGGCGCCCAGGTAGATGCCTGCCAATACCGACAGTTGCCATACCAGCCACATCGCGACGGCAGTGCCGGCATAATAATGCTGGGCAAATCGCCCGAGCTCACCGGACGCCAGCTTGAGACTGCATAGGGCGTAAGACTGGTCGGAAAGCATGTAGGACAATGGCCAGGTCCAGCGTCGGGGCAAATGATGCAGATGGGGCGCCAGTGACGCGCTGTACATGATGAAACGCAAGTTGATCACCAGGGCCGTGACCACAATCGCCAGCGGCATGACACCCGTATGCAGCAATTGCAGCGCGACCATCTGCGCCGATCCGGAGTAGAACAGCAGCGTCATGCCCATGGTCGTGCCAGGCGACAGGCCCAGGCTGATCGCCATGACCCCCGTCAACAAGCCAAAGGGCACGACCCCGGGGCTCAATGGCAAAAGCGCCCGCACACCGTGCATGAACGCTTCCCTTGCTGTTCGGTAAGGCATTTGGACTCCTTTTAATCTGTTCGCGCCGCCAGGTATCGAGACCATATAGCTTACAAAGCCCAGCCGGGGGATTTATCGTGTCCGGATCAATTACTCGGTAAGAGGTAGGACCTGGTGCTGACGGTAACGTGGATAAGACATGGCGAGAGCGCCGCCAACGCTGGCGGAGCATCCTCGGACCCAGCGCTGATCCCCCTCACGGAGCGCGGTAAGGCCCAGGCCCAGGCCATTGCCGAGTCTTTCGAGGCCGCACCGGACTTGATCGTTATGTCGCCATTTACCCGAGCCCAGGATACAGCGGCCCCCACCCTGCGCAAATTCCCGGATGCCCCGGTGCAAGTGTGGCCGGTCGAGGAGTTCACCTACCTCTCGCCCGCGAACTGCATGAATACAACGGCGGCGCAAAGGCGTCCATGGGTCCAGGCGTATTGGCGCGCCAGCGATCCGGATCACAACAACGGACCCGGGACAGAGTCATTCCATGGCCTGGTCCTGCGCGCGCAAACAGCACTGCGCCAACTGCAGGGCAACACCGGCTCGGTGCTGGTGTTCGGCCACGGGCAGTTCATCCAGGTTGTACGCTGGCTGATTCTGCTGGCGCCCCAGCAAATCGATGCCGCTGCCATGGGCTCGTTTCATGCGTTCGACGAGGTCAATCCCATCGTGAATGGTGAATCTGTTCGCTTCACCTTTGACGGACAGCGCTGGGCGAGCGCTATGCATCTGTAGGAGCAGCCGGGCGGCCGCCTCGCCCGCCCTTACCACTCAGGCCGACCGACAGGTCGCCGCGCTCTGGCTTTTGATCTTGATCCACCCGCACCGTCGGCAGATAGAGGCGGTCTTGGTCTAAGGGCTGCGAGGACTGCGTCCTCGAACGCAGCCTCGCAGGCTCGACAGCTGCTACGGAGGGAGCGTCGTCCGCCAAAAAAGCAGGCCGGCCGGTAGGCCGCCTCGCCCGCTCTTACCACTCAACAGGCCGAGCGTTAGCTCGCCTGCAGCTCTTGATCTTGATCCACCGCCCCGTCGGCAGGCTGAGCGAAGGTATGCATCCGGGGATTGGCGCAACGCGCCGTTCGACGCAGTCGAACCATCGCCAGGAGGTGCAGCGCAGCAAACCGGAGGGCGATGCCCCCGGATGGATACCGTAGCGAAGGGACCCCGAGCCTAAGCGAGGGGCCGTACGTCAGGGGTAAGAGCCCTTGGTTACTTGGGGCTTTTCCAAGTAACCCGCCGTCAGGGCGGAACCTTAGCCGGCCGTTACCGCAGCAACGGATATGCCCACAAATCCAACAAACACTGCTGACGGGCTGCTGCTACAGACGCAGCCCTGGCGCAACCATCCGCACCCTCAGCACCCAATCCCCAGCCCCGTCAGCCCGCAAGCCGTACCAGGCGCCATGGCATGTCCATTGCAATCATCCCGGGCAAGGCGTCCTCGCACGCGTTATTGAATCAGGAGCACCCATGAGCACTGAATTTTTCTGGCGTCTGCCGCTGGGCACCGACGGGCCGCAGTTGAGCACCGACAAACACAATCGCGGCACCTCCCACCACCGCCCGGGCAACATCGCACCGGGGCGCTTGCCCAACGGTGAGCCGGACGACTTCACCTACATCGACTACATCGCCCAGGTGGCCAGGGCGGCGGAACTGGCCGGGTTTGAAGGCGCGCTGCTGCCCACCGGCCCCGAGCCCTGGATCGCCGCGGCGGCGCTGGCCCGGGAAACCCGGCGCATCAAGTTCCTGATCGCCTTCCAGGCCACCTGGACCCTGCCGGCCTACGCCGCGCAACAGGCGGCCATCCTGCAGAACCTCAGCCGTGGCCGCCTGGAGTGGAACATCATCACCGGCGGCAATCCGGCCAGCCAGCGCGCCAACGGCGACTTCCTCGAACACGACCTGCGCTACAAGCGCACCGGCGAGTTCCTCGACATCATCCAGGGCCTGTGGCAGAACGAACGCTTCTCCTACGACGGCGACATCTATCAACTGGAGAACGGCGCCCTGCCCCACGGCCTGCATCAGGAGCGCAAGCCCGGCGTGTACTTCTCCGGCTTCTCCGACGCGGCACTGGACGTCGCCGCCAAGCACGCCGACGTCTACCTGAACTGGGCCGAGCCGATCGACAAGCTCAAGCCGCACATCGAACGGGTGCGTGAACTGGCCGACAAACAGGGGCGTAGCGTGCGCTTCGGGCTGCGGGTCGACCTGTTCGCCCGGGAAACCGAAGAGCAGGCCTGGGCCGACCTGCGCCGTCAGTTCGACAAGCTCGAGGGCCAGAGCAGCGTGGTCGCCAAGGGCTTCACCAGCGGCTCGGACTCGGTCGGCGGCGCACGGCAGACCGCCTATCACCAGAATGTCGATCGCTTCGACGACCTGATCATCGGCCCCAACCTGTGGGCCGGTTTCGCCAAGGCCAAGCCCGGACCGACCGTGGGCCTGGTGGGCAGCCACCAGAACATCGCCGAACGCCTGGTGGAATACCGCGACGCCGGTTTCTCGACCTTCATCCTGGCCGGCAACCCGCACCTCGAAGAGGCCTTGCGCATTGGCCAGGAAGTCCTGCCGCTGGTGCACCAGCGCCCCGCTGCCAGCCCGCCAACCGCACTCAAAGCCAGCGCCTGAGCGCTGAGGGAGACGACTTGATGACCCATCCACTCGATACGCTCTGGTACACCCGCTGCCCGGTTCCCACGGGGTTGGGGATCGCCGTGCAAAAGGGCTGGCTGCAGGACACCGTGGGCGCCCTCGGCACCCGGGTGCAATCGCTGCGCGAGTCCGCGGACAAGGCGGTGCGCGAGTCGCACTTCGATCACAGCTTGCAGAACTCGGTGCGCCACGGCGGCAACATCCCGGCGATCTGGGCCCGTGCCCAGGGCCGCGAGACCCGGGTGATCGGCCTGTCGTGGGCCGACGAAGTGCAACTGATCCTGACGCTTCCTGACAGCGGCATAAAGACCGTCAAGGACCTCAAGGGGCGCAGCTTCGGCCTGCCGGACTGGGCCGGCGCGCAGATCGATTTCACCCGGGCCCAGGCCCTGCGCGGCCTGGAGAACGCCCTCAAGCTCGAAGGCCTGCAGGTTGGCGACGTGCACTTGGTGAACTTTACATATGGCGGCACCTTCAGCGACCCGCAGGTGCACAACGTCAATGGCACACCGGTCACGGCGCAACGGGGCGCAGGGCGCAACCTGGAACTGATCGGCCTGCTGCGCGGCGAAGTCGACGCGATTTTCCTCAAGGGTGCCAGCGCCGCCCAGTACGCCCACGACTTCGGCCTGCACACGGTGATCGACACGGGCGCCCACCCCGACCCGCTGATCCGCAGCAACAACGGCACGCCACGCACCCTGGCGGTCGACCTGCACTTGCTGGAGCAGCATTTTGACGTGGCCAGCGGGATTCTCGACGCCGTGCTGCGGGCCGAACAGTGGGCTCAACTGCACCCCGATGAAACCCGCCGCTACCTGGCGCGTGAAACCAACAGCAGCGAGTACTGGGTCAGCGCCGCCTACGGCGACGACGCCCACCAGCGCCTGCGTACCGCACTCGACGAACAGGCCATCGAGGCCCTGCAGGACTTCACTCACTTCCTGCACCGCTGGCGTTTTATCCCGAACAGTTTTGACGTGCGCCAATGGATCGATCCGCGCCCGCTACAAGCCCTGCACACCGCCCTCGCCGGCTAACCTCAACCGCACGATCACCCTGGCGCGGCGGGGGTGATCGGTTTCATGGACTCGAACGAAGATCCCTTTATGAGCAAACCACTCGATACCCTCTGGTACACCCACAGCCCGGTGCCCACCGGGCTTGGCATTGCGGTGCAATCCGGGCGTCTGGCCGAGGCTTTCCAGGCGTTCGGCACCAATATCCAGTCATTGCGTGAGTCCAGCGAACGGGAAGTTCGCGAGGCCCACTATGACCATCACCTGAAAAACTCGGTGCGCCACGGCGGCAACATCCCGGCCATCTGGGCCTACGCCAGTGGCGTGCAGACCCGGGTCCTGGGATTGTCCTGGAGCGATGAGGTGCAACTGATCCTGACCACCGCCGAAAGTGGGGTGAAGAGCATTCGCGACCTGAAGAACCGCCGCTTCGGCGTGCCGAAATGGGCCAACGTGCAGATCGACTTCACCCGCGCCCAGGCGTTACGCGGACTGGAGAACGCGCTGAAGTTGGAGGGCCTGAATGTCAGCGATGTCGAGCTGGTGGACTACCCCTACGGCGGCACCTACAGCGACGATCAGAAGCAGCATGTGTATGGCTCGGAAGTCAGCCTCGGCACCAGCCGCTTCAGCCAGCGCAACAACGAGCTGATCGGCCTGCTGCGCGGTGATATCGACGCGATTTTCCTCAAGGGCGCCCACGCCGCGCACCTGGCCAACGAGTTCGGCTTGCAGGTGGTGGTCGATACCGGCTCGCACCCCGATCCACTGATTCGCTCCAACAACGGCACGCCGCGCACCCTGACCGTCGACACTCACCTGCTGCACGAACACTTCGATGCCAGTGTGACAATCGTCGACACCGTGCTGCGCACCGAGCAATGGGCGTGGGCCAACCCGGATGAAACCCGGCGCTTTCTCGCCCGCGAGCTGAACACCAGCGAATACTGGGTGGCCGCCGCCTACGGCGAAGACGCACACCGGCGTTTGCGCACCACCCTGGACAGTCGCTCGATTGCCGCCCTGCAGGACTTCACCGATTTCCTGCACCGCTGGGACTTCATTCCACGGCGGTTCGATGTACGGGAGTGGATCGATTTCAGCGTGCTGGAAGCGGTGATCGGCTCGACCTCGAGGGTGGCGGTCTGACGCCCCTGTAGCAGCTGTCGAGCCCGCGAGGCTGCGTCAACGGCCGCAGGACGTTCATTCGAACTGGCAATACCGCCGGGGTCGCTACGCAACCCAACGCAGCCTTCGGCAGCTGCTACGGCAACACAGGGACTGGCACTTGTGTTGCTCCAGCAGCACCCTCACAGCACCCCATGCTGAATACTCGACAGGGGACTTTCCAGCAACTTGGATCCGAACTTGTCGAGTCTTTAACAACCAACAAAATATTCTTTTTATTCCTTACTAAACAGCCACTTAGCAAAACTAAGCAACCACCAATACCCCCCTCCAACCTGTTGGCACGATCTCTGCTCTACCCCTGTTAGTGAAACTTTATCGGGGGAGTACCAACATGCATAAGCTTAATCCAATCACCAAGAGTATCTGGCTCACCTTGCTGCTCGCCGGGGGGGCCGTCAGCGAGGGGTTGCTGGCAGCCGAGACAGCAACAAGCGACGCCGACAAGACCAGCACCGAGCCGGCGCTGAAAACCGTGACCGTCACCGCCCAGTACAAGGAAGAAACCCTGCAGGAAATCCCGGTGGCGGTGTCGGCGATCCAGGGCACCAGCATCACGGCCGACGGCGTGCGGTCGATGGGCGACATCACCACCTTCGTGCCCAACGCCTCGGCGAAGAACCCTGACGGCGACGGCCGTCCGCGCTGGTACATCCGCGGCCTGGGCACTGGCGATACCGGTGCTGCCACCGTGTACCCGGTGGGGATCTACTCCGACGACGTCTACCTCAACGCTCCCATTGCCGGTGGTGGCCCGCTGTATGACCTGGAGCGCATCGAAATTCTGCGCGGGCCCCAGGGCACCCTGTACGGCAAGAACACCACGGCGGGCGCGGTGAACATCATCTCGCAAAAACCGAGCCTGGAGGCCAAGACCAACGGCTACGGCACGGTCGGTGTCGGCAGCAAGGATGAACGCATCGTCAGCGGCGCCCTGGGGGGCGTGCTGGTGGACGAAAAACTCGCCGCGCGGGTCGCGCTGTACTCCGAGGAACGCGACGGGTTCGCCGAGAACCTCACCGACGACCACACCTACGGCGACGTCAACAAGAAAGCCGTGCGCGTGCAGTTCCTCGCCCAGTTGAACCCTGACCTCGAAGCCCTGCTCAAGGTCCACGCCCGCCAGCACAAGGGCGACGGCAGCAACGGCTCGCTGCCGGTGGGGCGTTACTACAACGTCGGCTACCAGCGGCCGAACGGCCGCGATATCGAACTCAACGTCAATGAAGATGCCAAGCTCGACCATGACGGCACCTCGCTGACTTTCAACTGGAACCTGGGCGACTACACCCTGACCTCGATCACCGCCTACGACTACATCCGCGGCCAGTCCACCAGCGATGCCGACTACACGCCATACGAAGTCAACGGCGCGGCCACGGCCGACAACAAATACAGCCAGTACTCCCAGGAACTGCGCCTGGCCTCGCCCCAGCAGGAAACCCTGCGCTGGCTGGCCGGCGCCCACTACTTCCACGAGACCCTCGACAGCTCGGCCACGCGCTTTATCACCCCCGGCCCGACGCCCAATGGCAGTGGCTCCAACCAGATCGGCGGGGTCACCGACCTGCGTGACCTCAACTACGACCACAAGACCGACAGCTACGCGCTGTTCGGCAACCTGACCTATGACTTCACCGACAATTTCACCGTCACCGGCGGCCTGCGCTACACCCAGGAAAAGAAAGACATCGACCTGGACCTGACCCAACTGACCCGCGCCACCGCCAACGGCCCGCTGATTCCACTGAGCGGCGTGGGCACCAACGGCAACCGCCAGGAAGCCAATACCTGGGAAGCCTGGACCTACGACCTGACTCCGGAGTACCGGATCAACGACAACCTGCGGGTGTTCTTTCGCTATGCCCACGGCTTCCGTTCCGGCGGCTTCAACACCGGCTTGTCGACCAGCCTGGCGCAGTTGACCACGGTCGATCCGGAACAACTCGACGCCTATGAAATCGGCCTCAAATCCGAGTGGTTCGATCGTCGCCTGACGGCTAACGCGAACATTTTCTACTACGACTACTCGGACATTCAGGTCAACCTGCTGACGGTCAACAACGGCGTGCTGACCACTGCCTTGACCAACGGCGCCGCGGGCAAGGTCAAGGGTGCCGAGCTGGAACTCGAAGGCCAGCCCACCGAGTACCTGCACCTGCGCGCGGCAATCTCGTTCCTCGACACCGAGTACACCGACTTCAAGAACACCAACCCCAACACCGGTGCGGTCACCGGTGACTACAGCGGCAACAGCTTCGTGCGCTCGCCGCGCAACGTGGTCTCGCTGGGCGGCGACTACACCTTCCCGCTGGAGATCGGCGGCAAGCTGGTGGCCGGTGGCGACGTGAGTTTCCGCGACAAGGAATACTTCCTCGCCGACCGCCAGAGCAGCGCCGACAAGACCTTGAGCCAACCCCACTACACCTTGGCCAACAGCCGCCTGACCTGGTTCAGCCCGGATGAAAAACTCAGCGTCACCGGCTTCGTCAACAACCTCACCGACCGCCGCTACCAAGTCCACGGCCGGCCCAACGGTACCCTCGGCCAATACGTGATCACCTACGGCGACCCCCGCACGGTGGGCCTGAGCGTCACCAGCCGGTTCTGACCCACCCACTGTAGGAGCGGGTGCCCGCTTACGGCTTGCTCGCGAAAAACGTCAACGATGACGCGTGCATTCAGTATGCACGCGGCGCCTCGGAGTTCTTCGCGAGCAAGCTCGCTCCTACAGGTTGATCCTCTTGCCCTTGAAAGGAATCCGCCCATGTTCCACCACAACCCGTTGGCCAGCGCCGTGGCGCTGGTCATTGGCAGCCTTGCCCTGCCTGTTATGGCCGCCGAAACCCGCCCGGCCGCCGCCAGTGCCAGCAACGATCACCTGGACACCGTGGTCGTGCTCGGCACCCGGCGCAGCGACGTCACCGCCCTGCAAAGTGCCGCCCCGGTGGATGTGCTCTCCAGCGAGCAACTGCAGGACACTGGCGCCAGCGACCTGTCCGGTGCACTGACGGCACTGTCGCCGTCCTTCAGTTACCCGCAATCGCCCCAGGGCGCGTTCTCCGGTTCCATCGCCCAGGGTGCGTCGTTGCGCGGGCTGGCCTCTGACCAGGTGCTGGTGCTGGTCAACGGCAAACGCCGGCACACCAGCGCCAACGTCACCCGCCAGGGCCTGGTCAACGGCCGCGGGGCGGCGGCGGTCGACCTCAGCCTGATTCCGTTGAGCGCGATCCAGCGCGTGGAGATCCTGCGTGACGGCGCGGCGGCGCAGTATGGTTCCGACGCCATCGCCGGGGTGATCAACATCGTGCTCAAGGAGAAGGATGACGGCGGCAACCTCGGCTACCGCTTCGGCGGCTACGACAAGGGTGACGGCATCCAGCGCAAGCTCGGCGGCTGGAAAGGCTTTACCCTGCCCAACGACGGTTTCCTGACCCTGAGTTTCGACGCCGGCAGCCAGGACCCGGCCAGCGACACCAACCCGGATAACCGGATCTTCTACCCCGGCTCCACCAGCATCAACACCGCCAAGGAACAGAACAACCGCTACCGCACCTGGCGCTGGGGCTCGGGCAATGTCTCGGACCAGTACAACCTGGTCGCCAACAGCGAAATCGGGGTCGGCGAAGGCTTGACCGCCTACGGCTTCGTCACCTACTCGCACAAGAACACCGATGCCGAGGGCTTCTTCGATCCACCCACCACCTTGCGCAACAATTACGGGAGCAGTGCCTTGCAGCGCTTCCCCGAGGGTCGCCTGCCGGTCACCCGTTACTCCCTGGAAGACTACGCCGTGACCGGTGGCCTGCGCCTGGAAGACGAACGACTGGGCAAGTTCGACCTGGCGCTGAACTATGGCGACAACCGCCTCACTTCCGACGACCGCAATGCGATCAACCCGAGCTGGGGCGCCAGCAGTCCGCAGAACATCTACACCGGCAAGCGCCAGGTCGACCAGACCAACGCCACCCTGGACTGGGTGCGCGACTTTCCCACCGACCTGCTGTTCAAGCCCGTGACCCTGTCGGCGGGCCTGGCCTGGCGCCAGGAGAACTACGAGCTGAGCGCCGGGGAAGCGGCCGGCTGGCAGAACGGGCCACTGTTCAACACGGTCGACCCCTTCACCAGCCGGCGGATTCCCGGGTATTACTCAGGCATCACCCAGGTCGATGCGGCGTCCCTGGACCGCCGGGTACTGGGTGCCTATGTCGATGTCGAAGCCCAGCTCACCGAGCAATTCCAGGCCGGGGTGGCGCTGCGCAGCGAGCACTATTCGGACTTTGGCGACACCACCAACGGCAAGTTGTCGCTGCGTTACGACTTCACCCCCGAGATCGCCGCGCGGGCCACCGCCAGCACCGGTTACCGCGCACCGTCGCTGGTGCAGAGCGGCCTGTCCTCGTTCAGCGTGCAGGTGGTCGAGCAGCCGCCGGGCAGCGGCAACTATGTCGAGGTCCAGCAACGTACCCTGCGCGCCAACAGCCCGGAAGCCGCGCTGCTGGGTGGCACCTCGCTGAAACCGGAAGAGTCCACCAACTACTCCCTGGGCCTGGTGTGGCGGCCGCTGCCCAACGCTTCGGTGACCATCGATGCGTACCGGATCAGCATCGACAACCGCATCACCCTCTCCGACCAACTGCCGGCCTCGGTGGTGTCGCCGATCTTCGCCGGCACCCCTTACGCCAGTATCCAGAGCGCGGCGTTCTACACCAACGTGGCCGACACCCGCACCGAGGGTATCGAGTTGACCGGCAACTACCAGTTGGACCTGGCGCAATGGGGCCGGTTGAACCTGAGCAGCGGTTTCAGCAAGAACCATACGGACATCACCCAACTGCGGGACGTCGGCAATATCAAGGGTGAGCAGATCGTCGGCCGGGCGACCCAGGGCCTGATCGAGGAAGGCACGCCCGAGAACAAGCTGGTGCTCAGCGCCAACTGGCTGTACGCCAACTGGGGCGTGACCATTGCCCAGCGTCGCTACGGCGAATGGAAGAGCCTGAACGCGAGCAACCCGAACCTGGACCAGACCTACAGCTCGCAGTGGGTCACCGACCTCGACCTGTCATACACCTTCGACAAGGCGCTGAAAGTCTCGGTGGGCGCGATCAACCTGTTCGACACCCACCCGGACGAGGCCGATGGCGCGCAGTTGTACGGCGTGCCCAAGTACTCGATCACCAGCCCCGAAGGCGCCCAGGGCGCGTTCTACTACACCAGCGTCAGCTACGAGTTCTGACCGCCACTGCTGCCGGGGTGTTGCCCTGGCAGCAGTGGGTGTCTCTGTAGTAGCAGGTTCCCGCTTGCGGTGCCCGCTTGCGACCCCTGCTTGCGGCGCCCGCTTGCAGCTTGCCCGCGATGGGCTCAAGAACAGCGCGTTCATCCTGGATGCGCGCGTTATCGTTGACGTCCATCGCGAGCAGGCTCGCTCCTACAGGGGGCGGCGGGGCTGAAACGACGACATGGCACAGCTCTTGCGATAGCCCTTGGGTACTTTGCCGAAATAAGACCCGCCATGCGCCCACACTCCATGCTGAACGCTCTCACCTGGTTTATCTCGCCCCTGGCCCTGCTGGTGCTCTGGGCGGGGGTGGCCGAGGCCGGGATCTTCCCCCGCAACCTGCTGGTACCACCCGCCCAGGTGGTGCGCGCCTTCGCCGAACTGCTGGCCAGCGGCGAGTTGCTGGAGCACCTGGGCAACAGCCTGTCCCGCCTGGGGCTGGGGTTTGGCATTGGCTCGCTGTGCGGCCTGGCCTTCGGGGTGCTGATGGCCCTGTCCAGGCAGGTCGAGGTCTACTGCGCGCCGCTGTTCCACACCCTGCGACAGATCCCCAGCATCGCCCTGATTCCGATGTTCGTGCTGCTGTTCGGCATCGATGAAACCTTCAAGATCATCATTGTCGCCAAGACCGCGTTCTTCCCGGTGGCCCTGGCCGCCAGCGAGGGGGTCAAGGCCATCCCGCGCAGCTATTTCGAAGTCGCCGACGTCTATCGCCTGCGCTGGCCGACCCTGGTCCGCGAGATCGCCCTGCCTGCCGCAGCGCCACCGATCATCACCGGCTTTCGCATCAGCCTGACCCGGGCCTGGGTGGTGCTGGTGGCCACCGAGTTGCTCGCCGCCAACAGCGGTCTGGGACAGATGATCGAGATGAGCCGGCAGATGCTGCGCATCGACGTGGTGATGGTCGGTGTGGTGGTCACCGGGGTGATCGGTTTTGCCCTGGACTTTTCCTTTCGCCAACTCGAACAGCGCCTGTTCCGCTGGCAAACCCGCTAGGAGCCTGCCATGCCCGCTTTACTCGCAAAATCCCGCGGCCTGTTGCTGCCGCTGCTGCTGATCGGTGGCTGGGAATACCTGTCACGCCAGGATGCCGCCGGCGCCTATGCCTTCGTGCCGCTGTCGACCATCGGCCAGGCCTTGCTCGAATTGCTCGGCAATGGCGAGTTGCTGGTCAACCTGCTGGCCAGCCTGGCGCGCACCAGCACCGGCCTGGCCCTGGGCATAGTCCTTGGCGTGGCGCTGGGGGTGCTGATGGCGCTGTCGAGCGTGGCCAACCGGTTGAAGTGCCACTGCGCATCCGTCACCGATGCCGGTTTGGCTGGTGCCTTGATAGTCA
>Ga0213827_1001314_pt1 | contig 14445 bp, 14 predicted proteins | sample MC6MC0898MG_FD_180669 | JGI IMG/M metagenome (GOLD analysis project Ga0213827, IMG submission 180669) | Enriched soil aggregate microbial communities from Iowa State University, Ames, United States - MC6-MC0898-MG | ecosystem: Environmental > Terrestrial > Soil > Unclassified | place: USA: Iowa...
ATTTTCCGACCTGGGCGGCATCGCCCAGGTGATCAAGACTCGGCGCCTGGACGCGGCCTACGCCTTCCTCGTCGATCCACGTCGCCCCGCGCGCCCGATGAGCCAGATCGCCGCTGACTTCGGCTTTCGCAATACCGGCCGCTTTCGCCAGGCATTCCTTGCGCGCTTTGGCTTGACCCCTGAAGACGCCAGCGGCCAAGGCCGCCACGCGGCGTCGCCGCTCGACAGCGACAATTTTCTATCGACCCATTTCGCCGCGCACAGTCATCGGCCTGACGCGACGTAAGGTGCCTGCGCGTCAGAACTGGTACGCCAGGCCCACAATGGGCCCCTGCTGAACGACGTTGTAGACGAAGCCATTCCGATTGAAATTGACGCCCAGCGCACGGTAGCCAAGCATCGCTGAAAAATTGGACTTGAACCGATAGCCTATCGCCGCCGTCGCGTCCCAGTCCAGCCGGGCTTGCCCGGCCCCAACCACGCCCCAGCCGGTCAGATACCAGTGGTCGTTCAAGGCGTATTGACCACGCAAGCCGGCAACCGCATCGATCCACGTTGCGCTATCGCTTCGACGCGTTCCGTCAAGCGCCCCGCCTTTCAGTGAAATCGTGGTGCTTGCGTGCCAAAGCCGCCCGCCGCCGATAACGTCGAGGTGCCCTCGGTCGCTTTCAAGCACGCTGTACCCCGCGCCCAAAAACCCGGTGAACGTCTTGGAGGAGATGTCGACCTTTCGACTCAGGAGGCCGTATTGGGTATTGCCGCCGCCGGAGAGCTGCGCATACATGACGTCCCCGACCACGCTGAACCGCTTGTACCGCGCCTCGGCAGCGCCCATGAACGCCAGATCCGTCTCGCTGATGATGTCGCTGAAACTGGAATTCAGTTTCACCGGCGGCCGCCCGAACTGCCCGACTTTTCCATTGATGCCAGACGCCCAGACATAGGGACTCACGCTGACCTGCCACGTGTCGGCGGCATCGCCAGAGTTCTTCTGCAGAAGCGGGCTGATCGGCAGCGTGCTCTCAGCAAAAGATGCGTTGCAGGTCCCGACCAGCGCGCTCAATAGGATCAGCGGCGTAAAACACAGTTTCATGGTGACTCGATGATGCGGCGTCTTTGGAATGCGTAAGCGAATCGAAAATGGCGTCACTGTTCGGCCAGCGCAGCTTCCTCTGCCTTGCATTCGATGCTGGGCGCCGGTTGCTTGGCTTTGGCGGCTTCCACTTCCTTGCGGGCCGCAGCCAGATCGGCACGAAACTCGTCATAGTTCTGCAACAGGGCAACCGTTGCCGCGCCCATCGTGCGGCCGGCATCCACATCGCTTTGCCAATGCGCGTTGCAGACCACGCGGCTTTGGCCGAACTCCAGCCCGCGCTTGAACAATTTATTGGCCCGATCAGGATTGATTTCAGCCAGGACCAACGCCCAGGCCCAGCCCGCCGCCGTATGGCCTGACGGGTATGAGCCGTCCGTGCGCAGCAGCGTTTCCTGCTCGGGGAAACACGTCCCTTCGTTGTGGACGACAAACGGGCGAACACGGTTATAGGTGTTCTTGACGCCATAGGTAGACAAGCCGGCATCAGTCAGCACCTTCTGCATCAGGCGATACAGGTGCGGCGTTTGCGCCTCGGTGATGTCCACGCCCATCGCGCAAGAGAAATTCTTTGCGGGCTGCGGAAACTGCAGGTCGGCGTCCAGGCGGGCCTGCGTGGCGCGCGCGCCACCGCGCAGCGGAAGTGTCGCTTTCCGTGCCTCTTCGTCGCGCGCGAACGCAGCGCTGTCCGCAGCGGGCGGCGGCCCCAGCAGTTCGAGACTATTGGGCAAGCGCTCTTTGGGGATATAGCCGGGCGCCAATTCGAAGTGCGGGTCCGTAACTGCCGGGTCTGCTGCGCCGTCTGCCGCGTACGACAGCGCGTGGGTCATGCCCAAGAGAGCAAGCGAAACGCGGGCTGCCTTACTGCGTATTGTGCGAAGCATATACATCGATACCGTCAGTTGAATTTGCTGGACACTCCAACCCGCGACGCTTGGTTTACCCAAGCGTCGCGTGAAGGAAATCGTGGGCGAATTTACACTGCGGGACCGGACGGGAAACGTCAAATGCGCCGAGGTGAGACGGATTGGCGGGAATAATGAGACATTGCTAGGAATACGGCAATGGAGCGGATCATGTCGAACGAACTGCGCATCTGACGTCGACGTCATTGGGTCGAGCATAGACGTCGCCTGGCAGGGTTCTGATCACGTCGCGCGAACCAATGAAAATGGCCGCGGGCGATTTTCCCGCGGCCATTTTTTTGTGCGGCGCTCAGTGCGCTGATGCAAGCCTTCTCGAAGGGGTGTAAAGCGCAAGCTTTCCCACCATGCAGCCCAGCACGAGCAGCGCGGCATACACCAACAGCGTCACTGCAGCCGCCACATTGGATTCAGCAACACGAATCAGTTGGTTCCATGACATCGCCCTAATGGCCAAAAATCCCATGCCTACACCCAGCACCTGAGCCAGCCAGAAGGCCAGCGTGCCGTGGGCAAGCGCACGTCCTTGGCGCGCAGCGCCGATGGGGTGCGGCAGGATTTTCAGGCAGACCTGCGTGCACAGCACCAGGATGATGACGGGCAGGATCAGGTAGCCCAGCGCGTATTCCAGCCAGCCTACGCTCATCGCCTGCGCTTGCAAGTAGCTGCCCAAGGCGATGCATACACTCAATTGCCAGCCCAATATCATCAGCCCCGAGTTCCAGGCGGCGTGACGCTGTTCATACGCCGGGCCACCCGCCAAGCCCGCAGGCTGCACTGTCCGCGTAGCGATGCGCACGACGAGATATGCGCCAAGGATTTCCAGGGCAATGGCCAAGGCACTGATAAACAGGCCCAGAGTAATGAATTGGCCCGCCGGACCGGCGTGCACCATGATGTATTGCATGAGTACGTTACGCAGGTAAACCGTAGCCACCGACACCGCCAACAAGAGGATCAACAGCAAGGCGACGAAGGTGCCAAAGAGCTTGCGGGGTTCGTCCACGGCCTGCGTGTCCTTCTGCCGCAGCCAGCGATGCATGGCGCCCCATACCGTCAAGCCGATAAAGACGGCCGACGTTGCAATGGTGGTCAGCAACGGCATCAAGAATTGCGGCTGGCTGTAGATCTCGCGCAGTTGCGCCGACTCGGGTAGCCAAAATACCGAGTAGCTTTGCGCCAGCGCTGCGTAGGCCACGCGGACGACGACGGCGGTCAAAGCCAGACGCCAGGCAAGTGAAGAGGGGAAGGGAGTGGGTTCGATCATCGGCGTTGCACGAACAGTGTCGGGAAATAACGGCAGTCGAAATAATTCGGGATCGAACATAGCACGGCGATGCGGACCGTCATGCAGGAGGTTGGCGGGGGGTAGCATTTGTAATGCTGCTAAATGTTACGTCGGATTGCTAGGGGAAAACCCAAGATTGATTGGTCGCAGGCAAACTCAAATCGCCGCTACAAACCGATATGCCTGACGCCCAATTTACGGGGCCCGCCGCCAGGCCAAAAGGCTGTCGGAAACGAAATTTCACGACATCCATTTTTTATTACTGATTCGGCCCGACCAGCAAATATGTTCATGCCGCCTGCGGTGATACAAAGCCAAGGCATCGGCATTTGGATGAACCAATCACGTCCCGGACACCCGAAGGGTACAAGAGCACATATTGGTTTATAGGCCGCGTTACGTACTTTCCGCCAAGCTGAACTTAGGAGTGTTGAACGTGCAATTCCACGCGACGAACAGGCGTCAGATCGCGCTTTGCCTCGGTACTGTGCTTGTATGCGGAACGATGTCGGTTTCGTCTGAGGCAGCTGGCGCCAGCTCCAATTTGAAATGGTCCACAGATCCAACCACCCAATGCCGCTTCGTCGCGCCTGATTCTTTAGGTGATGGCCCCAAATACTGGACGGGCTTTTGCTCCACCGTCACCAAAGTAGCCACCGGCGCTGGCATGATCGTGGCTCGTAAGGGAAATCAAACTGGCCCTGCCTTTATCGGCGAGTTGCGTGCAGGCGTTCCGATCATTGGCGTTGTCAATGATGGAGACGACTACAGCGCTGGCTTGTTTGATGGCAAGGAAATTGGCGCTTCCAAAGAAGCCGAACGGGTGGATATTGACGACAGCTTCGAAGTCGCTGCGCGCGCCGCAAAGATGGTCAGTGAGTATTATTCCCAGCAAAAGAACACCGCCTCTGCAAAGTATTATCAGGGTGTCGCCAAGCAGTTTTCCACTCAGCTTGAGAGAGATTAAGCCGACGACTGCCCGCTCACGGAGCAGGCCCCCCACGTGAGACCAACGCAAGTCTGCCGCGCTGAACACAGCAATCACATGTTGTGAGCGGCTTTGCACCCACAGCGCCATATCAATTAACAATGAACAAACCAATGAAAAAATTTGCGCTTTCTGCGGCTGAGCTTAAGCCCCTGGCTACGGGCAGAGGGGGTTGCATTGCCACCGACGAGATCACCGTTGAAGGCAGGCCGGTTGGCTACATGGTGCGTGAGGAACCGATATTCCCCGAAGACAGCGGCTGGGCTTTTCAGGCAGGCGACGAGACGCAGGCTTATATGGATGATCCGTCCAATCATGGGGTTTTCGACGTGAACACGATCGCAAACCTTTGCCCCGATATCATCCCGCTGCTTGACTCGCCACCGCCTGTCGCATTTGCACGCCTAGCGTCAGGACAGCTTGTGCAAGTGCCCCATGAGGCGCCTTTGGACTAGGTCGGTTGCCCGTTGCAAGCCGACGTGGACTTCATGCGTGGCATGATCCCCCACCACCAAGGCGCCATAGACATGGCGAAAGTGGCGCTTCAATATGGCAAGGACCCGATCGTTCGCGCACTTGCCGAAGACGTGATCCGCGCCCAGGAGGGTGAGATCACGATGATGCAGGAATGGCTCGACACGCGAGGCCTGCGATGAAAATGTTCTAGAGCAGGTTCCAAAGCTAGCAGCCTGAATGGATCACGGCGCTCGGCAACTCGCACGCGGCACTTGACCTGGATCGAGTTTCCCCAGTTAATGTCGCTGCCTACGTCCTAGCATTACCAATGTAGGAGTCTCTCCCTCCCTCTCCTCGTTTCCATTTATGGTTGCCTCCACGCTCGTCGCCATGCTGTGTGCACACCTGTTGTGCTTTTCGGTCATGTTTTTGCTTATCAGTCGTCGCTTGCCCGGCAACCGGATGGGGATGGATTTTTTTGCGGTAGGCAATCTTCTGCTGGCGTTGGCCTACATCCTGCAACTGCTTGAGGGAGGACCGGCCTGGAGCGTGATGAGCATCATCAACCACACCCTCACGCTGGCTGCCCCCATCGCCTACTGGCTTGGCGCCATGCGTTTTTTTGGGCGTCAAGTTCCATTGTGGCGTCCATTGATCATTTTTTCCTTGGCCTACGGCATAGCGCAATTATTGGTGCAATGGAACGCAGGACCCACCGCGCGCTATGCCATGCTTGCGGCGACGGCGAGCCTGCTTTTCTTTGCAATGACCATCACCGTGATCTACGGTGTGCGCACTTTCGCAAAAGACTTGTACGGAGAGATGGTCTTCTTTGCGCTTCTGATTGGCGGGATCTGTGTTCTCAATGCGCTGAAGTTCTTGAAAATCGTAGATGACGGTTTGGATGCGCTGCACATGGACAGCCGCTTTCAAATGATCTTCTACATCTACATGTCGACCCTGGCTACCATCGTGCCGCCCTCCATTGTCTGGCTGGTACTGCGACGGCTGACGGATAGTCTGCGCAACATGGCGGCGCGCGATCCCATGACAGACCTGCTCAATCGCAGAGGGCTTCTGGATGCGCTTAATCGGTATTTCAATTCTCGGCATGCCGCGCCCGTGCGCTTGCTGCTGTTGGATGTCGACCATTTCAAGCGGATCAATGACACCTATGGGCACCAAGCCGGGGATGAAGTCATATGCCACGTGGCGGAACTACTTCGCTCCACCGTTCGTCGTGGCGACTTGACGGGTCGTATCGGGGGAGAGGAATTCGTGGCAATCTTCCTGGAGGCGGACGGTGACACGGTAATCACCTTGGCAGAGCGCCTACGTACCCGCATTGAAAGCCAAGGCATCAACGTGACGGGTTCTAGTAGTTCCCTGCGCTGTACGATCACCATTGGAATTTCGCCCCCCTTCCATGGCGCGCATGGCCTGGAGGACGCAATTCGACAAGCCGACGCGGCGCTCTACAGAGGAAAGGCAGCGGGACGCAATCGAGTCGAATTCGCCGACCTCTTGACCGGCATTCCGGCGGAGCAAACCCGATCAGCCATCGTGAATGCATAGACCGCGCTCCTTCCGGCAACCTGCCGAACCGAGCGCATGAACAGGAGACTCCCCATGCCAAAGTTCGTGACGATCGGATATGGAGACCAAGCGGGTTACGACCGTACGGCAGCCCCCCTCCGCGATGCTGCGCATGCGCACGACGCACGGTTGAAGCAAGACGGCGTGTTGATGGGCATCGCAGGCGCCCCGGTACAAGTGCGCAATCACGACGCTGCCGGCGTCGAAACGACGAACGCACCCTATATGCGCTCGCCCTTGCCAGTGGCTGGCTTTTCCATCATCGAGGCGGCTGACCTGGCCGAGGCGATTGACCTGGTGTCGCGCACGCCCTGCGCGATTGCGCATGGCGTCGTGGAAGTATGGCCATTGGAACAGCCGTAAGCGAGAGCGGCCGATGAGCCGACCGGATTTCATCAAGCATTGGACTGAACTCGAAAAACCCGACGCGGAAGGCACCGAACAGAGCGTGGCGCTACCGATTTCGGGATCAGTTGCTGTTGATCCACTCCTGCGTATCCCGGACGAACCACGGAAGATTCAGTTTTTCGCCTTCGCCTGACTGTATGGTCAAGCGCTGATCCGAAGACCCGGGCGGGGTGTTTGCGCGCTGCGTTGTGGAAGATGGCCGACTGCGATAATCCATATCGGTTTGCCGAGGCGGACTGTTCGTGCAGGCGGCAATCGACGCGCACGCCAGCGCGGCAAGGACGGGTCTTACGGTTGAGCGAAGGATCTTCATGGTGGACGGGTTCCCGCTGGTGGCACAGGCTGACTTGCCGGCATTCAAAGGCCTCTACTGCTACCTTACTCGCAATGCGCGGTTTCTGTTGGCGTCGTACGCCCCTGCACCCATCGCGCAAAATCCTCTGCCCGCGGTTCGTCAGGCGCCGGCGCGTACACCACCAGCCGCAAATGGCGGCTTTCGTCCACGGACAAGGTCGCGTGCTCGAAGGCCACCTCTCCCAGCGGTTCGATATGCAGCTTGCGCACACCCATGCACGTGCCGTGCACGTCGTGTTCGCGCCACCAGGCCTTGAAGTCCGGCGACACACGTTCCAGTTCGTCGACCAGTTCGGCGATGTCGGGCATGCCCGCCGCGCTGGCGAAATCGCGCCGGAAGGTGGACAGCATGGCGGGCGCTTGCGCTTGCCAGTCGACGAACACCTGTCGCATCGCGGGCGCCACGAACAGCATCCACAGTAGGTTGCGGCGGCCGGGCGCTTGCGCCGAGAAGCCGAAGACGTGGTCGGCGGCGGCGTTCCACACCACGACGTCCCAACGCAGGTTCAGGATGTAGGCCGGCCGGGCGGGCAAGTCGTCCATCAGTCGGCGCACCTGTGGCGGCACGGTGCACACGGTGCGGCCCGGCTCGGCAGGCGGGCGTTGATGAGCCAGCAGATACAGGTGGCGGCGTTCGGCGGGATCCAGTTTCAGTACGCGCGCCAGGTTTTCCAGGAAGGCGGCCGACACGCTGATGTTGCGGCCCTGTTCGAACCACGTGTACCAGGCCAGGCCCACGCCCGCCAACGCGGCCACTTCCTCGCGGCGCAGTCCGGGCGTTCGGCGGCGGCCCCCGGCGGGCAAGCCCAGCGCCGTCGGGCTGAGGCGTTCACGACGCAGGCGCAGGAATTCGGACAGGTCCGCCCGTGTGCGGTCCAGGCGCTGGGGGATGGGAGCGTCAGTCATCGCGAGAATAAGCACCCTGGCGGGCAGGCTATTGCAAGCAGTAATAGCATAAACAGCTAAATTGTATAAGGCTGAAGGTCCACCCAGAATACCGCCAATCCTGTTTCCGATGGCGTATTCATGACCTCGACCACCCTGCCTTCCCCTTGCGCCCCCGACGCCCCTGCGCTCAGCCCGCTGGGCCTGGCCGTGCTGCTGTCGGGCGGCTTCATCACGATCTTCGACCTGTTCGTGGTGAACGTCGCCATCCCAAGCATGCAGACCACGTTGTCGGCCAGCTTTGCGCAGATCAACTTCATCATCGTCGCCTACGAATTGGCGTATGGCGTGCTGCTGATCGCCGGCAGCCGCTTGGGCGACCGCCACGGACGCCGCCGCTTGTTCATGCTGGGCATGGCCGGCTTTGCGTTGGCGTCCGCGCTTTGCGGGCTGGCTCCCACGGCCGATACGCTGATCGGCGCGCGCATCTTGCAAGGGATCGCGGCCGCCATGCTGTTCCCGCAGGTGTATGCGCTGATCCGCGTCAGCTACGAAGGCCATGCGCGGCGGCACGCGTTCGGTTTGATGGGCATGACGCTGGGGCTGGCGGCCATCGCCGGACAGGTGCTGGGCGGCTGGATCGTGCATGCCGACGTGTTCGGCCTGGCGTGGCGCACCATCTTCCTGATCAACGTGCCGCTGGGCCTGTTGGCGTGGCGCTTGGCTCGCCACATTCCCGAGTCCCGCGAGGCGTCGGCCGCGGCAATGGACTGGCCCGGCGCGGCAATGGTGGGCACGGGGTTGGCCTTGCTGTTGCTGGCATTGATCGAAGGACCGGCGCGGCAGTGGCCGATCTGGACAATCGCTTGCGCCGGCGCATCGGCCGTATTGCTGGCGCTGTTCGTGCGCATGCAGCGCCGCGTGCGGGCCAACGGCGGCGCGCCGCTGGTCGACATGGCTTTGCTGGCGCAACCGCGCTTTGCGGCCGGCTGCCTGCTGGTGATGTTTGTCTTCTCGACCGCCAGCGCGATGTTCCTGTGCTATGCCCTGCTGGTGCAGACCGGCTTCGGACTGGATGCGCTGACCGCTGGCCTGATTTTCGCGCCGGCCAGCGTGGGCTTCGTGGCGGGGTCGATGGTCGCGCCACGTTTGGTGGCGCGCTTTGGCACGGGCGCCATCGCGCTGGCGGCGCTGTTGTATGGCGGGGCCACGGCCGTGCTGATGATGCACGTGGGCACGGCAGGCGCGGCCTTGGCGCCGTGGTCGCTGGTGCCAGCGCTGGTCTGGCTGGGCGCGGCGCAAGGCGCGGTCAATACGCCGCTGGTGAATCTGGTGCTGGGCCTAGTTGAAGACCGCCAGGCCGGCATGGCGGCAGGCGTGGTGTCGACCTTGCAGCAGGTGGGCGCCGCGTTAGGCGTGTCGGCGGCGGGCATGCTGTTCGGCGGTGCGCTGCACGCGCATGCCGACGCCAGTGCTCCCGAGCGTTATGCGCAGGCGTTCGCGTCGGCCATGCAGTTCAACGTGGCGGCGATTGCGGCGTCGGTCGTGCTGCTGGGATGGCTGGGCCGCCGGCACTGAACCGACGCACATCAGCGAGGCGCCGGCGCGCGGGCCGGACTATCCCGCCGACAGTTCGCGCGCGCGCTGTTCGGCCTTGTGCGCCGCCTGCGTGATCGCGTCTGCGACACCCGCCTCGCGCATATGCGACAACGCGGCGTAGGTGGTGCCGCCCTTGGAAGTGACGCGGTCCTGCAGTTCCGTCAGCGGCACGTCCTCGCTGGCGGCCAACCCTGCCGCGCCGCGAAATGCGGACACGGCCAGTCGGCGCGCATCGGTCGCGGAAAAGCCAAGCTCCACCGCGCCTTTTTCCAAGGCGGCCATGAAGTAGAAGACGTAGCCCGGACCGCTTCCCGTCACGGCGGTCACCGCGTCGATCATGGCTTCGCTGTCTACCCAGATACGTTCGCCCACCGCGGCGAACAAGGCATCTACCTGGCCGCGTTCGGCGTCGCTGCAGGCCGGCGTGGCGTAAAGCCCCGTCATGCCCAGCCCCACCTTGGCGGGTGTGTTCGGCATGGCGCGCACGATGCGCGCATGGCCGCCCAGCCATTCCGACAGCGATGCCAGTTCAACCCCCGCGGCGATGCTGACCACGGTGGCCGCTGCCGACAGATGCTGATGCACCTGGCCGCAAGCCTCGCGCAAAGCCTGCGGCTTGGTGGCCAGCACGCACAATGCGGCATCGGCGATTTCCGGACCGACGCTTTCGCGGCAGTTCAGGCCGCGCGCGAACAGCGCGTCGCGCGTGGGCGCATAGGGCTCGATCACGAGGAAGTCGGACAGTTCGCGGCCCTGGCGCAGCAGGCCGTCGATGATGGCGGAGGCCATGTTGCCGCCGCCGATGAAAACGATCTTTTCTCGCATGTTGCTGTGCTTCCAAAAAAAGGGTGGCAAGACGGGTTCAGCGCTTTCGCACCGCTGCGGCGTCCAGCGCGCCGATGCGGTTACGGCCCAGCAGCCTGAGGGTATTGTCGAGCTCGGTGCGCAGGATGGCCAGGACTTCGTTCGCCCCGGCCGGTCCGCGCCCCGCCAGGCCATACAGCGGCGCACGGCCCAGCAGCACGGCGCGCGCACCCAGCGACACCGCCTTGGCGATATCGCTGCCGCGGCGCACGCCGCCGTCCACCAGGATCTCTAGCGACTGCCCGAGTTCCGCGGCGACCTCGGGCAGCACTTCCAGCGGGCAAGGCGCGCTTTCCAGCTGACGGCCGCCGTGGTTGGACAGCACGATGCCGTCCACGCCGTGCGCCTGGGCGCGCCGCGCGTCGGCCAGGCCCTGGATGCCCTTGATCACGATGCGGCCGCGCCAGTGGCGACGCAGCCAGGCAACGTCGTTCCAGCTCAGCGCAAGATCCATCTGCCGGCTTAGCGCGGAGGCCTGTTCAGTGATGTTCTCGCGCGCATTGGAGCTGACGGCCAGGTTCTTTAACTGCGGCCCGCCGTGGCGCAACATTTGCCAGCACCAGCCCGGATGCGCCGCCAGATCCAGCAGCAGTTGGCGCGACGGCCGCAGCGGCAGCTTGAATCCATTGCGCTTGTCGTGGTCGCGGTTGCCATGCACCGGCACATCCACGGTCAGGAACAGCACGGTGTAGCCGTTCTGCCAGGCACGGTCCATCAGGTGTTCGGCGATGCGGCGGTCGCGCTGCACATACAGCTGCAGCCACAATTCACCGGGCGTGGCGGCGCGTACGTCTTCCAGCAACGAGGTCGACGCGGTGGACAGCACGAACGGCAAACCCGCCTGATGCGCGGCGCGCGCCAGATGCACGTCGGCTTGCGGCCAGAAGAGCCCATTCAGGCCCGTTGGCCCCACGATGGCGGGCATGGCGGCCGAGGCCCCCAGCACCGTGGCGTCCAGGCGGCAATCCGTCACGTCCACCAGCACGTCGGGGCGGAATTCCAGATCGGCGTATGCCGCCCGGTTGCGGGCAAGGGTCAGGCCGTCTTCCGCTCCGCCCTCCAGGTAATCAAACGCCAGCCGGGGCAGCCGCCTTTGCGCCTGCCGCCGGTAATCCATCACGCTGGGAAGCATGTCCTTCCTTGATTTGCGGGGGCCGAATAAAATTGCATTTCACACGATATGATTGTATTTCGATCATTTTAAAAACCGCAATCCGGGACAGCCACTAGGGGCGAATTCAGCGTGGCAAGGGGTGGACACACGACACGCCCCGGCCGGCAAAGCTTGGCAGAATGCGGGTTTGCGGGGACCACAACAATCCGACCGCCGCAAGGGACGCCCGTTATCGGACGGATTCACTCCTAGTACATACCCTAGAATCAATTGAAATACGATTATTCAAATCGAAAAGCGATTTAAGTAATCGTATGCTGTGCCTCAATGCGCTCGGACTTCCGTCGAACTCCGAGCCCCATTCGGGACCACAGACATGACCAACGGCATCACCCTGCTAGACGCGTTGACCCAGGCCCTGGGCGCGGACGCCATCCTTCATTCCGACGCCGACATCGCCGGCTACACCGAAGACTGGCGCGGCCGGTACAAGGGCCCGGCGCTGTGCGTCGCCCTGCCGGGCAACACGCAGCAGGTCGCCGACATCGTCCGGCTGTGCAACGCGCACGCCACACCGGTGCTGCCGCAGGGCGGCAATACCAGCCTGTGCGGCGGAGCCGTGCCCGACGCCGCTGGCAAGCCGCCCGTCATCGTGAACCTGGCGCGCATGCGGCGGGTCCGCCGGGTCGATGCCGCCAACAATTCCATGGAAGTCGAAGCAGGCTGCGTGCTGGCCACGGTGCACGACGCGGCGGCCGCCGAAGGCCGCCTGTACCCCATCAGCCTGGGCGCCGAAGGCTCATGCCAGATCGGCGGCACCATCGCCACCAACGCCGGCGGCACGGGCGTGCTGCGCTACGGCAACACGCGCGACAACATCCTGGGCCTGGAAGTGGTGCTGCCCGACGGCACCATCTGGAATGGCCTGACGGCGCTGCGCAAGAACAACACCGGTTTCGACCTTAAACACCTGTTCATCGGCGCCGAAGGCACGATGGGCATCGTCACTGCCGCCGTGCTGAAGCTGCACCCGCTGCCCACGGCGCACGCCGTGGCCTGGATGGCACCGGACAGCCCGCAGGCCGCACTCGCGATCCTGGGCCTGTTCCAACGCGCGTGCGGCTCGCGCCTGTCAGCCTTTGAAATGATCGACAGCAACCAGCTGGACATCGTGATGGCGCACGTGCCGGGCCGCAAGAATCCGCTGGCGGGCGCGCATCCCTGGCATGTGCTGGTGGAACTGTCCGACACCGGCAACGGCGCCGAACTGCAAGACCTGCTGCAGCAGATCCTGGAACAAGCGTCTGAGCTCGGCCTGCTGCACGATGCCGTCGTGGCCAGCAACGACACGCAGCGCGCCGCGCTCTGGGAAGTGCGCCACAGCGTGTCCGAAGGCAACAAGAAGGCGGGCGTGGGCCTGACCACCGACAGCGCGGTACCAGTCTCCAGCGTGCCGCGGTTCATTGATGAAGCCACGGCGGCCGTGCGCAGCCTGGTGCCCGGCCTGCCCGTGCTGATCGTGGCCCACCTGGGCGATGGCAACGTGCACTTCATTCCGTTCTTCACGTTCGACGCCTGGAACGCCCTGCCCGACCGCGACACGATGGCGGCCGACATCCGGCGCGCCGTCAACGACGTGGCGGACGCGCTGGGCGGCACCTTCAGCGCCGAACATGGCGTGGGCCGCACGTCGCTGGCCGAAATGGCGCACTACAAGTCGCCCGTCGAACTGGCGATGATGCGCGCCCTGAAATCCACCTTCGATCCCGCCAACCTTTTCAACCCCGGCCGCTTGCTGCCTTGAGCCGTCGTTCTTGATCCGTAGTCCCTGACCCGACCCGCAGGAGTCTTCCATGAAATCGACCTCCCACAACGCTTCGCGCCGCAGCGCGCTGAAAACCGTTGCCGCCGGCGCCGCCGCGCTGGCCATGCCCATGATCTGGACGCCGTCGCGTGCGGCGTCCAAGCGCATCGTCGTGCGCGACGACGGCGGCATCTACAGCAAGGCGTATGGCGCCGTGTTCTACAAGCCGTTCACGGAAGCCACCGGCATCCAGGTCGTGGGCGTGCAGGCCAACGCCGAACCCACCGCGCAGATCCGCAGCATGGTGGACACCGGCAACTACACCTGGGACATGGCCAAGATCAGCCAGCCCGCCATCCTGATGCTGACCGAAGGCGGCAAGGTGTACCTGGAAAAGCACGGCCTGGAATCCGATCCCGTCGTGGCCACCATTCCCAAGCAATACATGTCGCCGTACGGCGTGGGCAACAACGTCTACACCACCGTGCTGGCCTACCGCACCGACGCGTTCAAGGGCCGCCGCGCCCCGGCGTCGTGGGCCGACTTCTGGAACGTGAAGGACATCCCGGGACGCCGCGGCCTGCGCAAGCACCCGTTCGACACCATCGAAGAAGCACTGATGGCCGACGGCGTGCCGACGGACAAGGTCTACCCGTGCGACATCGACCGCGCGCTGGCCAGCCTGGACAAGGTCAAGCCGTCGGTGGACGTGTGGTGGAACACGGGCGCCCAGGTCGAACAGATGCTGGGCTCGGGCGAAGTCGACATGATCGCCACCTGGGTGTCGCGCGCGCAATCGGCGATTGCCAACGGCGCGCCGGTGCAGATCGTCTGGGACCAAAACATCTGGGGCTGCGACAACTGGTCCATCCTGAAAGGCACGCCCAACGCCGACGCCTGCCGCGAATTCATCAAGTTCGCGTCCGACCCCAAGCGGCAGGCCGCGCTGGTTGAATTCTTTGCCGCCGGCGTGACGCAACCCGCTGCCTTCGACTACATCAAGGCCGACGTGGCGCGCAATTGCCCGACCCACCCCGACAACATCAAGACCGGCCTGCACATCAACGCGGCGT
>Ga0213827_1001325_pt1 | contig 14381 bp, 11 predicted proteins | sample MC6MC0898MG_FD_180669 | JGI IMG/M metagenome (GOLD analysis project Ga0213827, IMG submission 180669) | Enriched soil aggregate microbial communities from Iowa State University, Ames, United States - MC6-MC0898-MG | ecosystem: Environmental > Terrestrial > Soil > Unclassified | place: USA: Iowa...
ACTCCTTGGGGATCAGCGTCACAAATGAGACCCTGGAGCGAGCAACGCGAGTGAAGCGGCTCATCGGACGCCCCCAGGAAAGCGCCCAGTCGGAACGGAAATCAACCACACGTTATGGTGATGAGCCATTTTTTTGAAAGAAAAAGCTAATGTCTGAATTCTGAGATGAAGTGGGTGTATAGATGGAAAAAGAACAAGTTGGAACAAAGAAGAGTTGGCTTAAAGTACCTCATACATATACAATAATTTTTGCTATTATTTTTCTCGCAGGTATTGCAAGCTATATCATTCCTGCTGGTGAGTTTGACCGTGTAGAGGATGAAGAAGGACGAATGCTAGTTGTAGATGGTAGTTATCATCATATTGAAAGTGATCCCGTGTCATTTTTTGAGATGTTTACAGCCATTCCTATGGGCCTTGAAAAAGGGGCTCAAATCATTTTCTACATTTTTTTAGTTAGTGGAGTGTTTGGTATTATTCGTGCCACTGGTGCAATTGAAGCAGGTGTTTATAAAGGGGTTAAAGCATTAGAGGGGCGAGAAAAATTATTAATACCACTGTCTATGATTCTATTCTCTATTGGCGGATTTACGATGGGGATGGCAGAGGAAACAATCATTTTTGTACCGATTGGTGTAGCTATTGCACGTGCAATGGGATTTGATGCTGTAACGGGGACAGCAATGATCACGCTTGGTGCTGCGAGTGGATTTTTCGGAGGTATGTTAAACCCGTTTACAGTTGGGGTTGCCCAATCTTTAGCTGAGGTACCTTTATTTTCTGGTATTGCTTTCCGTGCAGTAGTGTATATTTTTGTACTAAGTTTTGCAATTTTCTATGTGTCACGCTATGCCTTTAAAGTGAAAAAGGACCCAAAAGCAAGCGTCATTTATGACATTGAACAAAAGGCAAAAACAAATCAACCGATTGCAGATATACCTTCTTTAACAGGTAAACATAAACTAGTTTTTCTTATTATGGCCTGCGGTATCGGGTTTAATATTTATGGTGTTTTCAACTGGGGTTGGTTTTTAACACAACTAACAGCATCCTTTTTAATTATGGGGTTAATTGCTGGTTTAATAGGCGGCTTAAAACCTGGCAACATGTTCGACTCATTTATTGAAGGGGCGAAAGCGGTTACATTTGGTGCATTAATTGTTGGTTTCGCGCGAGCTATTACAGTTGTACTTGAACAAGGAAAAATTATTGATACGATCGTTTATGCTGCATCAGAGACAATTGGTCATTTACCACATGCGATAAGTGCTATCGGAATGTTATTTATTCAAGCAATTTTAAATTTATTCATTTCATCTGGTAGTGGTCAAGCAGCTGCAACAATGCCAATTATGATTCCAATTACAGATTTACTAGGATTAGAGCGTCAAATTGCTGTATTAGCATTTCAATATGGTGATTCGTTAACGAACTCCATCATTCCTACTTCGTCTGCACTGATGGCGTATCTAGCAGTAGCAGGTATACCTTATGAGAAATGGATTAAATTTATTTGGAAGATGATTCTTGGCTGGTTAGTCATTGCATGTATTGCATTAATTGTTGCCGTGGCTATAGGAATTTCTTAATAGATTTTAAGTAAAAAGCTGCGAGGAAAGTACAATTCTACTTTCCTTCGCAGCTTTTTTAGTGAATTATTGGTTTTCATCAAAGTAATTTAATATCCCTTGATAGATGCCAAGAGTTGCTTGTTCTCGGAATTTTGCTGTTGTTACATTACGTTCCTCACTGGCGTTACTTAAATAGCCTAGCTCAATGAGGACAGCTTTTTGACGATTTTCTCGTAGAACTAAATAATTCCCTTGTTGAGTACCACGATCTTTTAAATCAATTTTACTTGTAAGTCCATCATGGATCGCCTCTGCAAGGTCTTTTTGGTTACTGTTCATATAATATGTGGTGAAGCCATTAATAGAGCTATCTTCCGTTGCATCGTAATGAAGACTGATAAAAGCATCTGCCTCATACTGATGTGCAATTGAAACGCGTTTACGGAGTGCTACATATTCATCCGATTCTCTTGTCATAACAACATTTGCACCAGCTGCACTAAGCTTTGAAGCGAGTAGAGAGGCTGTTTTCAGAGTGATATCTTTCTCATCAGTTCCTCGTTGACCAGTTGTGCCGTGATCATTACCACCGTGTCCAGCATCTACGACAATAGTGAGCCCATTTAATGTGCCTTCCTTGCGTGGTTTAGAATTTTCCTTTTTTGTAGAAGTAGCAGCTTTGTTCGACGAAGAAGTAGTAACGACCCAGTTCGCCACAAATGCAGTTTTGTCACCTACTTGTATTTCATAAAAGTCATCTTTAGCGCCTACAATAGGGTAAGTTTCACCAGCATCTACACGTTCAACAACATCAGCAGCTGTTGTAGCATCTGTCCGAAGGTTTGTCCCATTATAAATGATTGTGACAGACTCAAGCTCTGAGGAAGAAGCAGCTTGTGATGTCTTTTTTTCTACATTAGAAAAAGTACCATAAAAGCTATAAACCCAGCCTGTTGTTTTATCACTATATTGAATTTGAACCCAGTTATGTTCTTGAACTAGCACCTTAAAGGATTGTCCTTTTGAAACAGTACCTATTTTTTTTGCATTTAAATCTGGTTTTTTACGCACATTCAGTGTATCCACTAAAACTGTAAATGTTGTATCTTTGTTGACTTTTTTTGTAGATACTTCAACTTTAGGTTCATCTTCTTCAGCTTGTTTTTCAGGTAGGTCATTGATCGTAACATAGTCTGTAGATACCCAACCGACTAGCCCATTCCAATCTACTTTCGCCCATTCGCCATTTTTTTCAATAAGATTTGCTTGTTCACCTGTTGATAATTGTCCAAGAACTGCTGCAGAAATATCAGGCTCAGTACGGATATTGAGACGATCGACCTGTGAAATCACGGTTTGATCAATCGTTTGTTTAGCGTTTGTTGAAGCTGTTAGCCAGGATGCTACCCAACCTTCGTAATTACCTGCTTTTACTTGAATCCAATCGCCTTCACGACCAATAGAAGTTAACGGATCACCCTCTTCTAAAGTGGTAATGATTGGATAAGACAATCCAGGTCCCTCACGTAAATGAAGAATCGTTCCAGTTACTTTTAAATCACTGGTGTCGGCTAGTGCACTTTGAACATTGTTCATACTTGGAATCGCAATTGTTAACACTAGTACAAAGATGATTATAATATGTAAAAGTTTTGTCCTCATCAGATTCCTCCTATTCCTTGTGCTATTTTACCATGCTTTTGTAATAGATTCGTGGGAAAAAGGTAATAGAAATTGTAATTTTATCGACTGTATTGTAAAAAACACAAAAACAGTTGACATTACCTTTCGTTGTGACTAACATAAAGGGTAATCAAAAAATGATTAACCGCTTATGACCAAGCAAGTAGCGTATACCTCTATTGGAGAAGAGAGGGAAAGACCTAGGCTGCAATCTTTCCTACAAAAATGTATAACGTGAACAACACTTGAGAGGCTTTTTTCTGAAAAGTAATCTTAGTAGGAAAAAACGGAATCGGCCGTTATCCGATTAGGAGGAGGACGCATGTATTTGATGCGTCAACTAGGGTGGAACCGCGGAAGCTTATACAGCTCTCGTCCCTTGCAATATGCAAGGTGGCGAGAGCTTTTTTATTGGACAAATTTGGGCAGATTCTTGCTCAAAATGAGGTGTGTCCGTTTAAGCTGAAAAGGAAAATCCAAAAGCTCATTCATAAGCAATCTATAAAGGAGGTATTTAGATGAGTTTTAAAGTGCCACGAGGAACACAAGATATTTTGCCTGGTCAATCAGAAAAATGGCAGAAGGTAGAAGCAATCATCCGAGATATTTGTCGTGTTTATCGCTACAACGAAATTCGTACACCGATTTTTGAGCAAACAGATTTATTTGCGCGTGGTGTTGGTGAAACAACAGATGTTGTTCAAAAAGAAATGTATACATTTGAGGATCGTGGTGGCCGTTCGTTAACATTACGTCCGGAGAATACAGCTGGTGTAGTTCGTGCTTATGTTGAGCACAAAATGTTCGGTGCACCTGATCAGCCTGTAAAGCTATCGTATTTAGGACCAATGTTCCGTTATGAACGTCAACAAGCTGGCCGCTACCGTCAATTTGTTCAATTTGGTGTAGAAGCGATTGGTTCAGCGGATCCAGCTATTGATGCTGAAGTAATTGCACTAGCAATGGATGTTTATGAATCAGCTGGTTTAAAGGATTTAAAATTAGTCATTAATTCACTAGGTGACAAAGAAACACGTGATACACACCGTACAGCACTACTACAACATTTTGAACCACATATTCATGAGTTTTGTTCAGATTGTCAAAATCGTTTGCAAAAAAATCCACTGCGCATTTTAGACTGTAAGGTAGATCGCGAACATCCATTAATGAAATCCGCACCTGCGTTAACTGATTTCCTAACAGAGGAGTCAGCGGCATATTTTGCTCAAGTTAAAACGTATTTAGATACATTAGGAATTACGTATGAGGTCGATCCAAATCTTGTGAGAGGTCTTGATTATTACAATCATACGGCTTTTGAAATTATGTCAACGGCTTCTGGCTTCGGAGCAATTACAACGCTTTGTGGTGGCGGTCGTTATAATGGTCTTGTTCAAGAAATCGGCGGTCCAGATGTACCAGGAATCGGTTTTGGGTTAAGTATTGAGCGTTTGTTACTTGCACTTGAAGCTGAGGGTGTTGAATTAGACACTGCATCAGGACTTGATGTTTATATGATTGCTATGGGCGATGAAGCGAAGCTAAAGACAGTAGAATTAACAAGTACCTTCCGTGCAAAGGGCATTTCTGCAGAGATGGATTATTTAGATCGCAAAATGAAAGCTCAAATGAAATCTGCAGACCGTTTAGGTGCAAAATATACGATTGTTTTAGGTGAAACAGAGCTTGAAGAGCAAGCGGCTACTGTTAAACATATGGAAACAGGCGAACAACAAAAAGTCGCATTCTCAGAATTAGTAAACTACCTGTTAAAATAATAAACGAACACAAGCATCAATCGTTTAGATCAATACAGGATTATCTGTCCAAATGATTCAATTATCTACGTCATTTTGGACAGATAATTCAGCTAACAATGAACTGCTAATTTTCCTTGGCATCAATTCACTACGCTTAGTAGGAACTGTATGCTACATAAGTAAAATAAATGGTCTAACACCAAAACGTTAGGGATGACATTTTGTAAAAACGTATGTCATGTGGATAAGTTATGGTGATTAGCCAAATAAATTTTGGAGGAATCAATAAATGGCAACAAGAACACATGCTAGTAACGAGCTTTCAGAAACGTTACAAGGCGAAAAAGTCGTATTAAAAGGTTGGGTACAACGTCGCCGTGACTTAGGTGGGTTAATTTTCATTGATTTACGTGACCGTACTGGAATCACACAGGTCGTTTTTAGTCCTGATGTAGCAGAAGCACATGCTTTAGCTGATAAAGTACGTAGTGAATACGTAATTGAAGTGGAAGGGACAGTTATCCTTCGCTCAGAAGATCAAATTAACCCAAATGTACCTAACGGCAAAATTGAGGTAGAAGCAACAAAATTAATCGTTATTAATACGGCAAAAACAACACCGTTCCAAATCGAAGATCGCACGGACGTATCCGAAGATTTACGTTTAAAATATCGTTATCTTGACCTACGTCGTCCTGCTATGTTTGACACATTCAAAATGCGTTCAGATGTTACTCGTACAATTCGCAACTTCTTACAAAACGAAGGCTTTTTAGAAGTAGAGACGCCAATTTTAACAAAATCAACTCCAGAAGGTGCTCGTGACTATTTAGTACCATCACGTGTTCATGAAGGTGAATTTTATGCATTACCACAATCACCTCAGCTATTTAAACAATTATTAATGGTGGCTGGTTTCGAGAAGTACTTCCAAATCGCACGTTGCTTCCGTGATGAAGACTTACGAGCTGACCGTCAGCCAGAGTTTACACAAGTTGATATTGAAACAAGCTTCTTAACACAAGAAGAAGTTTTAGAAATGAACGAACGCTTAATTCAAGCTGTTATGAAAGAAGTAAAAGGTATTGATATTCCTGCTCCATTCCAACGAATGAAATATCAAGAAGCTATGGATCGTTACGGTTCAGATAAACCAGACGTACGTTTCGGTTTAGAGCTAGTTGCATTAAACGATATTTTTGATGGCTGCGATTTCAAAGTATTTGCTGATACAGTAGCACAAGGCAAGCAAGTAAAGAGTATTAACATTAAAGGTGCAGCCGATAAATACTCTCGTAAAGACATGGACGAACTAACAAAATTCGTTGGTATTTATGGAGCAAAAGGTCTTGCTTGGTTAAAAGTTACTGAAGAAGGCTTGAACGGTCCGATTGCAAAATTCTTTGACGACGCATTAGCTGCGGCATTAATCGAACGTATGAAAGCTGAAGTGGGCGATATTTTAGTATTCGTAGCTGATAAAGCGCCTGTTGTAGCAGCATCTCTAGGTGCACTTCGTACGAAATTAGGTCAAGATTTAGGCTTAATCGATGAATCAGAATTTGCATTCCTATGGATCACGGATTGGCCATTATTTGAGTACTCTGAGGAAGATGGCCGTTACTATGCAGCACATCACCCATTCACACGTCCTTTTGATGAAGATATTCAGTTAATGGATACTGATCCTGCAGCAGTTCGAGCACAAGCGTATGATATCGTATTAAACGGCTATGAGCTTGGCGGAGGTTCATTACGTATTTATGAGCGTGATTTACAAGAAAAAATGTTTAAATTACTTGGTTTCTCAGAAGAAGAAGCTAAAGAACAATTTGGTTTCTTATTAGAAGCATTTGAATATGGTGTGCCACCACATGGAGGTCTTGCATTTGGTCTTGACCGCTTCGTAATGCTACTTGCTGGCCGCACTAACTTACGTGACACAATTGCCTTTCCGAAAACAGCTAGTGCTAGCTGCTTAATGACAGAGGCACCGAGTGGAGTATCTCCTGATCAATTGAGTGAGTTAAGTCTAGCAATCAAACCATTCAGAAAATAATTAGCACTTCTAAATACCTGGATTCTCTAGCAAAAACTGTTGGGAATCTAGGTATTTTTTGCGTATTTGCAAAAAAATAGATATTTTAAAAGAAAATAGTTTGAATTATCAGAAATGTCGTGTTATTATAACATTAATACGAATCCTGAAGTGTTCGTTTAACTGCTAGCTCTACTTAACAGTTTTGACCGAACACTATAGAATCGGGAGCCTTCATTTTGTAGTCGCAAACAAGCCCCATGCGGAGCGGGACGTTTAAAACTGCAAAGCAGGCACCCCCCTGCAAATTGCGGGTTCAAAACGAATGTTTCTTGGCATTACGGCACATTCGGGATTCGTCCATACATAAAGATTAAAAGGAGCGTTTAACCGCTCCTTTTTCGCGTTTAATTTTAATAGACATTAGCTAGGGGAAAGCGATAGATAGAAGAGCTGAAACGTTGGTTAGGACAATCAAAGTGATGGATAGAATGTCATGATGTTGAATAAAAATTTTGAAAATATGAAAAAATTACTTTTTATTTTTCGAAAAGCATCATATAATTGGTATAGACAACTATACCTAATTGATTGGTAGCTTGTTAACTTATGCAAAGCTCCTCAAAAATGAATAGGGGGTGATATTTTGAAGAATACGCTTTTAATTTCCAATGTTATGATCGTCAATCATGATAAAACGCCGTCTAAGGGTGACTTATTCATTGACAATGGTAGGATTATGAAAATAGGTTATGGTTTATCTGATAAGGCTGAGCATTATATAGATGGCAAAGATAAAAATTGGTTACTGCTACCTGGTTATATTGATATGCACATTCATGGCTCTGCTGGTCATGATACGATGGATGCTACGCAATTAGCTTTACATCAAATGGCACGCTCTTTAGTACAAGAAGGCGTTACAGGCTTCCTCGCTACTACCATGACGCAATCTATAGAAGCAATTGAAAGCGCTCTAACTAATGTTGCGCAATTTGAAAATAGTGATGATGAGGCAATCTTATTAGGTATACATGTAGAGGGGCCATATGTATCGAAAAAACGGGCAGGTGCTCAGCCAATAGAATACATTATTTTACCATCTATTGAGCAATTTGTATCCTGGCAGAAAATAAGTAAGCATCGCATTAAACAAGTAACAATTGCACCGGAGGTAGAGGGAGGCTTTGCGTTTATTGAAGCGTTAAAGGATTTAAATGTTATTGCTTCTATTGGCCATTCTGACGCAACAATTGAGGAGGTAGATAGCTCAGTAGCATTGGGAGTAAGACAGGCTACCCATCTATATAACCAAATGAGCCCTCTCCATCATCGCAATCCGGGTGTCGTCGGTGCAGTTTTTTTAGAGGATAAGGTGAAGGTCGAAATTATCGCAGATTTCGTGCATAACCATCCTCAAGCCGTAAATCTTGCGTATCGAATTAAAGGTGCAAAGGGCATTATTTTAATTACCGATGCGATGCGGGCAAAAGGATTACAATACGGTGATTATGATTTAGGTGGTCAAACCGTTCATGTTTCTAAGGATGGAGCTTATTTATCTAATGGAGCTTTAGCTGGTAGTGTGTTAACGATGGAACAGGCAGTAAAAAATATAAAGGCAATCACCAATTGCTCATTGCAGGAAATTGTCGCAATGTCCTCTACGAATGCTGCTGAGCAATTACAGCTTACAACTAAAGGTCGTATTGCAAATGGCTACGATGCAGATTTTGTATTACTTGATGAAAATTTGAATGTACAAAAAACGATTTGTCAGGGTAAAGTTGTATATGAGAAATGAAAGTAAAGAGGCGATAAGGATGGTGCAAGACTTGTTAGATAAAAATTCTCATATACCAATCTATATACAAATAGAAGAGATTATTAAACAACGTATTTTTTTAGAAGAATACAAAATCGGTGAAAATATACCTTCTGAGCGAGAGCTTTCTATACAGTTTGATGTTAGTAGAATGACTGTTCGTCAATCAATCACAAATTTAGTCAATAGCGGATTACTGTATCGTGAAAAAGGGCGAGGCACATATGTAGCTAATCCAAAATTAGAGCAACCACTAAAAGGATTAACAAGTTTCACAGAGGATATGCGAGCTAGAGGGATGGAACCGAGCAGTAAAGTTCTACGCTTTGAGAAAATCGTACCACCTGTCGATGTTGCGGGAGATTTAATGTTAGAGCCGGGCGAAGAGGTATTTTTTGTTGTACGAATTCGTAATGCAGATGCCAAGCCAATGGCAATCGAAAGAACATATATACCAGTAAAAATATATCCTGAATTAGATGAAAAGAAGATAATCGGATCATTATATGCCTTAATCGAAGCAAAATCCCATCAAAAAATTGGAAATGCTATTCAGCAAATGGAGGCAGCAATTGTTTCAAAAGAAGATAGTAAATTTTTGCAAATTAATCATGCTGCACCAGTGTTAATTATTAAACGTACTAGTTACTTATCAGATGGAGTCCCGTTTGAGCTTGTACGAAGTACTTATCGAGCTGATCGATACAAATTCATTAGTGAAATTAAAAGGTGATCTTATGGATGCATATTTTTTAGAAATTCAAAAGCTAATGCAGGTCGTGAAGGAACAAGAATATGCCCAAATAAAAGAAGCCGCTCAAGTAATTGTCCAAAGGCTACATCGTGGAGGAATTGTTCAATTATTTGGTTGTGGCCATTCTCATCTTTTAGCACAGGACGCATTTTATCGTGCGGGAGGGCTTGTACCTGTACGTCCAATAATTATTGAACCTTTAACTTTACATGCAGGAGCAATGACATCATCTGAAAACGAGAAGGATTCGACTATAATCGAACGGTATAAAGATCAATTTGATTTTCGTGAAAATGATGTTTGCATTGTTATTTCGACATCTGGTAGAAATCAAGCCCCTATAGATGTAGCATTTTTAGCGAAAGAATCAGGGGTATTTGTTATGTCTTTACAATCTCTTGCTTATCGTGAACAGCCGACACGTCATCAAAGTGGACAGCGCTTAGAGGATGTAGTAGATATAGTTATCGATACGCATATACCAGTAGGAGATGGTTTGCTGCATCATAATGAAATACAGTATGCACCATCCTCTACAGTTATCGGTTCATTTATTTTAAATGCATTAATCAGTGAAATCATTGAGAACATGGCTTTATCTGACGAAATATTACCAGTTTTTAAAAGTAATAATGTTGACTCTGATTTGTCTCATAACGAGGCTATGATTACCAATTATCAACATCGTATTAACTTTAAATAACATGCGGAGGGATATCGATGAAGAAAATGTTTAACATAACTGCGCCAGAGGGACTACATGCTAGACCGGCAGCGTTACTGGTAACGGCTGTAACACCATTTGAGTGTGACGTTCAGTTAACGTATAAAGAGAAATCGGTCAATTTAAAATCAATAATGGGGGTTATGGCACTAGGAATAGCACCTGGAAGTATTGTAGAAATTTCAGCAGAGGGACCTGATGCGGAGAAGCTTTTCCAAACAATAACAGAAGTAATTGTTTCTAAAGGGATTGGTGAAGAATGCTAGAAATACAAGGAATTGCAGTGTCTCAGGGCATTGCCTTTGCAAATGCGTATTGTTTAAAGGAGCCAGATCTATCTTATGAAGAGATAAAGGTCGCTGATGTAGATGCTGAACTAGAAAGATTCAAAGTAGCAGTTATGAAAACGAAAGCGGAACTTCAAGAAATCTATGAAATAGCTCAGAAGAAATTTGGTGCAGAAAAGGCGGCTATTTTTGCGGCACATCTATTAGTACTAGAAGATCCTGAAATGCTAGCAGCTATTGAAGCTAAAATTCAAACTGGGATGAATGCAGAATTTGCATTAGATGAAGCATCAAATATGTTTATTGCTATGTTTGAGGGGCTAGACAATGTCTATATGCAGGAGCGAGTTTCTGATATTCGAGATGTGTCTAAACGAGTATTAGCTAACTTATTGGGGGTTGAAATGGTGGATATGAATCGTTTAGCTTCTGATGTTATTATCGTCTCTAAAGATTTAACACCGTCCATGACTGCAATGCTAGATACAAAATATGTAAAGGGGTTTATAACGGATATTGGTGGCAAAACATCTCATTCTGCTATTCTCGCACGAACATTAGAGATTCCAGCAGTAGTAGGGACGAAAAATGCCACGCAAGATATTCAACATGGAACACCAATTATTTTAGATGGGACAAATGGCAAGATTATTGTCAACGCTACATTGGAAGTATCTGGTTTTTATAGGCGGCAGCAACGTATACACAATGAAGAGAATGAAGAACTTCTTCAGTATCGTTCATTACCAAGTATAAGTGCGGATGGATTTTCAGTTGAAATTGCAGGGAATATAGGAAACCCTGAAGATGCAGAAATGGTTATTAATGCTGGTGGAGATGGTATCGGCCTGTTTCGTACGGAGTTTTTATATATGGAACGACGGGAGCTACCTACTGAGGAGGAGCAGTTTCAAGCATATAAAAGCGTACTTGAGAAAATGCAAGGCAAGCCAACGATTGTTCGGACATTAGATATTGGCGGTGATAAAAATCTACCGTATTTAAAGCTTGCTGATGAGATGAACCCTTTTCTTGGCTATCGAGCGATTCGAATCAGTTTAACGCAACAAGAAATGTTTCGTGTACAGCTTCGCGCATTGCTAAGAGCAAGCGCTTATGGCAATTTAAAAATTATGTTTCCGATGATTGCTACATTGGGTGAATTTAAAATGGCGAAGGCAATTTTGTTGGAGGAAAAGCAAAATTTAGAAATCGGTGGTTGTCCTGTATCTGAAACGTTAGAAGTAGGAATGATGATTGAAATTCCGTCGGCAGCTATCATTGCAGATTTATTTGCAAAGGAAGTAGATTTTTTCTCAATTGGTACAAATGATTTAATCCAATACACGTTGGCGGCAGATCGCATGAACGAAAATGTTTCTTATTTATATCAACCATACCATCCTGCTGTCTTAAGACTTATAAAAAATGTCATTGATGCGGCACATCATCAAGGAAAATGGGTAGGTATGTGTGGTGAAATGGCAGCAGATGAAATAGCGTTACCGATTTTACTAGGATTTGGATTAAATGAGTTTTCCATGAGTGCTTCTTCGATTCTAAAAACTCGTGCACACATCGCTAAGCTTTCGAAACAGCAGTTAATGACGCATAATGAACGCATTTTATTGCTATCCACATCTGCTGAGGTTGAGGAGTATGTCAAAAAGAATCTATTAAGCCAACCTTAAATTTTAGAATATTCAGTATAGAAAAAGGGTGATCTGTAATGGAAATAAAGATAGTTCCACCGAAAGATTATCTACAAGTACATCAATTAAGAGATTATTGTTTTCCTAATAAGTATACGGGTGCCCGGCGAGATGATTTTCATTATTGGGTTGAGCACAGCACGACATTAGGTGCTTACGATGAACATAAAGTAGTTGGTCAGCTATTAATATTGCCACTTAATATGACAGTCCATGGTAAAAAATATGATATGGGTGGAATTGGCTTTGTTGCAACTTATCCTGAGTATCGGCAGCAGGGTATTATCAAGAGGCTTATGATAGAGGCACTTAAGAAAATGCGAGGAAATGGGCAAAGCGTTTCTGTGTTAGCACCATTTTCTGTATCCTTCTATCGTTACTTTGGCTGGGAATTGTTCTTTGAGAAGCTATATTACACCATTCCGCAAATGATGTTTCCTTCTTTCGGAAAACATTTGGATATAGTAAAACGAATGAGTTTTGAATGGCCAGATTTTGCTCTTTTTCAGGGGATTAAGGATTTTCATAATGCACAAGCGTTCATCAATAATGGAAGTATGCTACGTGATGATGCTTGGTGGAAAAGAATAGAGAGAAGAGCGCCTGATAGTCATTTTGCCGCATATTTTAAGTCTGATAAAATTGCAGGCTATATTCGTTATAGTATTCAGGATGGAACGTTTGAGATTCATGATTTTATAACAGAAGATTTACTAGCAGAACAAGCGATTTGGCGTTTTATAACGTCTCATGCGGCGAGTGTAAGTAGCATTAAGGGAGTTACTTCTAACGGCCATCAATTTGGCTTCTATTTTAAAGAACCACAGTTTAAAAAGGAAGTCGTTCAGGATGTGATGATCAGGGTAGTAGATGCATTACGGTTTATGCAGCATTATCCTTGGGGAAATATTCAAAAACCATTGTATATTCGAATTGAAGATGCACTCTGTAGTTGGAATGATCACGTATATCAAATAAATAAAAGTGGAGATGTCTCGATAATTGAGACAAATTCTATCCCGGAAATGCATTTGTTAGCATTACCGATTAATCTTTTTTCAGCGATGATGGTTGGCTACCTTTCTGTGAAGGATGCCGTCTTGTATGCAAATATAGAACTGGCTGAAGAGGTTATTAATCGTTGGCAATTGGCATTACCTTCGAATAAGCCAACCTTCTATGAATATTTTTAGACTTGTTAACAATTGTATGTCGATAGGTAGGTTTAGTAACTAAAATTTTTTTGAATTTTTTTCTGGACTATACCAGTTGGGTGAATCCTTTCAATAGTCTGTGGTAAAGATATAGCCCAATTTTGAAAACATTTTCTGAAGAGGGGAATAGTGTAAAATATGTATTGTGGTATATACCAACAGGTGCTATTCTCAAAATAAGAAAGCGGTTTCAAATTTAGGGGAATTACAAAATTAAAGTTTACTTGTAAGACGAATTTAATCATGAAAAGGAGTGTTTTGATGAAAAATATTATGCTTGTGTGTGTAGCTGGAATGAGTACTAGTTTATTAGTGTCTAAAATGCAAAAAGTGGCACAGGAACAAAACATTGAGGCAGATATTTATGCGATTGCTGAAAGTGAGGTTGACAAAGTATTAGCTACTAAAATGGCAGATGTGCTGCTATTGGGTCCTCAAGTCCGTTACTTAAAGGGGACATTCGAAACAAAATACAAGGAAATGAATTTCCAAATTGATGTTATTAATATGGCGGATTACGGCATGATGAATGGCGAAAATGTCTTAAAGCAGGCACTAAAGTTGATTGATTAAGGGGGCTATGGCAATGGAAGAAACAGTTTTAATGGAATCCATTATGGGATTGATTGTGCATAGTGGTAATACGAAAAGTGAGTGTATGGAGGCTATCCAGCTAGCGAAAAAGGGGCAGATTCAGCAAGCAAAGGAAAAAATACTATTAGCCAATGATGCATTGATTGAAGCACATCATTCTCAGACGGCGTTACTGTCACAAGAGGCCAGGGGAGAGAAAGTAGAAGTGTCAATGCT
>Ga0213827_1001326_pt1 | contig 14376 bp, 10 predicted proteins | sample MC6MC0898MG_FD_180669 | JGI IMG/M metagenome (GOLD analysis project Ga0213827, IMG submission 180669) | Enriched soil aggregate microbial communities from Iowa State University, Ames, United States - MC6-MC0898-MG | ecosystem: Environmental > Terrestrial > Soil > Unclassified | place: USA: Iowa...
TTGTCGAAATCTACTTGCGAGAGTCTTGAATTTTGAGTTGGCTCTACGCGAATTGAATAGTTCTCTGTCGCGTTCATCTTATTTTTTATATTACTTAGGCTAAGTTAGGAAAAATTGAAATATAAATCGCACTTTGCTACGATAATTTCCCGTTTAGAAAAATGCCTTTTATTTCGGACAGTCATTCTCCTATTTACTACACTTCCCTATGAAAATGAAAAATAAACCGATAAAATTTATCGAAGTAACCTGTTTTCAATTAATTGCATTAATTTTGTGTTAATTAATACTGTTTCTGTATTTGTGGCATAAAGTTTGGCAATAAAGACTGCGACCGTAGATGGGCATTGGGTCGCTTTACGCTATAAAATCACTTATCATAAAATAAACTTAGTATGGAATTGACTCACCGTCTTAACAAAAGCAATGAAGTAACATCGGGTGAAACTCGCGAATTGTTACAGCGTGATGTTGAAATTCAAAAGAAAGGTATTTCTGTGAATTTTATTCTTGGTTTTTTTGTGTTTTTGTATAAAACCGCAATTAAACCCTAAAAAAACAGAGATTAGCCAAGATAGTCTCGTAAAATTTTGGCTAATCTCCCCAAGAATAGACGTTCGGTCAATCTTGTAAAATCTTTAAAAGCGGGTCAAGATATTCTCTATTATTGCTCAATCGAGGGACTTTATTCTGTCCACCCAGTTTACCTCTAGATTTCATCCACTTATAAAAAGTATCTGATGGTGCATTATGGACAATTGGCGGGCGAAGTGCCATGTTCTTGAATCGCTTTGCGTCGTAATCTGAATTTATTTCCCTCAACTTGGCGTCCAATATTTCACAAAAACGTTTAAAATCGTTGGGTTGCTGTTCAAATTCAATGACCCATTCGTGTGCGCCTGCTTCGGCATCCCTAAAATAAACTGGTCCTGCGGTGTAATCTTTTATACGCGCATTTGTCAGTTTGCTTGCTTCGGCTAGTGCCTGTTCGGCATTGTCAACAATCACTTCTTCACCAAATGTATTGATATATTGTTTTGTACGTCCCGATATCTGAAAGCGGTAGGGAGACAAAGACGTAAACTTGATTGTATCACCTATTTTATAACGCCATAGTCCGGCATTGGTGGAAATGATCAGCGCGTAGTTCTTGCCGATTTCTACCTGATCCAAACGTAGCGTTGTCGGGTTTTCCTCATGCATTCGTTCCGTGGGAAGGAATTCGTAATAAATCCCATAATCCAACATGAGCAGAAGATCTTCAGAGTCTGATTCATCCTGTAACCCAAAATACCCTTCTGAGGCATTGTAGTTTTCTAGATAGTACATCTTATCTGAAGGAATCAGTTTGTGGAACTGCTCGCGGTAGGGCTTGAAACTCACACCTCCATGACCATAAAACTCAAGGTTTGGCCATACTTCCAATAGATTGTTCTTGCCTGTGATTTCCAATACACGTTTGGCCATCACAATATTCCAGGTTGGTACACCCGCCAGACTAGTGACATTTTCTTTAATAGTAATTTGGGCGATCTGCTCAATTTTCTCTTCAAAATTGGGATTTAAAGTCACCTCCATGTTTGGGGTTCGTTTGAATTCCGCCCAAAATGGAAGGTTGCGGATCAGGATGGAAGATAGATCTCCATAATAGGAGTCTGGGCTAAAGTTGTTGATCTGCGATGAACCGCCGATGACAACAGACTTTCCTGTAAAAACACGGTTTTCAGGTCTATTGTGACAGTATATAGTCAACATGTCCTTCCCTCCCTGGAAGTGGCATTCTTCTAGGGCCTCTTCGCTCACCGGTATAAATTTGCTACGATCAGAGGTTGTTCCAGAAGATTTTGCAAACCATTTGATATCCGAAGGCCACAGAATATTCTGTTCACCTTTGATCATCCGATCTACATAACCTTTGATATCGTCATAATCCTGTATAGGTACGCGCTCTTTGAAGATTTCTGGGGTGAGTATGCTGGTGTAGTCGTATTTTTTTCCCCATTCCGTCGCCTCGGCAGTAGAAATTAAACTTTGGAACCATTCCTCTTGTACATCGTGGGGATATTTCATGAAAAGCTCGATTTGGTGAATCCTTTTTTTCATGAACCAAGTAAAAATGGAGTTTAATAAGGCCATATAGGGTATTCGTTATGCTTTAAAATTTTTTCCTTCTTAATTCAAAATGACGACCAAGATAGAACTTTCGAGCCAGTTCATTATCCGCGATCTCTTCAGGTGTGCCCGTAAGCATAATCTTTCCTTCGGTCAAAAGGTAGGCTCTATCTGTAATGGATAAAGTTTCCTGTACATTGTGGTCGGTGATTAAGATGCCAATATTACGTGTTTTGAGTTTAGCAACAATCGTTTGGATTTCCTCTACGGCAATAGGGTCAACCCCCGCAAATGGCTCATCCAATAGGATAAACGATGGATTTGCTGCCAATGCTCGAGCGATTTCCGTACGTCGGCGCTCGCCCCCCGACAAAAGATCACCTCTGTTTTTACGGACACGATGCAGACTGAATTCGGATAGCAATTCTTCCAACTTGGCCATACGTTCTTCTTTGTTGGGGTAGTGGATCTCCAGTACAGCCAGGATATTGTTTTCTACGGATAACTTGCGGAAAACAGAAGCTTCCTGAGCCAAATAACCTATTCCACGCTGCGCGCGTTGGTACATCGCATCTTGCGTGATCTCTTGATCATCTAAAAATACTTTTCCGTCATTGGGTTTGATCAGACCTACAATCATATAAAATGAGGTCGTTTTACCAGCACCATTTGGCCCCAGTAACCCGACAATCTCTCCTTGTTCTACATGAAAGGATACGTTGTTGACAACAGTACGTTGTTTATATTTTTTTATGAGATGTTCTGCCTTTAAAATCATCTTCTTGATTTATCTTGTCACTATAAATTTCTGCTCTACTTATTCCGCAAAATGCCAGATAATGCTGAATTTACCGTTGGAGCATTTGAATGCAAATCTATGGTAAATATATTTAATATCTTCTTAGTATTAAGTATTTAGATGCTAAAACGCTAATATCGAATTCCCTTGATGTTAAGCTGTAAGTTTCTTTTATTGCGCCACACATTCTCTTCAATGCTATAACAAATATCAAAACTCTGCCCCGAATTGATATGATCAATATGTTCTGCTAATCCGAAACCGATGCAATCAAAAGATGGAGAGTCTTCCTGGACAACTGTCATTTTTAAATGATTTGTACCCACAGGGAAAGCCGACCCTACTGAACTCACTTTCTTACTCAAGAAAATTGGTGACTCATTTTGTGGGCCAAAAGGTTCAAACTGTTGGAGTATGCGAAAAAATTTAGCGTCTATATCCTTCAGATGGAGTTTAGCATCGATCTGAATTTCTTGTGTCAGCATTTCGGGACTGATCCTACGAGCCACGACCTCTTCAAATCGATCTTGAAACAGGCTTACATTGTCCAGTGACATGGTCAGTCCAGCAGCATATTTGTGCCCTCCAAATTGCTCCAGTAAATCAGCACATTCGTTTAATGCTTCATATAGATCAAATCCGATTACTGATCGACACGAGCCCGCAATATGGCCATTCGTTTCCGTCAATATAATGGTGGGACGGTAATATTTCTCAGTCAATCGTGAAGCCACAATACCGATTACACCTTTATGCCAGTCTGATTTGTATAATACGGTAGATTTTCGGCTCTTGAGAACTACATTTTCTTCAATGAGCGCCAGCGCCTCCTCCGTTATTTTAAGGTCAAAATCTTTGCGGACATTGTTTTGATCATCAATGCTCGAACTAAAGTCTTTCGCTTCCTGTAGGGATTTTGAAATTAATAATTTGACGGCATCCTTAGCGTGGTCAATGCGGCCGGCTGCATTGATGCGTGGGCCGATTTGGAATACGATGTCATTGACCGTAAAAATCTTTGTTCTATTGTTGGATAGGTCAACCAATGCTTTTAATCCCACGCAGGGATTGGTATTGAGCTTGATCAACCCAAAGTGGCTTAAGATTCTATTCTCCCCAGTGATTGGGACGATATCTGATGCTATACTCACTGCAACCAGATCTAAAAATTGATAACAGGCATTGATATCCATTCCGTTGGTCAGTATGAACGCCTGGATGATCTTGAAGCCGATACCGCAACCAGAAAGTTCCTTGTAGGGATAATCACAATCTACACGTTTTGGATCTAAGACAGCGAAAGCGTTTGGAAGTTCTTCACCTGGGAGATGGTGGTCGCCAATGATAAAGTCTATCCCCTTCGTGTTGGCATAGTCAATTTTATCAATGGCTTTTATTCCACAGTCTAATGCAATAATAAGAGAAAAGCCATTAGCAGCGGCATAATCAATGCCCTGCGTAGATATACCATAGCCTTCTGCATAACGGTCCGGAATATAAAACTCCAGTTGACTATGAAATTCTCTGAAAAAACTGTAGACTACAGCAACTGCTGTAGTGCCATCAACATCGTAATCACCATAGATCAGGATCTTTTCTTTATTGCCGATAGCCTGAATGATTCGAGATATGGCTTTTTCCATATCCTTCATCAAAAAAGGATCGTGCAAATCGGACAATTGTGGCCTAAAAAACTGTTTCGCTTCGTCAAAACTTCCAATTCCCCTGTTGACGAGCAACTCTGCTAACACAGCGTTGATGTTTAATTCCTCGCGCAGTTTGTTGGTTATTTTGACATCAGTTTTAGATTTTAGTACCCACCTTTTTTGCATATCTTTGCACAATATTTTAAGTGTAAATATACGTTTTCAGGCTGGACTTACCTAATTCCTAAACCTGGTATTGGCCGCCTGTCGCTTAACGTGCATATTCCCAATGTTTTAAATATGGTACAGGCTTATTCTCTATATGAAGGTTCTTTTTCTGTCGATAAAAGTAGAAAATTCGTTCCCTTTGATCCATCCGTGGATGATCCGAAAGACCGTCCAGGATCCATGTTTATCCATGTCCATCCTTTTTTGATCAAAACAGAATCAGGTATTGTGATCTGTGATACCGGTTTGGGGCATACCGATGACAGTGGTGTACTGAAGTTGCACAACAATATCCGGAAATTGGGTTATGAGCCAGACGATGTGAAATACGTATTAATGTCGCACCTGCATAAGGATCATGCCGGTGGTATGGTAAGTATGGAAAGTGGCTCCCCCCGAATTGCATTTCCCGAAGCTGAATATATAGTGCAAAGGGGAGAATGGGAAGATGCCTATTCCGGGATTTCGAGTTCATACCGTACAGAAATTTTTGATGTTGTCCAACGAAGTGGGAACCTGGTACTGGTAGAAGGAGAGGGGCAAGTAAATACTGAAATCAGTTATGTTCATAATGGTGGGCATACGCCACATCACCAAGCTTTTCATATCCGTACAGGTGGAATGCATTATTTTTTCGGGGGCGATGTGTTACCTGAACCAGAAGAGATTTTTCATAATTATGTAGCTAAATATGATTTTGATGGTCGGCGCTCGAAGGAGCTACGGCAAGCTTATTGGGGAGAAGGAGCTACAGAAGGTTGGACCTTTTTATTCTATCACTCCAAAAATATAACCATTGGCCATAGCCAACTGCGGCCTGATGGAAGTTATAAACTGGTTGATGCAGTGTAGTGCGGGCGAAAATGGGTGATATGCCAACCAAAAAGCCTCATAGACTTTCGGATCTATGAGGCTTTTTTGATGTAAGAGTTAATATCCGGCATTCTGCGGGAAAGCAGCGCCAGTATTGCTATCAATGACTTCCTGTGGAATTGGCCAAAGAATAAATTCTTTCTTGACAACGTCTTTAGATTGCGGGTTAAGCGTCTTTACACGGCGTAGGAAAACGTCAGCTCCGAAACGAGATAATGTCATTCTGCGCATTTCTTCGCCTATTAGCTCTCTTGCACGCTCATCCAATATAAAATCTTCGTTGATTGCTGAGGCATTTATTGGAGCAGCTTTTGCACGGGCACGTACAGCATTGATGGCATCTTTTGCAAGGTCAGGTTTATTCGCTCGCATGTATGCCTCAGCTAATAAAAGATAGGTTTCTGCCAATCGTATTTTGACCCGATCTTTCATGTTTCCTTCAAATGCAGGGTTTGCTGCTGTTTTTCCATAGAAAAATTTGGTAATGGTTGGGAATACATTGCCCGAAGCAATGATTGCATCGGTTAGCTCAACCTTCTTACCGTAAAGTTCAGGAACGGAAGGGTCATTATAATACCAGTCCCGTTTGATATTGTAAGGTGAATTTCTAACATCTTGTTTTTCATAACTATCCAGCCACCATTGGTAAGGACGTACGTGGCCAAGGCCCCTTCCGCCAAGTGAGTCGGCAAGAACAAAACCTTTTTGTTGGGAATAAAAAGGAACCCATGCGCGTTTACTCCAGTCCGTATAATTGTCTCCACCTCCCTGGGTATTGTATTCCAGCTGGATTGCCCAAATGGTTTCTTGATTGCCGGATGAGCGATTTTGATTGTTTTCGATAAACATATCGTGGAAATAGTCGCCGGCTTTATCTTTCTCAGCTCCAAAACGTTGATCGTTCAACTTAAAATAACCACTTTGAATCACTTTGTTAGCTGCTTCAGCTGCCAGATCTGGCTGTCCTGCTTCGATATAGGCCTCTGCAAGGTAATGTAATGCAGCCCATTTTGTCAATTTCCCTTCCTGTACAGTTCCAGGGTTGTCCGGAAGGTTGTCTCCAGCATATTTGAGATCATCGATCATATGTGCCAATATCTCAGCTTTGGGTGTACGGGTAAAATCGCGGCGCGGTGTTGCCGATACCTTGTCTACCCATGGCACATCTCCATAGAGGTTGACCAAATAACGATAGCTATAGGCGCGGAAGAAACGGGCCGTAGCTTCTACACGTTTTGGATCATTCTCTTTGTCTGTCCATTGGATTGTGTTTTTACTTAATGCTTCTAGGATAATATTGGTATTTCCGATAAAACCATAGGCATACTTCCAATAATTGCGCACATACGACGAAGCCGGATTTAGACTGTAATTGCTAAAAGGCGCTAAAGTTGCATCGGTTCCTGTGGTTTTGATAGCAACAATGTCTGTACCGACCTGTAAAGCCTCCTGTGGGGTAGCTCCCTGAGAGAATATACTGCCGTTCCAGGTCCAGAATTCCATCCGGGCATAAGAATAAAGGCCATTCAATCCAGTTTCGAAACCTTTTGTATTGATGTAGGTATTGTCTGGTGATTGAAAACTGCTGGTGTCTTCGTTTAAAAAATTTTTGCTGCAACCGATAAAGATTAAGCTTATACCGGCAACGAATGCATATAAAGTTGTATTTCTTTTCTTCATGATGTAGAGGTGTTTAAAATTGAACATTTAATCCCAATGAGATTGTTCGGGCAACAGGATAAGGGTAGGCGATATTTGTTGTCGTTGGATTTCCTGTTGTTGAACTGACACCCAATGCCTCCACATTGTATCCTTTTATTTTGGAGAATGTGTAGATATTGCGGGCGTTGATAAATGCTCTGACGGAGGAAAGATTCAATCGCTTTAGAAAATCGCCTTCAAAGGTATAGCCCAGACTCAGATCACGAATCCGCCAATATGCTGAATTGATGTAATAAGTATGGTTGTTGATAGGCGTGTAACCCGGAGAAGGTATGTCTGTACTTGGATTCTGTGGCGTCCAGTAAGGCATATCTGCGAGATAATTGGCACCGTTATTTGGTAAAAAACGTTCTATATTTTTAAAATCATCCACTTTTGTGCCGCCAAAGGCACCGTTCATAAAAATAGAAAGTGAGAAGTTTTTGTAGGTAAAATCATTACCGATACCAAGGGTGTAAGGTGAAATCTTGTTGCCCATGACCGTGCGGTCATTCGCATCGATTTTACCATCGTTATTTAAATCCGCTAATTTTGCATCACCGGCTTTCGCTTTTGGCTGATAAGAGTTTGCAATATCGTCACCTTCCTGCCATACGCCGATTACTTTGTAATCATAAAAGATACGTATTGGTTTGCCAATAAGCCAGGCATTAGTCAAATCATCCTTTCCATCTGCACGCAATTTGGTTATCTTATTGTTGTTGTATGCAAAATTAGCTGTTGTATTCCATTGGAAATTGTCATTTTTGATGGGAACAGCATTCAATGTGACCTCAAATCCTTTATTGGAAGTTTCACCAATATTATTCAAAATTGTATTGTAACCATTCATCACTGGGACTTGTTCGCTCAGTAAGAGATCTGTTGTCTTGGATGTATAATAATCAATCGTTCCAGAAAGACGATTTTGGAGAATGCCAAAATCTAAACCGACATTTAAGGAAGAGGTAGTTTCCCATGTCAAATTGCTCCCTCGCCCATTGAAATTCATCACGAGTCCTTTGACAGGATCTAATCCATATATGTAGTCTACGTTCGTCAAGCGATCATACGTCTGATAGGGAGACACGGCTTGGTTCCCATTTTTACCATACGAAGCACGTAGTTTTAACAAATCAAAGTAATCTTGTACATTACCTTCTTTGGAAATTACCCATGCTCCGGCGACAGAAGGGAAGAAGGCATACCTATTATCAATGGAAAAAGCGCTATAACCATCCGAACGACCTGTTAAAGTTAATAAGTAGCGATCTTTGAATGCATAGTTGATCCGTCCCATATAAGAAATCATCGCAGTGTTCTCAAGCTTAGATTCCATTTTCAGGTTTTTAGAAGCAGAAGCCATGTTGTTGTAGCCGGCGTCTGAAACAAAATCATCTCCAGTCATTTTAGATGTCTTGAAGTTGGTCTTTTGAGAGGAATAAAGCCCGACCACGTTAATTTTATGATCGCCAAAAGTCCGGTCGTAAGTCAGGAGATTTTCCCATGTCCAATCCCACAAATGATCATTTTTTATCTCACCCCGTCCATTCACGCCGCGGCCTGTCAGGGTATTTGAACCATAATAAGAGTTTTCATTGATATTTCTGTAGTTCGTACCAAAGGTAGACTTAAAGCTTAGCCCTTCAATCGGAAGCTTGACATCTAACCAAGAGTTTGCATAAACAGTCCGTCTAGTTTCATCCCATTGACCATTTTCGTCGGCGAAAGGGTGACCCCATAGTGTTTGTGCGTACATTGGGTAGGTGACAGCTGTACCGTTTTCGTCCCGGTTTTTACTATAAGGAGCTAGTTTTACCACGCTTTCCAGGTTGGGTTGTATACCATCACGGTTGCCCTGTGAAGCTTGCATGGTCATACCCAGTTTGAGCCAAGAGTTTAGGCTTTGATTGAGATTTAGATTGACATTGTAGCGTTCGTATGGTGTGTTTTTAACCACACCATCCTGATTGAGGTAACTCACCGATGCATAGTAATCGGATTTATCAGTACCGCCAGAAAAACTGAGCTGATGTTCGTGAATGGGAGCTGCGCTGTTAAAGGCTTCATTTTGCCAATTGACTTCTTCACCTTTCTTATACTGTTCCAGTACATTCGCAAAAAGGTAGTTTTCGGGATTAAGCTGATCACCTGTTTTGCCTTTAGAGGCTTGATAGTCACGCATAAACTGAATGTATTGTGGACCATTCATCAATTTCAGACGACGTTCTACGCTCTGGAGCCCAAAATAACCATTGTAATTGATTCGCGCTTTTCCGGCAGCACCTTTTTTGGAGGTGATTAGGATGACGCCATTTGCCGCACGTGATCCATAGATGGCGGTAGAAGAAGCATCTTTTAATACGGAAATGCTAGCAATGGTATTGGAGGAGATATCACCTAATGATCCGCTGAAAGGGATTCCATCCAAAATTATCAATGGACTGTTGGAAGCGGAGATTGAATTTTCACCACGTATATTGATCGCTGCGGTTTCTCCTGGTTTAGCATTTCCAGAGTTTATTGCTAAGCCGGAAACCTTGCCCTGAAGCTTGTCCACGATATTCGGAGAATTGATCCGCTCCAAAGACTTAGCTTCCACAGTAGCAACGCTACCAGTAAGGTCGCTTTTCTTCTGTTTACCATAACCGACTACGACAACCTCTTCCAGCATGTCTTCGGATTTTTTCAGGGTTACTTGAGCTACTTGGGAAGCCGGTAATTCCTTTGCAATAAATCCGATGGAATTAAAGACCAATGTGGCATTTTGTGATGTGACTGTCAGTGTAAATCCACCATCTTGTCCAGTCGTGGTGGCTGCTGTTTTGCCTTTCTCTGATACTGTAACACCGCTGATAGGTTTTCCCGTTTCGTCTACCACCTTTCCCGAAATGGATTGTTGAGGGGCAACTTGAACAATTGATGTCCTAGCATTATTAGGAAGCGCTGCTACATAAAAAGGCGCTGCTACTGAAAGAATTGTTAGGGGTGTCAGTAGAATGAGGTGACTCTTTTTGACCATAGTGTGTAATTTAGATTCGCTAGTTTTATTGGCGGCAAGTATAAAGAAATTAAGCGGTGCCGTTTCTTTGCATCTTTGAACAAACGATTGCACTAACTACGAAAACGTTATAGAAATTCATCTTTGTAATAAAAAAGGGAATAATGGATTTTAGTAATCTTAACTAATATTTGAACCTGAAAATTGCTTATGATAAAGGGATAATTGTTTTTTTAAACTGCTGTAAATACAGTCGATTCAGGCAGGTTGGTTATCACGTACAAACCTTGGTATGCAGATGACCTTATTCATTTGAATCGAAATAGAACGTATAAAAACTCGCATTTCTGGTCTTTTTTTAGTATTTTGGGGTAATCTGCATGTTCACATCCCCTGCCGTCGCGCGACGAGGATTCGTTTAAGATTGAATTTTTGGTTAAATTTGTTTTTGGTAAAACAGCGCTACGCTGTTATTATTGGTATTTATTTAAATAGAAGATTATGTCTATTGTAAGAGAGTCCGATCTGATAGGAATTGGAAAGAAATTTCAAATTGAAACCGATGCGGGTGACAATATGGTTGTTGTGATCCACGATGATGGTCGACGGGAACTGTATCGTTATGATGACGAAGAACATGAATCGCGTTGTGTGATGACACTCAATGATGATGAATCACGTCAGATAGCGGGTATTATAGGTGGTTTGTCTTATAAGCCCAAGGCATTGGAAACAATTGAAGTGGCTTTGGATGATTTGCGTATTGAATGGTACAAGCTTGAAGGCAAATGGGAAGGAGCAGGAAAAACAATTGGTGAACTAGAGGTACGACAACGTACTGGAGCTTCCATTATCGCTGGGATTAGAGACGACGAAACGGTCATCAACCCCGGACCATCTTATCTGATTACTCCAGGCACAACTTTGGTCATTGCCGGAAAGAAAAACAATATCAAACTTTTAAAGGAAATTTTACTGTAATCTATGCTATCACATACCTTAATATTAGAAATTGGAATCGCTGTCGGACTTGTTGCTATTGTTGGATTGATTGCCAACAAGCTTAAGTTTTCCGTTATTCCTTTTTTCATTATTATAGGAATGGTTTTGGGGCAACACGCACCGCAGATTGGGTTGGTGGATCTGACCTTTACCGAAAGCAAACCCTTTATAGATTTTATGGGCAGGCTAGGGGTATTATTTCTCCTGTTTTATTTGGGACTAGAATTTTCAGTCAATCGGCTTATCAAATCTGGTAAAGCCATCGTAACTGGCGGAACAATCTATGTCCTGCTCAACTTTACCTCGGGACTATTGATAGGCTGGCTGATGGATATGCCTTTTAAAGAGGTGATGGTCCTTTGTGGGATCATGACGAGCTCTTCGACAGCAATTGTGGCTAAGGTCCTCACTGATCTTAAACGGACGGCAAATCCAGAGACCGAAGTCATTATGGGAATGATCATGTTTGATGATCTCTTTATTGCCATGCATATTTCCTTTCTGTCAGGATTGATATTGACGGGTAGTAGCTCATTTTGGACGGTTGCTGGGACTTCCCTATTGGCATTGGGCTTTATCTTGGCCTTTTTGGTTTTGGGGCGCAAGCTGGTGCCAGCCATAGACCGTTTGTTAAAGGAAAAAACTTCTGAACTATTTATACTTGTTATCTTTGCACTGCTTTTTATCGTTGCCGGATTTTCGGAGACTATTCATGTTGCCGAGGCTATTGGTGCATTAATGGCAGGATTGGTACTAGCGGATTCGCAGTATATCAAAAAAATTGAAGCAATGGTGTTGCCTTATAAAGACTTCTTTGGGGCGATGTTTTTCTTTAGCTTCGGACTATCCATAGATATTATGTCGTTGGGAGGTGCCGTATTTTGGGCATCAATAGCGGCGTTAGTAACTGTGATGGGTAATCTCGCCTCAGGTTATTTTGCTGCGAAATTTTCTGGGATGAAACCGAAAACATCTTTTGATATTGGTTTTACGCTGTCGGCACGGGGAGAGTTTTCAATTATCATGGCCAATATCGGTAAAGCAGGTGCTTTGCTCCCTGTTATCCAATCATTCGTTGTGGTTTACGTTTTGATTCTTTCTATTGTGTCACCACTCTTGACCAAAGAATCCCGCAATCTATGGAAATTGCTCTTTGGAAGTGATGCCAATACAGCCAAACCGCTGAAGAAACTGAGCGACCTGGAAAATAATAGTACCGGTTAATGCTAATGTTACTTTTTTGCACTGACCATTAGCAGTTACGATATATTTAAAATAACATCACAATAAAAATGCCTCCGAAAGACTATTAGGAGGCATTAAATATTTCTCAAACGATTTCTACAGGAACCCAAGTTCAAGCTTTGCTTCTTCAGACATCATATCTTTGGTCCAAGGTGGATCAAAAGTTAATTCCACCAAGGCTTCTTTAATACCTTCTATTCCAGCAACTTTTTCCTGCACTTCATTCATGATTTCTCCTGCAACTGGACAGCCCGGAGCCGTTAGGGTCATGACAATTTTTGCTATGCCATCTTCCTTGGTAATAATCTCATAGACAAGTCCTAGATCGACAATATTTGCTGGTTTTAATTCAGGATCATAGATCGTCTCCAGTGTAGCTTGGATTTGAGATGCCAAACCCAGTTTATCCATTACAATAATACTCATTTGTTTAATTTTTTATCTTCAATAGCGTTTTTATAGATCGCTAATAATTTGCTCTCATTTATATCAGGAGTAAAATTACTAAAATAATAGGCCATACAGGTCTTTCTTATCTCATCTTTTTCATCGGTTGGCTTGGCATTCCATTGTGTCAGGCAAGAAACAATTTCGTTTCTATTGTGTGGATCAAATGTCTGCCCGGTTTTATTCGGGATAATCATTTCAGGTAAAGGCCCAAGGTTTGAGCAGAGTACCGGAGTTCCCACAGAGTAGGCCTCGAGGATTGTGATTGGCATTCCTTCAAAGCAAATGGAGGGGACGATCAGGGCTTGTGCTGCAGCAACGAGTGGTAAAATCTCGGATCGGGGTTTAAATCCGAGATAACTGATGTTGGGCTGATCTGTTATCCTTTTTTTGACCTTCTCCTCGAGAGGACCACCACCAATAATGCGGAGCTCCAGATCCTTTCCTTTCACAGACTCAATCAGATTTAATATTCCTTTTTCGTCCGATAGTCTGCCAACATATATAAAATAAGGTTGTACAGTTTCTACTGGCAGAGTTGAAGGGAAAACAAAATTAGCTTTTACTTCAAACTTTTCTGCGGGTACCCTTAACGTTGAGTCAACAAATATCGACTTGGCAAAGCTGCTTAAATTAATATACCGATTGACCTTTTGCCATGTACCTATTTTGCGGTGAAACCAGTAGTTAAAGGCAAGGAGGAATGTTTTAATAACGGAATCATTAAATGCTTTTTCCTTAACTGCAGTCCAGGGAAATTCTTCTTTTAGAGAATCCAGAAACAGATGATTGTGATGATACAGTGTTGCCGAGGGGCAAAGTAACCTAAAATTGTGCAGGGTCATCACCTGCGGAACACCTTGTTTGGCTATCGTACGTATTAGAATTGGCCCAGCAGCGTAATGTGTATTGTGGAGATGGACGACATCCGGTTTGAATTCCCGGATTGTTTTTTTTAATCTATTTGCAGCGAAAATATTCCAGATGGAACCTAGGGTCTGTAAGGCACCTCGCCAGCCTTTTTTATTTTGAAAGGTCAGGGTGCGGACTTGGTGATCTTGCGAGAGGAGCGACAATTCCTGTTGAAAGACAGTATCTTCTCCACCTGCTGTTTGATAATATGTATGGATAATTAGTATGCGCATAACAAAAGACTTATACAAATGTACGATTTTGCCCCGAATGCTTTGACGGCACAAAATTGCCATTTCTATATGATTATTGCTATATTCGCATGATTCGATCGTAAAGATATATGCAACACTTACAACAGCTCGTGATAGAGGCGATAGAGACAAGTCAATTTCCTGAAACTCCAACAA
>Ga0213827_1001331_pt1 | contig 14353 bp, 12 predicted proteins | sample MC6MC0898MG_FD_180669 | JGI IMG/M metagenome (GOLD analysis project Ga0213827, IMG submission 180669) | Enriched soil aggregate microbial communities from Iowa State University, Ames, United States - MC6-MC0898-MG | ecosystem: Environmental > Terrestrial > Soil > Unclassified | place: USA: Iowa...
ATGGGTTTCGCAGGCGTTCGGCCAGTGCGCTGGCCAGTTGCGCGGTCAGCCCGTAGACCGATAGTTGCGGGTTGGCGCCAATGCTGGTGGGGAACAGCGAGCCGTCATGCACCGACAGATTGCGCAGTTGGTGATGCCGCCCGAGGCTGTCGGTCACCGCGTGGCTCGGGTCTTCACCCATGGCGCAACCCCCCATGACGTGGGCGCTGCCCAGGCGGGTGCGATACAACTCCAGGCTCAGGCCGTCGATCAGTGTGCGGGCTTCGGCGAGGCTGTTCACGTAGCGCGCATCGGCGTGCATCGGCATGACGGCCTTGGCGCCACCGGCGAACTGGATCTCGGCCATGCTGTGAAAGGCCCGGCGCAGGCCGTCCCAGGCGTAGTCGGAAACCTGATAGTCGAGCACCGGCGTGCCATCGCTGCGCAACTCGACGCTGCCGCCGCTGCTGTCCGGGTGAAAACCGTCACGCAGCAGGGCGAGCATGGCGTGGGTATGGGGCAGTTGCTGCATGTGCGCCGCGTTCTCGGCGCCGAAGCCGCCGAGCAGGGTCGCCGCCAGTGCCGGGTGCAGCGGCGGCACTTCGAGCTTGTAGGACATTTTGCCGGTGGTGCCGTCCTGCCATTGAAAGTGGTCGGAGTAAATCGACTGCGGCGCACCGTAGAACGGGTTGATGACTTCATCGAACAGCCCGGCGGACATGTTCACCAGGTGCAGGAAGGTGCGTTTGCCGAGGCGCTCGTGAGGGTCGGGTGCCTTGGAGCGCAGCAACAGCGCCGGGCTGTTGATCCCGCCACCGGCCAGCACATAGTGCCGTGCCTTGACGGTAATGGTGCGGCCAGTGGGCGCCACGCAGCGTTCATCCATGGCCACGCACAACAGGCCGGTGACCTGGTCGTCCTTGATCAACAGCTGTTCGGCGCGGGCCAGGTACAGCAGTTCGCCGCCTTTTTCCAGGGTCGCGGGGATGGTGGTGACCATCATCGACTGTTTGGCATTGGTCGGGCAGCCCATGCCGCAATACCCGAGGTTCCAGCACCCGCGCACGTTGCGCGGAATCACGTGCCAGCTGTAGCCGAGTTGCTCGCAGCCTTTCTTGATCACTTCGTTATTGGCATTGGGCGGCACCAGCCAGGGTGCGACGCCGAGGCGTTGTTCCATTTTTTCGAACCAGGGCGCCATGTCCGCCGGGCTATGGCCCTTGACGGCATGCTCCCTGGCCCAGTGTTCGAGGGTCGGTTCCGGGGTGCGAAAGCTCGAAGTCCAGTTGATCAGCGTCGTGCCGCCCACCGCGCGGCCCTGCAGGATGGTGATCGCACCGTCCTTGCTCATGCGGCCGATGCCCTCCTGGTAGAGGTTGGCGTAGGCCTGGTCTTCGAGCATCTTGAAGTCGCTGCTGGTCTTGAGCTGGCCTTCTTCGATCAGCAGCACCTTGTAGCCGGCCGCACTGAGGATCTCGGCCGTGGTACCGCCGCCCGCGCCGCTGCCAATGATGGCGATGTCGGCTTCCAGGGTCAGGTCATTGGCCAGTTGTGAGCCGTTGTAGGTTTTCCAGCCGCGGGCCATGCCTTCGCGGAACGGATCGGGTACGGGCATCTGGGACTCTCTTATATTTTTCAGGTGATGAAAGTGCCTGGATCTCAGATCTTTGGTGGTCCTGGGTAGCCGCAATGGGCCCACGACTCGGCGCGGCTGTACCAGGCCATCATCACCAGTTGCAGGATCGAACTGTGGCCCATGCGCAGCAGGCTTAACGAGCTGTTCTGCCAGCGTTGCAGGAAGTGGCGGATGGCCTCGCTGCTGGCATTTTCCCAACTGCCCCAGATGCCGGTCAGTGGCCCGCGGGTGACCGCCATGCCCAGCACGTCGAACAGTTGCTGGGTCAGCTTGAGCATTTCTGGCGACAGGTGATCGAGGCCATGGTCCAGGCTGCGCAGGGTTTGTTCGGTGGCCGCGGGGAGTTTTTCGGCGGCCACGGCGCCCTCGAGCATCACTGGTAACAGCGCCCGCAAAAACCCCAGGTCACTGTCGCGGATAATCGCAAAGCCGTTGGCCGGGCTGCTGGTCGAGCACCCGCTGAGGCTGGCGCCCAGGCCTGCGGTCGCGAGGAAGGCGCTGGCGCCGAGGCTGAATTTGAGCAGGCCGCGCCGTGACAGCGCGGGGGCATCGGAAATGCGTGGGTTCATTATTGTTTTTACCCGGCAGTGAAGGGTCAGCGGATGAACAGTTTCTGGATCAGCTTCTGGATCGACTTGCCATAGGGTGGGTAGATCAACTTGGCCGCGTTGAAGCGCTGCTTGATCAGCACCCCCTTGGCTTTGCTGAACGTCAGGAAACCTTCCCGGCCGTGGTAATGGCCCATGCCGGAAGCGCCGATGCCGCCAAACGGCATGTCGTCCTGGGCCACGTGCAGCAAGGTGTCGTTGAGGCATACCCCGCCGGAATGGGTTTCCTGGAGTACGCGATTCTGTTCGGCCTTGTTGTAGCCGAAGTAGTAAAGCGCCAGTGGACGCGGTCGCTGATTGATGTAGGCAAACGCCTGCTCCAGGGTGGTGTAGGGCACCACCGGCAGCAGCGGGCCGAAGATTTCGTCCTGCATCACAATCATCTCGTCGCTGACATTCAGCAGCACGCTGTGGCCCAGGCGCCGGTCCTGGTCGTGCTCGAACAGCGGGATCACCTGCGCGCCCTTGGCGCTCGCGTCACTCAGGTAGCTGTGCAGCCGCGCCAGTTGGCGTGGGTTGATGATGGCGGTGTAGTCCGGGTTGTCCTTCAGGGTCGGGTAGAAGCCACGCACCGCCTGGCGATAGGCCTCGACGAAGGACTCGACCCGGTCCTGCGGCACCAGCACATAGTCCGGCGCGACACAGGTTTGCCCGGCGTTCAGAGTTTTGCCGAAGGCGATGCGTTCGGCGGCATCCTTGAGCGGCACGTCGTGGGAGACGATGGCCGGTGATTTGCCACCCAGTTCCAGGGTCACCGGTGTCAGGTTCTCGGCTGCCGCACGCATCACGTGCTTGCCAATGCTGGTGGCGCCGGTGAACAGCAAGTGGTCGAACGGCAGTTGGGAAAACGCCACGCCTACGTCGGCCTCGCCCAGCACCACGGTCACCAGGTCCTGGGGGAAGATCTTGGCCAGCAGGAATTTCAGCAGCTCGCCGGTGGCCGGGGTGGATTCGCTGAGCTTGAGCATCACCCGGTTGCCCGCAGACAGGGCGCCGACCAGCGGGCCGATGGCCAGGTACAGAGGGTAGTTCCACGGCACGATCACCCCGACGACCCCCAACGGTTGGTAGACCACCTTGGCCTTGGCCGGCTGGAACGCCACGCCGACCTTGCGCGGCGAGGCTTTCATCCAGCCCTTGAGGTGTTTGCTGGCGTAATGAATGCAATGCAGGCTTGGCATCAGTTCGGCGAGCAGGGTTTCATCGGCGCTGCGGTTGCTGAAGTCTGCGCTGATCGCGTCGATCAAGGCCTGGCGCTGGTCACTCAGGACCTCGCTCAACACCTTGAGCCACTGCTGGCGCTGGGCTGCCGGCGGCATCGGGTTGGCCGCATACGCCTGGCGCTGGGCGGTAAACAGGTCGTGAAGCTCACTCAATGGCTGCTGGGAGTCTTGCAAGTAGGCAATTTCGGCGGTCATGGTAGCTCCAGGTTTTTTTGTAATGGAGAAGTTTTTAGAGTCTATGCTCTAAAAAGTCAAATGACTTCCTTTGGAAGCGATGATTTATCCGCCGACAGATAGGTCGTAAGATGCCCGCAACGCACAGCAGAATTAAAGCTCAAGCCATGGCCCCACGAATAAAAACCAGCGAGCGCATCGTGCAGAACAGCCTGGAGCTGTTCAACCAGCAGGGTGAGCGCAGCATCAGCACCAACCATATCGCCGCGCACATGGAGATATCCCCGGGCAACCTGTACTACCACTTCCCCAACAAGCAGGCGATCATCGCCGTGTTGTTCAGTGAGTACGAGGCCCTGGTGGAAAGCTTCCTGCGCCCGCCGCAAGGGCGCGCCGCCACGGTTGAAGACAAGCGTTACTACCTGCAGGAACTGCTGGACGCGATGTGGCGCTACCGGTTCCTGCACCGCGACCTGGAGCACCTGCTGGACAATGATCCGGAGCTGGCGGCCCGTTATCGACGTTTTTCCCAACGCTGCCTGATCCAGGGAACGGCGATCTACGCCGGTTTTGTCGACGCCGGCATCCTCGCCATGGACAAAGTGCAGATCGAATCCCTGACGCTCAACGCCTGGATCATCCTGACGTCCTGGGTGCGCTTTCTGTGTACCACCCGGGAAAATTCCAGCCACCTCAGTGAACAGGCCGTTAAACGCGGCGTGTACCAGGTGCTGGTGCTGGAGGCCGGGTTTGTCACCGAACAGTCGCGCGAGGAAATCGACGCTTTGTTCGAGGAGTTTTACGTGCCGCTGGGCCAGGCCCTCGAAGAAGTGCAGTAGGATCGCGCCAAGACTTACCTCACAGGAGCCTGCTATGCCCATCGCGCAACTGATCAGCCCCCTTGCCCTGGACCAGAAAAAGGATCAGGCCGCCCTGGTGATCCTGGATTGTCGTTTTGCCCTCGAAGACCCGGATTATGGCCAGCGCAGCTATGCCGAAGGGCATATCGCCGGCGCCTCGTTTGCCGACCTGGAGCGTGACCTCAGCGGGCCGGTGATCAAGGGAGTCACTGGCCGGCATCCACTGCCGGACCCGCAGGCCCTGATCGAGCGGCTGCAAGCCTGGGGGATCGACAATGACAGCCAGGTGGTGGTGTATGACGACGGTCCCGGTGCGTTTGCGGCCCGGGCCTGGTGGCTGCTGGCGTGGTTGGGCAAGCGTGACGGGGTGTTTATCCTCGACGGTGGCCTCAAGGCCTGGCACGCCGCCGGCCTGCCGCTGAGCCTGGATGCGCCGGGCAACAGCCGTGGCACGTTCAGCGGTACCCCGGACGCGGCCATGGTCGTGAGCACCGACCAGTTGCAGCAACGCCTCGCCCGGCCGCAGTTGACCCTGCTCGATGCCCGGGGGCTGCCGCGGTTTCGCGGCGAGGTCGAACCGATCGATCCGGTGGCCGGGCATATCCCGGGCGCGTCATGTGCGGCCTTCACCGACAACCTGGGGCCGGACGGACACTTTCTGCCGGCCGCGCAACTCCAGCAGCGGTTTGCCGAGAAGCTGGCGCAGCGTGCGCCGAGCGAACTGGTGGCGTACTGCGGTTCGGGTGTGACGGCCTGCCACAACCTGTTTGCCCTGTGCCTCGCCGGCTACCCGTTGGGGGCGCTGTACGCCGGCTCATGGAGCGAATGGATCACCGACCCGCAGCGGGCGATTGCCACCGGCGACTAAGCCTTAAAGCGGTAACTGCCCCAGCATCCAGCGCAGGCCAAAGAACACCAGCATGCCGCCGCCGATGGTCGCCAACAGGTGGCGGGTGGTGGCTGCGATGGCGATGGCCGCCAACCCCGCCAGCAGGTAGGCATTGTCCAGGGTCAGCGCCCAGTGCTGGCCATCGGGTAGCAACATGCCTGGCACCACGATGGCTGTCAGTACCGCCGTCGGTACGTAGTGCAGCCCCTGGCGCACCAGGGGTGGGAACTTCAAGTTGGGCCAGGCGAACAGGCTGTAGCGCAGGGCAAACGTGATCGCCATCATTCCCAGAATCAGCCAGCCATAACTCATGAGCGCAACTCCCTGGCGTGGTGTTGCTGCATTTGGCGGCGCTCCAGCAGCACCCCCACGGCGATCCCGCTGAACGCAGCGGCCATCAGGCCCAGTTTGTAGGGCCAGTGCAGGGTGGCCAGGGCCACGGCGCCGGCGGCCAGGGCCGCGGCAATTTGCGGCTGGTTGCGCAGCAGCGGCACGACAATCCCGATAAAGGTCGCCAGCATCGCGAACTCCAGGCCCCAGCTCGCCAGGTCCGGCACTGCCTGGCCAAACAGCACGCCGGCCAGCGAACTGCCCACCCAGCAGGCATACAGCGAGCTGGCGACGCCCAGCCAGTACCACTGCGCCAGGGGCTTGTCGCCGTGCAGCAGGTAAAACCGCTGGACCACGGCAAAGGTTTCGTCGGTCAGCCAGAAGGCCAGGAGTAGACGCCAGTGCTGCGGCAGACGGCCGACATGGGGTTGCAGGGTGGCGCTGTAGAGCACGTGACGCAGATTGACGATGAAGGTGGTCAACAGGATCACCAGCACGCTGGCGCCGGTGCCCAGCAGACTGAGGGCGATCAGTTGCGCGGAGCCGGCATACACCAGCAGTGACATCCCGACCGCTTGCCACAGCGTCAGGCCCGCCGCGCCGGCCAGGGTGCCGAAGATCAGGCCGAACGGCAGGATGCCCACCGCCATGGCGAAACTGTCGCGGATACCACGGGAAAAAAGTTGCTGACGGGTCATAGCGACGCTCCTTGTGCCGGCATCTTGTGCGATGTGGCAAAGCGTTGTCTTGAACGATCTTGCAGATTTCCCTCGGTTGCTACGGGGCCATTCTGGCAGTGCGGTAGGCGCCGGGGCCGACGCCGTAGACCTTCTTGAATTGCCGGGTCAAATGGCTCTGGTCGGCGAACCCCAGTTGTGTGGCGACCGCCAGCGGCAGGCAGCCTTCGCGCAGTAGCGCCCGGGCCTGAGCGATGCGCTGTTGCATCAGCCAGGTATGCGGTGGCATGCCGGTGGCGTGGCGAAACACTCGGGCGAAGTGGAAGGGCGACAGGTTGACCGCCGCCGCGAGCGCTTCCAGTGACGGCGGTGCCGCCAATTGCGCATGCAGCAATTCCTTGGCCCTGGCGATCGCGCGGTGTTCCCGGCCCGGCTGCCCAGGCATGGCCACGGCGGCATGGCGCTGCAGCAGCGAAAGCATCATTTCCCGCCACAGGGTTTGTTGTTGCAGGGCGCTGGCCGGGCTTTCCAGTAAGCGGTGCAACTGGCAGAAACCGCTGACCAGGTCCGGGTCGCGATACAGCGTGGCACCAAAGGCCGGCAAGCTGTGGGTGGGCAATTCCAGCTCGGCCAGCAGCCCGAGGATTTGCCCGTTGTCCGGGTAGAACGCGCGGTACAGCCAGCCATCCTCGGTGCCCTTGTGCCCGGTGTGCAGCTCGTCCGGATTGATCACCACCAGGGTACCGCTGCCGGCGAGGTGCTCGGCACCGCGATAGCGGTAGCGCTGGGCACCCGCCATGATCATGCCGATCACAAAACCATCGTGCACATGGGGCACGAAGCGGTGCTCGATGTAGCGCGCCGACAGCAGTTCGACCCCGGCCAAAGGGTCGGTGTGCCAGAAACGGATCGACTCGCCCGATTGACTGTCCATGGTCCTAGCCGCGACCTGGCTGGGCCAGCCACTGGGGAATGCGCCGTTCCAGGTAATACCCCGGGGTGCGCAAGGTGCCGTCGACAAAACCGACGTGCCCGCCCCTGGCCTGTAGCTCGAAGCGGGTGCACGCCGACAGCTCGCCGGCTTCAGGCAGGCTGTGGGGGTAGACGAAGGGATCGTCGGCGGCCTGGATGATCAGGGTCGGGGTGCGGATTTCACCGAGGAAGTAGCGGCTGGAAGCGCGACGGTAGTAGTCCTGGGCATCGGCGTAACCATGCAGCGGCGCGGTGACCCGCCCGTCGAAGTCCCAGAAGGTACGCATCTTGTCCAGCGAGCCGAGGCTGGCCAGGGTCGCCAGGCCTTCATGGCGTCCGTCCTGGAGAAACTGGCGCTGCTTGTTCTTGATGTACGCCAGCATTTCGCGCATGAAGTGCGCCTGGTAGACCTTGGAAAAGCCCTGGCCGATACGGTCCGCGCACTGATCCAGGCGAAAGGGCACCGAAACCGCCACCGCGCCTTGCAGCTGGCTGGCGCTGCCGGTTTCGCCCAGGTGTTTGAGCAGGACGTTGCCCCCCAGGGAGTAACCGACCGCATACAGCGGGGCGAGTGGTCGGGTTGCCCGCAGGTGGCTGATCGCCGCCGCGAGGTCCTCGCTGGCGCCGGAGTGGTAGCTGCGTGGCAGCAGATTCGGCTCGCCCGAGCAGCCGCGCCAGTTCAGCGCGACGCTGGCCCAGCCCTGTGCGGCGAGAGCGCATTGCAGACCGGCGACATAGGGCGAATTGGAAGAGCCGGTCAGCCCGTGCAGCACCAGGACCAGGGGCGCGTCGACGCTGTGCGGGCCGTGCCAGTCGAGATCAAGGAAGTCGCCGTCGTCGAGCCACAGGCGTTCGCGCTGCCGCTCCAGGTGGGTGGTCTTGCGCCACAGCGGCCCCCACAGGGTTTGCAGGTGTGGGTTGCCGAGGCCAAATGCCGGGGTGAAGGGTTTTGCCGATGCTGGGGAGGGTTGGGGCACGACGATCTCGTTGCTGCGGATGGACAAGGTGGCAGAACGAAGTGCTCGTTCTGCCGATGCAACTGGAAAACTAACTTGCCACAATCTGCTCCTCTGCGCGACACATGCCCAGACCAGGACGATCGACGGGTTCCGGCAGGGCTTGCTGGGTGAGGGTCGGCCCCAGCGTGACCACGCTCCAGTGGTCAGCGTTGTAGTGCCGGTTGAGTGCTGCCTTGATCTGCTCGACCGTCAACGATTGGGTCTGCTGCGCGGAAAAATCCAGGTCGAAGGGCAAGTCATGGCGGTTGATCTCAAACAGTCCGGAGAGTATCTGCGCATTGCTGGCACTGGCCAGTGCGGTACTGCCGAGGATCAGGCGCTTGGCGTCGTCCAGTTCCCGCGCGGTTGGCCCGGAGTGCAGGTAATCGCGGAACAGGCTTTTGATCAGGGTTAGCGTGCCTTCGCTGTATTGCGCTTGGGTTTGCACATAGATCCCCGTGGGATTGGCCCATTGCTTGTCGGCCGTGTCCATGGACACGCTGTAAGTCAGGCCGCGTTTCTCGCGCAGTTCTTTCATCAGCCGCGATCCGGAGCTGCTACCGGCGAATATCAGGTTGGCCACCCTGAGTGCCACATAGTCGGGGTGCTTACGGCTGACACCGGGTTGCGCCAGCAGCAGGTGGGTCTGGTGCTGGGCTTGTTCAATATGCCGCGAGGCTACGGTGGGCGGCGCCACCGGGATATCCGGCACGGCCAGCGTAGTCGGTTTGACGGGCAAGCTGTTGCTGATCTGCAGGCTAAGGCCCTGCGCCTGTTCCAGGGTCAGGTCCCCGACCAGGGTGATCTGGGTGTTGCCTGCGTGGTAATGGGCTTTGTGAAAGGCCTGGACCTGTTCACGGCTGAGGGTTGCCAGGTCCTGCGCCGTGCCATAGACCGACTGGGCATAGGGGTGGCCGTTGAACAGAAGTGCGCTCATGCCCAGGAACGCCTGAGTCAGTGGGTCCTGCTGCTGGCTCTCGATAATCTGCAGCAGCTCGCTCTTGACTCGCAGCAATGCGTCTTCGGCCAGCAGCGGCTGGCCAAGCATCTGCGCGAACAATTGCAGGGCCGGCTCACGCTTTTGCGGCGCACTGAGGCCGCGTAACGAGAACGAGGTGCGGTCATGGCTGATGTCCATGCCCCAGCGGGCCCCAAGACCGTCGAAGGTTTCATTGATCTGCGCCAGGCTCTTGCCCTGGATGCCTTCGTTCAACAGGCTGAACGTGGCGGCGGCCAGGGCCGGGTGCTGCGGATCCCGTGCACTGCCTGCGGCGAAGCTGACGAGCACGTCGAATATCGGCAGCTCCGACGTCTGGATAAACAGCACCTTGGTTCCGGTCACGGTTTTCCAGGCCTGGATCTGCAACGCGCGGGGGACGGATGGTGTCGCCGGGGACTGGGCCAGTGATTGCAGTTTGGACTCGACAGGGGGCAATGGGGCGGGTGACTGGACCTGGGCCTGGGCCTGGGCTGACAGGCAGCAGCAGAACATCAGGCTGAGCAGCGGTTGCACATAACGCGAAGGGGTGGACTTATCCATGGCTGTTCTCCGGCAGCAGGTGCGCCACGCTCATGCGTTGTCGCGTCAGATAGGTCGCGGCCGCCTGCTGGATGTCCTTGGCACTCACCTGGTTCAATGCGTCGATGTCCTCTTCCATGAGGCGCCATGACAGGCCAATGCTTTCCAGCGTGCCCATGCGCATAGCCTGCTCAGTGATCGAGTCTTGCTGGTACGCCTGGCTGGCAATCAGCAAGGTGCGTGCCCGCTCCAATTCTTCCGGGTCCAGAGGCGTGGTTTTCAGTTGTTCAATCACCTGCCAGATACGCGCCTGAGCCTGGTCCAGACTGATCTGCTGATGGGTGTTGAGCTGAGCGCTGAGTAACAGCAGGCTGTCGCCACGGTTGAACGGGTCGTACCCGGAGGATATCTGGGAGAACAGTTCTTCATTAAATTGCAGGTGCTTTTTCAAGCGGGCGCTGTTGGACCCGGCTAGCAGCATGTCCAGCAACCGCAGGGCTTGCACCGTACGCCGGTCGGGCGCAGTGGTCAGGCTGGGCAGGTTGAAACTCATGAGCAATTGCGGCGCATGAATGGCTTGGCTCAAGGTGATTTTCCGCTCGCCAGGCTCCGCCAATTCCAGAGGGGCATACACCTCGGGCAGGGTCTTGCGGGGAATGTCGCCGAAATAGCGCTGGACCAAGGGTTTTATCTGGTCAAGGCGGACATCGCCGACGATGATCAGGGTCGCGTTGTTGGGGACGTACCAGCGTTGGTACCACTCGCGTAGCGGGGGCACGCTCATCCGTTGCAGGTCGTGCATCCAGCCGATGGTCGGCGTGGCATTGGCGCTGGAGGGGAAGGCAATGGCCTGCAGCCGCTCCATGGCCAGGCCCTGGGGCACATCATCGGTGCGTACGTGGCGCTCTTGCTTGATCACTTCGATTTCAGTGGCAAACGATTCGGTGCGCAGGTGCGCGGTGGTCATCAGGTCGGCCATCAGTTCAAACACCACGCCCAGGTGGTCGGGCGCCAGGGTTTGGTGGTAGGCAGTGTAGTCGTTGCCGGTGAAGGCATTTTCCGCGGCCCCGAGCCGCTCCAGGATGGCCGAGGTTTCACCGGCGCAGGTTTTGCTGCTGCCCTGGAAAAGCATGTGCTCGAGTGCATGGGACAGCCCGGACTGGCCTGGCGGTTCCTGGCTGGAGCCGACTTTGATCCACAGCTGGGAGGTGGCCACGGGGGCGCGGTGGTCTTCGCGCACCACGACCTTCAGACCGTTGTCCAGGCTGAACTCATGGGTGGTCGACGCGCTGGCCGTGAGGACCATCATGGGCATCAGCCCACTCAGGAGCAGCAGGGCGCTGCAGTAGATATTCATGGGTTGTGCATCCTCGTTGATTGACGTGAAAAACGCGCAATCAATGTCGGCGATGCGTAGAGGGGGCTGGTATTAACTATGTATCCAGTGTGCTACCAGCGCCTGGGCAGTCCAACCTCGCGTACTTACCCGATAGAAGGCCCCGGCGTGCCTGGGAACGCCGGGCCGGTGATGCGCAGGAGGATCTGTGGTCTATTCCGAGGCTTTAGTTACTTCGGGTTCTTTTCCGGTAAGGGGATACACATAAGCAACACTGGCGCACTCTCGGGTGAGGCAGGCGTTGGCAGCCCGATGGACATCCTCTGGGGTGACACTCTGTAGCTGCGCTACTTTAGTGTCAATTAACTGCCATGGTTGGCCAGATAGGATTAAGACGGTGATTTGGGCCGACTGCCCCTCAAGGGTGTCGAGGCCTTGCTGTGCCTCGGTGCATTCTTTCGTGATGGCGGGCTCGATTTCCTCAGGGGAGAAAGGCTCGCGTTTCACCTCTTCCAGCAACCTCCAAAGATCAGCTTCCGCTTCAGAGGGATCACCTTCGAAGTGGAATGCAATGATGAATCGGTTACTGAATCTTGAATATCCAGATGTCGTCGATGTTAATTTAGAGCGCTTATTTCCGAATGTTGCCAATCGGTTGGGAGCAGTGCCCTCAAGTAGAGTGCCCAATACCCGCAATGCCCGGTGGGATTCTGCGCCGGTGGTGGTTATCACTCCCGGCGTGTTGAATACGACCAGCATTAACGGGTATTTGGTATCCAGATGCTGGGTCATTTGGCGATATCCGGGCGCTGGTGGTGCATGCACAAAAGGCCTGAATGGTATATCGCGCCTGATATTAGCCCCGAAACAGTTTTCGATCAGACGTTTTGTTTCATTTATTTGAACATCGCCAACCACCACCAACACGGCGTTGTTCGGCGCATACCAACTTTGGTACCAACGTCGTATTTGTTCGAGGGGCAGTCGTTCGAGGTTGGCTGTCAGCGCTTCAGGTGCTCTGTAGTGCCGGCTACCCATGTCGATCAAGGCTTCAAATTCCGGGCTGAAACTGACAGCCGAAACAAACGAGGACTTTTCTTTGCTGCTCTGGATATTGATATCCAGAGTGTTACGCAGCATTTCATCAGAAAGTTGTGCACTCATCGTGGTGGACAGAGTTTTGAGGGCAAACTCCAGATGATTGCTGGGTGCTAGCAACTGGTGACGGTGAAAGTTGAGCGTGCCGCCACTGTAATAAGTAGCTCCGATTTCTTCGAGGAAGTCCTCGTCATATTCATCCAGCAACGCGTCCAGAAGGAGGCGACTGATCCCGAAGTCTTCAGGGCATTCAAGGTCTGGACCTGTGAGATAAGACAACATCAGTCCTACCTCGGATGTGCGGCGATCCTCGCGCACGATGACTTTCAGGCCATTGTCGAGGGTGAATTCACTTGTGGGGAGAACGGGGAGTTCGGTCATTGGTTTGATCATCCATTAATTGTTCATTGCATCCATGCGAGTTTTTCGCCCGTTCACGATGGTCAAAGACATTGGATCAAGCCACTGCAGATGTGTTGCGATTTTAGACCGAGGCCGAGAGCAGTAACTGGGCAGGCCACGTTTCTCCCGCACTTCGCTCATCAGCCGAGTGCCGAAACCGCCGTCACCGAGAATCTGGTTGCCCATGGAGACGGCGGCGTAATCCGGATCGTCACGGTCGATGGGCGCGCGATCGATGCTGGGCCGGTGATGTACAGGAGGACCTGTGGTCTATTCCGAGGCTTTGGTTACTTCGGGTTCTTTTTCAGCGAGGGGATACACATAAGCAACACTGGCGCACTCTCGGGTGAGGTAGGCGTTGGCAGCCCGATGGACATCCTCGGGGGTGACACTCTGTAATTGCGCTACTTTAAGGTCAATTAACTGCCATGGTTGGCCTGATAGGATTAAGACGCTGATGTGGCTCAACTGCCCCTCAAGGGTGTCAAGGCGTTGCTGTGCCTCGGTGCGCTGTTTCGTGATGGCAGGCTCGATTTCCTCTGGGGAGAAAGGCTTGCGTTTCACCTCTTCCAGCAACTTCCAAAAATCAGCTTCAGCCTCAGATGGATCTCCTTCGAAGTGAAATGCATATGTAAATTCGTTACGGATTGGCGACAATCCGCCCCCATTCGATGACAATTTAGAGCGGTTCTTCCCGAATGTTGCCAAACGGGTGGGAACAGCACCCTCAAGTAGAGTGCCCAATATGCTCAATGCCCGGTGGGATTTTGCGTCGGCGGTGGTTATCACTCCCGGCGTGTTGAATGCGACCAGCATTAACGGGTATTTGGTATCCAGATGCTGGGTCATTTGGCGATATCCGGGCGCTGGTGGTGCATGCACAAAAGACCTGAATGGTATATCGCGCCTGATATTAGCCCCGAAACAGTTCTCGATCAGACGTTTTGCTTCATTTATTTGAACATCGCCAACCACCACCAGCACGGCGTTGTTCGGTGCATACCAACTTTGGTACCAGCGCCGTATTTGTTCGAGGGGCAGTCGTTCGAGGTTGGCTGTAAGCGCTTCAGGTGATCTGTAGTACAAGCTACCTATGTCGATCAGGGCTTGAAATTCCGGGCTGTAGCTGATAGCCGATACAAACGAGGACTTTTCCTTGCTGCGCAAGATATTCTCATCCAGGGCGTAACGCAGCGTTTCATCAGAGAGTTGTGCATTCATCGTGGTGGACAGAGTCTTGAGGGCAAACTCCAGATGATTGCTGGGTGCCAGCAACTGGAGAAGGTGACGGTTGTCCCTGCCGGCGCTGAAATAAGTAGCTCCGATTTCTTCGAGGAAGTCCTCGTCATATTCATCCAGCAACGCGTCCAAAAGGAGGCGACTGATCCCGAAGTCTTCAGGGCATTCAAGGTCGGGACCTGTGAGATAAGACAACATCAGTCCTACCTCGGATGTGCGGCGATCCTCGCGCACGATGACTTTCAGGCCATTGTCGAGGGTGAATTCACTTGTGGGGGGCGCGGGTAGTTCGGTCATTGGTTTGATCATCCATTAATTGTTCATTGCATCCATGCGAGTTTTTCGCCCGTTCACGATGGTCAAAGACATTGGATCAAGCCACTGCAGATGTGTTGCGATTTTAGACCGAGGCC
>Ga0213827_1001338_pt1 | contig 14290 bp, 10 predicted proteins | sample MC6MC0898MG_FD_180669 | JGI IMG/M metagenome (GOLD analysis project Ga0213827, IMG submission 180669) | Enriched soil aggregate microbial communities from Iowa State University, Ames, United States - MC6-MC0898-MG | ecosystem: Environmental > Terrestrial > Soil > Unclassified | place: USA: Iowa...
AAATTTATCGCCATATGGGCTATAACGGAGAAGAAGCTCATGACTTTTTAGGACGGACCGCTGTAATGCGATCGGATATTTCAGGAACCAAGATCGGCAATGCAGAGCTAAGGATCAATACCGACCTCATCCGCATTAATGTACAAAGTAAAGACGGGGCCAGTATCCGCTACAACCAGGACGTTACGATTGTCGATGAAATAAAAGCCAAGAATATTTATATCGTTGAAGCAGAAGTGAATTTAAACAATATTTAAACCAACAAAAATCAATAACCTTTAAAACAAATTAATCAATCTATGGGAGCATTATTAGACGCTTTTGGCAGTGTTACTTTCCTCATCATCGGGGGCGTGATCTTTTTCTTTCTTATTATCCTGTTCGCCTTCGCGACCTTCTATAAAAAGATACCGCAGGGTAAAGCTATTGTCCGTACCGGTGTGGGCGGCGGTAAAGTAGCCTTCAATAAAGGGATGTACGTCATTCCTATCTTACACAAAATGGAGATCATGGATATTTCCGTAAAAAAATTACAGATCGACCGGATGGAATTTGACGGGCTTATTTGTAAAGACAATATCCGGGCCGATATAAAAGTTGCCTTCTTTGTACGCGTAAATAAGAGTGTGGACGATGTGTTGAATGTGGCTCAGACCATAGGCACAGAGCGTGCTTCAGATGTAGAAACATTAAGAAACTTATTTGAAGCAAAATTCTCGGAAGCATTAAAAACAGTAGGTAAAAAGTTTGATTTTATCGAATTATATGAAGCGCGCCGGGAATTCAGGGATGAAATCCTGAACGTGATCGGTACCGACCTGAACGGGTATATCCTGGATGACTGTGCTATTGACTACCTGGAACAGACGGAGATTAAATTCCTGAGCCCTCAGAATATCCTGGACGCACAAGGAATTAAGAAGATCACAGAACTGACAGCCCGTGAAAATATGAATGCCAACCTCATCCGCAGAGAAGAAGAGAAAGTGATCAAAAAGCAAAACGTGGAAGCCCGTGAAGCGATACTGGAACTGGAACGCCAGATGGCCGAAAAAGAAGAAAAACAAAAAAGGGAGATCGACAATATCAAATCCCGGGAGATGGCCGAGATCCAGAAAGTAAGAGAAGAAGAAAGATTGAAAGCGGAAACTGTAAGAATCAAGACCGACGAGACTTTGGCGGTACAGGAAGAAAATAAACTGCGCCAGATCATTATCGCGGAGAAGAATAAATTACGTACCGATGCAGTAGAAACAGAGCGGGTAGAAAAAGACCGCGCATTGGAGCAAACCGAAAGAGAGAAAATTGTTACCCTGGCCCAGATCGAAAAAGAAAAATCTGTAGAGATTGAGCGTAAGAATATCCAGGATGTGATCCGTGAGCGTGTGAAGCTGGAGAAAGGTGTGGTAGAAGAGCAACAAGGGATGAAAGACATTGAAGCCTTCAGAACTGTTGAGCGGGAAAAAACAGTAGGCATCACCCATGCCAGCCAGGAAGCAGAAGAGAAGTTAATATTCACCGTTAAAGCGGCAGAGGCAGAGAAAAAAGCGGCAGAAGAAAAAGCGAAACAATTGATCATAGACGCGGATGCGCATAAAGAAGCAGCAGCAAAACAAGCGGAAGCCCGCAAAATACTGGCAGAAGCCCAGGCGCGTGAAGATGCAACACTTGGTTTATCAGAAGCTGAAGTGATGATCGCTAAAGCGGAAGCTGCGGAAAGACAAGGTACGGTAGATGCTACGGTAATTGAGAAAATAGCGGAGGCTAAGCGTAAAGAAGGCCTGGCAGAAGCAGAGGTAGTAAAAGAGAAAGCATTAGCAGAAGCTGCAGGTATTGAAGAAAAAGCAGAAGCGATGAAGAAACTGGATGCAGTAGGTAAAGACCACGAAGAATTTAAAATACTCGTGAAGAAAGACCTGGACATCGCATTGGCACAGGTAAATATCCAGAAAGAGATCGCTCAATCGCAGGCAGAGGTATTGGGTACAGCCCTGAAAACAGCGAAAATCGATATCGTGGGTGGCGAAACTATGTTCTTTGAGAATATTGTCCGGCAAATCTCTAATGCTAAAGGCTTTGACCGCCTGATCAATGAAAGCGAGAATGCGACACAGATTAAGACCGCGCTTTTAGGAGAGGGTGGCAGTTCCGGAGATTTAATGGAGCGCATTGCCAACTTTGCAGAGAAATATAATGTGTCTACCAATGACCTTAAAAACCTGACGATAGCCAGCCTCTTACTGAAGCTACAAAGCAATGCCAGCGCGGATGATAAACCGGGGATTATGAACCTGGCCAACCTGGTAAATAGTTTAGGGATTTCGAATAAGAAACTAAACCAGATTTAGCGCTGATACACTGGCAGCGGCAAACCTACACTTATACCTATAGCCTGCACCTTTGAAAATTATGAAAAGACCTTTTAAGATACGCGAAGCGTTTGTATTACAACATGAAGAACGGTTTGATGCATTTATGCTTAACCAGGATTTTGAATTCTTTGAAGTGAAGCTTGAAAGTAGTGAAGAACTTTGTATTCAGCGCAAAGATCCGTTAAGATTAGGAAATTTATATCGGAGAAGTCAACCGGTTTCGATTTATCTAACTAAACAGAAAAGAGGGGGAGATACTATACTTATCCAGGAAAACAAATGGAGAGTTGATGTATTTATAATTACCTTATTTATGTCTGTCATTTTCTTTCTTTGTGGGTATAGTGCAATTGTAGAAAGATCAATAAGGACAACAGGTCTGGGATTGTTAATTTCATCGGTATCCATTTTTGCTTTTAATGGGTTTTGTTTTATTGAAGAAAAAAACCTGGCCAAGCACCTGAAGATGGTTTTAATGAACAACGACTTTATAGCGATAAATGCCTAAATTTAAGTATGAAAAAAATAGCACTCTTTTTGATTACACTCTTGTTCAGTTGCGCTGCTTTCGCACAAAGCAAGCAACAAAAGTTCGAGCAGGCGGTTACCGAAATTATGGCTTACCTGGCTAAAGATGACCTGGCAAGTGTCAATAAAAAATATATACATCCTGCTTTACAACTCTTTGTAGTGTACCGGATGGGGGTACCTGATATATTTTACCAGACGGCTGCCCTGGAAAAAGACAGTACTTATTCAGCTCCCTATTTCTATACAGCGGCCTTAAAAGCAGGTAAAAGAGATTTGCAACTGGGAAAAGTAAGTTATGATTGCAACCGGGAACGCTGGACGCGTAACGGGTTTTTCTACCAGGCAAGTGTCCCGAAGCAATTGAGTGATATTGTAGCTTTCATGAAAAAATATGAATTGGTAGAAACAGAGGCAGAAACGATAAATGCAATCGGGCTTATTGAAAAAAATAGTTACCGGGTAGTAGATACCAAATCAAATGTAGTATTCTGGCTCAGTTGGATCGATAGCAAATGGTACCTCACCGTTTTTGATCTGGTCAGTATGGACTGCAGCGCCTGATGATATTAGGAAACCAATTAACAGAAGATTTGAAAACATTAAAAGTGTATATGAAGAGCGTGTTTAAATCAAAAATCGGATTGGAGTTTTTAGCTCCGTTGGTGCTTACCATGATCATAATGCTGGTATTATTAGTGACATCCAGGACTTTTAACTGGCATTTTTTAATTATTCCGGGACTTATTTTCACGGTATTTATGCATATGTTTTTGACGACCTATTATACCATTGAAGGGGATGTATTACAGGTTCGTTGTGGTTTAATGATGAATATGAAAATAAGTATCGCTACCATCACCGCGATCACAGAAACCAGGGATTCGACCAGCGCACCTGCGATATCATTAGACCGTTTGCGCATTGATTATGGCAAGGGTAAAAGTATTTTGATCTCTCCAAAAGAGAAACGAGCTTTTATTCATGGCATCCTGAGCTTGAATAATACAATAGAAGTAAACTATAAGAAAAGAAAGATGAGGTGATTTTGGAATAAGGAAACACTATTGTTGATTTCCTGCGGACATTAATTAGTGAATTGAAAAACAAGTAGCACCATGACTGATATAAAAAATGAAAATATAGCTTTAGATTCCGGCACCTACGAAATTATTCAAAACCGGCTCCGGGAGCAGGCCCAGCAATTAAGACAACGCTTGTCCCAATTGAACCAGGCCCGTAAGGAAGTATTTACTTCCTTATCCATGGAGCTGATCGCCAACCAGCGTATCACTACCGAAAATAATGGCGTGGCCCGTGGTATACTTGCCTTGAATGATAGCTGCATATTTGCCTATAACGTACATTTCGGCTTGCGCTCAGATATAAAGCTAAGTGATGTATTCAGTATTTATAAATTTAAAGACAACGGTTTTGAAGCCCAGCCCCTGACCCTTATCGAGGATGAAAACTTTATTACTGATTTTACCAATCTCTATAAGTATTACCGCGATTCTATTTTCGCAAAATTCAGAAGGACGGAACATTATATTTATATGATCTTCCAGACTTCCGCTAACCCGGAAGACCGGAAAGCATTTAAATGGCTGATCAAAGAGGATGCGCTGCATTATGTAGATGACAGGAGTGTGCATGAGGTTAAAGACCCTCCGCAGCACGATTTCAAATGGATCAAAACCAACCTGGAAGATCGTCGCTTAGGAAAATATCCGCATATCTCTATCCTGGATAAACTCTTTATAGAAGCCATCAATGGAGATATTACCTTTAAGATCGAAGACAATACCGATACCGGTAAAGGAATCTATTCCGAGCCGGTAGATAATAAAGACCAGCAACTGGATGATGCGGACTATTACTACGCTGATCTCGGTAATATTATCGCCATAAAAATAAAACCTTACCAGGAAAGCGAAAGAGCTTATGTCTTTAATGTAAAGACGAAAACGGTAACGCCTATTCCTTCTTTGCTGGAAGCCGGTATTGTATTGCCCGACAGCCAGGGATTGATCTTCTCCAACGGCTATTATTTGCAAACCGGTACCTATAAACTTTTTGAATCGGAGTTGTCCCATTTGCAGTTTATCCGCACCATTCAGTCCCCGAATGGTGAAGATCTCTTATATGTGTTTTATGAAGCCTACAACAATACCTATGTATTGATGTCTTACAATGTCATCCGGCAAGAGGTGGAAACACCGGTAATTTGTAATGGATTCACCGTGTTCCCGGATGGTAAGCTGATCTACTTCCGTTCTTCAAGAGAAGCGGTGCGGCATCACCAGGTGCAGATCTGGCAAACACCTTACACGGCTACCTTAATGGAAAATAAAGCGATGGCCGATAATGTACTCTACAAGATCGGGAATAAAGATATCGTACACGCTATGTCCGAGGCGCAGGAGATCCTGCAGCTATTGCAAAAAGAAGATTCTTATGAAGGTTTGTATGAAGATATTGAGAAGAAAGCTACGGGTATCCTGGATGCTTATTTCTGGATAAAAGACCCGGAAATGTTCCAGTTATCTGAGCCTTTATCGCAGATCAGGAACATTGCTGCCACGGCTATTGATGAGTTTGCCAAAGTTCAGGAACAAAGGGCGCATGCCCGTCATACCCTGGAGGAGGCGCAGCAAAAAGCGGCCGCATTGATCATTGATATCAAAAATACGAAAGCCGAAAGCCTGGACCAACTCGTACACCTGCTGGGAAGGCTCCGGCAGATGCATGGCGCGCTGATCGATCTGCAAAGTGTACGTTATATAGATATAGCCGCTATCGAACAGTTGAAGGCTCAATTACAGGAATACAATAACACTTTATCTGAAGATACAGTTGCTTTTTTACTGACCGATCAGGCTTTAATTCCTTATGAAAACCGGGTAAAGGGTCAGAAAGAAAGAGTGGCAGCTGTTGAAAAAGTAATTGAAGGGCAGGCGGTAGAAAATGAAATAAAAGAAATTGCCGCAGAACTGGAATTGCTGGTGGATATCCTTAATAGCCTGAAAATTGAAGACACCACACAGACCACGAAAATTGTGGAGAAGATCTCCCTGATCTTTGCCGCGCTGAATGAGCTGAAGGCCGACCTGGCCCGCCGATTGAAAGAACTGAAGACCTCGGAATCTGTAGGTTCGTTTTATGCCCAAATGACCCTGCTTGACCAGACCCTGGTTAATTATATGGACCTGGCCGATACGCCGGAAAAATGCGAAGACTATTTCACCAAGATCAGCGTGCAGGTAGAAGAGCTGGAAAGTCGCTTTGCCGACTTCGATGATTTTATGGGTAAAATAGCCGATAAGAGAGAGGAGATTATCAAAGCATTCAATACCCGGAAAGAGGTGCTGCAAGCCCAGCTCAACCGTAAAGCGGGCTCGCTGGAGCAAATCGGCTTGCGCGTATTGAAGAATATTGAGAACAAAGCCCTGCGCCTGGAAAACCGGGAAGCTATTTTTGCCTTCTTCGCTGCCGACCTGATGATCGATAAAGTACGCAACCTGTCTGCAGCACTGCGGGAACTGGGAGATGTGGCAAAGGCGGAAAATATAGAAACCCTTTTGCGCACGACCCAGGAAGAAGCCCTGCGCCAGCTAAAAGACCGCAGTGAGCTTTTTGTGGACGGGGCTAATGTGATTGCCTTAGGGGAACATAAATTCCTGGTCAATAAGCAGGCACTTAGCCTGAGCATGATCCGCCGGGACCATCAATTGTTCTATCACTTGATCGGGACCAGTTTTTATAAAGCCGTCCAGGCCGAGACGCTGTACCAATACCGGGAGGTTTGGGAGCAGGAGCTGGTGTCCGAAAATGCAGCGGTATACCGTGCTGAATACCTCGCCTACCTTGCTTTGCAGGAAAGCAGACTGGGGCAGGACTTTAATGCCGCAGACTATATTAATACACAAACAGAGAAAGATTTCGGTGCCGGATACCTGAAAGGGGTGCATAATGTGGATGCCCTAAAAATCTATGAAGCCCTGAAAGGTGTGGAAGCGCAACTGGGTGTGCTACGTTTTGCACCGGAACTTAGGGTTGCTGCATTATTCTTCTGGTGGCAGTTGACAGCGGCAGAGCGCAGTAAGTTAAGCAGGTTAATTGCTACGGCTTATGCGATCCAGCAAAACTTCCCGCAACGCAGCCAGTTTGATTTTATAGCGAAAGAAATAGAGGCTTTGTACCAGACAAAAGTGGTGCTGAACAGTTCGGTTACACCGGCCGATATTGCTTTCTATATCTATGCCGAGCGGGCCACCGATGCCTACTTTACAGCCAGTAAACAAGCGCTGCAGTTAAAACAGTCATTTGAACAACATTTACAGCAGCAGCAACAACAACGGGCTTTTAAAACCGACCTGGAACAAGCAGATTTTGATCATTTCGAGCGTTTTGTGATCGTGCAAAACTGGCTCATGGCCTTTTATGAAAGCGGTACCCATGAGCTGGCCCCGGAATATGTAGAAGAAGCCGTGATGCTGTATCTCTTATCGGAAAAAGATTTTAAAGCAAGCACTGCTGAAGATACGGTTACCGTAACTGATTTGAAAGGAACGCATAATGTCATTGTACAGCAAACCTACACTTTCAATTACCATACCTTTAAAAGAAAACTAAAACAGTTCCTTACCCTGACCGTACCCGCATTCCAGGCGTTCAACAAGGAGAAAAGCAGCCTTGTGCTAGCTTATCAGAAAGAACTAAAGATCGCAGAATTTGAGCCCAAAGTACTGAGCTCTTTTGTGCGCAATAAACTGATCAATGAAGTATATTTTCCCCTGATCGGTAACAACCTGGCCAAACAGATCGGTAGTGCCGGAGATGATAAACGTACGGCGCGTATGGGTATGCTACTATTAGTATCACCGCCGGGCTATGGTAAAACCACCCTGATGGAATACCTGGCCAAAACCATGGGTTTACACTTTGTAAAAGTAAATGGCCCTACTATCGGGCATCATATTACCTCCATTGACCCGGCCGAAGCGCGTACTTCGGGAGCAAGGGAAGAACTCAAGAAGATCAACCTGGCCCTGGAAATGGCCGATAATGTGATGCTTTACGTGGACGATATACAGCACTGTTCGCCCGAGTTCCTGCAGAAGTTTATCTCCCTGGCGGATGGTCAACGTAAGATGGAAGGCATTTTTGAAGGAGAAAGCCAGACCTATGACCTGCGCGGAAAACGTTTTTGCGTGGTGATGGCAGGTAATCCTTATACCGAAAGCGGTGAGGCCTTTAAGATACCGGATATGCTGGCCAACCGCTCCGATGTGTATAACCTGGGCGATGTAGTAGGGAATACCGCGCACCTGTTCAACCTGAGCTTGCTGGAAAATGCTATTGCCGAGAACCGCTACCTGCAGCATATCGCGACAAAAAGCAGGGAAGATTTTTACCAGTTGGTCCACTATGTGGAGCAAAACCTGGACCTATTGCCCGAGCTGGAATCCAATGCTTCAAAGCAAGAGCTGGACGATGCTATTGCGGTGCTCCGGCATGCCATTGCGGTGCGTCATGTAGTGATACAGGTCAACCAGCAATACATTGCGAGCGCTGCGATGAAAGATGCTTACCGGGTAGAGCCGCCTTTTAAAATGCAGGGCTCTTACCGGAATATGAACAGGATGGTGGGCCGTCTGGTGCCCCTGATGAATGCGCTTGAAGTCGAAACCCTGATCTTATCGCACTATGAACAGGAATCGCAGACCCTGACTTCAGATGCCGAAGCAAACCTGCTGAAGGTGAAATCGCTTATGGGCATCCAGACGGAAGCAGAGCAGGAAAGATGGGAAGCGATCAAAGCCATTTTTGTGAAGAACAATAAGCTGGCCGGTTTCGGTCAGGCGGAGGGCAATGGCCAGATGATGCTACAGATCAGCCAGCTGAGCGAGCACCTGGAAGCAATTGCCGCGGCGCTGAATAGTAGGAAATAATATACCGGATTAAAAAAATTGTTGAAGTGAGCTGATGAATGTAGTAATAGAAAATATCTTATTATGGGGAGGTGTCGTACTGCTTTTAGTTGCGGTGATTCGCTTTGTAAGTTTTTATTTTTTATACTTCAGAAGTCGCAGGTTGGAGCAGAGCAGAGCCTACCGGATGCATATAGGGGCGCAACGGTTTAGCTCAAAACTATTTTATAAGATAGATTTCCCGGTGCCTGATCGACTGGAAAGGTTAAAGAAAGTTTCAGATGGTAGTTTATATATTTCTATTTCCTGTATTATAGGTATTATCTTTTTGATAATAGGCCAAACAATAATAAAGGAGTAAGTCATATGTAAAGAGTATTGCTGCCATGCCGCAGCAATACTCTTTTTTTTTTCACATATTTAATGTTTTTTATTTGATTCAGTCAGCGTTACCTGCTTTACGGATAAGTAAGCGACCTTAAAACAAAGTGACGATTATATTTTCCCAGATCAATTTAATGTTTACTACCTCTACCCTTTATAGATGTGATAGAAAGTTCCTCCAATTCCAGATATATAAGTTATTGATATTTCTATTTCGTCCGGTCCGTAAAGGATGTGACGAATAGGGCACGATCTATGAGCTTACCTCCACCCGGCTCCCGATTAGCCTGCACAATATAGGTAGTATTATATATAAGCTTATAGGTATAAATAACGGTATCTATTGGTTGCCGGTCATTTTTCTTTTGCCGGTACAACTCACAAAAAAGCGGGATAGATCAGCTCGCGACTTTTATAAGGCCTTGATTTTTGACAATAGTAATTATTCAAAAAACGGGATCATTAAGTCGCATTTTAAGAGGTTAATCGGCGGACCAAAATAATTCAGATACCAGTAGTTTAAATTTAATAAGCTAAAATGGTATACATAAATTATAAAAGAGACGGTAAATAAGTATAGTTATTATTAAAGTATTTTTACCGCTTTATTAAGGAGCAACATAACGCTTACTAAATATTAATAGTTTATTTTAGCAGTCGTCAAAAAAACGAACAATGAGCGCAACTATCCTATTGATCATCATTACCTGTGTGGTTTCTTTCCTCGCTTTTCAAAACCAGCAGCTGCAATCCCGGTTAATGCTTTACCCCGTTGTGATGCGTAAGCCCAAAGAAGCTTATCGCCTTATCAGTTCCGGCTTTGTGCATGCAGATATGGTGCACCTGGCCTTCAATATGATTTCTTTTTACTTTTTCGGGAGGTTTTTGGAAGTAGTGATCGGGACGGAGATGTTCCTAATGCTTTACCTGAGTGGGATTCTTGTCGCTAATCTGCCTACTTACTATAAGCAGATGAACAATCCTAACTATGCGGCCTTGGGCGCATCGGGAGGTGTGGCCGCTATCATTTTTGCGACAATATATCTAACACCATGGCAGGAAATTCGCTTGTTTTTTGCGATTCCTATGCCCGCCCTGGTATTTGCGGTCACTTATTTAATTTATTCCTATGTAATGAGTAAGAAGCCGGAGCAGCATATTGGGCATGATGCGCACTTCTGGGGCTCGGTATATGGTTTCCTCTTTATGATTGTAATCGACCCAACTCATGGCGGGAGTTTTCTGTATCAGTTGATGCATCCAAAATTCAGCTGGTTTAATTAATATTAAGCTTAACCGGTGCATAACCCTTACCACTGATGGTATAGATTCCTTTGCCCCAACCGGCACAGGGAATAGTGTGCGTCCCTTTTTTTAATGATTGGGTCCAGGTAAGTTGGCCTGCGTTGTTGTGAATATAGAGCACCAGGTCCCGGGGAACCATTATAGTAATTGTCTCCTTTGCCGGGTTAGGGTAGGCAATTAATGGCTCAGTCAATTGTCTATCAGGTATTAAGGTAGGGTTACCTGGAGTAAAATAGCTTGTGAAATCAAACGCATAGAGTTTGGGCGGCGTATTAATGCCCAAACTTTGACTTACGATCGCTTCTCCACTGATCCTGCCCTGGTAAGGCCCTGTAAAACAAATCCCTTCTACCTGTCCCAAAGTTGCAGTAAGCGGTAATGTTAATCTTCGTTTATTACCGCTGAAAAAATATCCTTCCTTATAGTCAAACAAGAGCCAGGCAAAAGCCCGGTAGGTTTTCGTGTACCCCAGTAATACAATATGACCATTTTCAGGGTTGCGGCTCACATCAGTAATGAGTCCTGCCGAGGGAAAGCTTTCCTTTCTTTGAGCAGCATAGCTGCCTTCAATATCCGGTAACAGGTAATGAGTGGTCTGTTCGTTGGTCCAGTCTTTGGTGAAAATATGTAAAGTATCTTCATGCCAGAAAAAAGCTTCTGCATCCCAGGGGGTATTCCTGTTACTGGGCGTAAAGCTTTGTTGCTCCGGGTAGTGGAAATGAATCAGCTCATTAGCGACCGAATCCTGTCCACCCTGCAGCAGATCCGATTTGGCAATTTTAATAATACGTAGATCCTGCCGGTTGCCCAGGTTATTACCAAAATCCCCGATGAAAATGAAGGAGTCATTTTGCGTAATGGCTTCCCAATCTATATTAGTGATTTGTTTCAAATGATATTGGTTGATAACAGTTCCCGAGTTGCTGTCCAGTTCGAACAGGGTGGGTGAATTGCCGCTGTCATTGACGGTCCAGAGGCTGCCGTTCCAGGAGATCAGCCCGGAAGTTTCCCGGATAGGATTGGGTAGGTCTGACAAAAAAGCAGGCTGATAATTGCTAAGTGGGTAAGAGCAAGAGCCATCATTTTCAGTGGCGGACGGATTGTAATTAGCTGCATTGGGATCGGTACATCCCGGTACCTGTGCCCGGCTATTCTGAAACCCAAAAATAAAAAATGAAAAAAATAATACCTGTAATAAATATTTATTCATGTTGCTGTTTTGAAATCAAATGAAAAAATAGCAGATGTGTCTGTTGCAAAAATACAAAAGACCAGGCAAGTGACAGGTTAATAAATTTAGGTCTTTGCACTACAATATTAATTATTTTATTAATTTGAAATTAATTTAAAATTAATTTCAAATGATGGATTTTGTTTCCCATAACATATGGTATTATTTGAATAATTATTTATTACAAATTGTTTATTTTTTAAATATTAATAATTTCTACTGAATTTTGATGCCATTTTTCTATTCATTTAAAGGCAGGGGTACACCCCTTTTAAATAGTGTTATTTAATAATGTTAAATATTATTAATTTAATTTTTATAATAATGTAATATTATTATAAATTGTTTGTGTCATTTGTTATTTTACCTCCGGGTAGGGTAGTATTTATTTATTCAATAAATATTAATTTGAATATTTATTAATTTGAAATAATAATTATTTATTAATTGATACAGTTATACATAACCATTTCATTATTGTTCCTTTGCTTCCTGGCTACTGCAGCATTCTTTTTTAACTTCCCGCTTATAATTTTTATAAAAACATAATATGTTTTTATTTTTTTCACTTTGTTGTAAATTCTATATTATTTGTATGCAATATAATTTAGTTTATTTAACTGCTATATTGAAATGATAATGAACCATATAAATTGATTAATATACTATTTGTGACGTTTTGTCATTATGGTATATTTTTTTAATTATTTATACCATTTTTAACTGAAAAACAATTTTTTATGTTTTTTAAGTAAAGTTTAAATTATGTGATTGAAAATTATATATAAACAAGTAATTTGAGATTATATTTTTTTATAAATTGTACTGAAAAACCGGTCAACTTTATTTGTTAAATCCTTTATATTTGGTATATTTACAAGATCATCTTTGGAATATTTTCTTAATATTATAAAATATAAAAATGAAAAATAAAATAAATGTAATTACACTTATTTCTTTCTTATTCTCTAGTATTATTTCTATTTTATATATAAATGAATGGATTGTTTTCCCCAAAATTGTATTAGAAATAATTTGGTTGTGTTTCACGGTTATATTTATAATTTATTCATTTTTCAAAAAATCGCTTACTTCCTGGATTATCTTATCTATGATACTGGGCGTCCAGTTAGGCCTTTATTTCCCGGAAATCGGGGATAAAATGAATTTCCTAAGTAAGATTTTCTTAAGACTGATCAAGACTATCATCGCCCCGATCCTGTTTTCGACCCTCGTTGTTGGTATTGCTTCGCATTCCAATATGAAGCAATTGGGACGTATGGGTTGGAAGTCTTTACTCTATTTCGAGGTAGTAACGACCCTGGCCCTTTTGCTGGGCCTTGTCGCGATCAATATCTCCCAGGCAGGTGCCGGAGTGGTCATCCCTCCTAACCTTCATGAGGAGTTACCGGCGGCCAGTTCAATGACCTGGCAGGATCATATTATAAATATATTTCCTGAAAATATTATTAAATCTATGTACCATGGAGATGTGTTACCTATAGTAGTTTTTAGTATTATATTCGGTATTGCCCTAGCCCATTTGTCTATTGAGAAGAAAGAGCCGGTTTTACGTTTTACTGAAAGTTTGGCAGAAACTATGTTCCGCTTTACTAACTTTATTATGCGCTTTGCTCCCCTTGGCGTTGGTGGCGCGATTGCCTATACTTCCGCTCATATGGGCGTAGAAATGCTGGTGTCCCTGCTCAAATTATTGGCAACACTTTACATCACATTAATTGTTTTTGTATTAGTTGTTTTGCTTCCGATCGCGCTTATTTGCCGCATCAATATCCGCAATTTCGTACGGGCAATTTCCGAACCGGTATCTATAGCATTCGCGACAACGAGCTCTGAATCGGCATTGCCGCTGGCGATGGAAAACATGGAAAAGATCGGGGTGCCCCGTAAAATTGTTTCTTTTGTGTTGCCTACGGGTTATACTTTTAACCTGGATGGCACGACCCTTTATTTATCCCTGGCCAGCATATTTGTAGCCCAGGTAGCCGGGAGGATCTTTCTTTTGGGGAGCAATTGCTGATCGGTATCACCCTTATGCTGACCAGTAAAGGCGTGGCTGGTGTACCCAGGGCTTCCCTGGTCATTTTAATGGGCGTAGCCACTTCTTTTGATCTGCCTATGTTACCGATTATGGCAATATTAGGGATTGATGAATTGATGGACATGGCCCGGACTTCAGTAAATGTAACCGGAAATTGCCTCGCCAGTGCGGTGATTGCCCGCTGGGAGGGCGAGCTGGATGATGAAAAGATGAACGCACCTTTTGTTGCTGAGAAATAATTATATATCAATTACTTGTGTTTGTTATTTGAAGTGATTTTTCTTTTATTTTCCTGCTGTAAAAGTCAAAACATATTGTTAATCAAATAATTGTGTGATTTATCTAAAGAATTTGTCCTTTTCTTCGGTCAGATTTACCTAATGGATGCCATGCCAGGTAAACCGGACCTTAACGTTATTTCCTTTTAGTTCAAAGCCTTTTTGCGTTTAAATTATACCTATTTTTAGGCCTGACC
>Ga0213827_1001340_pt1 | contig 14287 bp, 14 predicted proteins | sample MC6MC0898MG_FD_180669 | JGI IMG/M metagenome (GOLD analysis project Ga0213827, IMG submission 180669) | Enriched soil aggregate microbial communities from Iowa State University, Ames, United States - MC6-MC0898-MG | ecosystem: Environmental > Terrestrial > Soil > Unclassified | place: USA: Iowa...
TGGCATCGGCCAGGTCGCAGCTGGCGACCTTGGCCAGGAAGCGTCCGTCGACCGGGCTCAGGCAGTCGAATGTTTCACCGGATGCGGCGTCGGTGTATTCGCCATTGATGAAGGCACGGCCTTCGATGCGCAGCTGCTGGGCGCGGGTTTGCCAGGCCTGAAAGTTAAGGTTCATGCAGGGGCTCCTGTTGTGCTGCGACGTTCGGCACGCTGCCGGCAGGCAGCGCCAAACGCCTGGAATATCGTCAGGTAATGCGGATGCTCCAACACCCGCCATTCGGGATGGAACTGCACGCCGAGGGTGAAGGCGCGTGCGCCGGGCAGCGATACGGCTTCGATCAGGCCATCTTCGGCCAGTGCCTCGACGCGCAGGCCAGGCGCCAGCCGGTCGATGCCCTGGCCATGGATCGAGTTGACCTGGCAGCGGCGCGGCAGGCCAAGCTGCGCCAGCACGCCGCCAGGCTCCACCAGCAGGGGCTGGCGCGCGGCGTATTGCACCGCCACCGGTTGCTCGTCGGGCTCGCGGTGGTCCTGGTAGCGCGCCACTTCATGCACGCACGCGTGCAGGGTGCCACCGAGCGCCACATTGAGCTCCTGGAACCCTCGGCAGATCGCCAACAGCGGCACGCCGGCGCTGAGCGCGGCGGGGATCAGCGCCAGGTTGCAGGCGTCGCGGGCCGGGTCGTGCAGGGTGCCTGCCGGGCTGGGTGCGCCCTGGTAATGCCAGGGCTCGATATTGGACGGCGAACCGGTCAGCAGCAGGCCGTCGACATGGGCGAACAGGTCACTCGGCTCGACCAGGCCGGGCAGGGCCGGCAGCATCATCGGCAACGCGCCCGCGGCGTCGAACACTGCGCGCACGTACTTGTCGCCGACCATGTGAAACGGGTGCGCACCCAGCTGCCGCGTGCAGGCGCTGACCGCCACCAGGGGAAGTCTGTGCATGTTGACCTCGATGATGAGCGCGCCTCAGCGCAGCTTCTCCAGCAGTTGGTAGTACCACATGCCTGCGGCCAGCAGCGGGTTGCCCAGTTGCTCGCCCAGCGGGACCTTGATGTGCTTGCACGCGGCGAACGTGTCGAAACGGGCCAAGGTGCCGGTCAAGGCCTCGGCCATGATCTCGCCCATGATGTGGCTGGTGGCGATGCCATGGCCGGAGTAGCCCTGGCAGTACCAGACGTTGTCCGACAGCTTGCCCAGTTGCGGGATGCGGTTGACCACGATGCCCATGGCGCAGCTCCACTGGAACTCGATCGGCACGCCCTTGAGCGCTGGGAAGGTGCGCTCGATGCACGGGCGCAGCTCGCTGGCGATGTCCCGTGAGTCCTTGCCGGAGTAGTTGGCGCCGCCGCCGAACAGCAGGCGTTTGTCGGCGGTGAGGCGGTAATAGTCGAGGACGAAGCGGCAGTCGTACACCGCCAGGTCCTGCGGGTTGATCTGGGCGGCCAGCGCGCCGAGCGGCGCGGTAGTCACGATGCCGCCCATGGCCGGGAAGATCTTGCCCTTGAGCTGGCCCGGTTCCAGCTTGTGATACACGTCGCCGGCCAGCAGCACCTGGCGTGCTTCGATCCGGCCCTGGGCGGTCACCACGGCAGGGCGTGGGCCGTGGATGATGTCCAGCACCTCTGAGTGCTCGAAGATCAGCGCGCCCAGCGAGTGCGCGGCGTGGGCTTCGCCAATGCACAGGTTGAGCGGGTGCAGGTGCAGGTTGCGGCGGTTGTGCAGCGCACCGCAGTACAGCGGGCTGTCCAGAAAGCCGCGTACCCCATTGCGGTCCAGCAGGCTGACCGCATCCCCCATGCCGCGTCGCTGGGCCTCGTCATGGCTGGCCTGCAACTCACGCATGTGCACAGGCTTCATCGCCGCGTGCAGATGGCCGCGCTTGAGGTCGCAGTCGATGCCGTAGCGCGCCACGCGCTGCTCGATGATCTGGTGCCCACGCCAGCGCAGGTGCCAGATGAAGTCGTCGACCTCGGCGCCCAGTTGCTTGTGCATCTGTTTGCGCATGGCCTCGTCGCCGGACAGGCTGCCGGTGACCTGGCCGCCGTTGCGCCCGCTGGCGCCCCAGCCGACCTTGTGGGTTTCAACCAGCGCGACTTTAAGCCCGCGCTCGGCCAGCTCGACCGCCGTGGCGACGCCAGTGAAGCCACCGCCGATGATCGCCACATCGACGCTGACGCTGCCTTGCAGGGGCGGGTAGGCAGTGTCTTCGGCCAGGGTCGCGGTGTAGTAGGACGGTGGCCGCAGCGCTGCGGCCGGTTGCGTTTTTGCATTCATGGCGTTGTTCTCCGGGACGCGAGTGCAGGGCGGGGCTCAGGCATTGGTCAGGTACCAGCGCCAGTCCTGCTCGCCCACTTCGGCCATGAACTGCCGGTACTCGGCCTGTTTTACCGCGAGGTAGACGCGCAGGAATTCGTGGCCGAACGCATCACGCGCCCAGTTGGACGCCTGCAATGCCTGCAGCGAACTCAACCAGTCGGTCGGAAGCAGGGTCTTGGCCTGGGCATAGCCGTTGCCTTCGACCGGCGCGCCGGGGTCCAGTTGCTGACGGATGCCGTGGTGAATGCCAGCAAGGATCGCCGCAGCGGCCAGGTAGGGGTTGGCATCGGCGCCGCAGATGCGGTGTTCGACATGCCGGGTGTTGGCTGGCCCGCCAGGCACGCGCAGGCTCACGGTGCGGTTGTCGACACCCCAGGTCGGCGCCAGTGGTGCATAGCTGTTGGCCTGGAAGCGGCGGTAGGAGTTGGCGTTGGGGCAGAACAGCAGCAGCGAGTCGAGCAGGCTGGCAAGCATGCCGCCGACCGCCTGGCGCAGCAGCGGCGTGCCGGCCGGGTCGCTGGTTGCAAACAGGTTGTTGCCTTGGGCATCGGCGAGGCTTACATGCATGTGCATGCCGGTGCCGGCCAGGTGGTCGAACGGCTTGGCCATGAAACAAGCCTGCATGCCGTGGGCGTGTGCCACGCCCTTGACCAGGCGCTTGTAGCGCACGGCCTGGTCCATGGCCAGCAGCGCGTCGCCGTGCTCCAGGGTGATTTCCACCTGGCCGGGGGCGTATTCGGAAATCGCCGTACGGGCCGGGATGCCCTGGGCCTTGCAGGCGGCGTACAAGTCTTTGAGGAACGGCTCGATCTGCTCCAGCTCCCGCAGGCCATAGACCTGGGTCTGCCGTGGGCGTGCGCCGTCCTGGTCCAGAGCCGGTTGCGGGCGGCCCTGGGCGTCACGTTGCTGGTCGAGCAGGTAGAACTCCAGTTCGCAGGCCATCACTGGGTACAGGCCATCGGCTTGCAGCTGCTCGATGACGCGGATCAGCAATTGCCGTGGGTCGGCCACGGTGGCGGGCAGCCCTTCGCTGGGGTGCATGGACACCTGCACTGCGGCGGTGGGGATCTGCCGCCAGGGCAGGCGCACCAGGCTCCCCTCCAGCGGGTAGGCCCGGCAGTCGATGTCGCCGACGTCCCAGACCAGCCCAGTGTTTTCGACATCTTCGCCCTGCAACGAAAGGCCGAGCATGGTGCTGGGCAGCGGGCGGCCGGTCTGGTACAGCGCCAGCAGCTCTTCACGGTGCAGCAGCTTGCCGCGGGGGATGCCGTTGGCGTCGAGGATGAACAGCTCGATCAGCTCGATATCGGGGTTGTCGGCGAGGAATGCCTGGGCGTGGGAGGGCGGGGCGAAGGTCATGGTGGTGAGCACCTGTTTTTGTGGTTTGCGTAAAATCTACGGGGTGTAAATTACGCAATCAATAGTTTTATGTGAAAATAATTGCGCAATGCGTTATTTCAGCCCGGATATTCGCAGGTGCGCGCGCGCCTACAGGTAGGCCGGCGAATCTGCTAGCCTGTGCCCCGCCACCCGATCCACCATGGAAGCGCTGAACATGTCTATTTCCACCCTCGACCCACTGGACTTCGAGATCGTCCGCGAACTGCAGGAGGACGGGCGACGCGCCTTCCGTGAGGTCGCGCGTAACCTGTCGGTGCCGGAGGCGACCATCCGCACCCGGGTCAAGCGCCTGCAGGACCAGGGCATCCTGCAGATCCTGGCGTTCACCAACCCCTCCAAGCTCGGCCACGCCAAACTGGCGCTGCTGTTCGTCAATGTGGCGCCGCAGGACCACGACCGCGTCGCCGATACCCTCAGCCGCTGGACCGAAGTGAGCTACCTGTCCACCACCATGGGTACGGCGGATATCTGCGTGCAGGTGCTGTGCCGCGATGACGAGAGCCTGTGGAACCTGCAGCAGAAAGTGCGCAGCCTGCCGGGCATTCGCGATGTGCGGACCTTGCAGGAAGTGAAGGTGCACAAGATCCGCTTCACATTGCCGCCGGCGGAGACGGAGGGCTGAAATAAGTGCTGCGCGGCCCAGCCGGGGCCGCGCAATAATTGGCTGAAGTTCCTGCGCAATGCGTGAACTGTTGCACCATCCCCGATCTGCCCCCGTGATCCCTCTGCTTGCCATCCCCGTTGAGATTGCCTTCCTAGAGCCGTTCTGCTGCGCCTGCACGGCTTTCGCGCAGTGCGCACCTATTTTGCACATTGCGTAAAAAATATCTTTTCATGTTGCGCAATGCGCATTGATATGAAATAAAAATATACACATGCGCAGAATCGTGACGTAACATCTGCTCATCGAGACCCATAACAAAAACAGAGGGCGATACGATGCAACAGGCCATTGCAGGTACTGCGCCAACGGCGCAGCTGGTCAAATCCATCCGCTGGTGGGACGGGGTAGCGATCACCCTGAGCTTGCCCGCAGCGTTGTTCGTTGGCCTGGGTTATTCGATCGGGGCCATCGGCGCCTGGGCGGCCATGGCCTTGTGGGCGCTGATTGCCGCCGTGGCGGTGCTGCACAACTGGCTGTACTCGGAAATGGGCGCGATGTTCGCCGACAAGTCCGGCGGCATCGCCCTGTACGCCAACGAAGCCTGGTCACGGCGCATGCCCTGCCTGGGCCCGCTGGCTACTTATGCCTACTGGTTCGCCTGGGCCACCGCGCCGGCGATCTGGGGGTTGGCGGTGGCGCAGATCCTCTCCGAGCAGTTCTGGCCCGAAGTCACCGCGCATTACGACCTGGGGCCTGTGCAACTGGGCCTGCCGCAGGCCATCGCCCTGGCTGTGGCGCTGTTCAGCTGGGCGCTGAGCATGGTCCAGCTGCGCTTTACCATGGTCATCCTCACAATTGCCGGCGTGCTGCTGATGGTGCCGGTGCTGGTGTTCGGCACCAGCTTCCTGACCAGCCCGGTATGGAGCACGGCCAGCTTCACCTGGCACACCGGTGAAGGCCTGCACGGCCTGCGCACGGTGCTGGCCTGGCTGTTCATCATGGCCTGGTCGGCGTATGCGGTAGAGGCTGCGGCGTCTTTCATCCCTGAGTTCCGCGATACCGTAAGCGATACCCGCAAGGCACTGCGCATTGCAGCGCTGATCCTGCTGCTGGTGTTCACCCTGGCGCCACTGGGCCTGACCGGCCTGCTCGGCGAGCAGCTGATGGCCGAGCGGCCCTATGGCTTTTTGCAGGCGGCCGCCGAGGTATTGCTGGGCGGTGGAGCAACGGTGGTCACCCTGGTGTTGATCGCCGGCATTCTGGTGCTCTCCGTGATGGGTACCGCCGATGCCGGCCGCGCGTTGTATCAAAGCGCCCGTGACGGTTTGACCGTGCGCCAGTTTGGCGAACTGAACCGCGCCGGCGTCCCGGCCCGGGCGGTCACTGTGCAACTGTTCATCAATGTCGCCCTGGTGCTGCTGGTCGGCAACCCGCTGGCGGTGATCGTCGCCGGCAATATCGGCTACATCCTTGCGCACTGCCTGGCGGTTGCCGGTTACGTGGTGCTGCGCCTCGACCGCCCGGAGCAGGCGCGGCCGATTCGCCTGGGGCGTGGCTGGGTGTGGGTGGCCATGGCCCTGGCAGCTTTCGACGGGCTGATCTTGCTGGTCGGCGTGACCAGCGCCTCGATCACCGGCTACGGCGGCCTCAAGGAAGTGCTGATCGCCGTCGCGGTGCTGGCCATCTCCCAGGCCCTTTACCGCCTGCGCCGGTTGCAAGACCGCAAGGCCGACGCGTGCGCGAGCCCGCGCTGACGCACTACCCCCGACTTCGCTGACAACCCCCGTAAGAGGAGTGCACCTGATGCGTGCAGATGACTCCGGCCGCCTGTGCTGGCCGAAAAAAAGCCCTGTGGCCGTTTCCCTGACCTTCGACGTTGACGCCGAGGCCGGTTTGCTGGGCGACAGCCCAAGCTTCGCCCGCCGCCTGACCAGCCTGTCGGAAGGGCGCTTCGGCGTAACCCGCGGCGTGCCGCGCATTCTTGAACTGCTGCGCCGGCACAAGATTGCCGCGACGTTTTTCGTGCCGGGCTACACGGCCGAGCAGCACCCGCACCTGGTCGAGCTGCTGCTCAAGGATGGCCACGAAATCGGCCACCACGGCCACATGCACCTGCGCAGCGACAAGGTCAGCGCCGAACAGCAGGCCGAGGAGATGGAACTGGGCCTGGCCGCACTGGCCAAGGCCGGTGCGCCGAAGCCCGCCGGTTATCGCTCGTCGTCCTGGGAACTGACCCCGGAAACCTTCGAGCTGGTGCTGGCCAACGGCTTCACCTACGACTCCAGCTGCATGGGCGACGACCGCCCGTACTACGAGCACTTCAATGGCGCCTCGCTCCTCGAACTGCCGGTGCACTGGTCGCTGGACGACTGGCCGATGTTCGGCTGGAGCATCGACAACGGCGGCAACTTCACCGCACCCCGGGTGCTGTTCGACAGCTGGCTGGCCGAGTACGAATCGGCGCGCCGCGATGGCCGCCACACCAGCTTCACCATGCACCCCGAGGTGATCGGCCGGGCCGCGCGTTTCGAGCAGCTCGAACGCCTGGTCGAGCGCATGGCCAGCGATGGCGATGTGTGGTTCGCACGCCTCGATCAAGTGGCTGCACAGGTTTCCCCGCAACTGCAACAGGTACAAGCATGAGCACGCTGTTCCGTTCCACCCAACTGCAACCGGCCGCGCGTGGCCGTGAGTTCGGCGAAGTGTTCGCCGCCAAGGTGGGCGCCACCGTAGCGGCCTATGAAGGCCTGTTCGCTCGGGTTGCCCAGGCCCCATTCGACCTGCAAGCCATGGGCACACGCTGCCTTGAACAGGTGGCCGCGTTCGCGCCGCCGCTGCATGCAGAAATGCTCGGCATCGCCGAAGGCGCCGGCATCGACCCGGCGCTGATCGGTGCGGTCAATGCCCGCACCGAGGTGCTTGCCGTGCTGGGGGCGCAATTGCGCGGCGAGTGCTCCACGGTGGTCCAGGTCGACCCGTGGGGCGCGCCGGTCACCGCGCAGACGTGGGACTGGTACGCCGAATTCGCCGAGCAGTGGCTGACGTGGGAGATCCCCCACGCCGATGGCCGCCTGACCACCACCGTTACCGAGTACGGCATCGTCGGCAAGCCCGGGGTCAACAACCGCGGCCTGGGTGTGCACTTCAATATCCTGCACCACGCCCACGATGGCACAGGCATCGGCGTGCCGGTGCACGTGCTGTCGCGCTGGATCCTCGACAGCTGCAGCGACATCAACCAGGCCCTGCAGCTGTGCCAGCGTGCAGCAGTCTCGGCCTCCAGCTCGCTGACCCTGATCGCTGCCGCCGAGCGCGCCAGTTGCGCGGTGTCGGTGGAAATCCACCCGGGTGGGCCAGGCCTGGTATTCCCCGGTGCCGACGGCTTGCTGGTGCACACCAATCACTTCCTTTCCAGCCCCGCGTGCAGTTTCGACACCGAGCCCGGCAGCTTCCCGGACACGCTGGTGCGTTACGACCAGTTGCTGCGCCGCCTCTGCAACCGCCCAGGGCTTGGCGCCAACGACCTGCTGCAGGCCCTGAACAGCCACCTCGGTACCACCGGCGCGCTGTGCTGCCACCCAGACCCGGCACTGCCGGCAGCGGGGCAGTACGCGACCCTGGCCAGCATCACCCTCGATGTGCTCAACGGCACCCTGCACGCATTGCCGGGTGGCCCGTGCCGCCACCTGTAAACCATTGCCACCAAGGAAACCACGCCATGCTCCAACTCAAACGCCTCGACAACATGGACATCCTCACCAACGACGTGCAGCGCCTGGTGGACTTCTACCACGGCACCCTCGGCCTTGGGTTCTTCCTGCCCTACGTCGCTGAAGAACGCTGGGCCGCCATCGAGATGGGCAACGTCACCCTGTACCTGTTCCACACCACCAACCCGGCACCGGTCGAGCGCCGCACGGCGGTGAACCTGGAAGACAAGCCGGGTTTCGACTCCTTCGCCTTCGAGGTGGAAAACCTCGATGAAGCCATCGCCTACCTGGACGGCAAGGTCGAGTGGGTAACCCCGGCACCGATCGAATGGCAGCACCCCAACGGTACCCACTACCGCTACCGGCCGATGTTCGACCCGGACGGCAACATGTTCTACGTCACCGAACCCCACAAGACCTTCTGAGCCGGGAGCCGAATATGTCCATTACCCACAACAAACCTGCCCGCCTGGCCCCGGCGTCGGTACTGGCGTTGGCCCCCGAAGCGCGCTCGCTCGATGGCCGTGTGGCGCTGGTCACCGGTGCCGGCCGTGGTGCCGGCCGTGCCCATGCCCGGCTGCTGGCGCGCCGCGGCGCCGCTGTGGCGGTGGTCGATATCGATGAAGATGTGGCCCGCGCCACCGCCGCCGAGATTGCCGAGGAGGGTGGCCGCGCCATTGCCCTGGCCTGCGACATCACCGACCGGGCGTTGGCCGAACGCTGCGTGGCGCAGGTCGCCGAGCAGCTCGGTGGCCTCGACATCCTGGTGCATAACGCCGGGCTGATCTACTCCATGACCGGCCTGGAAGCCACCGACGATGGCAATTTCGACCGGCTGCTGGCGATCAACGTCAACGCCCCGTTGTACCTCACCCGTGCAGCCGTGGCACACCTGCGTCGCAGCCCGGCGCCTCGGGTGATCTTCATCAACTCGCAGTGGGGCCAGGTGCCCGACGGCCACTCCTACGGCTACATGGTCAGCAAGTCGGCGCAGCTGGGGCTGATGAAGACCCTGGCCAAGGAGTTCGTCGGCGAGGGCATCCTGGTCAACGCCATTACCCCCGGCGCGATCCTGACGCGCATGGTGCCCGAGGAGTACATCGAGGCCGAGCAGGCCGCCATCCCGCTTGGCCGCCTGGTACACCCCGAGGAAATCGCGGCGGTGGTGGCGTTCCTCGCCTCGGACGAAGCGGCGTTCATCACCGGCCAGGCCATCCCCGTCAACGGTGGGGCCCTGGTAGTGGGCATCTGACAACAAGAACAACCTGTGAGGACTATTCCATGACGACTCAAGCAACCCAGCGCCAACGCGCCGAACAGGCCATGCGCCGCCAGTGGTTCCCGGTGGCCCGCTCGACCGACCTCGACACCCCGCAATCGGCCACGTTACTGGGCGAAAAACTGGTGGTGTGGCGCACCGCCTCCGGCCAGGCGGTGGTCCAGGAGGCGCGCTGCCCGCACCGCGGCGCCGACCTGTCGCTGGGCGAAGTGCACGGCGAGAGCCTTGGCTGCCCCTACCACGGTTGGCGCTTTGCCGCCGAGGGCGGCAAGTGCAGCCATGTGCCGTCGCTGGAAGACCAGTGCAAGATTCCCCAGGCCGCGGCCGTGCGCACCTTCGCCTGCCAGGAGCGTTACGGGCATGTGTGGACGGCCCTGGAGGAGCCGCTGTTCGAGCTGTACGACCTGGCCGAGTGGCGTGAGCTGGACCTCGAATGGCTGGCGGCCGAACCGCTGGACTCGCCCACCGGCGTGGCGGTGGCGGTGGAGAACTTCGGCGATGTCGCGCACTTTTCTTACATTCACCGCGGCATGATGGGCCACGTCAACCCGGTGGTCGAACCGCTCAACGTGCGCCGCGAAGGCCTTGATATCTGGATGGACCGGCCGCTGCAGGCCTGTGAGGGCGAGTGGGCCAACGACGGCGATTGCATGATGAACTACCACATCGTCGCCCCGGGCCTGGTGGCCATCACCTACGACTACGAACGCCTGGGCAAGCGCGTGGTGGCCGGCTTCCCGTGCCCGGTGGCCTATGACCACGTGAAGATCTTCTGGGCCGTGGCCAACGACCGCAACTACACCGGCGGCGACCTGCAGGAGTGCCTGCGCGTTGAGGAACTGCTGTACCTCGAGGACCTGCCCGTGGCCGCGACCATCACCCCGGCGGAAATCGACTGGGACGCCAAGCAGGTCGAGCATTCGGTGCCTTCGGACCTGTACACCCTGAACTACCGCCGTGCCTTCCGCGAGTTCATCGAGCGCGGCCAGCACGTGCCGGTGCGCCTGGTCGACGAACCGAGGGCGTTGCCGTGAGTGCCCTGGGCGAAACGCTGGCGGTGCAGGTAGCCGGGCTGCGGTTGGAAGCCGAGGGGGTGATCTCGCTGGAGCTGCGCGCCTTTGACGGTGCCCTGTTGCCGGCGTGGGCCCCGGGCGCGCACATCGACCTGCTGTTGCCCTCGGGGCTGGTGCGTCAGTACTCGTTGTGCGGCGACCCGCAGCAGCGTCGCAGCTTGCGCATCGCCGTGCTGCTGGAGGCCAATGGCCGGGGCGGTTCGCGTGAGGTGCATGGCGCCTTGCGCCTGGGCCAGCAACTGGCGATACGCGGGCCGCGCAATGCCTTCCCGATGCAGGAAGGCGAAGCCTATCTGTTCGTCGCTGGCGGCATCGGGGTGACACCTATCATGGCCATGGCGCAGGCCGCCCAGCGTGCGGGCGCCGATTGGCAGATGCTCTACGGCGGCCGTTCGCGCCACTCGATGGCCTTCATTGACGAGCTGCAGGCCATGGGCGCGGGGCGTGTCGAAGTGGTGCCGATGGACGAGGTCGGCCTGCTCGACCTGGATGCCGTGGTGGCCGCTGCACGGGCCGGGCGTCAGGTTTACAGCTGTGGGCCGGCAGCACTGCTGGATGCCCTGACGGCGCGTTTTGCCGAGGCAGGGTTGCTGGAGCGCCTGCACCTGGAGCGCTTCGCCCCGGTGCAGGCGCCGGTGGAGCAGGGCGCTGAGGCGCTGACGCTCATTCTTGCCCGCAGCGGCACTCAACTGCAGGTGCCGCCCGGTTGCACGATCATGGCGGCGCTGCGGGCGGCGGGGCACGAAGTGGCGTCATCCTGCGAGCAGGGTGTGTGCGGCATGTGCGAGATGCGGGTGCTGGATGGCGTACCCGATCATCGCGACATGCTGCTCAGTGAAAGCGAACGGGCCCGGGGGAACGTGATGATGCTGTGCGTTTCGCGGGCGCTGACGCCGACGTTGACGCTGGACTTGTGAGTTTAAGCCCTGTTGTTGAAGAAGCGGCCCGACGGGGCCGCTCCTTAGGTCTGACTCAGCGGCGATAGTAGTGGTGGTCGGCCTCGTAGCGATGGTGCGCGGCCCGGTCGTGGTGGCGCTGCCATTCGCGGCGGCGTTCGGCATCGCGGCGCGCCTGCTCGCGGCGCCATTGCTCACGGCGCCAGTTTTCGCGGCGCCAGTCGTCGCGACGGTCATGCCGGTAGCCGTCGTGGTGGTAACGGTCATCGTGGGCCAGCAGCGTGGCGGGCTGCTGTACTGCCACGCTCGCGAGGCTCGGCCAGGGGTTGTTGGCGCCTTCGACCGGGGCTTGCACGGGTGTGACTTCGGTTGCATGAACAGGCGTTGACGCCTTCATGGGTGTTGCAGATGCCGAGCCCATTGCCGCGAACGCGAACAGGCCGAGGAGCACTATCCGTGGGACATGGATTTTCATGAGCGAAGACAACCTCTGCTGGACATTGGGACGTTGGGCCATGCAGTAACGGGCCAGCCCAAGGGCCGCTTGGCGCACTGCATGTGCCTGATCACATAGACCAGCAAAGCGGAAAAAGTTCGGAAAAACCGCTACTTAAATGGCAACGCCATGGTGGCGCCTGCTGGCAGAATGCGCCCAAGGCCTGCCGGGGACGGTATACTTCGCGCCTTTGCCAGCGCCTCGGAGAAGTTCATGCGGCAGGTTTTGCTCATCGTCGATGTCCAGTCCACTTTCAGCCCGCCGGAGTGGTTGGTCGACGGCGTGCGTGCGCTGTCCGCGACGATCCCGACCATTGCTTCGGTGGAGCTGCATGACGAGCAGGTGACCCCGTTCGAGCGGCAGCTTGGCTGGCACCCCGCCGCCGAAGACGAGAGCCTGGTCGAAGCCGACAAGGTGTTTATCAAGCACGGTTATGGGCAGACTGCCGAAACCCTCGAGTACATCAGGCAGCTGGGGGTCGAGCGGGTGCTGGTGTGCGGGTTGCAGACCGAGACCTGCGTGCTGGCCGCAGGCTTCGCGCTGTTCGATGCGGGGCTGGTGCCGACGTTGATCACCGACCTGACGGTGGGGTCCTCCCTTGATCGCTCAGGCAAGATGGGGATCGAGCTGTGGAAGCACCACTTCGGCAATGTCACCACCCGCGCCGAAGTGCTGGCCGAACTCGGCGCTTGAGCCCACTGCAGGCTGGTCGCTGATCCACACGAGTGGGCGCGAAGGGTCGCTGCTGCTCATGCGCTTGAACGTTTCCGAATCGAGCATGGCCTTGACCCTGGCGGCCAGGGTCAGCAGGCGTTCGGCGAAACCCCGCTCGATCCTGCCGCTGTCTTCCAGCGACAGGCCACTGCCGTCATGCTGGATCGCCAGGTGGTACTGGCCGTCGCTACTGTCGGCCAGGATGACCGTGTAGCGCGGGCCGAGCAGGGCGGCCAGGCGTTGCTGCAGCGAATCGAGCAACGGGGTGGGTACTTCTTTTTGCAGCATGGAGGGGTACCTGCCAGGCGAATTCTAGGGACAGCCAGCTTAGGCAAGTGGACTGTCAACTTGGGTTAAGCCGAAGTAAAAGCGGGTAATACCCAGCACTCAGAAGGTTTGGCCCAGCGAGAACTGGAAGATCTGGGTTTCGGCGTTTTCCGGCTTTTTCACCGGCGTGGCCAGGCTGAAGGTCAGCGGCCCCATGGGGCTGTACCAGGTCACCCCGACCCCCAGCGACACCGCCAGTTGGTCCAGGCCGACGCTGCCGCAACCTTGCGTGGTGGACAGGTAGCAGGTGTCGGAATACACGTTGCCGGCATCGACGAACACCGAGCTGCGCAGCTGGCGTTGGTCCTTGATGAACGGCATCGGGAAGATGTACTCGGCGCCGCCGGTCACCAGGATGTTGCCCCCCAGCGCATCGGTGTCGCGGTCGGAATAGTAGGCTTGGCCGGCGCTGGCGTAGGTGCCGGTCGCCGGCGTGTTGCGCGGCCCCAGCGAGCCATCCTTGAAGCCGCGTACTGAGCCCTGGCCGCCGGCGGTGTAGTTCTCGTAGAACGGCAAGCCTTCGGTGGAGCCGTAGCCATTGCCGTAGCCCAGGCTGGTGTGCAGGCGCAGGGTACTGCGCTCGCTCAGCGGCAGGTAGGTCTGGCCGTTGTAGTCGAGTTTGTAGAACGACAGGTCGCTACCAGGCGTGGTGGCCATCAGGGTCAGGCTCTGCGAATGGCCACGGGTTGCCAGCACCCCTTTGTTCAAGGTCGACTCGGACCAGCCGATCGAGGCCTTGAGGTTGTTGAAGCTTTCGCCCTCGCGCTGGATGAAATCGTAGATTTCGTCGGCGCTGTAGGTGCCGGGGGAGATGTCGTCGTGTTGCAGGGTCAGGCCGTAAGTCAGGCGCGAGGTTTCGCTGATCGGGTAGCCGAGGCTGACGCCCGCGCCATAGCTGTTGATGGCGTAGTACGAGACGCCGTCATCGTAGTAATCGCTGTAGTCGGTGCTGCTGTAGAACAGGTTGTAACCCAGGCTGACGCCATCTTCGGTGAAATACGGGTTGGTATAGCCGAAGTTGTACTTGGTCTGGTATTCCGAGCGGGTCAGGCCGATCGAGACCTTGTTACCGGTACCGAGGAAGTTGTTCTGGCTGATCGAACCGCCAAGGATCAGGCCGGCGCTCTGGGCAAAGCCGACGCTGGCGGTGATCGAGCCGGAGGCTTGCTCTTCGACGCTGTAGTTGACGTCGACCTGGTCGTCGGTGCCGGCTACCTGCGGCGTCTCGACGTTGACTTCCTTGAAGAAGCCCAGGCGCTCAAGGCGGGTCTTGGACTGGTCGATCAAGTAGGTCGACGCCCAGCCGCCTTCCATCTGGCGCATTTCGCGGCGCAGCACCTGGTCTTCGGTCTTGGTGTTGCCGCGGTAGTTGATGCGGTTGACGTAGGCACGCTTGCCCGGGTCGACGACGAACATGATGTCGACAGTGTGGTCTTCGTCGTTTGGCTGTGGCACGCCGTTGACGTTG
>Ga0213827_1001350_pt1 | contig 14261 bp, 16 predicted proteins | sample MC6MC0898MG_FD_180669 | JGI IMG/M metagenome (GOLD analysis project Ga0213827, IMG submission 180669) | Enriched soil aggregate microbial communities from Iowa State University, Ames, United States - MC6-MC0898-MG | ecosystem: Environmental > Terrestrial > Soil > Unclassified | place: USA: Iowa...
GTTCGCTCATATTCATTAGTTAGTACCTCCTGCAATCAATAAATCAGCGACCTCATCGCGAGCATCAGCTGCAACACGAAGATGTTCTGCGTCACCTGTTACATGGAACATAATCGCTGATGAGACCAAATTGCGTGCTGTAGTCGTTTCTGGCGTTTCTGCCATCTGATTTAGCGCCATTAAATCTTCTTGTAAGGCCGCAATCGTTTCTCCGTCTACGAAGCCTAATGCCGTTGTAAAGGCAGCTAAAATCGTATGTTGTTGAATAGTCTTTAAGTTATTTTTCTCCATGCTAATCCTCCTTAGAAATATAAAAAGACAAGCGCAATTGAGCGCCTGCCTTCGTTAATTTAAATACGATTACCTACCAACTTGAAATCTATGTTCCTCGATTAATTTCGCTAACCTATAAGCAATATCTTGAATGTCAGATTCCTTACGAACTTCCATCTTTGCAATGTTAATTGAAGGCATACTAGAACCGCCGCCTGCTTGTCCATTACGGTAAGCATCAGCCTCTTGGCGATTAAGCACGGCCTCACCCTTGTGTAAAACGGCTCTGTATCCGTCATACCTAACGTTGTCTAAACCGTGATAGTGCGAGCCGTCCGGTTTACTGTTGCCACCGCCTGGTATTAGCTTCTTCGCCCAGCTAACGGCACCCGAACCGATTTTACCGATCCAGTCCGGCACTTTAATCTTGCCGAGAATATCAGCGAAGCTCTTAAGATAGCCTGCCGCTGTACTAATCCAGCCACCTAACGTTTGGAATACCGGAGTTAACGCCTTTACAATTTCTGTAGCTGCTCCGAATACTTGCGTAAATGTTCCAGCAAGAAACGCAACAAACGGGCCGACAATTGTATCCCACACCAAACGCAATACTGCGAATGCTGCGCCAATTACTGAGCCCATAAGTTCCATAATCGGACCAACGACCGCCCATAGCATAGTGAATGCTTTCATAACGAATGTGATCGCCGGTGCAAGGATATTATTCCAAGCGAGCATCGCAACGTCAGCTACGATTTTTAATGCGTTCCACAAGGCGCCAAGTATTGGCTGTGCCGCAGTCCAAAACGCTTGAATTACCGGAAGCACATAGCCTGCGATGCTAGAAAATACGCTGATAAACTGTTCTTTCAATGTCGCAAAGCGCGTCATTATAGCGTCAATGGCTTCTGGCGATATTAGCGTTTCAAGTACGCCTCTAAATCCGCCTTCTTTGAACGCAGTCATTAATCCGGAAATCTTCGTCTTGATTCCGTCTACTGCTGAATTAACTTTCGCAGCAATATCTGGTGGGAATATTGCGTTAATTAAACCGCCTGTTCCGCCCGTCTTAAATGCAGACATTAGCGTTTTAACCTTGCCGACTATACCGTCGATGGCTCCTCGGAATATTTCGCTATTATCATAGAGCACTTTAAGTCCGACTGCTGCTGCGGATATTCCCATTGCTATAAGCGCTATCGGATTTGCCAACGCGGAAATTGTTCCTACTACAGCTAACGCAGCTACAAACGTTGCTATTGCGCCTGCCGCATATGCGATTGGCTTTCTCCATTTAACGAATAAGTCGTAAAGTGCGATTGCTTTATCTGTTGCTTTGCCGAGCATACTTCCTAACTTGTCGCTGATGCTTTTTACATCTAACTTATCAATAGAATCATTTATGCGTTTTAAAAAGTCACCTAGTTTTGTATTAGATTCTCCACCCATATCTCGGAAAAATGTGCCGATGCGTTCCTTCATACTATTAAAACGCCCAAGAGTCGTCGAGCCCATAGCCTCCACGGTCTTTTGACTAATGTTCATCTTGTTTAAAGCTTTATCCAGGCCTTTAAGTTGCTCCTCGAACGAGCCACCCTTAACATCATTTAAAATGTTCTTGTCGAGGTTAAATACCTCTCGCAGACTCTGTGTATCTCCTGACGAAAGCTCGCGAAGGCCACGAACGGCATCATCGATTGATTTCGTTGGATCACTAGCAATAAGTCGCTCTACAATACTCCAGGCATTCTCTAATTCAGGCATATTTTTGGATAGAGTAAGGAGCCCCTTCGAACTCCCAAACATATCTCCCGAATTGAGTAAAGGACTATCAATTGCGATTTTATCAACCATCTTCATATATTGTTTAGTCGCATTATCATCTTGAAAAGCAGCCGTAATAACAGCCTTACTCTGTTCAAACTTTGCAGCCTCACCGATTGTCGCGTTAAACAGTTTGGCCATTCCATTTGCCCCAACGTAAGCTCCTGCGATACCCACTAAAGCGCCTTGCATCCCACGTAAGGAAGCACTAAGTCCGTCAGCACCTACGCGCAATGAAGTGACTCGAGTTGCAAATCCACCCATGCGATTTGATGCCGAAGAAACTGCACCACCAAAACGGTTGGTTGCCGATTGCGCTCTCGACATACTTTCGCTAGTAGTGCGGCTTGTACGGTTCATTTGCTCCATCATTTGCGTGATTCGTCTAAGGCGTGACGTTCCCTGGTCACGAACTCGAAATATTGCGGTTAAATTTACGGCCATATCAGACGCTCCCAATACGCTCGGAGACTTTTATGATCTCCGCAAAAACATCGTCACTTTGTCTAAGAGCCTGTTTTCTAAATTTCTCTTTATTTGTCCTTAAATATTTAACTACCAATTCAATTGATACTTTAACATCGCTCGATAACTTAATTAGTTCAGCATCAACTACTCCATTAAGTTGGAATTTTAATGATTCAAGTTCTCGCATCCTATCTTTGTGACCACCATTTGCTCTGAAAAAGTTAGGTGGCAACGAGTTCATTGCGAGTAAGCCCGCATCTTTTATGATTGCTAGTTGTTGTTCGGCCGTTAACTTCATCCCTTGTATCCTCCTTTGTTTTTGCATATAAAAAAGGCACAACGTTAGTTAAAAAACGTCATGCCTTGCGTTAATATTACGTTATTCTTATTTTGTCTCGGTTGTTTCCGAATGAAACATCGGATGTTCTTCCGGTCTATGCAGATACGTTAAATCTACGCCGCTAGTCGATTGAGGATTAGCACTACTTAATATCGTTTTTAACATCGAGTGATATTGATCTTTTGAATTTAATAATCGCGCCTTCTCTGCGTCTTGTGGTATTGACTGAGATATTGCAATTGCATAATTCGCATCATCAGTTAATGCGCTTTTTTCCGCCTTAATTCGCGATAGACCTAAAAAACGAGTAACTATTTCTCTTTCTGTACCACCCAAAGCTGTCTGGCCTAAAATACCGGCAATCTCTTGCATATATGTGTACGATAATTGCGGGTCCGATAAAGCTATCTTTTCAACGGCTTTCAACTTTGAAAGTAACGTATCACTTTGAGTTATAAACGGCATTTGCGATTTTAACGATGTCAACTCACGTTCAAATGTTGCTTTTAATTGCGGGTCTGTATCGTTTGGACCTTCGTTTAAAATAGCTTCTTTCAGTGTGTGTATTTCACTAATCGCCTTTTTATATTCGGTACTACATTTTGCTAATTCCATAAATAGGTCACGACTAATAGATTTACGTGCTTCCTCGCGTTTAGCGTTTTTCCCAAATAGTGAAAGCATTTGATCATTCTCTACCTTAAAGAAATCTTTTTCTGCTCGGTCTTTATAGCGTACAGCAATTTCCTTTTTCTTTTCTCGTTCTGTTTCATATCGTGCGTATGCATCTTTTAATTTATCAATGTTTGTCTTTGTCATAATTTTCATTTCCCCTTGTCTTTTTAGTTATTTTTTATTGTAAAGCGTCAGCTAACGACTGAATTTCCTCAGTTGCTGCAGACACTTTACGACTAATCGCAAGTAATACTTGTGCCGCACGTTTAGCCACAGATCGCGACAAGTTTCTCTCTCCGCGTTCGATAAAGCCTAGCATGACAGGCGTAATCCCTATGTGCTTTGCGAGTTCTCCTTGTGAAACTCCGAAGATTTCACGATAATATTTAATTTGATTTGCTGTTAGTGCCATTTATATCCCCCCTTTTTTGTTAGTAATAAAATAACTACAACTAGCGAAAATAAAAAAAGCCGCCCATTATGAGCGACTGCCGAGTTATTTTATTTACTTTTTTCTCTCTTTCCCTGTTATTTAAAATACGCTACTTTGTGACTTTTTTCTTGATGCGTGACAACAACTTTCTTAAATTTGTGTAATCAACACCTAACTCTCCAGCTGCGTAATCTCTTTTTATAATCGCATAGCCTCGACGATCGCATGAGTACCCATCAAACTTACATATTCTACGGTCACGATCGATTATATTAATTAACTCATTTACCAACTCACATTGCTTTTTAGTCAATCGCTCAACCTTGCTAGCACTAAACCCAGGCATTATAACGTTGTAACTATCCGTAGGAAATTGCTTTTTAACATACAATGTTACCGAATCCCCAAAACTGTTTCGTCGATAGATTCGTTTCATACCATTACGACGTAGCTCCAACTCACCGAATTTAGACGTTATAGCTTTATTCATATAAACGATGATCTCACGTTCCGACTTCGATACGTCCACATATCCAAGTGCTCGTTCAATCGAAGTAACGATATTTTCATTTACTCCCGTTTCCACTTCCAAACGTCGTTCTTCTAGCTCCATGTATCTACGTTTAGCGTATTCGTAGAACTCCAAAAAGTACGGTAGCTCACTCTTAAATAGCTCTTGTTTTATCCTTTCCATTGAAGCATCTACACACGCAAATAACTTTGCATCCTGCTTGAATTTCAATAAATAGCCGTCAAACTCTGTGTACTCACATCCAAAGTCGATTCCAAAGTCGATGTAAATCATCGAAAGCAAACGATTTAACTCCTTCGCCGTTTCGTCTAATCTTTCCCCTATATAATCGCGCAGGGCACCCTTTTTAAGCCTATGGACGCGATACCCGATATAATACTCCGGTCTACTCAACTTCACGTTTACGTGCACCTTACCGTCCCTGAGAGGCAACACTTCCCGCGTTGGATCTTTACTAAAATCGAAAGTAGCTCCATATAAAATTTCATCAATAATTAAACGGTCTCCAGTTTGTTGATATTTTACAATTCTTTGTTTGAAATCATTTGTCATTTTCCACAGTCCTCCCCAAATTAAAAATTCGAGCAAAGCGACAACGCAAAACAGCTTTTAGTTATTCATCAAGGTCGTAGGAATCTCCTACCGAATCAAAACGAAGTTTTAGGGAGTGTGCGCACATTCCCGTTGCTTGCCTACAATTAGACCGTATAACTATCTATAATTAGATAGCCTTGCGTTCCTTAGCCCAACGACCAGCAAACTCCGACCTCTTAACATACTCAAGTAGTTCAGTTTTATCTAAAAGCAATTCAGTTACATCTACTAACGTTTGGTTTGTCATTACTTCAATGCTACAATCATCAGCTTGTGGCTTTTCAATCAGCAATCGATAACGATTCGGTTTATATCTTAGAGATCCTGCTCCCATACTTCGCGCCTTGTCCACTTGACCTTTGCTGACATATTCAATAAATCCAACCTTAGCTAACTTCTTTATTCCAGTGTCTACAGTTTGTTTTGCTGACGTTCCGATCATGTTCATAGCTGTTTTCATCGTTAAATAAAATACATCCCCGTATCGTTTAGAGGTAATCAACATCGCATACGCAAGTTGCTTTTGACGAAACGTTCCTACTTTTAAAACTGCTAGTATTTCAGATTTATAGATTGTAATACGTTGCTCTGAATTACCCAACTTATAATCATTATCATAGGCAAGATTAACAATCCGTTCCGTCTCACGTTCAATAAATTCGCGAGTAGTAGTTTTACTGAAGAACTCCGTTGGCGTATTGTCCATAATATCTAAAATCAGCATCTTCGCATCTTCTCTTTCGTAGCCTTGCGTATTAAAGAACGAAGCCAGCAACACCGTAGTATTATGTCTTGAACCACTATGTAGCAATCTGCCTGCTTTCAGAATCTCGCGTACCTTCCCAAACGCCTTTTCTTCTGTTACCACATTCACTGTAGTATCTGTCGCTCTAACAACAGCCTCATAATCCTCCGTTTGCTCCTGCGTCAGCTCGATAAGCGCATCCATTATAACCGAGTGATCCATCGGCTCTACATCGTTCAAATAATCGAATGATTCGATAGGTTCGAACGTCTCCCGATCAACAAACCAACAGCGATTACCCGTTTTCGCATGAACCCCTAATGGCAGTTTCACGCCTTGCTTATACGTAGGTCGAAACTCAACTTGATGCCTTTCTAATTCCGCACGATTTCGAACTTTCTCGTAAAAAGCTTCTGCATCTGTTAGTTTAATAGGCTTATCCAAAAACAAATCGATATGATAACCCTTATTGCCGCTGTAACTCACATGAATATCGCCAAAAGGAATCCCAAAATCTCTACACAACACATTAACCATCTTTCCAGTAGCCCAACGAGCCATCGGCATATCATCAGAGAAATCTATATCAAACGTGATAAATTTATTGACCGTATTGGCGTTAAAGACACCGTAAGTTTTAGTCCCACGAAGATGTTGCTTGATAAGAGAATCAGTTAATTTGAAATTGCCACTGCGTTTATCTACATTCGCTTCCAAATAGGACTCACCATCTTGATAAATGTACTTTCTACGTGTTGTGATGTATAACTGATTAAATTTAGCTATTGTGTCGTTAAAATTCTGTGGTTTCTTCATTTAGATTAAATCGCTCCTCTCGCTAATTCTTTTAATGAATCACTTAGTACCTTGTCGTTCACAAACACAAATACAAGCGATCCCTTCCTTCGGTGTGAATGGTCAACATCAATCATCTTGCAGCCCCTGGATAGTAAAAAACGCGCTGTACGTAGATTCAAAATACATTTTGTTTTCTCCATAAAATAGTTCCTCCGTTTTTTTAATTTTTATGTTGCGTATTGTTGACGTTCTGTGGTATACTAATTTTGGGGAAAGGGGAAGTCTAACCAATTTTAGACACCTATCTCTATATTATATCGACATCGCTTACGAAATGTAAAGCGATTTTTTTTATTTTCTAAAACTTTTTTTCCTACTATATACTGCACACTAAAATGATAGATTTTTGGACGGCTTTTCTATGGTTTTAATAGAAAAACGGCTACTCAGCAAAGTAACCGTCTCCAATCGCAGTTGACGCTACGATTATGGTGCTAGTCGCTTGTTGGCGCAAGCTCTAGCGAATATTTGCCGGTCCTGTTGGCGCAGGATCAGCGTTATATATTTACTCTACTAGTTGGCGCTAGTTGAGCGTTTAACCCTTGGCGATGGATCTCTAATTCAGTCGCAATTGAATTTAGGCGTTCAGTTTTCTTTCTCTTTCTAAATCCGACCTGTTGGCGCAAGTAGGACTCAGTAATTTGATTCGACGTCGAATCATTTTAAACTTCATACATGTATTTGAAACGTTATGAATGACGTTAAATATGACGTCACGAACAACGTCTCCTTAGGTAGCAACGTTGATTTAGCCTTGATTTAACGTCATCCGGTGCAAATTCCGTATTATCCTCCGTATCAAATTCCTGTATCAGCCCCCGATACCGTAGTAAATTCCGTATTAAGCTAACAATTTTGGTGATTTAGCTAAAATAGCTAAGAGTTCCACCACTTCTGCTGTATCCAATTCTGAAAAGATTGAACTTGCTTCATCATCCCATTTGAATAAAATTTCATTATCACCGATGTAAAGAATTGCATCATCTTCGTATCCCGGCTGCCTGAATACTTCTAAATAGACGCCGTCAAATATCTGAGTTCTTTCTACAACGTACGAAAAACCTGGCTCAATTTCGAAAATTTGCATTTGTGTATTCATAAAACAACCTCCTGTTTCATTTGTTAGTATCATAATATCGCATATACGATATAACGTCAACATTTATTTACGAATAAGTAATAAAACGATACAATCTGGATATAATAGTCGTGAAGGGACTGGATAGTAATGAGAAAAATACATATTAAACTTGCTGATATTCTAAAAGAAAGAGACATGACACAAGCACAAATTGCTGAAAAGGCTGAAATTAGACCTAATGCAATTTCAAATTTATGTAGAGGCTATGTAGATCGCTTATCAATTGAACATTTAGAAAAGTTATGTCATGCATTACAGTTGGAAAGCATAAACGATTTAATTGAATTAGAACCAAACAAAAAAGACGACGGCAAATAACTGCTATCGTCTTTCTGTTTATTTACTTTGTTTTTTATTCGATTTCTTTTTCTGCAGGGGAATACCAACTTCGTTTGCATGATTGATGATCTTACCGGCCAATTCTGCAGCCATTTCTTTTTTCGATTTACTCATCGAGACACCTCCGAAAATACTTATGTACAAGCATTATCGCCAGCCTACTAAAATTTTAATCATAAGAGCCTCCTCCCCGACGTACGATAGTGGTGTAACGACAGGATAACAGTGTCGTAGATTTAATTCGGCTTTGGGAGGCGAGAAAGTGCAAAAGGGAAGTGCAAGAAAGGTCCGTACAGATAAAAAACGAGATGTGAAGCCCACTATTCCCATTGAATTAAAAGATACGATTTACCGAATCAGTTATGTAGTTGATACACCTGTTAAAGACATCGTTGAAACCATCTGCAAGTTTGGACTTGATTCACGGAAGGTCATAACCGTCCTCTCCGAAAATTTCAAACGTAACGTAAGATTCCACAATACTCTCTTTATGGGCGATCTTGATAAACCATCGGTGCAACGACTTAAACCTGGAACAAGGACAGAACGTATTAGCACTAGATTAAGGCAGCCAGATTACGAAAATCTAGTAACACTCGCATTTGCACTCGACGTAACTCCCTCGCGAGCTGCTGCCTTGCTGATTGATACAAGTATTCGTCACAGCGACTTCGTAAATAGCTATTTCCAACAGCATTTAAGCGAAACACTAAATTACAATCGGATGATCGAACTAAGAAAGATCATTAATTTCATAAATAACAATAACCCTTATGACGAGACGGTATCTTGGCTTGCTTTAATTTCTTACATTTATGCTGAAATAAAAGACAGCGCAGTCTCCTTTAACGAAACACTTAACGATTTTATAGACAAGTGGAAGTGATATACAAATAATCTATATGAATACAAAAAAGACTAGAGTGCGCACTCTAGTCTTTTGTTCGATTTTTAAATATATTCACTGGCGTACTTGCTTACTCCGAAGCGACGCACTGTGCACGAATAGGATCATATCGAGAACCTTTAACTACTGAGTAGTATAGCAATTAGTAATGAATTGGTCAAATAGATTGATAGCTTAAGTTATGATATTGTTTCATTATTTTAACTTAAAAGAAGCGTAACAAAAACTACTCATTGATTTTTTTACCATAAACCTCTAGTAATTCCTCATTAAACTTATCTAAATCGCTAATCAATTTTTTCATTTTTTTAAGCAACGGTATATCTTTTTCATCAAGGGTAAGAACATCAATAGATTTAACTACACCTTCTAGTTTTTCTTTTGATTGAAGAACCCCATCATAAAATTTATGTGTCAAATCTAGGTCATTCTTTATCGCTTCCGGATCCCAAGAGTAGACGCCTCTAGAAATATTTACAACCCCATTATTTGTATCCTTAGTTAAGGCATAAAGCGCCCCGCTCGTTGTTCCTTCTGTTATTGTCATAGTAGCCTTTTGAGACAATTCTTCTTTGATTTCAGCTATAGTAATTTCGGTTCCTGGTTTACTACTTAGTAAATTGATAATAATTTCTTTAGCTTCTAAAGTAGGTGTTTTTGTCATTTAATACCACTCTCCCATTTTGTTTGTAAAATTTACTTAATTACAAACTTTATTATACACAAAATGAAACTTATTGCAAACAACTTTATAAAGTAAACAAACTTTTAAGTTTTTAAAAGTTTACAAATAAGCGATGTGTCATAACTTATCTTAAGAAGATATTTTATTATGTGTGGTTAAATGCGGTTCCTACCGAATATTCGCGACCATAGCGACGGCTCCGGCTTTTCCTGCTGCTTACGCTCCATCTCCGCAATTTGTTCCGATAGTTTTGCAATAGTTTCGGATTGCTCTGCGATCTGCTTCGTTTGTTTCTCAAGTTTTTCATCAATGGCCGACTGGAATTCGATCATTAGCTTATCACGATCATGAAGCTCTCCTCTTAATGCGTCAATTACCGCCATTGCTTGCGCTACTACGCGTTCGGCGTTGTCGCCGTCTTGCTGTACTACGGGAATGTTCGCGTCAGTTGTTGCGACAACTTGCGATATTTTAGGCGCAAGAATAGCGTCTATATCTGTATCCGATGACATAACGAAACTGGCTGCCTCATCTAAAGGCATTGATTTCTCGCGGTTTAGATGTTGCATGGCGCGTAAAATGTTCACGTCTGTTTGCGTATATTCGCGATGATTCCGAGTGTTACGATACAATTGGAGTCCGTTTTGCTCCAATAATGCAGCGTAATGTTTCAGATTAGTAGTCGTAAAACCTAATATATTTGCTACTTCTTTGGCTGTTAGTCGTTCATTATCATTACTCACATTTAATCACGCTCCCTTAGCCAGTCATAAAACGGAACTTTCGACGTTTCTACTGGACGCTTGTCCGAAGGAATTGGCGCCACTACATCATATTGTACAGCTTTTTCTAACGCAGCTGAAAACGTAGCTACTATATTTTCAAATACATAACCGTCAGCGAGTTGCATTGCAATAGAATGAACAATATCTTTCGCTTTACTGAATCGTTTAGCATCGCAATCTGAGCCTATACGCAAGGCTAGGACGTGTTGTACTGACTTTATCGATTTATGATAAGGCATCGAATCTAAGACGTCATAGAAAGCAATCTGACGAGGATTAGAAGCATATTCAACAACATATTCACGGCCAGGCGTTGAGTTTTCTTCTATTTCCTCTTTAATAGCATCAGCGACCTCGCTTATATACTTATCTTTTACTTGTTTTAAATTATAAGAGATATTATAGTTAGGACTCTTGTTTTCATCTTCTACACCTACAGCCTCAACGGTTTCTTCCGTTTTCTGTTCGGCAAATTGTTCAGCATTTAGTTGAGCAAATTTGTAGTCAGAAAGACAAAATACCTCTCTCATAATCTCACGGAAGTTAGCGTGCTTCTTATCGACGATAATGTACTTTCCAGCGCCTCCCTGGCTCTTTATAAGCCGTGCAATGATAAACTCACCCGTTTGCTTTAAAGCTCTCACAGCGTTTGTAACAGTGCGAATTGACACATCACATTTCAACGCAAGATTATCTGCGCCAACCTTCGCAATGCCTGCGCCACTTGTTATGTACAGAATACGATCCAATACTGCTAGTTGCTTGCGTGGGAATAACTCGTCGAGCATGACGTTTCTTTCTTCTAAAGAAGCTCGCAGGGTATTAAGCCTGCTACGTTTTGCCGTTGTAGTAGGTCGCTCCGTTGTATAAGTTAGATAAAATTGTACACGTTGATTTGTTGCAGTTAATGTTTTCATAATAGTCGTTGCCTCCATTTTTTGCGGAAACAAAAAGCGCCCAGCTATCGTATTTCATAACGATGCAAGGGCGCTAATCTAGCGACTATTTACGATAATTCGTTTTTCATGCTTGAAATCATTCATAATTTCTTATAGAATGACGTATAGATACTTAACGTATCGTTAAAAACATAAGAAACGAGTTATTCGCAAGTTTGCATCGTGGTTGGGTCACGATTGTAAGCGAATGTAGAAGGACGGCAATCCGACTACATTCACGCGGGTAACTCTTTTTTCTTTTCCGATCATATTTCGTTAGCAACAACGATAAACTATCAAACGACTAAACGCAAGAAATATTTTCATATAAACCCATTCGTCAGCTGCTGTGAGACGCATCGAAATTTCGTTTAACGTATAATTGTACGTCTCGATTACGCTGACAACTCATTTTCATTTAATGTCTGTTAAGATAGTCGCTATTTTTGACTATCTTTTTTACTTATAGGGCAATTTTAGGTATGATAGAGAGATAGACATTCTGTATTTTTTTTTGAGTTTAACAAAAAAATAGGCAATTGTGGAAAATAAACTTGGATAATAGAGGATAGTTTGCTATAATAAAGGTATATGGCTTAATAGAAATAAAAAAAATACCCCTCGTCTATTTATTAGATGGGTGTATTAAGTCATGGCATTTTATTTTTTTGAAGGGTGGAGATATGTTATTGAAAGTAGAATTTAACGTATATTATTTTTTGAAGTACATTCCAGGAAGTTTTCGTTCCCTTTTGTCCCGAGAAAATTATCTACGTGGAAAGGGAAAGGGACTTGATTATGAAGATTTTGCACTTTTTCATCTCTGGAATCGCTCTATGGTTTCTTTGTTCTTATATAGAGCTAGTTTTTAAAGCACTTTCAGATGGAACCCTTCATATGGGATTACCAACTTACGAATATCTTAGTTTTCTTGCTGATTTTCGTTTGATGATTGCCTTATTGTTTTCTCTAATCTATATCTTACTTGTTACTATTACCTCGGATCCCGACAATCCGGCGGTTTAAATTTTTAAAAAAAGTACCTTACTGTTCCAGCAGTAGGGTATTTTTAGGTTTAAAAACCTCTTGTCAACGCCTTTCTAGCATAACACCGTTTTACCTCTTTAACAAGTAATATCTTTAAAAATATCACAATTTGTTACGATTTCTTTCGTTTTACGATGATTCTATCCGTTTTCCTTTAATTTTATACCTTTTCTTTAAGTTTTTTAACATTTAGTTGATTTAGCCCCGAATTAACCTCCACTCTACTCATATGTTCAATTTAATAGATGCATGCATCTCGTAACATTACTTGACTACATATGTTGATTTTTAGACCTAATAACATATATATATAGATATATTCGGAATGAGGTAGCCCTTAACCATCTTTTAGAAGGCTATTAGAGCGTGAAAGCGTGAGTGGTGGTAAAAATTGGCCAAATTCGTGTTCGTTTTCGTTTGACTCCCTATTTAATTTTCGAAAATATTTTCTGTCGGATGCTGATTAGAGGAATAAGGGATTAGTGGCTTGGGAGGTTTGAGTCTGATTTGTATATGATTTTATAATTATCCCTTTTCAGCTTCCGATAATATAAGATTATGTAAACTAGAAGAACGAACGAAACGTTGATAAATCAACATTCTTCAACTACATCGCTAATCATCGTTATACAACTTTTCATACATACCTCTAAAACGCAGTGTTTACGCATAGTTACTTTATGTAACTGCAACAGCTTGATTGATTACGAATGTATAAAAGCTGCATCGTTTTGAATCGCTTTGACCCCCTCTTTTTAGAGCGACCTTCCGCCCGAAGCCTTTGCCTGACGTATCCGTAATAATCCTCCATTAAGTGGCGATATGTAAACGTAGATACAAAAAGAGACGGACACATAAGCGCTAATCTTCGCTTACATGCCCGCCAACTATCGCTTTATTCCGTTGTATCTGCCGCCTGCTCTGCCTTCGCGATAATACGCGCAATATCCTCGTCACTCACTTGCGAGCCTAATCCGCCTTGATTAACCGTAATCTCATGCTGTTGTTTCGTATTACCCATGCCAGCGTGATTTAAGAAGAATAAGTTAGCTCCAATCGATGGCGTGCCAGTAAACGATCCATCTGCTAAGCCTTTCATATTCGTCAATGCCTGCAGCACGTAGTCATTAGCGATAACCTGCGCTGCATCCTTAATATAGCGATTGAACTCCGGCAACATACGGTATTCGTACAAGGTTTCCCGTGATACTCCGACATCTGCAGCGATCTCACTATAAGAACGACGCTTACCTTTGCCTTTACGTGGTAATGAATCGTTCACAACAATAAGCTGTGCAGCCAGCAATTGGCGTTGTGTTAAGTCGTAGTTTTCTACTGGAATAGAAGGCAGCACATCTAAATCCACCTCGGTAGTTAGTTCTGTTGATTTGATTTCGTTTGTCATATCATTATTCCTCCCGTTTCTTATTAAAATCCTCGTCCAATCATGCGGCCAGTACGGTCGCGAGTTGTCGTCGAAGTTATCGGACCATACATCCAGTCTGGTTTCGGTATAATCCTTGCTTCTCTTTTTTTAGCGCTTGAAAACGCCATTTCTATTGCATCAAGTAAATCCACGGTAACTGCGTTTGGATAGTCTTGTAATTCTCGATACACTTCTTTATGATCGCGATTAAGAATCAGCGAATGGTTGGCAAGTGGCACTTCTAGCGATTC
>Ga0213827_1001352_pt1 | contig 14239 bp, 12 predicted proteins | sample MC6MC0898MG_FD_180669 | JGI IMG/M metagenome (GOLD analysis project Ga0213827, IMG submission 180669) | Enriched soil aggregate microbial communities from Iowa State University, Ames, United States - MC6-MC0898-MG | ecosystem: Environmental > Terrestrial > Soil > Unclassified | place: USA: Iowa...
AGCCGAAGCGGTGACGCTGAAGTGGCGCTTCGGGGTTTTCGTCCAGGTCCAGGTGAATGAACGACACGTACGGCTTGTCTCCCGCCACCTCACGCCACACCCCGACGCGGTGCACGTGCTCGGCCGGGGTGCCGGGGTAGGCCAGCCAGCCGTCCAGGTGCTCGCCGACCCAGGCCGGGCTCTGCTGCGCCAGCCCCGCCACCAGCAGCGGTAGGGCGTGGCGCGGCCTCGGGAGTACTTCGACACCGGCCGGCAGATCGTTGCTCCGCCATTCGCGCAGCAAGGTGATGTGCTTGCGAAACGCCTCGCCACGGCTGTCGAAATCGCGGCCGAACAAAGGGTATTCCACGGGCCGGTCACCACTGGCCACCCCCAGCAGCAAACGCCCGCCACTGAGCAGGTCGACGCTGGCAGCCGCCTTCATGGTCAGTAACGGTTCGCGAATCGGTAGCACCACCGCCGCAGTGCCGAGCAGGATGTTGCTGGTCACCCCGGCCAGGAAGCCCAGGTAGGTGAACACCTCGAACACCTGTGCCGCGTCACCGAACTGTGGGTCGTACAGGGGCACGTCGCGCACCCAGAGCGCGCGAAAACCCAGGCGATCGGCGAGCGTGGCCAGGCGTGCGTGGTCGGCTAGATCGGGTACCCCGAACGGCGTACCTGCTCGTTGCCGAGCCTGCTCGCGCACGCGGTTCCAATCGTTGTCCAAGGGCAGTTCGAGGCCGATGCTCAGGCCTCCCGGGGCAAGTTTGTGCAGGGTAGGGTTCATGGCTGGGATCGCAAGGCAGGAAGTAACGTTCAGCCTAAGGCAGCTTCAGGTGGTGCAGTAGCCTCGAATAATTCATATCTGTTGTGACTCAGGTTCGTGCATGTTTCTGAGGGCTATCGATTCTGTTGAAAGGGCTATGCCCATTTTTCAGTCTACTCGAAAACAGTTTTCACCATTACCCGCCTGCTCAGCCTTCTCACCGCACGTTAACCTTTCCCTATTTGTGCCCAAGGATCAGCAATGGCCCGACTTGATATCAACCGCTCCGGTGAACTGGAAGTATTCGTGCGCGTGGTTCAGGCCGGGAGCTTCTCGGCGGCGGCGCGGGACCTGCGTATCACGCCTTCGGCGGTGAGCAAGCTGGTCGCACGCCTGGAAGGGCGGTTGGGGTCGCGCCTGTTCAACCGCTCGACCCGCCAACTGAGCCTGACGTATGAAGGTCGCGCTTACTACGAGCGTGGTGAAGGTCTGCTCGCCGATCTGGACGAACTGGAGCGCAATGTTGCCTCCCAGGATGCGCCACGAGGACGGGTGCGCATCAATGCCAACATGGCCTTCGGTTATCACTACCTGTTGCCGCTGGTCCCACTGCTGATCGAGCACCTGCCAGAAGTGAAGCTCGATCTGGCACTGACCGACGAGGTGGTCGACGTGGTCGGTCAGCGCACCGACATCGCTGTGCGGGCCGGCCCCATGAAAAGCTCCAACCTGGTCGCTCGCAAGCTTGGCCACACGCGCATGGTGATCGTTGGCGCGCCAGGCTATCTTCAAGCTCATGGTGTGCCGGATAGCCCCGCTGCACTGCAGCGCCACAACCTGCTGACAGCCAACTATGCACGAGCCTTCAATGGCTGGCCCCTGCAGGACGGTGGTCAGGTGATCAAAGTGGTCACCGCCGGCAACGTTCAGGCCAGTGATGGCGAAGCCTTGCGCCGCCTGGCACTGAATGGCACAGGGCTGGCAAGGTTGGCCGCGTTCCGGGTGCGCGAGGACATCGCCGAAGGGCGTCTGCTACCGGTGATGGAGGCGTACAACCCAGGCGATCTGGAAGAGGTTCATGCGGTATTCGTAGGCCAGGACGGCTACGTGCCGCTACGGGTTCGCGCGGTGCTGGATTTTCTCGTCGAGCACGTGCACGTCAAATGACGGTGGCCCTGCTCCGGTCACTTTGGTCGAGGTGCGCAACGTGAGCAGCCAGGCGATTCTCGTGGGTGTCGATCTGGGTACCTCCAGCACCCGGGCCGTAGCCCTTGACGCCCAGGGCACCCCGCGTGGTGTCGCGCGTGTGGGCAATGTACCAATGGCGCGACGGGCCGGGCAGGGCATGGTACGGGAAGGGTTTCTCGAGGCGCCACTGGCGGCCATTCGGCAAGCACTTGACCAAGCCCGCGCGAGCCCTTCGCAGGTCGTCGGGATCGCATTGACCGGGCAGATGGCCGGACTGTGCGCGGTGGATGCCCGGGGAGAACCCGCCACTTCCTGCGATGCATGGCTCGACCTGACCTGCGCCTCGAGCGTCACCTTGCTGCGCCCCCATGAAGCGCAGATCGTGGCGCGCTCGGGCAGCCAGCTGATCGCCAGCCATGGTGCCAGGTGGCTGCAGATCCGCCAGCAACAGCCAGATCTCTACAAGCGCTTGTGCAAGTTGGCGGTTCCTTTTGCTCTGGTGGCCGGGCGGCTGTGTGGGCTGGCCGGGCAAGCGGCTTTCATGGATACCACCTGCCTGGGGTTCAACTGTTTTGCCGATGTTGCCGCTGGCGGATGGAACCTTGACCTGGTCCGGACCCTGGAGCTTGACCCGGCGCACTTGCCGCGCGTCGTGGAGCCGTGGGAGCGGATGGGTGGCTTGGCCCGCGACATGTCCCGGGCGCTAGGCCTTCTACAGGGCACGCCGGTCTTCGCCGGGTGCGGCGATGTTGCCGCGACTTTGCTGGGCAGTGGCGTATCAATGCCGGGGCAGCTGGTAGACATTGCTGGCACCGGCTCTGTGTTCTGCGCCGTACGCGGCGACTTCAGCGTCGACGCTCAGCGCCACACATTGCTGACACTGCGTCATTGCATACCGGGCCTTTACTACAGCGCCGGCTATGTCGGTGGCGGCGGTTTGTGCTGTGACTGGCTGGAGTCGCTGCGGGCGGAAGCCCGCCCGCCTCAGGATGTCAGCGCGGCATTGCGCGAACTCACACAGGTGCCACCGTTGTTGTTCGTACCGCACATGGGGGGGCGTCACTTGCCGTTGTTTGCCGATATGCGCGGTGCCTTTGTCGGCCTGACCTGGCAGCATGGCCTGGCTGACATGCAACGGGCGATGGTCGAGGCCACCGCCTTCGAGTACGCCAGCTTTCTCGAAGCCATGCTGGGCACAGGCCTGAGGCCCTTGGATGGCGGTGTGCTGGTGGTAGGCGGGGGGGCCTCGAGCGCAGTGTTCAACCAGGTCAAGGCCGACGTGCTTGGGCTGGCCTATCGTCGCCACGGGGTATTCGAGGCCGCTGCACAGGGGGCGGCACTGTTGGCTGGCCACGGCGCTGGGGTTTTCACTGACCTGCGCAAGGCTGCCGGGCAGGTGGCGGGGGCGGTGACCGGCTTCACGTTGCCGGACCAGTCAAGGCACGTGTTGTACCAGCAGCGGCGGGAAGTGTACGGCCGGATGCTGGATGCGCTGGGGCCAGTGTTTCGGGACATGGCCAGGCTGGCAAGTATGTGAACCGGTGAGGGCTGGCCTCATTGCGGTTGCAAACTTTCTTGAATGCTCAATGTGCTGCCGGCCTGAGCAGGTGGCGCGCAGGTGTTTCCAGTTCGTTGAAGTAACGCACAGCGAAATCGACGAACGCCCGTACCCGCTGCGGCAGTTTCTTGCCACCTTCGGTCAGCAGGTGGAAGCCGGCCGCCGGGCAACTGAAATCCTCCAGCAACGGGACCAGGCGTTGCTCCTGGATATCTTCGGCAACCTCCCAGACAGACTTCCAGGCAATCCCCAACCCTTGCAGCGCCCACTGGCGCAGGGTGAAACCATCGTTGACCAGGCGATTACCCCTGACGTGTACCGAAAAGGTTTCTCCTTCACGCGTGAAACGCCACTTGTCCTGTGGGAAATCCGCCTGCAGATGGATCAGGCAGTTGTGCTCCAGCAACTGCTCCGGGAGCTGCGGCGTACCATGGCGTGCCAGGTAGTCGGGCGAGCAGCAGACAATGCGACGGTCGCCGCCCAGCGAACGCGCCACCAAGGTGCTGTCGGGCAGGTTGCCATAGCGGATCGCGATGTCCGAGCCGGACTCGACGAAATCCAGCAGTCGGTCGGTAAAGAACAGCCGCACGGTCACATGGGGGTGCTCCTCGACGAAAGCGTCGACCAGGTGGCTGACCCACTGGCGGCCCAGGTCGGTGGGGCAGGTCACGCCGATCGTGCCGCGCAATTGCGCGCTACCACCACGGATGACGCTGTCCAGCGCCTCCACGTCCTCCAGGATCTTCTGCGCCGACTCGAACAGGTACAACCCTTCCGCAGTAGGGCTCAGGCCACGTGTGTTGCGCTTGAGCAGGCGAAGACCGTAGAACTCCTCCATCGCCTTGAGGCGGCCGCTCATGGCCGCCGGCGAAAGGCCAAGCTGACGCCCAGCCATCGACAATGAACCGCTTTGCACCACCAGCCTGAAAAGCCGTAGGTCCTGGAGCCTGTCTGCCACGGCGTCACCTCGTTGTTGTGATTGCGTGCAAGGGCATCATTTTTCACGCCTGCTTAAAGCTTGGCAATGTAATGGCTTGGCGGCAGCCAATACAGGGGGGAGGCTTTCAAGTTAGCTGAAAAGTCATTCCGGGAAAATCGAATACTTGTCGGGCCGGAACGCTCCTTAACATGGCAACAGGCTCAATGCTAAGAGGAGTTGAATGATGTCTGTTGCATCGAATCAAACCACCCACGGCAATCAGGACGTCGCCGAACTGTTTCGTGGCGCCATGGGGCGTTTCGCCTCATCGGTCACCCTGGTCACCACTGTTGACGAGCACTGCTGCCCGCACGGCCTGGCCGCCACCGCGTTCTCCTCGGTTTCAATGGACCCTGCCTCCGCGCTGGTCTGCGTCAACCGGAGTTCCAGCGCTTCACCAATCATCAAGCGATCCGGGCTGTTCTGCGTGAACATGTTGCAGAAGGAGCATGAGGCCCTGTGCGCCATCTTCAGCAAGCCTGAGCTGCGAGACCGGCGTTTCGTCGACGGCGACTGGGCTGTAGGCGTCAACGGCCTGCGCTACCTGGCCGATGCCCAGGCTTCGATCTTCTGCGAAGTCGTCCAGGAGGTGGAATACGGCTCTCACACCATCTTCATCGGCAATGTCGTCAACGTCATGACCCAGTCGCTGGAGTCGCCACTCGTTTACATGGGTGGGCGCTTCAGGGAGTTGGCCGCCTGACAGCAATCAAAGCTCGTACCCCTCAAATAAATACAAGAAGTGGTGTTCGTATGTATGGCTTCATTTCCAAGGTCCGCCTGATTCCGCCTTCACTCAAGCTCAACGCCCAGGCGTCGGGCATTACCGGCCCGTTGCTCGGCCTGGTCCTGCTGTGCGTGGTACTCAGCCTGACCACCGACGCGTTTCTCACCTTGAGCAACCTCCTCAACGTCCTCGACCAGGTGACCGTGCTGGGCATCATGGCCCTGGGCATGACCCTGGTTATCCTGATCGGCGGCATCGACCTGTCGGTCGGGGCGGTGCTGGCCGTGTCGATCATGGTGATGAGCTGGGCCGAGCACGCCATGGGGCTGCCCATGGGCTTGGCGATTGGCGCGGCGCTGCTCACCGGCGCAGCCTGCGGTGGCGTGACTGCGTTGCTGGTGGTGCGCGCCGGCTTGCCTTCGTTCATCGCCACGCTGGCAATGATGTCCGTTGCCCGTGGCCTGGCCTACATGGTCACCGACGGTACGCAGATCAGCGGCTTCCCGGAATGGTTCGGCAACCTTTCCATCATCCGCTATGCCGGCGTGGTTTCGCTGACGGTGGCCTGTTTCGTGGTGTTGGCCCTGCTGTTCTGGTTCGTGCTGCGTTTTACCGTGGCCGGGCGCAGCCTGTACGCCATCGGTGGCAGCGCCAAGGTGGCCAAGCTGTCCGGCATTCGGGTCAGGACCCATACCGCCATTGTCTACGTGATCTGTGGCATCACCGCCGCCCTTGGTGGGGTCATCCTCACGTCACGCCTTGACACTGCTGGCGCTGGCGCCGGTGTCGGCTATGAACTGGATGTGATCGCTGCGGTGGTGATCGGCGGCGGCAGCCTCAAAGGGGGGGCTGGCAGCGTGGCCGGCACGCTGGTTGGCGTCCTGATCATCGGCGTACTGCGCAACGGCTTGAACCTGGCCGGCATCTCGCCCTTCGTCCAGCAGGTGATCATTGGTGCCGTCATTGCCGCAGCAGTGATGCTTGATGCCATGAAGCGAAAGACCACGTAACCCCACATCAGCCTTTGACAATCAGAACAATTCTGGAGGCGTCCAAATGAACGTTTTCTCTTCCCGCGTGCGCGTATTTCTTGCCTTGCTGCTGCTTCCCGCCTTGGCCAGTGCCGAAAGCAAACCGTTGAAAGTGGGTATGTCGATCCCGAGCCTGCAATGGGAGTTCTACCTGATGGTGCGTGATGGGGTGCTGGAGCAGGCCAAAAAGGATGGCGTCAGCGAGGTGCTGGTTGTCGATGCACAGGCAGACGCCGCCCGCCAGGTCAGCCAGATCCAGGACTTGCTGAGCAAAGGCATCGACGTGCTGTTGTACACCGCCACCGGCTCCGCCGCCTCCGCTGTGCCAGTGCGCCTGGCCAAGCAGCAGGGTGTACCGGTGGTGTGCGTCGATAACTTCCCGAAGAACGTCGAGTGTGACGCCTACATCTCCACTGACAACACCGCCGCCGCTGCCGAGCTGGCCCGCCAGGTAGTGAAGCTTACCGGTGGCAATGCGCAGGTTGGCCTGCTGCAAGGAACGCTGGGCGACACCACCGAGAAGACCCGCGCCGACGGCTTCGACGTGGAACTGGCCAAGACCCCGGGGATGGTGATCGTCGACCGCAAACCCACCGACTGGCTGCAGGATAACGGCTTCAAGGTGGCCCAGGACATGTTGCAGAAGCATCCACAGATCGACGTCTTCGTCGGCCGCTCAGATGCCCCGGCCCTGGGGGCTGCCCAAGCCGTGCGCGTGGCCAATGTGTCGCACAAGGTGTGGATTTTCGGCTACGACGGGCTGCGCCCCGCGTTGGAGGCAGTGCGTGACGGCAAGATGGACATGACCATCACCCAGCAAGCCGTGGAAATGGGCCGTACAGCCCTGCGTACTGCACTTGCCCTGAAGGCTGGCTCGCAGGTCGAAAAAGTGCAGGCGCTGCCAGCCTTCGTCACTACCCGCGAGAACGTCGAGACGTTCATCGCCCGCCACCCATGAAAAGGACGCCGAGCATGAAAATGGCAAGCACACACGCGCCATTCTTCTGCGCCGACCAGTTGGGGATGTCCTTCAACGGTATCGGTGTGCTGGAGAGCATCAGCCTGGAAATCGGCCGCGGTGAAGTGGTGGCGCTACTCGGCGAAAACGGCGCTGGCAAGTCCACGCTGTCGTCGATCATCGCCGGCTCCTTGTGCCCGAGCCGTGGCCGCATGACCCTCGAGGGCCAGCCCTACGCGCCGACCTGCCCGAAGGATGCCATCGCCCTGGGGGTGAACATGATTCACCAGGAAATTCAGCTGCTGCCTGAGCTGAGCGTGGCGGAGAACATCTTTCTGGGCCATCTGCCGACCCGCAATGGGGTAGTCGACCGCCAGCGTATGCGCCGCGAAGCACTGGTGCAGCTTGAGCGCCTGGGCTTGGATATTTCGCCGGACACACGGGTGCGCGAGCTGAGCATTGCCGCTCAGCAACTGGTGGAAATTGCCAAAGCCCTGACTCTGAATTCACAGCTGCTGATCCTTGATGAGCCCACCGCTGCCCTGGGTGGGGAGGAGACTGAACGGCTATTCGAGCAAATTGAGGCACTCAAGCGCGAAGGCGTGTCGTTCATCTACATCAGCCACCGAATGGAAGAAATCGGCCGCATTGCTGACCGCATCGTGGTCATGCGTGACGGCCACCTGGTGGCCCATCACGCTCAAGCGGATATAGCGGTAGATGTGCTGGTGGCACAGATGGTTGGTCGTTCGATCGAGCGCCTGTTCCCGGTGATCGCAGCGCCCAGCGCCCGAGAGGTGTTGAAGGTTCGCCAGCTGACCTGCCGAAGCAAGCGCTTTCAGGACATTTCGTTCTCGGTGCGCGCCGGTGAAGTTTTTGGCATCGCCGGTATGGTTGGCGCCGGGCGTAGCGAGGTGATCCGGGCTATTGCCGGGGTCGATCCGGTGGCCAGCGGCGAGGTCACAGTCGACGGCCAGGCCCTGCGCTTGAACGGTGTGCGCGGCTCGATTGACGCCGGTGTGGTGCTGGTGCCCGAGGACCGCAAGGCCGAAGGCGTGGTGTTGGACCATTCGATCGCCGAGAACCTGGCCTATTGCAACCTCGACCGCCTCGGCATTCGAGGGTTGCTGACGCGAGGCAGAATCGATGCCTTCGCCAACGAGCGCATTGCCACCCTCGGCGTCAAGGGCGACCCGGACAAGCCACTGGACAAGCTCTCCGGCGGCAACCAGCAGAAGGTGGTGATCGCCAAATGGATCGCCCGTCAGCCCAAGGTGATCATCCTCGACGAGCCGACCCGTGGCATAGACATGGGGGCCCGCGCGGCGATCTACCAATTGATCGCCGACCTCGCCGCCAGCGGCGCTGCCGTGGTGGTGGTGAGCTCGGACCTGGATGAGGTGATTGGGCTTTCCCACCGTGTGATGGTCATGGCCCGTGGCACCTGCCAGGGCATTCTCGACGGTGAGCAAGTCGCACCGCAGCAGATCATGGCGCTGGCGACAGCCTGAGGGGTAACGATGGACGCTATCGAATACCAGCATCTACCTGAAACGCCGTTCGAAAATCTGCTGGACCTGCGTGGCCAAGTGGCAGTGGTCACCGGCGGCAGCTCTGGCATCGGCCTGGACATCTCTCGACGCCTGGCTCAAGCCGGTGCCCGCGTGGTAATCGGTAGCCTGGCCCGCGAGCGCACCGATGAGCTGATGGACGAAGGGCTGGACGTGCACTTCGTTGCTACCGATGTCAGCTGCCGTGAGCAACTGGTACGGCTGGGGGCCGAAGCGAGCGGGCAGGGCAAGCTTCGCATCTGGGTGAATAACGCTGGCATCTACCCACTCAAGGCCATCGACGAGGTGGACGGGGGCTTCTGGGACCGCATGCTGGCGATCAACACCCGCGCCGCGTTTTTTGGCGCCCAGTGCGCCCAGGCGCAAATCCGCCGACACGGGGAGGGCGGCAGCATCATCAACCTGTCCTCGGTATGCGGTCACCGGCCCATGGCAAATCATGTGACCTACGACACCAGCAAGGGCGCGATTTTGGCCATGACTCGCAGCCTGGCCAAGAACCTGAGCCGCCATGGCATACGGGTCAATTCCATCTCGCCCGGTCTGACCGCGACACCCGGCAACCTGGAACCTGAATTGTTCCGCCAACACCAGCACAACCGTGTGCTTGAAAACATCCCGCTGGGCCGCCCCGGCGAACCCTATGAAATCGCCAACGTGGCGTTGTTCCTCGCCTCGCCCTTGGCTTCGTATATCACCGGGACCGACATCACGGTCGACGGCGGTTGGCTGCTGCACGGCAGCTGACTCCCTCGCCCCACCGCCAAGGCGCCCGTGCGGGTGCCTGGGCACGCTATCGCCTGATAAAGGAGAACCATCATGAAACTTGCGATGTTCATGCAGCCCCTGCACCACAAGGGCTGGGACTACCATGAAATGTATGACCAGGACATTGCCTGTGTCGTCCACGCCGATCAGGTTGGCTACGACGAAATGTGGATCGGTGAACACACCTCGCAGCGCACCGAGCCAATCACCAATGCCCTGCAGTTCATGTCCGCACTGATCCCGCTGACTCAGCGCATCAAATTGTGCACCGGCGTGCTCAACCTGCCGCACCACCACCCGGCGCGCATTGCCGCCGATGCCGCCATGTTTGACCACATGAGCCGTGGCCGCTTCATCATGGGGATCGGCCCAGGCGGGCTGGCCTCCGACTTTGAGGTCTATGGCAGTAACGGCAAGGACCGTGGCCGGATGATGGTCGAGTGCTACGAGATGATCCGCAAGATCTGGAGCAGCAATGCGCCGTACCAGTTCGCTGGTGAGTTCTTCGATGTGTCGCTGGTGAATACGGTCAACCATGAGCTGGAGATCGGCTATATGCCCAAGCCGTTCCAGCACCCGTTCCCGCGCCCTGCCACTACGGCCATGAGCCCGTTCTCCAGCACTGCGAAACTGGCCGGTAGCAAGGACTGGGACCTGATGTCCGCGAACTTCAACCCGACCGCCACAGTAGCGTCGCACTGGCAGGCTTACCTCAAGGGCGCCGAGGAGGCCGGCCACCAGGCCGACCCGCGCAACTGGCGTGTGGCGCGCTCGGTGTTCGTCGCAGACTCCCAGGCCCAGGCTGAGGACTACCTGGCAGACCCGGACTGCACGCTGCGGCGCTACTTCGAATACATGATCGATAACCTCGCCAGCAACAATTACATGCAGATTTTCAAGACCCGCCCGGACATGACTGACGCCGAAGTCACCGTCGATCATTGCATTCGCGAAATGGTGATCTACGGAGATGTCGGCAGTGTGGTCGATCAACTGGTCGCGTTCAGCGAGCAGACCGGGCCGTTCGGCACCCTGATGACCACCTTCCACGAGTGGGACAACGAGGCCCTGTGGCGGCGTTCGATGGAACTCACCGCCCGTGAAGTGATGCCACGACTGAGCCGTTACATGCAGCCGCGTCTCGATGCAGCCGTGGCCGTCAGCGCCTGACCGGCGCCCTCTGACAGACTACCGATCCAAGGTGCAACATGACCCTAGCAGTTGATCCGAGCAACACCGGCGAGTACGCCCTCACGCCCACCGAGCTGGCGCGCCTGCGTGACAAGGCGCAGTTCATCCGTCTGGAAACCATCCGCCTCATCGAGATCGCCAAGGTTGGCCACTACACCTCGGTGTTTTCCGCGGCCGAACTGTTTGCCGCGCTGTATTACGACGTGATGTCCCTGCGCCATGGCGAGCCCAAGTGGCCGCTGCGCGACCGCTTCATGATGGGCAAGGGCCACGCCGCCGTGGGCCTTTTCCCGGTGCTGGTGGAGTGGGGCTTCTTCGAAAAGGAGATCCTCGATGGCTACACCCGGCTGGGCAACCCGCTGGGTGATCACCCGGACATGCGCAAGGTGCCGGGTGTCGATTTTTCCTCCGGCTCCATTGGCCACGCGCTATCGGGCGGGCTGGGCATGGCGATGGCCGGGCGTATGCTCGGCCAGGACTTCACCACTTTCGTGATGCTCGGCGACGGTGAGATGCAGGAAGGCCAGGTATGGGAAGCGGCCATGGCTGCCTCCCATCACAAGGTCGGCAGCCTGGTGGCAATCGTCGACCGCAACGGTTTCCAGCTTGACGGCAGCGTCGACGATGTCATCGGTGTCGAGCCGCTGGCTGACAAGTGGCGCGCGTTCGGCTGGGAGGTCTACGACGTGGACGGCCACGACCTGGCCGCGCTCACCCCACTGTTGCGCCGCATCAAGGCCGAGAAAGGCCGCGAGAAGCCGGTGTGCATCATTGCCCAGACCCTGAAGGGCAAAGGCGTCTCCTACATGGAAACCGAGCCGGGCTGGCACCTGGGTTACCTGGACCCGGAAGACGCGCAGCGCGCCATCGACGAAATCAAGAGCAAGGTGATATGACCATGAATACTGCACCCCTGTCTGCCAACTCCTGGCAGTACCGTGCCCTCAATACCCAGACACCCGGCCTGGACGCATTGTCCGACGCTTTGCTGGCACTGGTCGAGCAGGGCGAGCCGGTGGTCGCGGGTACCGCAGACCTCCAGTACTCCAATGGCCTGGCCAAGTTCGCTCAGCACCACCCGGACCGCTTCGTGCAGTTCGGTATCTCGGAGCAGAACATGGTGTCGTGCGCAGCCGGTATGGCTGCGGTCGGTATGAAGCCGTTCGTGGCCACCTTTGCCTCGTTCCTGCCACTGCTGTGCTGCGAGCAGATTCGCATGGATGTCGCCTACTCGGCGCTACCGGTACGCCTGATTGGCCACCATGCCGGGATATCCCTGGGGTTCTATGGCACTTCGCACCATGCCACCGAAGACCTGGCGATCATGCGCGCGATTGCTGACATCACCATCGTCGCACCGGCCGATGCCAACCAGCTCAAGGCCGCGATCAAGGCCTCGGCCAATCACCCGCAGCCGATCTACTTCCGCATCCAGCGCGGGCGTGATCCAGTGGTGTACGAAGAAGAACCGATGTTCGAGTTTGGCAAGGCCACCACGTTGCTTACCGGTGACGAGCTGACCATCATCGCTACCGGCTCCACCGTGCACCCGGCGCTGCAGGCGGCCAAGGCGCTCAACGCCCAAGGCCGTTCGGTTGGCGTACTGGACATGACCACGGTCAAGCCACTGGATGTAGCGGCCGTGCTACGTGTGGCGCGCGAGAGCCGGGCGATTCTTACCGTTGAAGAACACAACATCATCGGCGGTCTGGGTGGTGCGGTGTGCGAGGTGATTGCCGAGGCCGGCATCGGCACGCGCATACGCCGTCACGGCATCTACGACGAGTACAGCCTGATCGCCCCGCCTACCCATCTCTATCGCCACTACAAACTGGATGCCGAAGGCATCGAGAGCGTGGCGCGCGAGTTGATCGACTGACCTGAAACTGCGGTTCCCCCACGGCAGGGCAAGCACCCTCCTGCAGCGAGCATCGCCACATCTGCAGGGGTGTGCTGGCCACACCCGACAGGGCTGACCGTGCCATCCCCCAAATCTTGCCCGAAAAAAACAACAAGAGAGCAAGCCATGACCTGTTCCTCAGGCTGACAACCCCGACAAAACCCCACTAAACGATTTTCGCCGCGATCGCGCGGCGGGTGAGCGCGTGTCTGACGCCTCGCCACGGACGGCTGACGCCCGCAGAAAACTGATCGCCCGCAACACAAAAACAACAACGCGGAGCACCACATGAAACTGAAGTCCCTCACCACAATTGCCGGGGTGTCTCTGGCAACCCTCGTATTGCCAGCCTACTCGCTGGAATTCACTGGCTACGTGCGAACCGGCGTCGGCGGCGCTTCCAGTGGCGGCAGCCAGAGCTGCTTTCAGCTGCCTGGCTCGCCCTCGAAGTACCGCTTGGGCAACGAGTGCGAACAGCTCGCTGAACTACAGTTGGCCCAGGATCTGATCAAACCTGGCGACGGCTCGACCCTGAGTGTGGTGGGCATGGCCCAGCTGTTCGCGGGCTATGGCCATACGCCACAGTTCACTGGCCAGCACGGCTATTCCCGGATGGTGCAAATGTACGCCCAGTGGCGCGACATGCCGGTACTCAACGGTGGGGCGTTCTGGGCCGGCCGCCGCTACTATCGACGTAACGACATTCACATCTCCGACTATTTCTACTGGAACCAGAGCGCCACAGGCTTCGGTTTTGACGAAGTGGCCATTGGCGACCTCAAGTACAGCTACGTGTTCTCGCGCAAGGACAACGTCTTTCAGGAGCCTTACATCAACCGCCACGATTTCAACGTAGGTGGTTTCAAGAGCAACGTGGGGGGCGAACTGGAGTTCGGCGTGAGTTACCTGCAACGGCCCGACAGCCGCGATGCCCACAGCGGCTGGTCAGTGGCTGCGCAGCACAAACAAAAAGGCTTTCTCGGCGGGTTGAACACGTTCGCCCTGCAATATGGCCGTGGCCCCGGCACCGCCCTGGGCTACACCGGTGACCCTGCCCTGGATAACGGCAATCAGAGCTGGCGGGCGGTCGAGTATTTCGACTGGCAACTGACGCCGCGCTTCGGCGGGCAGTTCCAGGTTGTCTACCAGAAGGACCGGCGCCCTGACGGGAATGACCAGGATTGGTTGTCGGTAGGGGTGCGCCCGGTGTACGCGTTCAGCGACCATTTCAAGCTGATCACTGAGCTTGGCCGCGACCAGATCGATGCCCCTGGGGGCACGCGCAAGTTGACCAAGTTCACCATCGCACCCACATGGTCACCAGCAGGGCCGGGCTTCTGGCAACGACCGGAGATACGCCTTTACTACACCCATGCGCGCTGGAACCGGGCAGCACAGCGCGCCGCCAATGAGATTGCGGCAGGTTCGGCGTTGTCTGAAAACGGAGCCTTCGGCAGTGCGCTGCATGGCAGTAACTTCGGGGTGCAGGTGGAGTATTGGTGGAAGTGATGCGGTAGTGGGGCGGGTGCGGGGTGGCCTGCACCCGCCCCATCGTGATCCAGTCTGCCTCTCGATGGCGGGCAGACTGAACCTCTTGTTTTACCAATGCACGTTGGTCGT
>Ga0213827_1001360_pt1 | contig 14189 bp, 10 predicted proteins | sample MC6MC0898MG_FD_180669 | JGI IMG/M metagenome (GOLD analysis project Ga0213827, IMG submission 180669) | Enriched soil aggregate microbial communities from Iowa State University, Ames, United States - MC6-MC0898-MG | ecosystem: Environmental > Terrestrial > Soil > Unclassified | place: USA: Iowa...
AGGCGATGCCCCCGGATGGATACCGTAGCGAAGGTACCCCGAGCCTAAGCGAGGGGCCGTACGTCAGGGGTAAGAGCCCTTGGTTACTTGGGGCTTTTCCAAGTGACCCGCCGTAAGGGCGGAACCGTTAGCCGCCATTACCGCAGCAACGGATCCACCCACCAACACCCTACCCCCCCGCCAACGTCGGCGAGTTATCCAGCAGCGTACGGGTATACCCCGCCTGCGGTTCATCCAGTACCCCATCAACCCCCCCCTGTTCCACCACCCGCCCATGCTGGAGCACCACCACCCGGTCAGCAATGGCGCGAACCACGCCCAGGTCGTGGGTGACGAACAACAGAGTCAGACCTTCCGCCTGCAACTGGCGCAACAACGCGAGGATCGACGCCTGCACCGAGACGTCCAGCGCCGAAGTGATTTCGTCGCAGATCAGCAGGCGCGGCTGGCAAATCAGCGCCCGGGCGATGGCCACCCGTTGCCGCTCGCCACCCGACAGGCTGTGGGGGTAAAGCGCGCCGACCGAAGCCGGCAGCGACACCCGCTCCAGCACCGCCGCCACCCGCTCACGGGCCTCGTCGCCCTTGATCCCGAAGAAATGCGCCAAGGGCCCGCTGAGGGTCTGGAGCACCGTCTGCCGGGGGTTCAACGCCCGGTACGGGTTCTGGAAGATGTACTGGATCTGGTGCCGGGTCCCGGCCTCACGCTGACGCGCCGCCAGGCTCAACACCTGCCCGGCGTAGTACAGCTGGCCCTGGGCGTTCTCCCCCAGGCCCGCTATCGCGCGGGCCAGGCTGGTCTTGCCGGACCCGGACTCGCCCACCAGCGCCAGGCATTCCCCGGGTGCCACGCGCAACGAGACGTCGAACAGCACCTGGCGGTCGTAGGCCACGTTCAGTCCCTGGATGTCCAGCAACGGCGGTCGCTCGACCACCTCCCCGACCTGCCGTGACCCCTGACTGGCAATCAATTGCAATGCCTGGCGATGGGGGTCCAGGCACGCCACCTGCTGTCCTGGCGCTACCTCCTGCAACGCCGGCTCGGCCAGCGAACAGGCGACTGTGCGTCGCGGGCAGCGCGCGGCGAAACCACAGCCGGCTGGGCGCTGCCCCGGCGCCGGGGCGTGCCCGGCAATCGCCGCCAACTCGCGGCGCTGTGCCACATCCGGAATCGCCGCCAGCAAGCCCCGGGTGTAGGGATGGGCCGGCCTGCTGAACAGCGCTTCACGGCTGGCGGTCTCGACGATGCGCCCGGCGTACATCACCAGCACCCGGTCCACCAGGTCCTTGATCACCGCCAGGTCGTGGGACACATACACCGCCGCCACCCCCAGGCTTTTGCACAGCCGGCGCAAGGTGGCGAGGATGTGGGCCTGGGTGCTGACGTCCAGGGCGGTGGTCGGCTCATCGAGCACAATCAGCCGCGGGCGCAGGACAAACGCCAGCGCCAGCATCACCCGTTGCTGCTGGCCGCCGGACAATTGATGGGGAAAGCGCCGCAGGAAGTCCGGGTCATCCGGCAAGCCGACGTCGCGCAAGGTCTCGCTGATGCGCTGACGTTGCGCGCCGCGGTCCAGTTGCACCTGATGGGCGCTGAGGGTTTCGCGCAGCAGGTAGCCGATGCGCAACGCCGGATTCAGCGCAGTGGCCGGGTCCTGCGCCACATAGCCGATCAGGCTGCCCCGGGCCCGGCGCAAAGCATCGCCCTGCAAGGTCAGCAAGGCCTGCCCCGCCACCTCGACCCGACCATCGACAATCCGCGCACCGCGCCGGGCGTGGGCCAGCAATGCCGTGGCCAGGGTGGTCTTGCCGGAGCCCGACTCCCCCACCAGGCCAAGAATTTCCCCGGCCTGGACACTGAACGACACCCCCGACAGCACATCGACCTGGCCGTGCAGTTCGACACGCAAGTCGCTGACCTGCAGCACCTGGGTGCTGAGCGGGTCTGGCGCTGCAAAACCTGCGAGCGCATTCATGGCTTTTCTCCAATCCGTGAGCTGCTGCGGCCGATGCCTTCGGCCAGGATGTTGGTGCCATAGGCAAAGATGCCGATCAGCACCGCCGGCGCCAGTACGGCCCAGGGCTGCACCAGCAAGCCGGCCTGGTTTTCATTGATCATCAAGCCCCAGTCGGCGGTCGGCGGTGCTACGCCGTAACCAAGAAAGCTCAGGCCCGATAGCATGCCCACGCCCCAGGTCAGCATGTTGCCAAAGTGCACCAGCAACGGCGTGAGGATGTTCGGCAGGATCTCGCGGAACAGGATCCGCCAACGCGAATAGCCCATCATCTGCGCGGCCTCGACAAACTCCTGGCCGGCCACCGCCACCGCGCTGCCCCGGGCCAGGCGGATCACCCCGGGGGTGAAGGCAATCGCCACCGTCAGCACGATCAGCCACGGCGCGCGGCCGAGCATCGAGACGATCAGCAGCACCAGGATCAAGTCCGGAAACGCCAGCGAGACATCCGCCAGCCAGGTAATCAACTGGTCCAGCCGGCGCCGGGAAAACCCCGCCAGCAAACCCAGGGTGCTGCCCACCAGCAGGGCGATCGCGGCAGCGGCCACGGACATCCACAGCACCGACCGGCCACCATTGAGCAGGCGCGACAGCACGTCGTGCCCGAGGAAGTCATAACCCAGCCACGCCCCGGCCGTCGGCGCCCCATAGACCGTGCCGAGCATGTCGGTCGGCCCATGGGGCGCCAGCCAGGGGCCGCACAGCGCCAGGGCTATCACCAGCAGCGTGATCACCACGCCGTTGCGGGTTTGCGTGTGTGCCAGCCAGTGCCAGCGAGTCGCGGATAAGTCACGCATGCAGCACCTCTCACGGAGCCTTGGGGGTGGAGCGCCGCCACCAGGGCTGGATGCCCCGACGGTTGCGCTGGATCAGGGTCACGCGCCGGGCCGTGCGCAACTTGGGGGTGAGCAGGACGGTCAGCAGGTCGGCGCACAGGTTGATCAGCACCACGCCCAGGGTGATCAACAGCACGATCGCCTGGATCATCGGCAGGTCGCGCATCTGGATCGCCGAATTCAACGAAGTGCCGATGCCCGGGTAGCTGAAAATCACCTCCGCCAGCAACGCCCCGCCGATCAGCGTGCGCAGGGTCAGCGCCACGCCCTGGATGGCCGGCACCAGGGCATTGGGCAAGGTGTGGCGCCAGACGATGCGCCACTCGGCGATCCCGCGCAGGCGGGCCGCGATCACGTAGTCGGACTCCAGCGCCTCGATCATCGAGGCGCGTACCATCCGCGTCAGGTACGGCAGCGCCGACAGGCTCAGGGCCAACACCGGCAACACCAGGTACTGCAACTGACGCCACAGCGAACGGTCCGGGTCGATCAGCGACACCGCCGGCAGCACGTCCATGTGCGGCATGGAAAACAGCAACACCAGGCCGATGGCCAACAGAAACCCCGGCGTGGCCTTGAGAAAGATCAGCCACGACAGGCCAACGCGGTCCAGGCGACTGTCGCGGCGCAACGCCAGACCCACCCCCAGCAGCAACGCCAGCGGCACCACCAGGGCAATCACCCCGGCCAACAACGCCAGGGTGTAGCCAAAACGCGTGAAGAGGATGCTCGCCACCGGCGCATTGGAATCCAGCGATACCCCCAGTTCACCGCGCACGGCGTGCCCGAGCCACCCCAGGTACTGCTGCAGGATCGGCCGGTCCAGGCCCAGTTGGCGTTGCAGGGTGAGGATGCTTTCCAGCGGCGCATCCGGGCCGAGAATCACCCGGGCCGGGTCCGAGGGCAGCGCCTGGGTGGCGATAAACACCACCAGGCTGATGACCCAGGCCGTCAGCAGGCCATAACCGAGCCGGCCGATGAACCAGGCCAGCCACGCCGGTGTACGCGGTTGCTTGGAGGATTTATCCATGGTTCAACCACAGCTCGTCAAAGCGCCAGGAAGCGAACGTGGTTTGCTCGGGCACCAGCCCACCAACCCGGGTCGAGGCCGCATCCAGCACGTCATTGAAGCCCCAGATCAACAAGCCGCCGCGCTCGTGCTGGATGCCCTGGGCTTCGTGCACCAGCACTTTGCGCTGCGCCACGTCCGGTTGCGCCAACGCCTGCTGGTACAGGGCACTGAAGCGCGGGTCATGAAAGTTGCTGCGGTTGTAGATCGCCTGGGGTGCATCGTTGTGCAAGGCCGAGGCGAGAAATCCGCGGGCCGGGGTCGAGCCCGGCGACAGCAGCCAGTTCTCGCGCTGCGGCCCGTTGAACAGCGAGCCGTCGACCTGGGTCACCTTGATCTGCACCCCGGCCAGTTTCGCCTGCTGGGCAAACACCAATGCCGCATTGACCCCCGGCCCCGGCGTGGTGGTCAGTTCGACCCGCAGGTCATCCTGCCCGGCCTGGCGCAGCAGCGATCGCGCCTGCTCCAGGTCATGGGGACGCTGGGCGATGGCGTGGTTGTAGGTCGGGTCGTGGGGTGAGTACAGGTCGTTGGCGATCCGCCCGAATCCGTTGAGGCCACGGTTTACCAGTTCCTGCCGGTCGGCCAGCAGGCGAAAGGCCTGGCGCACGCGCACGTCCTGGAAAGGCGCCTTGGCCAGGTTCAGGTTGAACCCGGTAAACGAGGTACTGGGCGACACGCAGAGTTGCAGCCGCGAGTCGGCCTTGAGCAGCGCGCTGTGTTCGGCCTGCACGCCGCTGGCAACGTCGATCTGCCCGGCACGCAACGCCGCCGAGCGTGACACCTGATCCTTGAACTCGATGATCTCCAGCTCATCGGCATAGGGTTGATTGGGCTTGTAGTAATGCTCGAACCGGCTGTAGAGCGAGCGCTGGCCGGGGATGAAACTCTTGAGTTTGTAAGGCCCCGCACCCACCGGATTGCTGATCGGGTGGTAGTCGGTGGGCACGATGCCGCCAAAGCTGATCAGGGTTTCGTCCAGCGGGAAGAAGCTCTGGCCCTGCTTGAAGCGGATCTCGATGGTCCGCTCGTCCAGCTTGCGCAAGGCTGTGCGGTCGATGGCCCCGACCAGGCCGGCAAACGGCGACGCCAGTTTGGGGTCGGTCAGGCGCAACAGCGAGAACAGCATGTCGTCGGCGCCGATGGTCTTGCCGTGGTGGAACTCCAGCCCCGGCTTGATGCGGATGGTCCAGGCGCTGGCATCGGCATTCGGCTCGGCGAACTCGGCCAGGGCCAGGCGCGTGCTGACATCGCTGTTCCACTCCCAGAACTTGCTGTACAGCGCCCAGCCACGAATGATCCCGCCGCCCACCGGTTTGTGTGCGTCCAGGTTGCCGGACTGGTCGCCATCGATGATGCCGACCCGCAACCGACCGCCACGCACCGGGGTGCTGGAGAGCTCGCTGGGCGTATCCGCGGCGCTGTCGCAGCCGCTGAGCAGGCTGCTGCCCAGCAGCAAGCCGCCGCCAACCGCCAGACTGTTGCCGAGAAACACCCGGCGGGAAAAATCCTGATTCATGGCACGTTTCCTTATGCCTGTGCGGTGGTGCGCGGTGCCCTGACGCCCAGGCGCGGCACGTCGAAGCCGTGGTCCAGGTCCAGCAGCGGGAACAGCAGGTCAGCCACCCGATGGGCTTCGTCGATCAGCGGGAACCCGGAAAGAATGAAGGCCGAAGTGCCCTGGGCCTCGTACTCGCGAATCCGTTCGGCCACTTGCTCGGCGCTGCCCACCAGGTAGGTGCCGGCGGCCGGGCCGAGGATGTTGAAACCGAACAGGCTGGGGCCGAGCCAGACATTGGGGTAGATCTCCAGGTCCCTGGCCTTGGGCAGGCGCCCGGCGCGCAGGGTATCCAGGTTGCGCTGGGTCTGGGGGTCATCGCTGTGGAAACTGTCGAAGGTTGCACCGGCTGGCAACTGGCGCTCGACCGCGTTGCGCGCGGTCTGCAACGAGGTGCGCTGCAGCAGCTTCTCGGCGTGGGCCCAGGCCTCCTCCGCGGTTTCGCGGACGATGATCTGCAGGCGGGTGCCGAAGGTCAGCTCGCGGCCGATCTGCGCCGCTTCGGCGGCCACCTTGCGGAACTTGTCGCCGAGTTTTGGCGGGGTGTTGGCAAAGCTCAGGTAGACGTCGAGCAACTGCACCGAGTGGGCCACGCCGGGCCCGGAAGTTCCGGCGCCCCACAGCGGGATGCCGGGCTTTTGCCGGGGTGGATGCCAGCCGCCCAATGGATGGTTGGCGGCGCCCGCCGTGCGTGGCGCGAGCTTGACGTATTGACCGTCGTAGCCGCGGGTATCGCCGGCGTAGAAGCCCTGGAAGGCGCGCCAGTACTCCAGGCTGAAGTCATAACGCTCATCGTGCGGGTAATGCACACCGAGGGTGGCCAGGCCTGCGTCGTTGCCGTTGACCACGTTGAACAGCAAGCGGCCGTTGGAGAACTGGTCAAAGGTCAGCGCCCACTTGGCCAACACCGCCGGCGACAACTCGCCCGGGTGCTGCGCCACCAGAAAACGCAAGCGCTGGGTCGCATCGATCAGGGCGGCGGACACCGCCAGGCTTTCGTTGGGACTGGAACCCAGCAACGCGCCGTAGTAACCCAGGCGATCGCTGGCCACGGCCAATTGCTTGAGGTGCTCGAAATCCGTCTGCCAACGGCCCTCGGGCTCCCATGGATAGGGGCCGTCGGGGGTGGTGAGGTACCAGAGAATCTTGACTGCCATGGGTGTGTTCCTTCCTCTAAATGATCCAGCGCTACCGCGCTGGCGGGGTGCTCAGTGGCTCAGCTACGCCGATCAATCGCCGGCACCAGCCCCAGTTCCGTGGCCTGGTCATACAGTCCACTCATCTTCCATTGCTGGGTCAGCACGCCCGGGCCGTAGGCACGCGAACCGCCCAGGGCGTCGGCGAGCAACTGCAGCTGTGCGCCCTCCTCCAGCAACAGGATGAACTCGGCGGTGGCGCGCAGGCCCTGCTTGCCCCACACCGTGGAGCCGCCATTGGCTTCGAGGATCGCCAGGTTGAAGGGGTTCTCGGCGATCTTGTCGAGGATGAAATCCACTTCCGGCTGACGCCGATCGATGTACACCGGCAGCTCGCGCGCCAGCTGATAACGCTGCACCGGCACGTAATGGAACGGCAGCGTGCGGTGGGTCTGGGCCCAGGCGCCGAGGTACGGCGAATGCACGTGAGACACGGTGGTGACATCGGGGTGAGTCTGGAACAACTTGGTGTAGCGACCCAGGCCGCCCTTGCCTTTGCCGTAGATCACCTTGCCGGCGAAGTCGGTGACGGTGGCCTGCAGCGGTTGGCGGTAGTTCCACGGCCCGCCGTAGTTGACCGAGACCAGCAACTCCTCGCCCGGCACCCGCTCGATGAAGCCGACGGTACCGTTGGCCGTGATGGTGTTGGTTTCACGGAACACGCTGAAGGCGTGTTCCGCCTCCAGCAGCACCTTGTCGATGAAAGCTTGCAGTTGTTCGCTGATCAAGGGTTCGTGGATGAGCACAGTCATGGCAGTTCTCCGGGGTTCAGGCGCGGCGCTTGGCCAACAGTTCATGGGCGGCTTGCAAGGGGCGCGGGTCGACCCAGTCGGCGATGTCGAAATCGCCTTCGAGGAAGCCGTGCAGGTACAGGAAGTTTTTCTGGATCTCGAGGAATTCCAGGCGTTGCGCCGACAGGTCCGGGGCCAGGGTGGTATGGAAATCGCCACGATAGGCTTCGGCCACACCGGCGCTGTCGGCACGGGTCTCCTCTGCGAGAATGGCGTGCAGGGCTTCGCGGTTGTCGGCGGCCCAGTCAGCCGCACTCAGGGTTTGCGCGAGGAACCGCACCACCAGTTCGAAATGGTTGTCCAGCAGGCTCTGGTGCACGGTGATCGGCCGTGGCGTGCCGTTGTTGATGCGGTAACGCGGATCCGTGATCTGGTCCAGGTCAATGCCCACCACCAGCCCCAGCCGGCGCGCGGCGTCGGCCGCGGAAGCGCCCTTGACGTAGACCGCATCGACCTCGCCGCGCACCAGGTAATCCAGGCCCGACCACAGGCGTTGCAAGCCCTCCTGCGGGTTGGCCGCCTGCTCCTGGTCCTGCAGCGCCACCTCCACCAGTTCGACGTCGTCAAAGCCCAGGCCCGCCAGGCTCAGCGCGCCTTTGTAGCCGTGCAGGCTCATGGCCCGGGCGATGCTCCCCGGACGGCTGTCGCCCCAGGCCGGCAAGGCCAGGCGCTTGCCCTTGAGGTCGTGCGCGCTGCGGATAGCGGAGTCCGGGCGAACCAGAATGGTCTGCCACTCCTCGATCCAGGTCAGGCCAATCAGCCGGCTCGGCGCCCCGGCGGCCCGCGCCGCCAATGCCGGGACATTGCCGCCTTCGCGAAACAGCCCCGGCAGTTGGTGATCGTAGTGATGCCGGCCCAGTTGCCGGGCTTCCTGCAAGGTCGAGACCGGCAGGCCATCGGCGGCGAACTCTGCGCTGAGCCAGCCGAGTTTGTAGGCAATGCCCGAGGCGGTCGGCACCGGGCAGCGGGTGAACCAGATCTGCGCAAGCTCGGTCTCGGCAAGCGGGCTGGGGTGTTGGGCAGCAAGCGTCATGGGCAGCTCCATCGGGTTTGGCGAGTCAGTTGCCAGGGCCAGTGCAGCGTCCGTGCCAAGAGCGCCAAGCCCCGGATTACCTGGCTTGGCGCCGAGCAGCGGGTTGCCCAGGGGGCCTGATTGCTGGTCTGCCAGCAGCATTGCGCGGCCACTGCTGCTGGCTGCGCAGTCGCCTGCCTGGCGTTGCTGCCCCAGCAACACCCCCGCCACCAAACCCACGCCGGGCAAGGGTTTTCCGACCTTGGCGCACAACTTGCTCAAGGCAGTTCCAGCGCCCATGAACCACGCCCCCTCCTGCAGGAGCGGGCAATCCATCAGCCGAGGAATCGCTATGAGCAAGATCGAACCCCTACCCGACACGCTGGCCCCCGTACGCCAGTTGACCAGCGAGGCCGAAGCCGTGGCCGTGGCCCGGGAGATTGCCCGGGAAATCGCCGAGATCGCGGCCGACGCCAGCCAGAACGGCCAGTTGCCCCGGCGTCAGGCGCAGTTGCTGTCGGACAGCGGCCTCACCGCCATCGGCGTGCCCAAGGCCTTTGGCGGGCTCGGCGCATCGGTACAGACCATCGTCGAAACCGTGCGCCTGATTTCCGTGGCCGATGGCGGCGTCGGCCAGTTGCTGCAGATTCACAACGTGATGCTGCGAGGGATTTTCCAGGGTTACCCGGACGCCGTGCGCGACCGCCTGGTCAGCGACGTGCTGGCCGGCAAACGTCTTGGCAATGCCCTGGCGGAAGTCGGCGGCAAGAACAAATTCGCCCTCAAGACCCGGGTCGAGCGCCGTGCGGATGGCAAGCTGATCCTCAATGGCAGCAAGTTCTACTCCACCGGCTCCTACCTCGCCGAGTGGATCTCCCTGACGGCGGCCTCCGACGATGGCGGTGCCGGGGTGCTGCTCAATCGCAATGCCGAGGGCCTGACCCTGGTGGATGACTGGGAAGCCTTCGGCCAGAAAAACTCGGTCAGCGGTACGGTGATCTTCGACAACATCGAGCTCGACGAGCGCTTCGTCTCCCAGCGCAAGGGGCCGATGAAACGCACCGGCCTGACCTTCCCGCAGATCCTCCACGCCGCCATCGACACCGGGATTGCCGCCGGCGCCCTGGCCGCTGCCGTGGACTACCTCAAGCACAACGCTCGGCCGTGGGTGGAAAGCGGCGTCGAACACGCCAATCAGGAGCCACACATCATCAAGCAGATCGGCGAATACGCGGTGGCCCTGCGCGGCGCCGAAGCCCTGCTGCGCGAGGCCGCACAGGTGTTCGACCAGCACGAACTGGACCCGGACAACAAGGAACTGCAGGACGAACTGATCCTCTCGGTGGCCACCGCCCGCGCCCATTCGGATCGAGCGTCACTGCAGATCTCCAGCGACATCTTCTCCCTGCTCGGTGCCAGTTCGTCCCTGAGCAAATGGAACCTCGACCGTTTCTGGCGCAACGCCCGGGTCCACACCACCCACGACCCGATTCGCTGGCGCCTGCACCACGTCGGCAACTATTACCTCAACGGCGTCGACCCGGGCGAATACACCGCGATCCTCAATGCCAAGGAACAACAGGGCGCGACCCGTCGCTGAGCCCCCCCATCCCACCCATGTAGGGGCTGGCGCCAGCTCCTACCCGTGCAGTGACGCTAATGAGCCCTCCATGATCGACAAACACCCCCTTCTGCGCTGCCTGGCGATCTACCGGGAAATGCCCTGGCGCTTCGCCCTGGTGGCTGCGCTGTACGTTGCGATCAACCTCGGCCTGGTCTGGCAGCAGTGGCTGATTGGCCATGCGGTGAACGACGTCAGCGCCGGCCGGGCGGTGGTGCGCCAGGCCGATGGCAGCCTGGACGCCAGCCTCGGCTGGTATTGGCTGTGGTTGATGTTGGCCGTGGCCCTGGGTCGTGGCGTCTTGCAGTACGCCGCCAGCGTGCTGTCGCTGGTGCTCAGCCAGGAACTGCTGACGCGCCTGCGCGAGCGGATCCTGCAACAGGTCCAGGACCTGCACCTGGGCTACCACTGGCAGCACGGCATGGGCGAGATGATCACCCGCACCACCCGCGATGCCGACAAGGTCCGCGATGCGCTCATCAGCTTCTGGCGCCAGGTGGTGGAAACCCCGCTGGTGGTGCTGGCCACGGTTGGCCTGTTGGGCTGGTACAACCTGCTGCTGGGGCTGGTGCCGCTGTTGCTGACGGTCCTCGGGCTGTGGATTTTCGTGCGCCAGACCGAGCGCCTGGTCAGCCTCGACCGGGCCGTTGGCGCCGCCTACGACCGGGTCAACCAGGACTTGAGCGAAGGCATCGGTGGCGTGCGGGTGATCAAGTCGTTCGGCCTCGAACACAGCCGCACCCAGCGCTTCGCCGCGCAGGTGGCGCTGTTCGCCGAGCACGCACGCCGGGCCCTGGCCTACTCCAGCTCGCGGATTCCCCTGCCCCAGGCCGTGGTCGCCCTGGGGCATGTGTGGATCCTGGTGTATGGCGCCCACCTGGTGGCGAGCGCGCAACTGGGGATCGGTGAGCTGGTGACCTCGCTGCTGATTGCCACCACCCTGGTGTTTCGGATCGAAGGCATCGGTCGGGTGATGCAGACCTTCGCCGACGCCCGCTCCAGCGCCGAGCGCATCTGGCAACTGCTGGACGAGCCGGCGGCGATCCGCAGTGGCCAGGCTCGCCTGCCCGAAATGCCCCTGGGCCTGAAGCTGGAGAACGTCAGCGTCAGCCCACCCGGCGGTGGCCAGGCCATTCTGCGCGACTGCTCGCTGACCCTGCAGCCAGGGGAAATCGTCGCCCTGGTGGGTGCCACCGGCACCGGCAAAAGCCTGCTGGCCAGTTTGTTGCCGCGCCTTGGCGAGGTCACACACGGACGCGTGCTGCTGGGCTCGGACGCTGCCGGCTGGCAGGACATTCGGCAACTGGAGCTGAATCAACTGCGCCGGCGGGTACACGTAGTGCCCCAAGAGAGTTTTCTGTTTTCCGACACCCTGGCCGCCAACCTGCGCCTGTGCGCGCCGGCGGCCAGCGAGCAACAGCTGCGCCAGGGCTTGCGCCTGGCGGCCGCCGAAGACGTGCTCGAACGCCTGCCCCATGGCCTGGCCACGCCCCTGGGTGATCGCGGCGTGACGCTCTCCGGCGGCCAGCGCCAGCGTCTGTGCCTGGCCCGCGCCCTGCTCGGCGAGCCCGACATCCTGTGCCTGGACGACGCCACCAGCGCCCTCGATGCCATCAGCGAACGCCAGGTCCTGGACAACATTCGCCAACTGCGCCGCGACCGGGGCCGGGCCACCAGCGTGTTGCTGATCTCCAGCAAGCTCTCGACCATCCTCCTCGCGGACCGCGTGCTGATGCTGCAGGACGGCCGAATCGTTGCCAGCGGCCCGCACGCCGAACTGCTGCACACCCACCCCGACTACCGCGACCTGCTAGGGATCGACCATGGCTAATCCAATCGCCGGCACAGCCTTGAGCGATATAGAAATTGAAGAAGCACTGGCAAAAAAGGCCCTCGACCGCAGCATGTTGACGCGCCTGCTGCCGCTGCTCAAGCCGATACGCGGGTCGATCGCCGCGGTGATCGGCATCGAGTTGCTGCTGGTGTTCACCGTGTTCCTGCGGCCCTGGTTCGTGCGCGAACTGTTGGACCGTGGGCTGATCCAGCAGCAGGATCACTGGTTGCTCGATGAGCGCCTGGTGCTGTGGCTGGGCCTCGGCCTGGCGGCGAGCTGGCTCGGGCGATTCCTGCTCGCCGGGGTCTCGCAGTTCGTCGCCGGCGGAGCGGCGATCCGCGTGCTGAATGACTTGCGAGTGCGGGCATTCGCCCACGTGCAGAGCCTGAGTGTCAGCTACTTCGACCGGACCAAGGCCGGGCGGATCATTTCCCGCGCCGACCGCGATGTCGACAGCCTCGAACCGCTGCTGATCCAGGGCCCGCCGGAGCTGCTGGGGGCCCTGCTGCGCTGCGGGCTGGCCGCCGTGATGCTGTGGCGGATCGATCCGCGCTTCTTCCTCAGCCTGGTCGCCACCGTGCCCTTGCTGGTGCTGGCGACCTGGAGCTTCAAGCGCATCTCCCAACGCAACTGGGCCAAGGTCGCGGAGAACCGCAGTCGCTTCACCGCGCACCTGGTGGAAAGCGTCAGCGGCGCGCGGATGTTGCAACAGTGCGCCCAACAGGCACCAAACCTGCGGCGCTACCGCGGTCTGCTCGACGACTTCAACCAGGCACTGATCCGCGGCAGCCTGCGCTCCAGCTGGTTCGCGCCGTTCACCGCGCTGCTCAGCTCCGCCGGCATGGCGCTGCTGTTGCTGGTGGGGGCCTACGGCCTGGCGCAAGCGGATGTCAGCGTGGGCCAGATCGCCGAAAGCCTGTTTTACGTATTCCTGTTTCTTGGGCCGTTGCAGGAGCTGTCGGACCTGTTCGAGCGCTACGCCACCGGTTCGGCGTCGGCGCAGCGGATCTTCCTGTTGCTCGACACCCGCCCGCAGATCACCGACAGCCCCACCCCACGCCTGCTGGACCGGGCGCGGGGCGAGGTGAGCTTCGAGCAGGTGAGTTTTGCCTATGACGCCCACAGCCCGACGCCGGTGATCGATCAGCTGGATTTGCAGATTCGCGCCGGTGAAGTGCTGGCGATCGTCGGTCCTTCAGGCCATGGCAAGAGCACCCTGGTGCAATTGTTGACGCGCTTCTACGAGGTGCAGGCGGGGGCGGTACGCCTCGACGGCATCGACGTGCGCGAACTGACCCAACAGGCACTGCGCCGCAACGTGGGCGTGGTGCTGCAGGACAACGTGCTGTTCAGCGGCAGCATCCTCGACAACCTGCGCCTGGCCGCCCCCGATGCCAGTGATGCCACACTGATCGCCGCCGCCCGCGAGCTGGGGGCTGACGAGGTGCTGGAGCGCCTGCCGCACCAGTACCACAGCGAAGTCGGGCCCTTGGGCGGGCACCTGAGCCATGGCCAGCGGCAACTGGTGTGCCTGGTACGGGCCTACCTCGCCGACCCGGCGGTGTTGGTGCTGGACGAGGCCACCTCGGCGGTCGACATCCACACCGAGCGGCGTATCCAGCGGGCACTCCGGCGCCTGTGCGAAGGCCGCACGGCGATCATCATCGCCCACCGCCTGGCGACCATTCGCGACGCCGACCGGATCGCCGTGATTCAACGCGGACGCCTGGTCGAACAAGGCCCGCACCGCCAGTTGATTGCCCAGGGCGGAGCCTATGCGGCGCTGTACCAGACCTATTTGCGCAGCGCCGCTGTCGAGGAAATTGGCCAACCGGCCTGATACATTGCCTTCGCGAGCAGACGGAGCGCCGCTCGGCTCTCTCCCACAGAAATAATCCAGCCAGAAAAAGCAGGCCGACCGGTAGGTCGCCGTGCTCTGGCTTTTGATCTTGATCCGCCTGCACCGTCGGCAGATAGAGGCGGTCTTGGTCTAAGGGCGGCGAGGACTGCGTCCTCGAACGCAGCCTCGCAGGCTCGACAGCTGCTACGGAGGGAGCATCGTCCGCCAACAAGCAGGCCGGCCGGTAGGCCGCCTCGCCCGCTCTTACCACTCAGGCCGACTGTCAGGTCGCCGTGCTCTGGCTTTTGATCTTGATTCACCTGCACCGTCGGCAGATAGAGGCGGTCTTGGTCTAAGGGCGGCGAGGACTGCGTCCTCGAACGCAGCCTCGCAGGCTCGACAGCTGCTACGGAGGGAG
>Ga0213827_1001362_pt1 | contig 14185 bp, 9 predicted proteins | sample MC6MC0898MG_FD_180669 | JGI IMG/M metagenome (GOLD analysis project Ga0213827, IMG submission 180669) | Enriched soil aggregate microbial communities from Iowa State University, Ames, United States - MC6-MC0898-MG | ecosystem: Environmental > Terrestrial > Soil > Unclassified | place: USA: Iowa...
ACCTTAGCCACTGAGGCCCGGCAGGGCAACGCCCGATGGTCAGGGGTGGCTGAACCATCGGCCGTGGCTTACTTCTCCCGCCGCCAGTTCAACGACCCACGGTTCTCCACCGTGCTCGATTCCAGCTCCACGTCGAAACCGCGGCGCAGCAGGTACTTCAGCGTCAGCACCGAACCACTGCCGACCAGCGAAACGCCGTAGCCGATGTACAGCTTGGGCGAGATGTACTTGCCGAAGCCGATCACCGAGCCACCCAGCGCGCGCGACTGGCTCACGCCGGCATCGTCCAGGCCGAGCTTGGCGCCCAGCTGCGAGGCGAGCAGGCCACTGCCGGCCGACAGCGCCGCCGAGGCCGCGTTGACCTGCTGGGCCTGGTCGCTGCTGGCGCCGGTGAGGCTGCGCCCCAGCACCAGGTAGGCCAGTGCTTCGGACTGCGACATCGCCGGGTCCGACCACACATCCACGCGCGGCGACTGCGCCCGTCCGGTCACGTCGATGCCGGCCGTGACATCACCCACCGTGCGCTCGGCACGGATGTTGATGCGCGGATCGGAGACCGCGTTGTAGTTCCAGTTCAAGTTGCCACGGGTGATGGTCAGGTCCTGCCCGTAGGCCTTGTAGCGGCCACTCACTTCCAGCCCGCCATTGGCGGTCATCTCGCGCCCGGGGCGTGCCCACACCTGCATCTTGCCGGTCAGCGCACCCTTCAGCCCGAACCCGGCCATCTTGACCTGGTCGCCCAGGCTGACGGTGAGGTCCATGTCCAGCGGCGAACTGGGGCCTTCTTCCGGATCGACCGGGTCCAGCACCACCACGTCCTCGGAGACCGAGGTACCGCGATCCAGGCGTTCCAGATCCAGATCCGCTTCGGGCACATGCACCGTGCCGCGCAGCTGCATCGCACTGCCGGCCAGGGTGAAGTCCAGGTTCGGGTTGGCCACCACACGCAGTTCGCTGGTGTTGGCCAGCAGCACGTTCTCGCCGTGGATATGCAGCTGCAGCGGCTGTGCATCGCCGAACCAGGACAGCCCGCCATCGACGTACAGCGTGCCCTTGCCGGAGTTGGCCTGCGCGGTGATCTTGGCCGAGCCGTCCGGCTGCGCGGTGAAGCTGCCCTTGCCTTCGGCGAAGGTCAGGCCCAGTGCGGGGAATTCGCCATTGAACTTGCTCAGCGTCGCCTCGCCACCCAGCGAAGGCGTGCCACGCGTGCCGCGCAGGCTGACGTGGCCTTCGATCAGGCCGGTCGGGCGCACGATGTCGGGCGAGAACAATTCGAGCCAGTACAGCCGCGCGATGTTCATGTACAGCTCGCCGGTCAGCGGTGCATTGGCGTCCCAGCCGGTCTGCACCTTGGCATCGACGAAGCCGTCGCCCTGGAAGCCGACACCCAGCTTGGCGTTGATCTGCTGCGGGGTCATCTCCAGGTTCACCGAGAACTGGTCGTAACGCACCAGTTCGCCACGCGCGTTGTCGCCCAGGCGCACGCCGCCTTCGCGTGAGGTGACCGAGGCGCTGCCTTCCCACGCGTTGCCGCGCGGGCGGATGCGCCCGTCCAGATTCACTTCACCGCGCAGGAAGATGCGGCGGCCGGACTGCGGCGGAAGCCACGGCTGCACCAGCGCCAGCGGCAATGCATCGCCGCGCACCAGCAGGCCTTCGCGCGGCCAGTTCGCGCTGGCGCACAGCGCACCGCCGGTGGCGGCGCCCAGGCAGGCATCGCTCAGGGTGAAGTTGCTGCCCTGCACGCTGAAGGTGGCCGGTGCGCGCAGGCTCCAGGCATCGCCCTTCATCGGTGCGATGCGCAGCGCGGTCAGATCGCCACGCCAGCTCTGGCCCTGCTGGCGCACGCCACCTTCCAGCGCGACAGCACCCAGCTCGTTCTTGGTCTGTGCATCAAGGCGCAGATTGGAGAGGCTGCCGCGTGCATTGACGTTGAGCGTGTCCAGCAGCATGCCCACCTGCAGCTTGCTGCCCTGCACCGCCAGCGTGCCGCTGTCGCCCTGCCACGGCAGGCGCCCCTTGATGCTGATCGCCTCGGCGCTCCAGTCGTCCCAGCGCAGGCCACTGCCGACCAGGTCGGCGGTGATGTCCGGTGCGGTACGCGCGCCCTTGATCAGCACATGGCCGCGCAGGCTGCCGGTGCTGTTGGGCAACAGGTCCGCCAGCTGCACCGGTTCCAGCTGTGCATCGATATCCAGGCGGTCACCGACCGAGCCCTTGGCGGTCAGGCGGCTGTTGCCCAGCGCGAGCCTGAGGTTGCCCTCGCCCTGCTCGCCGCGCAGGGCGAACTTGCCTTGGGCATCCAGCGCGCGCTTGCGCAGCGTGCCCTTGATGCCAGGTACATCGACGGTGGCTTCGTAGGTGCCGGCGGTACCGGCCGGACTGCCGGCCGGCGGCGGCAACTGGCGGCCCTTCGATGCGAACGAACCGGACAGCTTGCCGTCCCAGCCCGGGGCGAAGTAGCCCGGATCGAAGCCGGCCAGTTTGGCGGCCACGTCCCAATCCAGCTGCGGGGCCCAGGCGACCTGGCCGGTGACACCCAGCGAACCGCCCGGGGTGCTGGCCTGGAGCTGCTTGATCACGGCGGCCTGGTCATTGCCGCGCACGTCGAACTGCAGATCGGCGACCTGTTTCTCGCGTTCCACCGAGGCACGGCCCACCGCCGCCCACGCCTTCAGCGTGCCGGCCAGGCCCATGCGCGCTTCTTTCAGCGTCACCGGCACCGGCGCGGCGGCGCCCGGGGTGGTGGTATCGGCGGCGGGGACGAAGGTGAGGTCGTTGGCGACAATGGAGAAGCGCAGGCTGGCGTTTTCCTTGTCGGTGAAATCAGCGATGCCTTCCAGCCGCGCCTGTCCACCGAAGCCCTTCACCTGCAGCGGCGACACGGTCAGTACCTGGTCGGCCAGGCCGACCTTGGACGGTGCCAGTTCCACCGCGATGTCGCCCTGCTTGAAGCTGCCCTGCAGATTGGCCTGGCCACCCTTGCCGTCGGCCTGCACATCCAGCGCCATCGGCGTACTGGTGCTCGCGTCCATCCCTGGCACCAGCAGTGCCAGGTCCAGTTCCTTGCTGCGCGCAGCGAGTTTCCACACCGGATCGGTACGGCCATCAAAGACCAGGCTGGCCTGCAGCGGCGCGGGTGCGTTGCCGGCGATCGCCACTTCCATATGGCCCAGGTCGCCGCGGGCGACCAGCCCCAGCCGCGCCGGGGTACGCCCGCGCGGGGCCGGCATCAGCGCGCCGATGGTGATGTCGGTGTCGTAATCGCTGCGCGGCAGGTAACGGCCGTCCACGCGGAAATCGCCCATGTCGCTGTCGACCTTGAGCTGGGTCGCGCGGAATTCGCCATTGGCGATCTCCACCCCACCGCGCACCTTGGCGATGTCGATCAGCGGCTGCTGCGCCTGGGTGATACGGAAACCGTCGATGATGATCGTGTCGGCCTGGATCGCCAGCGGCATTTCGATCTGCGGCAGCGAATCCGGCCACGAGGGCAGCTCGAACGGCTCATCGCTCTTGGCCAGGTTCAGCGTCGCGTTCTTGATCTGCAGCGCATCGAGCTGCAGCTTGCGGCCCAGCAGCGGCCGGATGTCCGGGTCCAGGTAGGCGCGTTCTGCGGTGAAATGGATGTCGTCGTAGCGGAAATCCAGGTCGTGCAGCACCAGCGGGCCGGCGACCGGCCCGTCAACCTTGCTCCAGGTGAGCGAGGCGCCGACCGGCAACCGCGCGACCACCTGGGCCAGCAGCACATCACGGCCGGCCACGGTCTGCAGCAGCCAGTACAGCAGCAACAGGGCCAGCAGCACCAGCCCAAGCACGGTGAACCCGGACCACGCCCAGAAACGGCGCTTGCGATAGAAACGCACGCGCGGCGGCGGCGGGGTGGCGGGTGCGGAAGGCGTTGGCGTGCTCACAGGTCCGCTCCGATGTTCAGGTACAGCTGGAACTGCGAATCCGGATTGTTCAGGCCGTGCGCGATATCCACGCGCACCGGGCCCACCGGCGATTTCCAGCGCACGCCGAAGCCCACGCCGGTGTGCAGGTCGATGGTGTTGTCGAACGCGCTGCCGGTATCGACGAACACGGCCGCGCCCCAGGGCCCACCCTTGAAGTAATGCTCATACTCGGCCGAGCCGACCACCAGGTTTTTCGCGCCGAGCGCGTACTTGTCCGGCGGTGCAGTGCGCGGACCGACTTCACGGAAGGCATAACCGCGGATGCTGCGGTCGCCACCGGCGAAGAAGCGCAGGCTCGGCGGCATCGCCACCAGATCACTGGTCCAGGTGGTGCCGCCCTCGCCGCGCAGGATCAGTCGGTCGGTGTCGCCGATCGGCACGTACCAGCGCAGCACCATGTTGGCCTGCACGAAGCTGGTGTCCGAGCCGGCGCCTTCGATGCCGCCACGCAGGGTCGCGCTGCCACTCAGGCCACGACGCGGGAACATCTCATCGTCGACATTGACGTAGTCGGCGACCAGCTGCGGATAGACCAGCGTGGAGGTGTTGTAGACCGCGTCGGTGAACTCGGTACCCGAGGCGTAACGCCAGCGCTCGCGCAGGGCGTTGATCGAGGCGATCGCGGTCCAGTTCTCGTTGATCTCACCACTGCGGCTGGCCGACAGCTTGAAGTTGCGCAGGTCGATGTAGTCGGTCTGCTCGTCGTACGCGCTGGCGGTGAACGCATACCAGCCATCGAGCCAGTTGAAGGCCGGGATGCGGTAGCTGGTGACCAGGCTCTTGCGCTTCTGCGCATAGTCGAGCTGGGTGTTCATCTTGTGGCCGCGGCTGTTGAGGAAGCGCCGCTCCAGGCCACCGCGCACACCGGCACCGCTCTCGCTGCCGTAGCTCAGGCCGGCGGTGTAGATCGTGCGCTTGGCACGGGTCAGGTTGACGTCCACCGGCACGTCGCCGTTGTCATCGGCCTGGTCCGGGCGCGGCTGGATGTCGATCACGCTGAAGTAATCGAGCTTGGTCAGCGATTCGCGCAGGCGGTCCAGTTTGCCTTCGTGGAAGTAACTGCCCTCGTCCCAGTACACCAGCGGGTCGAACAGCTTGTCGACGAAGTAATCCTGATGGAAGCGGATCTCGCCCATGTTGTAGCGGCGGCCGCTGTCCCAGGTGAGATCGACGTCGGCGGCGTTTTCGGCACGGGTGATCTGCACCTGGCGCTGGGTGAAGTCGGCATCGAAATACCCACGCTCGGCCAGGCGCCGGGTCACCCGGATCTTGCTGGCTTCGTACTCGGTGTGCTCGAAACGCTGGCCCTTGCGCGGCTTGAATTTCTCCAGGTCTTCCTGGAGGTACTGGTCCAGCTGGGCCGGGCCAGTGATGTCGATGTGCTCGCGACGGACCACGGTCGGCGGCCCCTTCTGCACCTGGATCACCACGCGCAGGTTCTCGCCTTCGCGGGGGCTTTCCACGGTGATGGTCGGGTTGTAGTACCCGAACGGCTCCAGCGCCTCGCGGGTCTGGCGCTCGGCCTGGGACAGCAGATACTCCAGCCGCGACTCGCCCTGCGGCTTGCCGATGGTGTCGTACAGGGAGAGCGAGACCTCGATGTTCTCGATCATCTCGGCATCGTCGCCCTTGTCCAGTCCTTTGATGTCCACTTTTTCGATGGTCCCGCGCGCATGTGCCACCGAGGCGGTGGCAAGGGACAGGAACATCAGGGGAAGGGCGAATTTCGTTGGCTGCATGGCGACAGCATAACGGGCCATTGCGAGCATGCGAAATCGACGTGGGCGTTTCAGAACGGCGGTGAAGAAGCCGTTAAATTCCGCGAGAACGTGGCGACTGTCGCGCTGGCCCTGATCGATGACAGCACGGTGTCGGACAAAGTCGTCCGCGACAGCCCATGACGTATCCAGCACGCAAGATGCGCGCCGCGCGGGCGGCACCCCGAAAATGCAGAAGGCGCGAGCAGCCGAAGCCGTCGCGCCTTCTGGTGCGCCTTGGGGCACCGTGCCCCGCGGCGTCAGTTGGACAGGTGTTCGATCGCCGCCACGCTGCCCAGGCGGTCGCCCAGGCGCTTGAGCATGGCCAGGCGATTGGCCCGCAGCGCGGGGTCCTCGGCATTGACCATCACCGCATCGAAGAACGCATCCACCTGCGGGCGCAGGCGCGCCAAGCGGTTCAACACGCTCACGTAGTCCTTCTGGTGCAGGCTGGCGTTGCTGTCATCGATCGCCGCTTCCACCGCTTCGGCCAGTTCGCTTTCGGCCGGCTCGGCCAGCAGCGCCGGGTCGATCATGCCCGGGATCGCGCCCTCGGCCTTGCGCAGGATGTTGCGGATGCGCTTGTTGGCCGCGGCCAGCGCTTCGGCTTCCGGCAGCGCGGCGAAGGTACCGATGGCATCGATGCGGCGGTCGAAGTCGTACAGCGAGGCCGGCTTCAGTTCGGCCACCGCGTTGAAATGCGTGGCCGGCACGCCCTTGTCGGCGTAGTAGCCGCGCAGGCGGTCGAGGATGAAGTCGTACAGCTCCTGCGGCAGCGCCTCGGTCTTGCGCTCGGCATTGGGCTGCACGGCCGCCGGCAGGCCGGCGATGGCGGTGGCGACCAGCGCGCGCAGGTCCAGGTCGAACCCGCTCTCGATCACCGTTCTGGCCAGGCCCAGCGCATTGCGGCGCAGCGCGAACGGATCCTTGTTGCCGGTCGGCTTCAGGCCCGCGGCAAAGCCGCCGGCCAACGTATCCAGACGCTCGGCGATGGCCAGCACCTTGCCCAGCGGCGACAGCGCGATGTCATCGCCGCCGAAGCGCGGCTGGTAGGCCTCATCGATGGCCAGCGCGACCTCGGGCGACTCCCCGCCGACCACGGCGTAATGCCGGCCGGCAATGCCCTGCAGCTCCGGGAACTCGTTGACCATGCGCGACTGCAGGTCGTTCTTGGCCAGCACCGCCGCACGCTTGGCCAGCACCGGGTCCACGCCCACCTGCGGCGCGATGGCCTCGGCGAGGGCGGCCACACGGGCGACCTTGTCGGCCACCGAGCCGAGCTTGGCCTGGTAGGTGACGGTCTTGAGGCCGTCGCCCATCGATTCCAGGCCCTGCTTGAGGTCTTCGTCGAAGAAGAACTTGGCATCGGAGAAGCGCGGGCGGATCACGCGCTCGTAGCCCTTGGCCACTTCGGCCACGTCCTTGGACTCGATATTGGCGATGCCGATGAACTTCTCGGTCAGCGTGCCACCGGCATCGAGCACCGGGAAGAACTTCTGGTTGATCTCCATCGTCTCGATCAGCGCTTCCTGCGGGACTGCCAGGAACTCGCGTTCGAAACTGCACAGCACCGGCGCCGGCCACTCGACCAGGTTGACCACCTGCTCCAGGTTGTCCGGGGTGATGCGTGCCTGGCCACCGGCCTGGGCGGCAGCGGCGTTGACCTGCTCGACGATGCGCGCGCGGCGCGCGTCGGCATCGACCAGCACATAGGCGGCCTGCAGCGAAGCGACGTAGTCCTCCGGCGCACTGAGCCACACGGTCTTGTCATGCATGAAGCGATGGCCGCGGCTCATGCGGTCGGCCTTCAGGCCCAGCACCTCGGCCTCGATGATGTCCGGGCCGTGCAGCAGCACCAGCCAATGCACCGGGCGGGCGAAGCCATAGGTGTGGCTGCCCCAGCGCATCGGCTTGGGGATCGGCATCGCGGCGATCGCCTCGCGCAGGATCTCCGGCAGCAGCGTCGCGGTGCGCGCGCCCGGCGTAGTGGAGCGGTGCACGAAGCGCTCGCCCTTGGCATCGCTGGTGCGCTCCAGCGCGGTCCAGTCGATCCCGGCCTTGGCCGCGAAGCCCTGCAGCGCCTTGGTCGGCTGACCCTCGGCATCCAGGGCGATGTTCAGGTACGGGCCCAGCACTTCGCTGTGCTGTTCCGGTTGTTCTACGGCCACGCCGGGCAGCAGCACGGCCAGGCGGCGCGGGGTCGACAGCGGCTTGGCATCACCGCGTTCGATGGCCACGCCACGCTTGCTCAGGCCGTCCACGACGCCATCGAAGAAGGCCTGGGCCAGGCCCGGCAGCGCCTTGACCGGCAGTTCTTCGGTCCCCAGTTCAATCAGCAGCGGCTGCATCGTGCTCATGCCTGCACCTCCTTGGCGGCCACGGCTTCCAGGCGCTTGGCCTCGTACAGCCTGGCCACGGCCTGGGCCAGCGCGCGCACGCGCAGGATGTAGCGCTGGCGCTCGGTCACGCTGATCGCGCGGCGCGCATCCAGCAGGTTGAACGCATGGCTGGCCTTGCAGACCTGCTCATACGCCGGCAGCGGCAGGCCGACATCGACGAGCTTCTGCGCTTCTTTTTCGCAGGCATCGAAGCGATGGAACATTTCGTCCACGTCGGCGTATTCGAAGTTGTAGGTGCTCTGCTCGATCTCGTTCTGCAGGTACACATCGCCATAGGTGACCGGGGTGCCATCCGGACCGTAGGTCCAGATCAGGTCATAGACGTTGTCGCAGTTCTGCAGGTACATGCACAGGCGCTCCAGACCATAGGTGATCTCGCCGAGCACCGGCTTGCACTCCAGGCCGCCGGCCTGCTGGAAATAGGTGAACTGGGTGACTTCCATCCCGTTCAACCACACTTCCCAGCCCAGGCCCCAGGCGCCGAGCGTCGGCGATTCCCAGTTGTCCTCGACGAAGCGCAGGTCGTGCACCAGCGGATCGATGCCCAGCGCCTTGAGCGACTCCAGGTACAGCTGCTGGATGTTGTCCGGGCTCGGCTTCATCGCCACCTGGTACTGGTAGTAACGCTGCAGGCGGTTGGGGTTTTCGCCGTAACGGCCGTCGGTCGGGCGGCGCGAGGGCTGCACGTACGCGGCATTCCAGCTTTCCGGACCGATCGAGCGCAGGAACGTGGCCGGGTGGAAGGTGCCCGCACCGACCTCCAGGTCCAGCGGCTGGATCAGCACGCAGCCCTGCTGCGCCCAATACTGGTTGAGGGTCTGGATCAGGCCCTGGAAAGTGATCGGAACGTTCGGGATCGCGGACATGCGGCGGATTCTTGCCTGCAGAAGGGGTGCGCTAGTATAGCGACCGACCGCACGGGCCTTCCGTGCCTGGGGAAATGGAGGATGGATCCACGCCTGCCAGCAGCCGTTGCCAGCGTCCCGGAGGGGGCGGTGCCGCTGCCGCACGGCCGGCTGGATTTCGACCAGGTCGCCGCGGCGCTGGTCGCCGATGGCCTGGTCGCCCCTGCCGATCTGGAACGCATCCGCTTCTCCGCCCCGGGCGCGCGCAACGCCAGCGAGGTCCATCCGCTGGTGCTGCTGGCCAACCTGAAGCTGGGCGCCAGCGGCGGCGGTGAGCTCGGCCTGGAGCGCCTGAGCGAGTGGCTGGCCCAGCGCGCGGGCGTGCGCTACCTGCGGGTGGACCCGACCCGGGTCGACGTTTCGGCGGTCACTGCCCTGGTGTCCCATGCCTATGCGCGCCGCCACCGGTTCCTGCCGCTGGCGGTGGACAGCGAGCGCGTGCTGGTTGCCACCAGCGAACCGCTGGCCCAGGAGTGGCTGCGCGACCTGCAGCACCTGAGCCGCCGCCGGATCGAACTGGCGATGGTCAACCCGCTGGATCTGCACCGCTACACCATGGAGTTCTACGGGGTGACGCGCTCGGTGCGCGGCGCCCGTGGCGATGTGCGCGGCGAAACCAGCAGCACCCTGCCCAGCTTCGAGCAGCTGGTGGAGCTGGGCCGCGCCGGCGACGTCAACGCCGACGACCAGCACATCGTGCACATCGTGGATTGGCTGCTGCAGTACGCCTACGAACAGCGCGCCTCGGACATCCACCTGGAGCCGCGCCGCGACATGGGGCGCATGCGCTTCCGCATCGACGGCGTGCTGCACAAGGTGTTCGAGGTGCCGCCGGCGGTGATGACCGCGGTGGTCAGCCGGATCAAGGTGCTGGGCCGGATGGACCTGGCCGAACGCCGGCGTCCGCAGGACGGCCGCATCAAGACCCGCTCGCCGGGCGGGCGCGAAGTGGAAATGCGCCTGTCCACCATGCCCACCGCGTTCGGCGAAAAGTGCGTGATGCGCATCTTCGACCCGGATGCCGCGTTCAAGAGCATCGACCAGCTCGGTTTCAGCCCGCAGGAAGCGGCCGGCTGGAGGGCCCTGGTCGAGCGCCCGCACGGCATCGTGCTGGTCACCGGGCCGACCGGCTCGGGCAAGACCACCACCCTGTATTCCACGCTCAGGCGGCTGGCCACCCCGGACGTGAATGTCTGCACGGTGGAAGACCCGATCGAAATGATCGCGCCGGAATTCAACCAGATGCAGGTGCAGACCAACATCGACCTGGATTTCGCCAGCGGCGTGCGCACCCTGCTGCGGCAGGACCCGGACATCATCATGATCGGCGAGATCCGCGATCTGGAGACGGCGCAGATGGCGGTCCAGGCCTCGCTGACCGGCCACCTGGTGCTGTCCACCCTGCACACCAACGATGCGCCTTCGGCGATCACGCGCCTGCTCGATCTGGGCGTGCCGCATTACCTGCTCGCCTCCACCCTCAACGGGGTGTTGGCCCAGCGCCTGGTGCGCACCCTGTGCCCCAGCTGCAAGGTGCCCACGGTGCTCTCGGCCGAGCAATGGGCGGCGCTGACTGATGCCGATGCAGCATTACCTCAGGCGCCCACGCCATATGCACCGGTCGGCTGCATCGACTGCCGGCGCACCGGTTTTCTCGGCCGCGTCGGGCTGTATGAGTTGCTGCCATTGGGTTCCAGCCTGCGCCGGCACATCCGCGCGGACATGGACCTGGCCGCCTTCAACCGTGCCGCACGTGCTGAAGGGGTACGAACCCTGCGCCGCGCAGGGCTTGAAAAGGTAGCGGCAGGGCTGACTACAATCGAGGAAGTCCTCTCGGTCCTGCCTCCCCCGGATGAATTCCGCCCCGTTCCTGATTCTTGAAACCGGCCAACCCGTCGCCTCGCTGCGCCGCTACGGGCGGTTTTCGCACTGGATCCGGGTCGCGGCCGGGCTGGATGCCGAGGAGACCGTGGTGGTCGATGTCGAGCACGGTGGCGCTCTGCCCAGCCACCGCGATTTCGCCGGGGTCATCGTCAGCGGCTCGGCCGCCTACGTGACCGACCGCGCCGAGTGGAGCGAGCGCAGCGCCCAGTGGCTGCGTGCTGCCGCCCACGACGACCGCCCGGTGTTCGGCATCTGCTACGGCCACCAGCTGCTGGCCCACGCGCTGGGCGGCGAAGTCGCCTACAACCCGGCCGGCCGTGAATCCGGCACGATCGAACTGGCGCTGGACCCTTCAGCCGTCGACGATCCGCTGTTCGGTGGCCTGCCCGCGCGCTTCCCGGCCCATGCCACCCACCTGCAGACGGTGCTGCGCGCACCGGAGGGCGCGGCGATCCTGGCGCGCTCGGCGCAGGACAACTGCCACGCCTTCCGCTGGGGCGCGCATGCCTGGGGCGTGCAGTTCCATCCCGAGTTCGCCACCCATCACATGCGCGGCTACGTCCGCGCCCGCGCCGAGTGCATCCGCCAGCACGGTGGCTGCGCGCGCCGTGTCGCCCGCGAGGTCAGCGCTGCGCCGCTGGCCCGCCAGTTGCTGCGCCGTTTCGTCCGTCAGGCACGCAACGCCTGAGGCCAGCACCGGCAAGGCCCCGGGCGCAACGCAGCGTCCGCGCCGCGCGTGGCGGCCTTCAGGTCACGCGCCGGGAAAACAGGGATAATCGACCGCAATCGGGCGTTCGCGCCTCCTCCCCTGTCCCGGAATGTTATGAGCGAGATTCGCAAGCTGCCGGCCTCCGCCGGCGCGGAATGGCTGGTGTCGGGTTTCACCCTGCTGCGCAAGGCGCCGTTGGCGCTGGGCCTGCTCGGCGTGATCTGGGCCGTGGCCGCGTTGCTGGTGATGTCGCTGGCGATGGTCAGCCCGGCGCTGAGCACGCTGGCGCAGCTGTTGATGGCGCTGGCTGGCCCGTTGTTCTTCGGCGGCCTGGTCTGGGCCGTGCGCGAAGTGGACCAGGGCCGCGTGGCACAGCCGGCGCACCTGCTGCAGGGCCTGCATGAAGGGCGCGCCTTGAACCTGCTCGCCTCGCTGCTGCCGCAGCTGGTGGCCGGTCTGTTCCTGGGCGTGCTGCTGTTGGTGCTGATCGGCAGCAGCGGCCTGCAGCACCTCAGCGAGGTGATGGTGCAGCTCAACGCGATCAGCCAGTCCGGCGCGCAGCCCGACCCGGCCCAGATCGAAGAACTGATGGCGAGCCTGCCGGCGATGCGCATCCTGCTGTGGCTGGCGCTGGTGGTGGTCACCTTCCTGGCCATGGCGCTGGCGCTGTTCACCCTGCCGCCGCAGGTGATGTTCGAGCACCGTAACGGCCTGCAGGCGATGCGCCTGAGCCTGCGCGCCTGCCTGCACAACGTGCTGGCGATGCTGGTGTTCTTCCTGCTCGCCTTCGTGGCGGTGTTTGCGATCTACTTCGGCGTGATGCTGGTGGCCCTGATCGCGCAGCTGATCGGCGGCACCATGCTCGCGCTGTTCGTCGCGCAGCTGCTGCTGATGGGCGTGGTGATGCCGGTCTTCGCCGGTGCCATCTACACCGCGTGGAAGCAGATGTTCGGCCAGCAGGGGCCGCAGACTCCGCCGCCGATGCCGGGCCCGAACAACGTGTTCGCGGCCTGATCAACACAAAACCCCGGCCAAGGCCGGGGTTTTTGTTTGTGCGTCACTGCGGCTGTTCTTTCCCACCGGGGCGCGGCACCAGCCAGCGCGCGGCATGGATGCCCAGTTCGTAGAGCAGGCACATCGGAATGGCCAGCATCAGCTGGGAGACCACGTCCGGCGGCGTCAGCACCGCGGCCAGCACGAAGATGCCCACGATCGCGTAGCCGCGGCCCTCCTTGAACTGCTGCGGCGTGATCCAGCCGAGCAGCACCAGGATCACCATCGCCACCGGCAGCTCGAAGCTGGTGCCGAAGGCGAAGAAGATCGCCAGCACGAAATCCAGGTACGCCGTCGCGTCCGGGGTGATCGCGATCACTTCCGGGCGGAACGTGGTGAGGAAGTGGAACACCGCCGGCAACACCAGGAAGTACGCGAACGCGCAGCCCAGGTAGAACAGCAGCACCGACGAGGCCAGCAAGGGCACGGCCAGGCGCTTTTCGCGCGCATACAGGCCCGGTGCCACGAACGACCACAGCTGGAACAGCAGCCACGGCACGGCGATGAACACCGCCACGAAGAAGGTCAGTTTCAATGGCGCGAAGAAGGCGCCCGCCGGATTGGTCGCGATCATCGTCTGCCCGTTCGGCAGCTGCGAGATCAGCGGTTCGGCGACCATCGTGTAGATCTGCCGCGAGAACGGCATCAGCCCCAGCAGCACCACGCCCAGGCCGATCAACGCGCGCACCAGGCGCGCACGCAGTTCGATCAGGTGTTCGACCAGCGAACTCTCGTTGCTTTCATGCTCGCTCATCGCGGTGCCTCGTCGTTCGGCGGCGTGGGCGTGGGCGGCACGCTGTCAGTCGGCGGCGGCAGGATGGCGGGCGCATCCGAACGGGGTGCGCTGCCATCGATGCCCGGCGGCGCCATCGCATCGCGCGGCGGCTCGCCCTCATCGGGTGCCACCACATGCTGGGCCACGCTGGCCGGCGAGCCCGGCGCCGGGCCGGTCATCACCGGCTCGCCGTCTGCAGCAGCAGCGGCAGTGGCAGTGGCAGTGGCAGCAACGCCATCGCCATGCCCCGCCACATCCTGGCGCATCTGCTCGGCTTCGCGGCGGACCGCTTCACCGCTCGCGCGCAACTGCGACTCGGTGTCACGCATCGAGGTCTTCACATCATCGAACTGCCGCTTGATCTCCTCGGCATGCAGCTCGCGCTCGAGTTCCTGCTTCACCGAATCCCACTGGTTGCGCGCACGGCGCACCCACAACCCGGCGAAGCGGGCCGCCTTGGGCAGCCGCTCCGGGCCGAGGACGACCAAGGCCACCACCGCGATGACCAGCAGTTCACTGAAACCGATATCGAACACGCCAAGCCGCCCGGATCAGCGCGGGTCGCGGTCGTGCTCGGTCTGCGACGTCGTCGTCGAGTCCTGCGGACGCGAACTGTCGCTGAGCTGCGCGTTCGGCTTGTCCTCGTCGCGCATGCCCTTCTTGAATTCCTTGACGGCGCTGCCAAGGTCCTTGGCGCCGCTGGTCAGTTTCTTGGTGCCGAACACCAGCAGAACGATGACCAGCACG
>Ga0213827_1001363_pt1 | contig 14179 bp, 13 predicted proteins | sample MC6MC0898MG_FD_180669 | JGI IMG/M metagenome (GOLD analysis project Ga0213827, IMG submission 180669) | Enriched soil aggregate microbial communities from Iowa State University, Ames, United States - MC6-MC0898-MG | ecosystem: Environmental > Terrestrial > Soil > Unclassified | place: USA: Iowa...
GACCTTTCTGCCTATTCCACTCGTTTTGGCGGCTCGGTAAAGGGCTTCAATGTCGAGGAGTACCTGTCGGTCAAGGAAGCTCGCAAACTCGACCTGTTCATTCAATACGGTCTGGCGGCCGGGTTTCAGGCGGTGCGTAACGCCGGCCTGGAAGTCACCGATGCCAACCGTGAGCGTATCGGCGTGGCCATGGGCTCGGGTATTGGCGGACTGACCAATATCGAAGAAACCAGCCGCACGCTGCATGATTCCGGGCCGCGACGGATTTCTCCGTTTTTCGTGCCGGGCTCGATCATCAATATGATTTCCGGTTTCCTGTCGATCCACCTGGGTATACAGGGACCTAACTACGCCATTGCCACTGCCTGCACCACCGGTACCCACTGTATCGGCATGGCTGCGCGCAACATCGCCTACGGCGAAGCCGACGTGATGATTGCCGGCGGTGCCGAGATGGCCGCCTGTGGCCTGGGCATGGGCGGCTTTGGTGCTGCCCGTGCACTCTCCACCCGCAATGACGAGCCGACTCGCGCCAGTCGTCCATGGGACAAGGGCCGTGATGGTTTTGTACTGTCCGACGGTGCCGGGGCCCTGGTTCTCGAAGAGCTGGAGCACGCCAAGGCGCGCGGGGCGACCATCTACGCCGAGCTGATTGGTTTTGGTACCAGTGGCGATGCCTATCACATGACCTCGCCTCCGGCGGACGGTGCCGGTGCTGCTCGCTGCATCACCAACGCCCTGCGCGATGCGCGGATCAATGGCGACCAGGTGCAGTACATCAATGCCCACGGCACCTCGACCTCGGCCGGCGACCTCGCCGAAGCCCAGGCGATCAAGACCGTTTTCGGCGATCACGCTTACAAGCTGGCCGTCAGTTCGACCAAGTCCATGACTGGCCACCTGCTGGGTGCCGCGGGCGCCGTCGAGGCGATCTTCAGCGTGCTGGCGATCAACGGCCAGGTCGCGCCACCCACCATCAACCTCGACGAGCCGGACGAAGGCTGCGATCTCGATTTTGTGCCGCACACCGCGCGCAACATGGATATCGACGTGGTGCTGTCCAACTCCTTCGGGTTTGGTGGCACCAACGGCTCCCTGGTGTTCCGTCGGTTCGCCGACTGATGGAAAGCTGGGTCGACGGTCAGCCGGCTGACGCGCTGTCGCTAAAAGACCGCGGCCTGGCCTACGGCGATGGTTTGTTCGAGACCATCGCCGTCAGGGGCGGCCAGCTTGTCTTGCTGGAGCGCCACCTGCAACGCCTGGCCGAGGGCTGTTCACGCCTGGCGCTGGCGGCGGATCATGGGCTGATTCGCGCCGAGCTGGTGGCCTATGCCGCCGTGCTAGGTGACGGCGTGCTCAAGCTGATCCTGACCCGCGGCGACAGTCAGCGCGGTTATGCCTTCGACCCTGGCGCTGTGCCACGGCGTATCCTGCAAGGCAATCCCCAGGCACGTTATCCGGGTGTTAATGCCGAGCACGGCGTGCGCCTGTTCCCCTGTGTCACACGCTTGTCCAGCCAGCCGCTGCTGGCGGGCCTCAAACACCTCAATCGCCTTGAACAAGTCCTGGCCCGCGCTGAGTGGCAGGGGCCTGAGTGCGCAGAAGGGTTGATGCTGGACTTGGACGGTCGTGTCATCGAGGGTGTGTTCAGTAATGTGTTCATCGTGCGTGATGGCGTGCTGCTGACTGCTGATTTGCGCCGTTGTGGCGTCGCCGGCGTGATGCGTGGCGAATTATTGTTTCAAGCCAAGTCACTGGGGATCCCCACTGAAATCACTGACATCAGCCTCGAACAACTGCAACAGGCCGATGAAGTTTTCGTCTGCAACAGCGTCTACGGCATCTGGCCGGTAAACGCCTATGCTGCGCTGAGCTGGCCGGTTGGGCCACTCACCCGTAAACTGCAGGGAATTGCCCGCGCGCTACTGGATGCTTGATTCGTGAGACGTAAACTCTTGCTGCTGCTGGAAACCGGATTGGTTCTGGCGGGGCTGCTGCTGGGCGCTTCGGCCTGGAAAATCAATTCGGCGCTGGAACAGCCGCTCAACATTACTCAGGAAGAGTTACTCGACGTACCCACTGGCTCGACACCGTCCGGGACCTTCAATCGCCTGGAAGCCGACGGCGTGCTCGAGGACGCTTTCTGGTTGCGCCTGTACTGGCGCTTCAACCTGGCTACCCAACCCCTGCACAGCGGCGAATACCGTATGTTGCCGGGCATGAGCGCCCAAGGCCTGATCGGCCTGTGGCAGCGCGGTGAAGTGGTCCAGTACAGCCTGACGCTGGTGGAAGGCTGGAATTTCCGCCAGGTGCGTGCAGCGCTGGCGAAAAACGACAAGCTCGAACAGACCCTGGCCGGCCTCAGCGACAGCGAGCTGATGGAAAAACTCGGGCATGCCGGCGTGTTTCCCGAGGGCCGGTTCTTTCCGGACACCTACCGTTTTGTCCGCGGCATGACCGACGCCGAAGTCCTGGAAAAGGCTTACGATCGGCTGGAAGAAGTGCTGGCCAAGGAGTGGAGCAAACGCTCCCCGGATGTGCCGTACAGCGAGCCCTACCAGGCACTGATCATGGCGTCCCTGGTGGAGAAGGAAACCGGCGTGCCGCAGGAGCGCGGGCAGATTGCCGGGGTGTTTGTACGACGCATGCAGATCGGCATGATGCTGCAGACCGATCCGACCGTGATCTATGGCCTGGGCGAGCGCTACAACGGTAAGCTGACCCGCGCGTCCCTGCGCGAGCCGACGCCCTACAATACCTATGTGATTTATGGCCTGCCGCCGACCCCGATTGCCATGGTCGGCCGTGAAGCGATTCACGCGGCCCTCAACCCGGTGTCGGGCAGCAGCCTGTACTTCGTCGCTCGCGGCGACGGCAGTCATGTGTTTTCCGATGACCTGGATGCCCACAACAACGCCGTGCGCGAGTATCAACTCAAGCGCCGCGCCGACTACCGCTCCAGCCCCGCGCCTGCCAATGGTGCGGTGACGCCCGAGGAGCTGGTGCCGGTAGTGCCCGAGGTGCCAGCGGTAGCGGAACCGCCTGAGACGGCCCCGCAAGCGCCCGCACCGGCGTCGGCGCCTGATGCCCTGGCACCGCAAAGCCCGCAATGACTCTGACTAAGGACTGCCTGTGACTGGCTTGTTTATTACCCTGGAAGGCCCGGAAGGCGCCGGCAAAAGCACCAATCGCGAATACCTGGCCGAACGCTTGCGTGAGGCCGGGATCGAGGTGGTGCTGACGCGCGAGCCAGGCGGTACCCCCTTGGCTGAGCGCATCCGCGAAGTGCTGCTGGCACCAGTCGATGAAGTCATGCATGCCGACACTGAGCTGTTGCTGGTGTTCGCCGCGCGCGCCCAGCACCTGGCCGAGGTCATCCGCCCGGCGCTGGCGCGTGGCGCGGTGGTGCTCTGTGACCGCTTTACCGATTCGACCTACGCCTATCAGGGCGCCGGTCGCGGGTTGTCGCTGGAGCGCATCGCGGCGTTGGAGACCTTCGTCCAGGGCGATTTGCGCCCGGACCTGACCCTGGTGTTCGATTTGCCGATTGAGATCGGCATGGCCCGCGCCAGTGCCCGTGGCCGACTGGATCGATTCGAGTTGGAAGGCCGGGTGTTCTTCGAAGCCGTGCGCGCGGCATTCCTCCAGCGTGCCGCGGCAGATCCCGGGCGTTACCTGTTGGTCGACGCCGCCCAGCCATTGGCGCAAGTGCAGCAGGCGCTGGACGGCTTGCTGCCACAGTTGCTGGTGCGTCATCGTGGCTGAAGCCTATCCGTGGCAGGACAGCCTCTGGCAGCAACTGGCCGGCCGCGGGCAGCACGCCCACGCCTATCTGCTCCATGGCCCCAAGGGCATTGGCAAGCGCGCCCTGGCCGAGCGCCTGATGGCGCGCCTGCTGTGCCAGCGGCCAGAGGGCCTGGACGCTTGCGGGCAATGTAAATCCTGCCTGCTGCTCAAGGCCGGCAGCCACCCGGACAACTACATCCTCGAGCCGGAGGAGGCGGACAAGGCGATCAAGGTCGACCAGGTCCGTGAGCTGGTCGGTTTCGTGGTCCAGACCGCGCAGTTGGGCGGGCGCAAGGTGGTGCTGATCGAGCCGGTGGAGTCGATGAACATCAACGCCGCCAACGCCTTGCTCAAAAGCCTCGAAGAGCCGTCCGGTGACACCGTGCTGTTGCTGGTCAGCCACCAGACCAGCCGCCTGTTGCCGACCATCAAGAGTCGCTGTGTACAGCAGGCCTGCCCATTGCCCAGCGAGGCCATGAGCCTGGCGTGGCTGGCCCAGGCCTTGCCTGATTGTACGGAAGAGGAGCGGGTCGAGTTGCTGACCCTGGCGGCCGGCTCGCCCTTGGCGGCCGTCACCCTGCAAGCCCAGGGCGTACGCGAACAGCGGGCGCAGGTGGTCGACGGAGTCAAGAAACTGCTCAAGCAACAGCAATCGCCCACCCAGTTGGCCGAAGGCTGGAATGCGATCCCACTGCTGTTGTTGTTCGACTGGTTCTGCGACTGGTCGAGCCTGATCCTGCGTTATCAACTGACCCAGGATGAAGCCGGCCTGGGCCTGATGGATATGCGCAAGGTGGTGCAGTACCTGGCGCAGAAGTCTTCCCAGGACAAGGTGCTGAACATCCAGGACTGGATCCTGGCCCAGCGGCAGAAGGTCCTGAGCAAGGCTAACCTCAACCGTGTGCTGCTGCTCGAAGCCCTGCTGGTGCAGTGGACAGGGTTGCCGGCCCAACGTTAAACCGCGCTGCCCGGACTGTGTCCGGGGGCCCCACCCATACGATTTAGTTGCAACCTCACTATGCTTGTAGATTCCCATTGCCATCTCGACCGTCTCGACCTCGCCGCTCACGGCGGCTCCCTCGACGCTGCCCTGGAAGCAGCGCGCCAGCGCGGGGTCGGGCATTTCCTGTGTATCGGTGTCAGTGTCGACAACGCGGCCGACGTCAAGGCGCTGGCCGAGCGCTACGATGACGTCGACTGCTCGGTGGGCGTACACCCGCTGGACGTCCAGCCGGGTGCGGCACCCGCGCTGGACTGGCTGTTGCAGGAGCTCAATCACCCACGAGTGGTGGCCATTGGCGAGACTGGCCTTGACTACCATTACGAGCCTGAGGCGGCCGAGCTGCAGCAGCAATCCTTCCGCCTGCACCTGCAAGCCGCCCAGCAAACGGGCAAGCCGGTGATCGTCCACACCCGTGGCGCGCGCGCCGATACCCTGGCATTGCTGCGCGAGGCAGCCTTGCCCCAGGCGGGCGTGCTGCATTGCTTCACCGAAGACTGGGACATGGCCAAGGCGGCGTTGGACCTGGGCTTCTACATTTCGTTGTCCGGCATCGTCACCTTCCGTAATGCCGATGCCTTGCGCGACGTCGCGAGCAAGGTGCCGGCCGACCGCCTGCTGGTGGAAACCGATTCCCCCTACCTGGCGCCGATTCCCTACCGAGGCAAGCCGAACCTGCCGCAATACGTGCGTGAAGTGGCAGAGTTCCTGGCGATGCTGCGCGGTGAGTCCTACGAGCGGTTTGCCGAACAGACCACCGAAAACTTCAAGCGGCTGTTCCCCTTGGCCCACGTCAAATCGGCTTGAGCGACGGCCTGGAGAGGCAAATCGCAGGCAAAAAAAACCCGGGTTCTGGGGGGTGAATCCGGGTTAAGACCATTAGGAGTAAAACAAAGGCACGCGGTCCGTTGGTACCTATATCCACGCGCCACTTGGGGGAGATGACGCGCCGACATTTCAAGTATTGATCAGTATTGCGCCGAGTCCAGTTTGCTCCCCCGGTTTCTTAAACATATTTGGAATACCGGCGCTTCGCTTGAGTTCTCACTGCTTGGCAATATCCGTAACTATGGCGATAGTTTCGTCGATCACACGCTTTTCGGTATAGAAGTGCGGGGAAAAGCGCACGCCTGGCCCGCGCGGAATGCACACCACCTGCTGGGCCATGAGGGCCTCGTACACGACCTGGTTATCGATGCCGTCGATGCTGAAGGAAAAAATCCCCCCGCGCCGGGCGGGATTGAGCGGGCTGTGCAGGGTGATCCCGGCGATTGCGCTCAAACCGTCCTGCAGCCGCTGCACGCGTTCGGCGATGAGAGTGGCCACGGTTGGCATGCCGACTTCTTCCAATAACGACAGGCTGGCCTCCAGGGCCATTGCGCCGAGCATGTTCGGGCTGCCGCACTCGAAACGCCGGGCACTCTTGGCCGGTTCCCAGGTGGTGCGGCTGTAATCGCCCATGTGTTCAAGCATGTGCCAGCCGAATTCGTGCAGCTTGAGTTGTTCGCGCAGTTCGCTGCGCACGTAGAACACCCCCAGGCCCTCCGGGCCGAGCAACCATTTGTGGCCGTCGGCCATGGCAAAGTCGCATTGATAGCTCTGGACGTCGAAGGGCAGGGCGCCGAGTTGCTGGATGGCGTCGATGCAAAACAGCACGTTTTGCTGTTTGCAGCCGGCTCCCAGGCGCTGCAGGTCCAGGCGCAGGCCACTGGCGAATTGTATGGCGCTGACTGACATCAAGCGCGTGCGGGGGCCGCAGGCAGCCAGCAGCGCGCCTTCCGGGTCATCGCCCTTGAGGCTGGCCTGGATCACTTCGACGCCTTGCGCGGCCAGGGCTTCCCAGACGATGCGGTTGGAGGGGAACTCCTCATCACTGATGACGATCTGGTCACCGCTCTGCCAGGGCAGTCCGAAGGCGACAAAAGACAAGGCTTCAGAAGTATTTTTGACCAGCGCGATGTCATCCGTTGACGGCGCGTTTAGCAGTCGCATCAAGCGTTCGCGCAGGCGCTGCTCCAGTGCCATCCAGTCCGAATAGTCCCGCGCGCCCAACAAAACGTTCTCCTGGGCGAAGCGCGCCACGGCGCTGGCAGCCCGATTTGGCCAGGGCGCGACGGCTGCATGATTCAAATAGCGAAGGCCCGGAGCCTGTACAAATTCATCAAGAAACGTAGTCATGGTCGGATGATCCGTGCAATTTGGCGCAAGTTAGGCATAATACGCGGCTTCGAATTTTGACCCCTACAGACCTTTTTCTTATGCACAAAGAACCTCGTAAGGTCCGTGAGTTTCGTCGCCGCGAGCAAGAAATTCTCGACACCGCGCTCAAGCTGTTCCTCGAACAAGGTGAAGACAGTGTCACCGTCGAGATGATCGCTGATGCCGTGGGTATCGGCAAAGGCACCATCTATAAGCACTTCAAGTCCAAGGCGGAGATCTACCTGCGCCTGATGCTCGATTACGAGCGTGACCTGAACGAGCTGCTGCACTCTGCCGATGTCGACAAGGATAAGGAAGCCCTGTCCCGGGCCTACTTCGAATTCCGCATGCGCGACCCGCAACGCTACCGGTTGTTCGATCGCCTGGAAGAGAAGGTGGTCAAGGGCAACCAGGTGCCGGAGATGGTCGAGGAGCTGCACAAGATCCGCGCCTCCAACTTCGAGCGCCTGACCCTGTTGATCAAGGGTCGCATCAGCGAAGGCAAGCTGGAAGACGTGCCGCCGTATTTCCACTACTGCGCATCCTGGGCGCTGGTGCACGGCGCGGTGGCGCTGTATCACTCGCCGTTCTGGAGCAATGTGCTGGAAGACCAGGAAGGCTTCTTCCAGTTCCTGATGGATATTGGCGTGCGCATGGGCAATAAGCGCAAGCGCGATACCGACACCCCAGGCAGCTGATTCATTCAGCGGCCTTATTGCGCCATGTTTTCCCTGTATGGCGCAGTGCCCCAGGAATATACTCAGGCTTAGGTATTGCTAAAACTTGATTTGTGAGTCAAGTTTTAGCTTTTCCGCACCGACTTCCGCCGGAGTAATCCATGATTGTTGACCGACAAGGCAGGCGCTTCCGCAATTTGCGAGTCAGCCTGACCTCCGCCTGCAACTATGCCTGTACCTACTGCGTGCCTAACGGCAAGCGGCTGGTGGCTGCGCAGGACGAACTGTCGGCCGAAGCCATGGCGCGCGGGGTCGCGTACCTGATTGAGGCGGCTGGCATCGAGCGGCTGCGTATTACCGGCGGCGAACCACTGGTGAGCCCGAAGCTGGAAACCTTCATGCGGGCGGTCGGGCAAATGGGCCTGGCCGACATCAGCCTGACCACCAACGGCCAGTTGCTGGGCAAAAAGCTGCCGTTGCTGGTGGATGCCGGCATCCGCCGGATCAACGTTTCCCTCGATACCCTCGACCCGGCGGCCTTTCGCAGCATCGCCCGCGGCGGCGATCTGCCGACTGTGCTCGATGGCATGCAGCAGGCCCGTGCCGCGGGCATCAAGATCAAGGTCAACATGGTACCGCTGCGCGGGCAGAACCTGGACCAGGTGATGCCCTTGCTCGATTACTGCCTGGAGCGCGGCTATGAGCTGCGCTTTATCGAATTGATGCGCATGGGCCACCTGGCCTCTGACTCGAATGCCTTCCTGCAGCAATTCGTCAGCCTCCAGCAGTTGCTCAGCCTGATTGGCGGGCAATACGAATACCTGCAAGCCGATGCACCGGTGGACGCCACGGCGGTGCGCTATGAAATCCCCGGGCTCGGCCATTTTGGCGTGATCGCCAATGAAAGCGTGCCGTTCTGCCGGACCTGCTCGCGCCTGCGCCTGTCGTCCACGGGCTGGTTGCATGGCTGCCTGTCATCGAGCAATCGGCATTATGTCGGCGACCTGCTGGACAAGCCCCGTCACCAGGCCTTGCCGGCGTTGCAACGGCTGTTGGTCAAGGCCCTGGGGGACAAGCAGGAAGTGGCATTCTCCGGTGGCGCGACCGTGATGAAAATCATCGGCGGCTGAGCTGGCGCGGAAGCTGCATCTTGCCCGGATTCGCCGGTTTTCCGTCACCGGCCTCTGGAGGGTAAGGATGCGTAGCCTGGTTTTGCTGCTGGCGGTTGTCACGCTTGGCGGCTGCATGACTGTCAGCGACATGGGCGAAGGGGTTCGCGCTCAGATGAGCGACGCCGGTTTTCTCGATCACAGCGACAGCCGTCGGGTGAACAACCTGCGTATTCAACCAGACTCGTTCATCTACATTGCCCAGGGCCCGTTTGCCCCGCCGGGCAGTGCCGAGCCGCGCCCCAATGTGGTCGCCGAACAGGCGTTCAACGGCTTTATCGAGTATTTTCCGATGGTCCGTCGCGCCCGCGCGCCCGAGGGCCTGGATGCGGCCATGGGCGAGGCACGCGCCGCCGGCGCCCATTACTTGCTCTACACCCGCTTTGCCAGCGCCGACGACCGCATCGGCAATTCGGATGAGTGGCTCGATCAAGAGGCGGTGGATCGCCTGGGTATCGACAAAGGGGTGATTCAACTGATGTTGATCGAGACCAGCACCCAGTATTTGATTGATACTGCACGGATCAAGAGTCGTGGCGGTTTACTGACGTTCCACGACACCAGGCCAGAAGATCTGCTGGGCCCGCCGCTGGCGCAATATGCGCGTAGCCTGCTGGGCCTGGGTGATCAGTAGTTCAACGGGAGAACAACATGAGTGGTGCGCAAAAAGCTAACGATCTGCTGGGGCAAATCCCCAAGTCCAAAGGCTTGCCGCCGGTTCATCTGTGGAACCCCGACTTCTGTGGCGACATCGACATGCGCATCGCCCGCGACGGCACCTGGTACTACCTGGGTACGCCGATCGGGCGCAAGCCGATGGTCAAGTTGTTCTCCACCATCATGCGCCGCGACGGTGACGATTATTTCCTGATCACGCCGGTGGAGAAGGTCGGGATCAAAGTTGATGACGCGCCCTTCGTGGCCGTGACGCTGGAGGTGCAAGGCGAGGGCGAGGCCCAGGTGCTGCGTTTCACCACCAACGTCGAAGACGTTACCGAAGCTGGGCCTGAGCACCCCTTGCGAGTGGTCATCGACCCGCAGACCGAGGAACCAGCCCCTTATGTGCATGTACGAAGCAACCTCGAAGCCTTGATTCATCGCAATGTGTTCTACCAACTGGTCGAGCTCGCCGTTACCCGCGAACTCGACGGTCAGCGCTGGCTGGGGGTTTACAGCGGTGGCGAGTTTTTCCCCATCGGGCTCGAGCCCTGATCGCGACCAGCCTTTGCTCAGCAACGGCGGTGCCTGCACAAAGTTTGACAGTGCCATGTGACGAACGTCGATCGGCGACATAGTATGGCGTTTTCATTCGTTCTCAAGGGACGTCCATGTCGATCGAGATCCGCCCGGCCACACCCAGCGATGCCCCCCAAATTCTCGCCTTCATCACCGAGCTGGCGGATTACGAGCGCGCCCGACATGAAGTCATCGCCAGTGTGGCCGACATCGAACGCAGCCTGTTCAGTGAAGGTGCCACCGCCCACGGCCTGATCTGTCTGCGCGACGGCCTGCCGATCGGGTTTGCGGTGTTCTTCTTCAGCTATTCGACCTGGCTGGGCAGTAACTGCCTGTACCTTGAAGACCTGTACATCACGCCCGAGCAGCGCGGCGGTGGCGCAGGCAAATACTTGCTGCGCCACCTGGCGAAGATTGCTTGCGCCAACGACTGCGGGCGCTTTGAGTGGAGTGTGCTGGAGTGGAACACCCCAGCCATCGAGTTCTACAAATCCCTAGGCGCCCAGCCCCAGGAAGAGTGGGTGCGCTATCGCATGGACGGCAATGTCCTGCGTGATTTCGCCGAGGGGCGCTGAAGCCTTGCTCAGGCCTTGAGGGTGGCCATGTCGATGACAAAACGGTACTTCACATCACCGGCGATCATGCGTGCGTAAGCCTCGTTGATCTGGCGGATATCGAGCATTTCGATGTCACAGGTGATCCCGTGTTCGGCGCAGAAATCCAGGACTTCCTGGGTTTCGGCAATGCCGCCGATCAATGAGCCGGCGAGAACCCGGCGGCTCATCACCAGTTTGCCGGCGTGGACCGGTGGGTCGACGGGTTCGATCAAACCCACCAGGATGTGCACGCCGTCAAAGCGCAGGGTGTCGAGGTAGGGGTTGAGGTCATGCTGCACCGGAATGGTGTCGAGCAGGAAGTCGAACTGCCCGGCCGCCGCTGCCATCTGCGCGGCATCGGTGCTGACGATCACGTGGTCGGCCCCCTGGCGGCGACCTTCTTCAGCCTTGCTGGCCGAGCGAGTGAACAACGTCACTTCGGCGCCCATGGCCTTGGCGAACTTGATGCCCATGTGGCCCAGGCCACCCATGCCGAGAATGCCGACCTTGTCGCCTGCCTTCACGCCGTAGTGCTTGAGCGGCGAATACGTGGTGATACCGGCGCAGAGGATCGGTGCGGCACTGGCCGGGTCCAGTTGCGACGGGATGCGCACCACAAAGTGTTCGCTGACCACGATGCTGTCGGAGTAGCCGCCCATGGTGTTGCTGCCGTCGACCCGGTCCGGGGTGGCGTAGGTCATGGTCGGGCCTTCAAGGCAGTACTGCTCCAGGTCGGCCTGGCAGGCTTCGCAGTGGCGGCACGAGTCGACCATGCAGCCGACGCCGACCAGGTCGCCGACTTTATGTTGGCTGACGTGGGAACCGATGGCCGTGACCCGGCCGACGATCTCGTGGCCCGGCATCAGCGGGTAAACGGCAATTCCCCACTCGTTGCGTGCCTGGTGGATGTCGGAGTGGCAGACGCCGCAGTAGAGGATCTCGATCGCCACGTCGTCAGCCCGAGGGCTACGGCGTTGGAATTGCACGGGGGCGAGGGGAGTGGTGGCCGACTGGGCGGCGTAACCGATGGCGGTGTACATGGTGAACCTCGCAAAAGCAGTGACAGGTGAGGCGGCGCATTCTGGGCGCCCGGGTGGCCGACGACCATGGCGATTCCTCCGGGTGTCATGCCTAATCCTCCGGCATCGGCCTGCAAAGGCTCGCATTGGCGAGCAGACCTGCGATGATGCTTTCATCCCATTTTTCACGAAGTTTTTTCTATGTTGTTGACCCGTCATCTCGACGCCAATGCCAGCCTGGTGGCGCTGATCGAGCCGCTGGCCGCCGGCGATGGTTTCACCCCGACCGCGTTGCCCGGCGTGCAGGTATTACGCGCCAGTTGTGACGTTGCGCGCGGCCCGCATATTTACGAGCCGAGCCTGATGATCATCGCCCAGGGCAGCAAACTGGCGTATCTGGGGCCGCGGACCATGGAGTACGGGGCCGGGCACTACCTGATCCAGGCGTTGCCGGTGCCCTTCGAGTGCGAAACCTTTGCCTTGCCCAATGCCCCCTTGCTTGGGGTCTCGGTGGCGATTGACCGGGTGCTGCTGGGGGAGCTGGTGCTGGCCATGGGGCTGGCGCCGGGTCGGCCGGGGGCCGCGCAGACACCCGAGTCGATGACCTCGGTGGTGCTCGACGACGGCATGCGCGGCTGCGTCGAACGGCTGCTGTCGTGCCTGCACGATCCGCTGGAAAGCCGGATCATGGGGCCGGCGCGCCTGCGTGAATTGTTGTTCACCGCCTTGCGCGGACCCCAGGCCGATGTGCTGCGGGCGCTGGTGGAGCAGCAGGGCCAGTTCGCCCGCGTCGCGGCGTCGATCAGCCATCTGCATGCGCACTACAATGAGCCGTTGAACGTCGAAACCCTGGCCAGTTGCGCCAACATGAGCGCCTCGACCTTCCATGAACACTTCAAGCGCTGCACCCTGTTGTCGCCGGTGCAGTACTTGAAGCGCCTGCGGCTGCTCAAGGCGCAGACGTTGCTGGTGGCCGAGGGCCTGGGCGTGGCGCAGGTGGCTCACCGGGTGGGTTATCAGAGCACGTCGCAGTTCAGTCGCGAGTACAAGCGCTACTTCGAGCGCAACCCGGGGGATGAGCGCGCCGCCTGACGCCTTGGACCGCCTGACGCAGCCTCGCGCTGCTCGACAGCTGCTACATTGCGGGCAACAAAAAGGCCCCCATTCGGGAGCCTCGATGTTCAAGCATACGGCTTACATGTTCGGGTAAGTCGGTCCGCCAGCGCCTTCCGGTGTCACCCAGGTAATGTTCTGCGCAGGGTCCTTGATGTCACAGGTCTTGCAGTGCACGCAGTTCTGGGCGTTGATCTGGAAACGTTTCTCGCCATCTTCCTGGGTGATCACTTCATACACGCCGGCCGGGCAGTAGCGCTGCGCAGGCTCGTCGTAGAGCGGCAGGTTCTTGCTGATCGGGATGCTTGCGTCAGCCAGCTTGAGGTGGCAAGGCTGCTCTTCTTCGTGGTTGGTGCCGGAGATGAACACCGAGCTGAGTTTGTCGAAGCTGAGTTTGCCGTCCGGTTTCGGGTAGTCGATCTTCTTGCAGTCGGCCGCCAGCTTCAGGCACGCGTAGTCTGGCTTGGTGTCGTGCAGGGTGAATGGCAGTTTGCCACCGAAGATGTTCTGGTCGAGCCAGTTGACCCCACCGCCGATGATCGCGCCGAACTTGTGGATCGCCGGACCGAAGTTGCGGCTGGCGAACAGTTCTTCGTACAGCCAGCTGCTCTTGAAGCTGTCGACATAGGCCGTCAGCTCGTCGCCGCCTTCGGATTCGGCGAACAGGCGATCAGCCACGGCTTCAGCCGCGAGCATGCCGGACTTCATCGCCGTATGGCTGCCTTTGATCTTGGCGAAGTTCAGGGTGCCCAGGTCGCAACCGATCAGCGCGCCGCCCTTGAAGACCATTTTCGGCAACGAGTTCAGGCCACCTTTGCAGATTGCCCGGGCGCCGTAGCTGATGCGCTTGCCGCCTTCCAGGTATTGCTTGAGCACCGGGTGATGCTTGAGGCGCTGGAATTCGTCGAACGGCGACAGGTAGGTGTTGCTGTAGGACAGGTCGACGATCAGGCCCACGACCACCTGGTTGTTTTCCAGGTGATAGAGGAACGAGCCGCCTGTGTTCTCTTTGCCCAGGATATCCAGTGGCCAGCCGGCGGTGTGGACCACCAGGCCAGGCTGGTGCTTGGCCGGGTCGATTTCCCAGATTTCCTTGAGGCCGATGCCGTAGTGCTGGGCGTCGGCGTCGCTGTCCAGGTTGAAACGCTGGATCAACTGCTTGCCGATATGCCCACGGCAGCCTTCGGCGAACAGCGTGTACTTGCCGCGCAGTTCCATGCCGGGGGTGTATACGCCTTCCTTGGGGTTGCCTTCGCGGTCGACACCCAGGTCGCCGGTGATGATCCCGCGGACCACGCCGTTTTCATCGAACAGCGCTTCCTGGGCAGCGAAGCCTGGGTAGACTTCCACGCCCAGGTTCTCGGCCTGCTGGGCCAGCCAGCGG
>Ga0213827_1001364_pt1 | contig 14174 bp, 14 predicted proteins | sample MC6MC0898MG_FD_180669 | JGI IMG/M metagenome (GOLD analysis project Ga0213827, IMG submission 180669) | Enriched soil aggregate microbial communities from Iowa State University, Ames, United States - MC6-MC0898-MG | ecosystem: Environmental > Terrestrial > Soil > Unclassified | place: USA: Iowa...
GCGGCTAACGGCGCGCAGCTGTTCATCGGCGGCGAGATGGGCATCGGCAACACCACCGCAGCTGCGGCACTGGCCAGCACGCTGCTGGCCTGCCCGGCGGGTGACCTGAGCGGCCCGGGCACTGGCCTGGACGCTGCCGGCGTGCGCCACAAGGCTGAGGTGATCGAGCGCGCCCTGGTACTGCACGGCCTGCGCGCCGACGACCCGCTGCAGGCGCTGGGCTGTGTCGGCGGCTTCGAGATCGCTGCGCTGGCTGGGGCCTACCTGGCCTGCGCGCAGCAGGGCATTGCCGTGTTGGTTGATGGCTTCATCTGCAGCGTCGCCGCGCTGGTTGCAGTGCGCCTCAACCCGCACTGCCGCGCCTGGCTGCTGTTCGCCCACCAGGGCGCCGAGCCAGGGCACCAGGCCTTGCTCGAAGCGCTGCAGGCCGAGCCGCTGCTGGCCCTCGGCCTGCGCCTGGGTGAGGGCAGTGGTGCCGCCCTGGCCGTGCCGCTGATGCGCCTGGCCTGCGTGCTGCACGGGCAGATGGCGACCTTCGCCGAAGCGGCCGTGGCGGACCGCCCGGCATGATCCTCGACCTGCTGCGCCACGGTGAAACCGAACAGGGCGGCGGCTTGCGTGGCAGCCTTGACGACGCCTTGACCGAACAGGGCTGGGCGCAGATGCGCGATGCTGTACGTCAGGGCGGGCCTTGGCAGGTGCTGGTCAGCTCGCCCTTGCAGCGCTGCGCGCGGTTTGCCGACGAGCTGGGGGCGCGCCTGGGTTTGCCGGTGCAGCGCGAGGCGGGCCTTCAGGAGCTGCATTTCGGTGAGTGGGAAGGGCGCAGCGCCTTGCAGATCATGCAGACCCAGGCCGATGAACTTGGGCGTTTCTGGGCGGACCCTTACGGCTATACACCGCCTGCCGGCGAGCCTGTGAGTGCGTTCGCCGAGCGCGTGCTCGCTGCGGTTGCTCGGCTGTACCAGCAGCATGCCGGCAAACGGGTACTGCTGGTCACCCACGGCGGCGTCATGCGCTTGCTGTTGGCGCGCGCCCGTGGCCTGCCGAAAGAGCAATTGCTGCAAGTCGAAGTGGGGCACGGCGCGTTGCTGCGCGTGCTGATGAATGAAGACGGGCTGGTGGAAGAGGTGCGCTGAGATGCTGCCGTTCTGGATTGCCCTGCAGTTCCTGAGCAGCCTGCCGGTACGCTTGCCGGGGATGCCCGAGCCGCGCGAAGTGGGGCGCTCGCTGCTGTGCTATCCACTGGTGGGCCTGCTGTTCGGGGTGTTGCTGTGGCTGGCCAGCCACCTGCTGCAAGGCACGCCCGCCCCGTTGCATGCGGCCTTGTTGCTGGCGTTATGGGTACTGCTAAGTGGAGCGCTGCACCTGGACGGCCTGGCCGACAGCGCCGATGCCTGGCTGGGCGGGTTCGGCGACCGGGAGCGTACGCTGCAGATCATGAAGGATCCGCGTAGCGGGCCAATTGCGGTGGTGACCCTGGTGTTGGTGTTGCTGCTGAAGTTCTGTGCGTTGTGGGTGCTGGTCGAGCGCGGTGCAGGGGCGCTATTGCTACTGGCGCCGGTGGTGGGGCGGGCGGCGATGCTGGGGCTGTTCCTCGGGACGCCCTACGTGCGCCCGGGTGGACTGGGGCAGGCACTGGCCGAGCACCTGCCGCGGCGCGCGGCGGGCTGGGTGCTGCTGGGTAGCATGCTGCTGTGCCTGCTACTGGGTGGCCTGCGCGCTGTCTGGCCCATGGCTGTGGCAATCGGTGTGTTCCTCTGGCTGCGCCGGCTGATGTGCCAGCGGCTGGGAGGGGCCACCGGGGATACGGCCGGGGCGCTGCTGGAGTTGCTCGAGCTCGCGGTCGTGTTGGCGCTGGCGTTGGCTTTCTGAGCAGCTGACGGGCGGCGGCAATATCCCGCAAAGCATGGGTAACTGATTCCCGTACAGAAGGGGCGTACGCTCGGCGCTTCGAAAATGCTGACCGGGGTGGCCTTCATGCATTACTGGATCCTTGCCTGTCTGCTCGGGCTGCACTCATTGTCGGCCAACGCCGCCGACCTTATCGACTTCTGGGGCACGCCGCGCCACGGCGGCAACAGTTTCAACCGGCTACCCCCTGATCAGGCCTACTTCGAGGCCTTGCGCGGTTATGGCGCGACCTGGGTACGGCTTTCCTACGACAAATGGCAGCCGGCGCAACGCGATTTTCTGCTGGGCGATGCCGACCACTACCAGGGCTTGCCCAAGGCAGACCTTGAGCAATTGCGCGCTGTGCTCGACCGCGCTCACCAGGCAGGCCTGAAGGTGGTGATCACGCCCTTGTCCCTGCCAGGCATGCGCTGGTCGCAGAACAACGATGGCCAGTTCGATGACCGTTTGTGGCAGGACAAACGCTACTGGTCGCAGGCTGCGGACTTCTGGCGTGACCTGGCTCGCGAGCTGAAGGGGCACCCGGCCATTGCCGCCTACAACCTGATCAACGAACCGGCACCCGAAATGCAGGGCGGGCTTGCCGAGCATGCGGCTGCCCCCCTGATGCAGCGATGGTATGAGCGTGAGAAGGGCGGCGCACGCGACCTGCCGGGGTTGTATCGCCAGCTGCTTTCGGCGGTTCGTGAAGTGGATGAGGTCACTCCGGTCATGGTCGACGCTGGCTGGTACGCTGCAGCCGATGCATTCAGCTACTGGCCTGAGCCGTTGCAGGACGATCGTGTGCTTTACAGCATCCATATGTACGAGCCCTACGCCGCCACAAGCGCGCCGAACATGACCCGCAAACAGCCGCTGGCCTATCCGGGTACTGTACCTTTCGCCGGGCAGAGCGAGCAGTGGGATGGCCGGCGCGTGGCGCAATACCTGGAGCAGCCGCTGGCGTGGTTGGCGGCCATGAAGGTCCCCAGCACGCGGCTGGTGGTCGGCGAGTTTGGCTGCATGCGTCGGTTGCCAGGTTGTCAGCAATACCTGGAAGACGTGCTCAAGGTGCTTGATCACAACCAGTTGCACTGGGCCTTCTACAGCTTTCGTGAAGACAGCTGGGATGGCATGGATTACGAGTTGGGGTCGGCCAAGGTCCCTTGGCGCTATTGGCAGGCTATTGAGAAGGGCGCAGCCGACCCGCTGGCCCGCCAGGCGACGAGCGAATTCGAGCCAATCCGGCGGCGGTTGGTCCAGAGTGCCCAGTGAAACTTCTTGCAACATCCATATCGCGGGTATATACACGTATCCATGTTGACCAGTGAATGCATCTGCACCCATCTGCGTCGCGCCGCCCGTGGGGTGAGCCGGCATTACGACGAAGCCCTGGTCGGCTTCGGCATCAATGTCGCCCAGTTTTCCCTGCTGCGCCATCTGCAGCGGCTCGACCGCCCGAGTATCACCAGCCTGGCTGAAGCCATGGGCCTTGAGCGCAGCACCCTGGGCCGCAACCTGCGGGTGCTCGAGGCCGAGGGCCTGGTGGCGCTGGCCGACGGTGACGACCAACGCAACCGCGTGGTGCTGTTGACGGCGGCTGGGGCAGAACGTCTGCAAGCGGCGTACCCGGCCTGGGAACAGGCCCAGCGCCTGCTGGTAGAGCAACTGGGTGAGGGGCAGCGTGACGAGCTGGTGCGTCTGCTGGGGCAACTGGCGTGATGCTTACGATTATAAGCGGGTATATACCCGTATAACCTTGCGATGTGCTGGAGATAACGACAATGACTTCGGTTTGGCGAACCAGCGGGTGGGTACTGACGGGGGCGGCGCTGATCCTGGCGTTGTCACTCGGTGTTCGGCACGGCTTCGGCCTGTTCCTGGCGCCGATGAGCGCCGATTTCGGTTGGGGGCGCGAGGTGTTCGCCTTCGCCATCGCCCTGCAGAACCTCATCTGGGGCCTGGCGCAGCCGTTTGCCGGCGCGCTGGCCGATCGCCTCGGCGCGGCCAAGGTGGTCATCATTGGCGGCATTCTGTATGCCGCCGGGTTGCTGCTGATGAGCACCGCCGACTCGGCCTGGTCGCTGTCGCTCAGCGCCGGCCTGCTGATCGGCATCGGCCTGTCGGGCACTTCGTTCTCGGTCATTCTGGGTGTGGTCGGCCGGGCTGTTCCGGCAGAAAAGCGCAGCATGGCCATGGGTATCGCCAGTGCGGCCGGTTCGTTTGGCCAGTTCGCCATGTTGCCCGGCACCCTCGGCCTGATCGAGTGGCTGGGCTGGTCGGCCGCCTTGCTGGTGCTTGGCCTGCTGGTGGGGTTGATCGTGCCCTTTGTCGGTATGCTGCGTGACCGCCCGCTGCCCAGCCATGGTGCCGAGCAGACGCTGGGCCAGGCGCTGCACGAAGCCTGCTCGCACTCCGGGTTCTGGCTGCTGGCCCTGGGCTTTTTCGTCTGCGGCTTTCAGGTGGTGTTCATCGGTGTGCACTTGCCGGCCTACCTGGTCGACCAGCACCTGCCTGCCACTACCGGCACTACCGTGCTGGCGCTGGTCGGGCTGTTCAATATCGTCGGTACCTACACGGCAGGCTGGCTGGGCGGGCGCATGTCCAAGCCGCGCCTGCTGACGGCGTTGTACCTGCTGCGCGCAGTGGTGATCGTGTTGTTCCTCTGGGCGCCGGTCACCCAGTACAGCGCCTACCTGTTCGGTATCGCCATGGGCCTGTTGTGGCTCTCGACCGTGCCGTTGACCAATGGCACCGTGGCCTCCGTGTTCGGTGTGCGCAATCTATCGATGCTGGGCGGCATCGTCTTCCTGTTCCACCAGTTGGGCGCCTTCCTCGGCGGCTGGTTGGGCGGGGTGGTGTATGACCGCACCGGCAACTACGACCTGGTCTGGCAGATCTCGATCCTGCTGAGCCTGTTGGCTGCGGCGCTCAACTGGCCGGTGAGTGAACGCCCGGTCGCCCGCCTGCAGGCCCAGGCCGCATGAAGCGCTACCTGGCCCGCGGCCTGCTGGCCCTCGCCGCCGCCCTGTTGCTGGTGTTGGCGTGGTGGGGCTGGCATCAGGGCGGCATGGCGTTGATGCAGCTGGGCATGGGCGTTTGTTAGGCGCTACCCTGCAAGTTCAAGGAATGTCTTGCAGGAGAACCGAACGATGCGTGCACATGGGTTGATAATGCCGTTGCTGGCCCTCTTCGCCGCCAGCTCTGCCTGGGCTGCGGATTGCCCGGCGTTGTTGCAGGGCAGCTTGCCTGAGTTGCGTGGCAAGGGGCAGGTCGACCTGTGCCAGCGCTTTGCCGGCAAGCCGCTGGTGGTGGTCAACACCGCCAGCTATTGCGGGTTTGCGCCGCAGTTCGAGGGGCTCGAGAGTACCTACAAGGAGTACCACGAGCAGGGGCTGGAAATGCTCGGTGTGCCCTCCAATGATTTCAAGCAGGAAGACGCTGACAGCGAGAAGACAGCCAAAGTCTGTTACGCCAATTATGGTGTGACCTTCACCATGACCAAGACCCAGGCGGTGCGGGGCAAGGATGCGACGCCGCTGTTCGTGGAGTTGGCGCAGCAGAGCAGTGCGCCGAAGTGGAATTTCTACAAGTATGTGGTGGATCGCAAGGGCAAGGTGGTCGGCAATTTCTCCAGCCTGACCAAGCCGGATGATCCGGCGTTCAGGGCGGCGATCGAGAAGGCTATCGCTTCGCAGCCTTGAGAAGCGCCGCTTTGGGGCTTCTCGCCACCGCCGTGCCGCCAGCAACGGCCCATCCATGGGCCTACGCGCTGGAAGGCGCGGCTCTCTTCAGTGTGGGTGCACGGTCAGTGCAACCAGGCGCAACACCACAGGCCTCACCATCAGCACGCACACGAATGCCACGGGCATGGCCAGTTGGTAAGCCTTGAGCACGTTGTTCAGGTACTGCGGGTTGACGCCAGCATTGGCAGCAGTGATCACGAAGCACATCAACAGCGCCATGATTGACGACATGTAGAACGCAAAGACATAGGGCGTGGCACTGGGGCGTAGTTTGCGCCGGCTGCGGGCTTGGGACAGGTTGCTCATGCGAACTCCTGAAAAATGGCTGGAGGCGCAGGTTAGCAATGCAGTGGGCCACGGCTGTAGACCGGCAATGCTGAGTTCTTTATAAAGAGATTCTTACGAATCAAAGGGCTCGGCATGGATTTGCTCAATACCATCCGCAGTTTCATCAAGGTGGTCGAGGCCGGCAGTATTGCCGGCGGGGCGCGGAGCCTGGGGATCAGCCCGGCAGCGGTCAGTCAGAACATCGCCCGCCTCGAAGGCCATCTGCAAGTGCGTCTGCTCAGCCGCACCACTCGCAGCATGGCGTTGACGCCTGCCGGTTCGCTTTATTACGAGCGAGTCAGGTTGGTAGAGCGGGACCTTGCCCAGGCCGAACAGGCTGTCACCACCCCCGACAGCGAGCCCCAGGGGCGGCTGTGCATTGCCTCCACTTCGGCATTCGGGCGCCACGTGCTGGCGCCGCTGATCCCTGCATTCAGCGCACGTTACCCGTTGCTTTCGATAGAGTTGGTAACGACCGACCGACGGGTCAATCACGCCCGTGAGGACATTGACGTCAGCCTGCGCATTGCCCCACAACTGGAGGATCAGTTGCTGGCGCGGCATATCGCGCGTATCCCATTCATCTGCTGCGCGTCCCCCGGCTACCTGGCGAGCGCAGGCTTGCCGGCCACGCCCGAGGCGCTGCGCGAGCATCGCTGCCTGGTGTTCCGCTACCCGGTAGATGGCCGCTTCCTGCGTTGGGGGTTCATGCGTGACGGCCTGCGTTTCGAGGCGGAGTTCGGCTCGGTATTGATCAGTGACGATATCGATGCCCTGACCCAGATGGCGCTCAACGACGGTGGCATCACCCGGCTGGCGGAGTTCATGGTCACACCGCACCTGGCTTGCGGTGCGCTGGTGCCATTGTTCGAATACCGCGACAACCGCCAGGCGTATGCCCAGACCGAGCCGATGGACATCTACCTGTGCCTGGCCGACCGCTTCGCCATGACGCCGAAGGTGCGTGCATTCATGGACTATTTGCGCGATTCGCTGGGTGACAGCTGGCAGGTCCAGGCGTAAAAAAACCGCCACGCGGGCGTAATGCTGGTCACTTGAGAATGGCGGGGCCGCTATGCGGCCCGGGCATTCTCAAGTGAAAAGCACTACCTCGAGGGCGGTTTCTTTCATGCAGCGATACGAATCAGAAGCGGTAGGTGAGGGATGCACCGACACCGTGCGCGCTGTTTTCGTACTTGGCCTGGTAGCTGCCTTTGGTGGCGCTGACCTGGTTGACCTTGGTGTCTTCTTCCCACAGGTAGGAGTAAGCCACGTCGATGGTCATGTCGTCGTTCGGGCTCCAACCTGCACCCAGGCTGAACACCTTGCGATCGCCGGTAGGGATGCGGGGTGAACGGTCGTGGTTGTTGGTTGGCGACTGGTCGACGGTGAAGCCTGTGCGCAGTACCCATTCCTTGTTCACCTTGTAGGACGCGCCAATGGCGTGTGCCCAGGTGTCGTGCCAGTTCTGCTCTTCAGAGATGGTCTGGAACGCCGAGCCAGCCAGCGGTGCCGGTACATCGTTCTGCACGGTGATGTCTTTCAGGCGGCTCCAGCGGGTCCAGGTGCTGCCTGCGTACAGGGTCCACTGGTCATCGAGCTCATGGGTGACCGAAAGGTCAACCGATTCCGGCGTCTTGATCTTCAGGCTGGCATCGAACTTGTTGCCGTTGAATGGCCCGATCAGCGGGGTGCTGACGCGGGTCTTGCCCTCGAGCTTGTAGTCGACCATGGAATGGTAGGTCAGGCCGACACGGGTGCTGTCGGTGGCCTGTACCAGGATACCGATGTTGTAACCAACGGCGGTATCGTCACCCTTGATCTTGACTTCACCATCGTTGCGGCCAGGCGTGAACGGGTTGATCAGGCTCGAACCCAGTTCGCCTTTGATACGGTTGATGGTCGGGCCGAAACCGATCGAAACCTTGTCGTTGAAGGCGTAGCTGATGGTTGGCTGGAAGGTGATCACCTCGACGTGGCTCTTCTTGCCCCAGTAGCGCGCGGCATCGTCGCTACCGTAGTCGGTGACCAGGCCGAAGGGCACGTAGATGCCGAAACCGACACTCCAGTGATCATCGATCGGCTTGACGTAGTAGCCCATCGGTACGCCGACCACAGGCACCATGTCACCGTCGGTTTCCCCCCCGAGGTTGCTGCCAGGGCCTGAGATATCAGACTTGGCGATGACGGCTGCGCCGCCCACGGTGATTTGTTCGCGCTTGAGGCGGGACATGCCTGCTGGGTTGCCAAACACGGTGCTGGCATCTTCGGCAGAAGAAGAACGTCCCGCGAAACCTGTCCCCATGCTGCTGATGCTTTGTTCGTTGAGTGCGAAGCCGGCAGCGAACAGTTGGCTGGAAGCGAAAGCAACGGCTAAGCCGAGGGAGGTTTTGAGCATTACTTTTTTCATTATTAGAAACTCCTTGGGATCTCCGGGGCGAAAAGCTACCAACAAATCACGCGCCGCGCTATAGCCTCAATCACAGGAGATAGAGCGGTTTTGTAGGACAATCCGACCAAAATTCCTTTTTTTCCGGTAAACATGTAGGGCGTTTCTTAAGATGCCTGTGGAAACTTCTGATCAATACACAGATGCCAGGCCTGAGTGAAGTCGCGCAAGCGACCTTGGGGGTGGAAGATTTGCCGCCAGATGCGCGCCTGGCCCAGCAGATCGTCGGCGGCAGGCAAGGGCGTTGATTGCGCCTCGATGAGCATCCAGGCAATGGCGGTGGAGTAGCGCAGGTTGACTGCAAGTTCCAGGTGCGGCCCACCCAGAAACGCGTGCTGGCTCGCCAGGCCGCGTACCAGGCTGGCTAGCTCCGGATCACGGGCGAGGAAATCATCCCAGACGGCTTGATGGCGATGCTCGCCGATGCGGTAGAGGCCGTGGCCACGGCGGTCATGCAGTGCGGAGCCGAGCGCGGATTGGCTGGCTGCGATGCCGAGCAAAAGGGCTTCGGCACTGGCACAGTGACGATCAAGGTAGACCAAGGTTGGTCGAATCACATACTGACACAATTCATTCGCCGCAATACCCATGATGCCCTCGAGCAGTAAGGGACCGACGGGCGCTGGAGCTTGGCAGCTGGTGAGTGTTCAGGCCCGCCGGAAGCGGTAAGCACCGCTCGAGTTGAAGTGTAGTGTGATAATCATGGTGTAAAGGGCTGTTTTTAAATCGATTGCTGCCTGACGTTCTGCGCTATATGCCTTGCGGCACTTAAGCAAAGAACGAACAGGTAGCGTGCGACGCGGTACATTCAGCGCTTGAATGCACCGGTATTCGCCGCTCACGCAGTGAGCGACTGGCGGGTCCGGGCGATGACGGCTTGCAGCGGTTCCGAGCGGCTGTACTGCTCTGGGTACAGGCGTTCGGTGTGACAGGCGATGCCATGCTCGTCCACCAGGGTGAAGCTGAAATTGCCCTTGCGTGGGGCAGTGATCAGGCACTTCAACGGGGAGAAGGCCTGGGAAAGGGTGCCAATGGCAGCCTGAATTTGATGATGAGTATGCATATTGTTGGATGTTCCTGCTTTAAACACGGGAGTTATGATCCGTGCATGATAGAAACGTTCCAGTGACGCCTTTATTAAGGGACGAACGAACCTGACTGGAACAGGGCAGCCAGAGGAGGCGCAATCAAAAGTGGGCGCTTGGGCTGACTGGTAGGTACTTCAGAGGGCAGGCAGCATGCCGGGGCCAAGGTTCTAGGCCATCGGTATGGAATCCTGATCAATCTGTCACGTGATTCGTGCTTGAACAGCGCGGGGCTGGCGAGTGAATCATCGAAAGGGCCGGTCCTGGTTTCAGCAGTGATGCTCTTGGGGGGAGCTCTACTGCAAGGACGCTTCTGGCCAGAATTGACTTTCAGCTTGGTACTAACGAGGGGCACCTTACCGGAACTCGGCGGGCTTTGCAAGCCTTGCGTCACTCCCTCAGGTAGCCGAGCAGTATGGCGCTTCTTTCGCGCCGTGGGAAGAGGGGGCAAGTGGCCTGCAACTGGCCGGATGTACCAATTTCGTGCATTCGAATGCGGGTTTTCGGTGCACTTGTTCACATTCGAGGCGGGGGTTGTAACAGCCCGGCAACAGCCCTGCAGAAGCTCGCCAATGCCTTGACTGGCACCTTAAGTCAATGAAAAAAAACACTAATTTTAGCTGGTGAAAAAATCGACAGTTTGACTGTAAGCCCCATTTCATAGGGGTTTGCGGGGTCAATACGGGGGTTGTCCACCGAGTTATCCACAGGAACTGTGGATTGTCCCGAGCGCTTGCTCTAGGACGGGTGTGCCAGCAAATATCAGAACTGTCCGACAATCATCAGGCACCAGCAGACCGGTTGGTCATCCACTTGGAAACGTCAAGAAAAGATCGGTGAAATTTTTTTTCAACCCTCCAAAAATCGACAGGCCATCCGGCACAAAAAAGAGTAGAGTGGCGCGCCTTTCGAGTTGCCATTCCCTGTTTGTGATGAAATTTCGCGGTAAACACCTCGCCAGCCCCGCTGTGACGCATCCAGTCCCTTCGCCCAAACGCTTTTCTATGAAAGTGGCTTTATGGCTGCTCGATAACCCGCGCCTGGGCGACAAGCCTCAGGTCAAGCATTTGGCCGGGCGGCTGCTCAAGCAGCCAGCGCGCCAAGGGGTGGTGGTGGCCCAGAGCCGGTTAGGGCAGATGCTCTGCCGCGATTGCGGCAATGCCCGCGACCGGCGTATCGGCCAGGACCTGCTGCGCCAGGCTGCGCGGGCCGGTGATCAACGGGCGCAAGTGGAGTATGCGCGGCTGTGCCAGGCCGATGCGCCGGAGCAGGCGCCAGAGCAAGCAGACTGATAAGCTGCAGCTCATTTGCAACGGTTCGTTCGGGGTAAGCATGGCAGTGGATCTGACCAGCATTCTGCTGGGCTTGGTGGCAGGCGCCTTGCCTTGCCTGGGGTGGGTCATGCACGTGCAGCGTCGCCACAGCGCCCGGCAGGGCGAGCAGGCCTTGCTCGAAGAGCGCCTCAATGGCGCCCAGCTGGCGCAGGCTGGCCTGCAGGCGCAGCTGGATGCCAGCCGTGACGAGGTCAGCGACCTCAGTGAAGCCAACGCCGTCAAGCAGGCTCAGCTGGCCGCCCAGGGCCGTGAGCTGGAGTTGTTGCAGGTCGACCGCGACAATGCCCGTGACGCAGCTCACGCCTGGCACCTGGAACGGGCCAGCCGCGAAGCCGAATTGCGCCGCCTGGAGGCTCAGGGCGCGCGGCTGGAGGCTGAATTGCGCGAGCAGCAGGACAGCCACCAGCAACGCCTGGAAGACCTGCAGGAAGCCCGCGATACCCTGCGCGCCCAGTTTGCCGACCTGGCCACGAAAATCTTCGACGAGCGCGAGCAACGCTTTGCCCAGACCAGCCAGCAGCACCTGGGCCAGTTGCTCGACCCGCTCAAGGAACGCATCCACGCCTTTGAAAAGCGCGTCGAGGAAAGCTACCAGCAAGAAGCGCGTGAGCGTTTCTCGCTGGGCAAGGAACTGGAGCGCCTGCAGCAGCTCAACCAGCGCCTGTCCGACGAAGCCACCAACCTCACCCAGGCGCTCAAAGGCCAGAAGACCCAGGGCAACTGGGGCGAACTGATCCTCGAGCGCGTGCTGGAACATGCCGGCCTGGAGAAGGGCCGCGAGTACCAGACCCAGGTCAGCCTGAAGAGCGCCGATGGCGAGCGCTTCCAGCCCGACGTGCTGATCCTGCTGCCGGGCGACAAACAGGTGGTGGTCGACGCCAAGGTCAGCCTGACCGCCTACCAGCAGTATGTCAGCAGCAGCGACGAGAACGCGCTCAAGCAGCACGTGCAGTCGCTGCGCAGCCACGTCAAAGGCTTGTCGAGCAAGGACTACAGCCGCCTCGAAGGGCTGCACAGCCTGGATTTCGTGCTGCTGTTCGTACCCATCGAAGCGGCGTTTTCGGCAGCCTTGCAGGCCGAGCCGAACCTGTTCCAGGAAGCGTTCGACCGGCAGATCGTGATCGTCAGCCCAACCACCTTGCTCGCCACGTTACGGGTGATCGACAGCCTGTGGAAGCAGGAGCGCCAGGGGCAGAACGCCCGCGAGATCGCCGAGCGCGCCGGCTGGCTATACGACAAGTTCGTGCTGTTCATCCAGGACCTGGACGAGCTGGGCAGCCGCCTGCAGCAGGTCGACAAGGCCTACGCTGCGGCGCGCAATAAACTCTGCGAAGGGCGCGGCAACCTGGTCAGCCGCAGCGAACAGCTCAAGCTGCTCGGCGCCCGTGCCAGCAAGAGCCTGCCGGCCGACCTGCTGGAACGGGCACTGACGGATGAAAAACTGCCGGACGAGGCCGTTACTGAACCAGGCTCAGATGGCGATTGAGCAGGGCGCGCAAGGCCGCCGGCTTGACCGGCTTGGCCAGGTAGTCCAGGCCGGCGGCGTGCACCGTGGCCAGGGTTTCCTTGCTGCCGTCGGCACTGATCACCACGCCCGGCACCGGCTCACCCAGGCGGGCACGTAGCCAGCCCATCAGCGCGGTGCCGGTATCGCCGTCATCCAGGTGGTAGTCCACCAGCGCCAGGTGCGGGCGCATGCCCTCGCTCAGCAAGGCCTCGCATTCGGCGCGGTTGCGCGCTGTCCATACCGTGCAGCCCCAGCGGCTGAGCAGGCTGTTCATGCCGATCAGGATGCTGTCTTCATTGTCGATGCACAGCACCTGCAGGCCGCCCAGCGGCTGGCTGGCCTGTTCCACCGGTGCTGTCGGCGCGACTGCGGCCTGGCGGGCGATTGGCACGCTGACGCGGAACACCGTGCCTTTGCCAGGCCATGAGCGCACTTGTAGTGGGTGGCCAAGCACCCGGCACAGGCCGTCGGCAATCGCCAGGCCCAGCCCCAGGCCTTTCTCGGCGCGGGTCTGGTGGCTGTCCAGGCGTTTGAATTCCTGGAAAATCACCTGCAGCTTGTCGTCGGCGATGCCCGGGCCGCGGTCCCATACTTCCAGCCACAGCTGCTCACCCTGGCGGCGTGCACCCAGCAATATCGGGCTCTTGCCATAGCGCAGGGCATTGGTAAGGAAGTTCTGCAGCACCCGGCGCAGCAGTTTCATGTCGCTGTCTACCCGCAAGCGGCTGCCGCGCAGGCGGAACTCCAACCCTTTCTCGGCGGCCAGCACCTTGAATTCGGCGCCCAGCGTGTCGAACAGGTCGTTGAGGGCGAACGGCTTGGCGTCCGGGGTGATCTTGCCGTTTTCCAGGCGCGAGATATCCAGCAGGTCGCTGATCAGTTCCTCGGCCGAGCGCAGCGAACTGTCCATGTGCTGGACCAGCTGCTGGGCTTCATCGTTCAAACCCTCGGCGTGCTGCGACAGGGCGGCGGAGAACAGCCGTGCGGCATTGAGGGGTTGCATCAGGTCGTGGCTGACCGCTGCCAGGAAGCGGGTCTTGGACTTGCTGACCGCTTCTGCCTGGCTCTTGGCTTCCGACAGGGCCTGGTTGAGCTGCGACAGTTCATGGGTGCGCTCGGCCACGCGCTGCTCCAGCCCCTCGTTGGCGTCGCGCAATGCCTGTTCGGCCTCGCGGAAGGGGGTGATGTCGGTGAAACTCATGACGAAACCACCGCCGGGCATCGGGTTGCCGATCAGCTCGATCACCCGGCCATTGGGGAACAATCGCTCGGACGAATGCGCACGGCCCTGGCGCATCCAGTGCAGGCGCCGGGCTACATGCACCTGTGCCTCGCCGGGGCCGCACAGGCCGCGTTCGGCGTTGTAGCGGATGATGTCGGCAATCGGCCGGCCGACGCTGATCAGCCCGTCGGGGTAGTTGAACAGTTCCAGGTAACGGCGGTTCCAGGCCACCAGGTGAAGGTTCTGGTCGACAACGCTGATGCCCTGATTGATGTTCTCGATGGCGCCTTGCAGCAGAGCGCGGTTGAACTGCAGCACCTCGCTGGCTTCGTCGGCGATACGCACCACATCTTCCAGCTGCATGTCGCGGCCTTCGATGGCCGCTTTGACCACGGCGCGGGTCGAGGAGCTGCCGAGCACGCCGGCGAGCAGGCGTTCGGTGTGTTCGATCCAGTCGCCGTCGGCGTTCTGGTTGGGGTTGAAGCCTTTGCCCTGGCGGTAGGCGAAGCGGATAAAGCTTTGCCGTGCACGTTCCTCGCCGACAAAGCGCGAAGCCAGGGTCAGCAGGTCATCGATCTGCACCGCCAGCAGCGGTTTGCCATTGGGCCGCGCGC
>Ga0213827_1001365_pt1 | contig 14174 bp, 10 predicted proteins | sample MC6MC0898MG_FD_180669 | JGI IMG/M metagenome (GOLD analysis project Ga0213827, IMG submission 180669) | Enriched soil aggregate microbial communities from Iowa State University, Ames, United States - MC6-MC0898-MG | ecosystem: Environmental > Terrestrial > Soil > Unclassified | place: USA: Iowa...
GGTGAGCATCACCAGCAATGCGAGCAGCAGGCCCGGGCGCAACCAGCGCCCAAGGGTTTTCAACGGAATCATCGGTCGATCCAATTGCGAGGGAATGCCGTTCCCCGTCCTGCCCGCACCGGCCAAAGCCGGGCCCACCCGTCCAGAAGACAGGCAGGTGAGGTGGGGTCGAGTCAGCCTTTCAATTTTAGGCCGTCACCCACCATTTAAGAAAGGCATTGACAATGATCAGGCGCAGGAAAGGCCCGGATCTGGATGCGACACGTTGTCGCACCGCGCCATTGCGGCAGGCAGAACGCGCGGGGACGGCAGCGTAGCATCGGCCACGAGGACGACGAGGCCCCTCGTTCGGCACAGTCGACTGAACAGGTTCAGCAAGTTGTGACTCCCCTTTCTTCGAGGAATCCGGCATGGACAGACCCTTCAGCGTTGAACGCATCGACCACCTGGTGCTGAGGGTGCGCGATCTGGCCCGCAGCGAAGCCTTCTATGGCCAGGTGCTGGGCTGCGCGGTGGTGCGGCGGCGCGAGCACCTGGGTCTGGTGCACCTGCGCGCGGGCGCATCGATGATCGACCTGATCAGCCTGGACGGCACGCTCGGTCGCCACGGCGGCAGCGGAGCGGGCAGCGAAGGGCGCAACGTCGACCACCTGTGCCTGCGCGTGCACCCCTTCGACGAAGCGGCGCTGGTCGCCCACCTGGCCGCCCACGGCGTACCGGTGCCGGCGCCGGCCGAAGTCAACTTCGGTGCCGAGGGCGACGGATTGTCGTTGCACTTCAAGGATCCGGACGGCAACACGGTGGAGCTGAAGGGGCCTGCCAACGGAGCCGCGCAATGACCCGGTCCGCCACCACGCCGGCGAAGATCGACTTCAAGACGCAGGACAAGGCGCTGTACCGGCCACCGGTCGGCTCGTTCGTGCGGATCGAGGTGCCGCCGATGTCCTTCGTGATGGTCGATGGCCAGGGTGATCCGAACCAGGCGCCGGCCTATCGCGATGCGGTGGAGTGGCTGTACTCGGTCAGCTACGCACTGAAGTTCGCGATGAAGGCCGAAGGACGGGACTACGTGGTGCCGCCGCTGGAGGGACTGTGGTGGGCCGACGACCCGTCCAGCTTCGTGGCACGGCGCAAGCACGCGTGGCGCTGGACGATGATGATCCGCACGCCGCTGGACGTCGGCGTTCCGCGTTTCAACGAAGCGGTGGCCAAGGCATCGGACAAGCGCGGTACCGCGCCGCAGAGCCTGCGCCTGGCGCTTTACGAGGAAGGCCTGTGCCTGCAGACGCTGCATGTAGGCGCCTACGATGACGAGGGCCCGACACTGGCCGAACTGCATGAACGGATCATGCCGGCACAGGGGCTGACCTTCGCCGGGCCGCATCATGAGATCTACCTGGGCGACCCACGCAAGGTAGAGCCTGCTCGCCTGAAAACGGTGCTGCGGCAACCGGTACGGGCGCGGTGACGGCCGCGTCTCGGGCTGATCCGTCAGCCGCCCTGGAACCGCACCGGGAGACGTAGGGTTATCTGCTTGACCGTGGTCACCGGCCGCCGGGGGGTGACGTGCCATTGCAGTGCAGCCTCACGGGCGGCGCGATCCAGCGCAGGATGTCCGCTGCTGCGGTCCACGGTCACATCGAGCACGCGCCCCTCGGCTGACATGGTGATCAGCAGCTCGACGCTGCCTTCCAGCACCGTCTCCCCGTCACCACGCGGATAACGCGGGGGATGCCGGCGCGTCATCGCCGCCAACTGCGCGCCCAGCGCCTGCTCGGGGTCCAGCTGCGGCGGCGGCGGGTCCATGGCCGTCGGCGCTGGTGCGTCCACGGTCACCGCCGGCGGCGTGGCGGCGACAGGCGCTTTGAACACGACCGTCACCTGCCTGCGCTCGCCGCCTGTGGGCACCTTCGACGCGCTGAGCCAAGTGCGTGCGCCCCGGCGCGCGGCCTCATCCAGCTGGGGGCTGCCACTGCTGCCTTCCACCAGCACTGCCGTAACCACGCCGGTCTGCCAGACATCCACCTGCAGGGTCACCATGGTGTCGGCCTCCACAGGTGCGCGCAGCGGGATGCCATGGCGCAGGTCCTTGAAGCCGGCGGCGGGCAGGTCGACCAGCACCTGCCCATACTCTGCTGGTGGCGACGACGGCGGCAGAGAGGGTGACGTACGCAACGCCAGGCCCTTGCGATCGACCAGCATCCCCGCTGGCGGCATCGCGCGTTGCGCCTGCCTGGCGGTATCCGCTTTCGGGACCGCCGGCGGCGAAGGCTCCGAGACCGCCGGGCCAGCGGGGTCTGCGGGGGTGTCGGCGGCGTCCGGCGCATTGCCTTTGCCTGCCTTCGCCTGCCGATCGTCATCGCCCAGCAGCAGTGTCGCGCGCGCCGTCAGGATCTCCATGCGGTCTTCGGACGCACTGGCCAGCAGCGTCGAGAGCATGAACACGTCGCTGCCAAGCAGCAGCGTGTTCACGTCGAACCGGGCGGGATCGGACGAAGCGTTCTTGTCACTGCGGTCGATCAGTCCGGCAATCACCAACGCGCCCAGCGCCAGCTCTTCGTCCGTGTCGACCATCGTCGAAGCGTAGGCATTCCACAGACGCTCCTCCAGCGGTGCATAGGCAAACAACACCTCCTGCGTGCCGTGGATGCGCCACAGGCGCTCTTCCAGTGCCGCGTCGCCCTCACGGTCGAACGGCTTGCGCGGCGACCACCGTGAGCGGATCGCCAGCTCCTGCAGATCCGTCGCCAGCAGGCGCATCGCAACCGAGGTGCTCGATGGCGAGAGCTTCCACATCTGCTGCAGCAGCTCGACCTGCTTCAGCTCCAGCTCGCGCGCTTCCTCCGCCGTCAGCCGGTCCACCATCGCGCCCGCATCGCTGGCCAGCCCCGCCGTCCTTTGCGTGCGGCGGCCGGACCGGGCGGCAAGGGTCTCGATGGTCTCGTTGTACGCCGCGCGCAGGCGCTCGTACTCGGTGCGGTCTTCGCGCAGCACGGGGCCATTGCGCGCCCACAGATCCAGCTCCTGCATCAGCGCCTGCGTACGCGGCAGATCGCCACGGGCAGCAGTGCGCGCGATTTCGTGCACCTTGTTGAGCATTTCCCGCTCGAAATGACCGCGCGAGTACCAGCGCGGAACCGTAGTGCGATCCTCGCCGACCAGTACCGAGCTCGGCCCCTGTTGACCGCTTCCGGTGCCCGTAGCGCCATCCCCGGAAATGCCGGTGACGATGAAGACGACGAAAGAGAGGAAGCCGAACATCACCGACGCGATCAGATAGTCCACGGCCCGGTCCTGCACCGCTACGCGCAGGAATGACAGCACCGACACCGCTCCGCCGATCAGCAGCGCAGCACGAAACGCCGCCCTGCCGTCACTCAACACGCCGCTCGACAGCACTCGTCCGAGCCAGCCGATCGAGCTGTAGACCAGCACGCCGAGGTCGCCCCAGAACGGCGCCATCCCGATCAGCGCCAGCAACAGCACGGCCAGTACACCCAGCAGCTTCATGGGCGCTTGCTCATGATCAGCATCGGCACGAACAGGATGAACAGCAGGATCGCGATCGCCAGCATGGCCATCTGCACGGCCAGCCCCACGCCATCCCAGATGCCCGGGTCCACCAGCGCGCTGTAGCGGCGGTAGGCCGGCATGCCCCAGCCCATCACCCAGCCCAGCAGCAGCGTGCCGATCACCGCCATCGTCACCCGCGACATCACCCCGGGCACGCCGCTGGCCGCCGACGCCTGCGCGGCGACCGGCTGCGCCTGGGCGACGCGCGCGGCGGTGCGTGCACGCTGCTTGCGGGCCTTGTTCGGTTTCTGCCGCGTGCGAGTCTGCGCCGCGCGTGCGCTGCCGGCCAGCAGTTCGGCGCGGGCGCAGGCGGCACAGGGCATGCCGACAAAATGCTGGTGGGCCGCATCCTTGCCGCACGCCACCAGCTGCCCGGCGTTACGCCGTGCGTAGTCCAGCAGCAGCGTGGCCCATTCCTGCGCCGAAGGCCTCCGCCGCGCCTGCGCCGAGAACGCACGATCAAACATGTCGCGCAACGCCGGCGGGAACATCTCATGGCCGCTGACTGGCGAGGGCAACATCCGCGGATGCGGCTTGCCGCGCGCATATGGGTACAGGTTGGCGGCGATGCGCGCCGGCAGGTCACTGGGCACCGTCGCCCCCTGCGGCCGGCCCGCATACGGATGCAGGCCGGAATTGAGCAGCTGGAACACCATCACCGCCAACGCGAAGCGATCCTGCGCCTCCTCCTGGCCCGGCTTCACCCCCGGCTGCTGGAACTCGGACGCCAGATAGTCGGTGGTGACCTGGCCGGCCGGGAAGCGCTCGCCCTTGCCCTGGATGCTGAAACCATCGCAATCGAGCATCGCGATGAACAAGGTGCTGCGATAGAACCGCACGTTCAGCGGCTTGAGGTCGACCACATAGTGCTGCCGCCGGTGCAGCGCGGCCAGCATCACCGCCAGGTTGGCGGCCAGGGTCATCTTCGCGCCCAGGCCGGTGGGTAGGCCCTCGGCGCGTGCCTGGCGCTCCTGCAGTACATGTTCCAGATCGCTGGTAGCCGACAGATCCAGGATCGGCATGGTGAAGCCGATGAAACGCCCACTGCGATCCCGCAGCAGGGTCATCGGCCAGGCAATCTGTACCTGGTCGGCTCCCTGTCCTTCCATCGGCGGCAGGTCCGGCTGCAGCTCCAGCATCGCCTGCAGCTTGCGCTCGTAGACGCGCGCGTCCTTGTCCGAATGGTAGAGCTTGGCCACTTCGCGCGGCCGCTCCTTGAGGGTGAACACGCTGCCTGCACCGCCACTCTTGAGCAGCCGCTCCAGGGTAAGCGGCCTGCGCTGCGCGTCGTAGACCTTTTCGCCGCTGCGCCCGGGCATGTGCTCAGGCCGGCAGCGCGACCAGCAACGTCTTGTCGTCGCCGGTGATCTGATCGGTGCGCGGGTCGGCCAGCGTCGCATGCAACGCCTGGCTGCCGTGGGTCTCGTCCACGCCGGCCAGATAACGGATCACCGGTGCGATGAACGGTTGGAACAGGCTGTCGCCCGCGCGCGACATCGCAAACGGCTGCACGCCGTCGGACATCAGCACAAGCGCGTCGATCGCCCCTTCAAAGCGGGTCAGCCGCAGCTGCTCGCGCCAGTTGCCACCGGTCACGAACCAGGTTTCGTTGGCGTACTCGCCATTGGCAGGCAGCGATACCGCATCGGGCGATTCATTGCTGAACGCACAGGCGGCCACGCCATCGCCCACATGGAAGAACCACCCTCCATCGCGTGTAGCGACCGCCCCTACCAGCGTGCAGGCATGGTCGGATAGCTTCAGGCCCTGGCTCAGCGCAAGCATCGCCAGCTGCCCGCGCGCATCGTCGACAGCGGTTTCGATGATGCTGCGCAGCGCGTCCACCGGCAGTGCCAGTGGATCGGCGCCGAGCTGCGCGGACCCGGTAACCGACGCCGCCACGCTGCTGGAAACGTGCCGGGCGCCCACATCGCTGTGCGATGCGGAGCCTGCGCCATCGCAGACCACCGCGACCAATGTCTGCCCCACCTGCACCGACGCATAGGCGTCCTGGCAGGGCTGCCCGCGGTCCAGATGGGACCGTCCCGTGGCCGATGCGGCCATCACGCGCCAGGCCATGGTCAGACCGGCACTTGTGACCAGCTGTCGGTGGCCGGCAATTGCACCTGGCCACCGGGCGTCGAATTGGAGACCACACGCATGCTCGCACTCAGCCACAGGAACAGTTCCTTGAACTGCAGGCCCTGCAGGCGCTTCACGCCGCGCTCGCCATTGCGGCTGAACTGACCCAGCACGCTCATGTCAGCATTGCCGACAGCGATCGGGAACACCGCCACCTTGTTCTGCTGCTCGGCCTCGCGGCACTGCTCGGCCACCGCTTCCCAGGCGTCCGTGGGCTGGCCATCGGACATCAGGAACAGCCACGGCCGGGTGTAGGCAACGCCGGCCTGGCGGAAGCGCGCCTTCTCGTCTTCAATCTCCTGCAGCGCCACTTCCACGGCCGCGCCAGTCGGCGTGGTGCCGTTGGCCGACAACGTGGGCGCGGTGAAATCCATCGCATCGCACCAGTCACCGCTGATGGCCGCGTTGTCCATGCCGCCATACTCGACCAGCAGCACGCGCACACGCTTGGCCGCGATCACATCGGCTTTCAACTCCTGCTCCAGCAGCTTCAGGCCCGCGTTCAACTGCTCGATGGGGCCACCGCTCATGCTGCCGGAACAGTCCAGCACCAGGATCAGCGGCGTGCGCTGCTCACTGTTGTCGACCAGCGAAACATCGGGGATTGCAGCAATGGACATGATGGGAAGCCTCCGTGCGGGTGAACCGGTGCAGGTGATCTGCGCGGCCGATTATAGGCAGAGCTGAAGGGCCCAGGGGCGAGGGCCGACGGAGAACCGTGCCGCCCAAACAAAAAGCCCCGACCAAGGCCGGGGCTTTTGCTGAAACTGGTGCCGGAAATAGGAATCGAACCTACGACCTACGCATTACGAATGCGCCGCTCTACCAACTGAGCTATTCCGGCGAAGCAGGCAATTTTACGGTCGCCCTGCCCCTGCGGTCAATCCGGTCGTGACGATTGCCGTCAAACGCCCACCCGCCCGGGCTCTCAACCCGCCGCCACCCGGTTGCCGCACTCCCGCCCCGCCGCGAAATCGGCCAGGTTGCCCAGCGTGATCGCCGAGATCTCCTGCAGCGCCTCCACGGTGAAGAAGCCCTGGTGGCCGGTCACCAGCACGTTGGGGAAGGTCATCATGCGCTGGAAGGCCTCATCGTCGATGATCTCGCCGGACAGGTCCTGGAAGAACAGCGCGCTTTCCTGCTCGTAGACGTCGATGGCCAGGTGGCCCAGCCGGCGCGACTTCAGCGCGCGGATCACCGCATGGGTATCGACCAGGCCGCCACGCGAGGTGTTGACCAGCATCGCGCCGGGCTTCATCCGCGCCAGCGAGGCGTCGTCGATCAGGTGCTGGGTATCCGGGGTCAACGGGCAATGCAGCGAGACAATGTCCGAGCGCGAGAGCAGCTCGTCCAGTTCAACCATCGTGCCGATCTCGGCGAAGGCAGGCGATGGAAACGGATCGTGACCCAGCACGGTGCAGCCCATGCCGCGGAAGATGCGCGCGGTGGCCAGCCCGATCTTGCCGGTACCGACGATGCCCGCGGTCTTGCCATGCAGGGTGCGGCCGAGCAGGCCATCAAGCATGAAGTTGCCTTCGCGCACGCGGTTGTAGGCGCGATGGGTCTGCCGGTTGAGGGTCATCACCAGCGCCAGTGCGTGCTCGGCCACCGCTTCCGGCGAGTAGGCCGGCACGCGGGCGACGAACAGGCCGAGCGCATTCGCGCTGGCCAGGTCCACATTGTTGAAGCCGGCACAGCGCAGCAGCACCGCGCGTACGCCCAGTGCATGCAGGGTCTGCAGCACCGGTGCATCGAGCCTGTCGTTGACGAACACGCAGACGGCGGCGCAGTCCTGTGCCAGCGCGGCGGTGTGCACGTCCAGCGCCGCGTCGAAATACACGAACTGGAAATCCTGCCCCGCCCCCTCGCGCGGGTTGGCTTCCTCGAGAAAGCGGCGGTCGTAGGGACGGGCACTGAAAACGGCGATCTGCATGGCAAGGCCTGCGCGGAAATCCGCCACGACCATAGCGCACCCGCCCCCTGATGGGGATGGCACCGGCGGCGACGGCCGCCGGTGCCGGCACTGCCTTAGAACGTATAGCCCAAGCCCAGCATCACGCCATTCTGCAGCTGGCCGTCGCGGCGCTCGCCCACGTAGTCGACCATCACCGACAGGCGATCGGTGGCGCGGCTGGTCACACCCAGGTTCCAGGCCAGCACCTGCTCGCCCACGGCCTGGCTGCTGGCACCGAACACCAGGTCCGGCGCAGCGGCGAAGCCGGTGCTGTAACGGGCCTGGGTGTCGCCCAGTTCCTTCTGCCAGACAACGCGCGCGCGCGGGGTGATGCGCTCGCCGTTGTTGCCTTCGAAGGTCTTGAACACCTGCAGGCCCGCACCAACGCGGATGCTTTCCAGGCTGTCACCACGACCCACCAGCGCGCCGGCACCCTGCCCTTCATTGAAACGGGTGGCCGAGGTGCGCGCGTAATCGACCACCGGCAGCAGCGGCTGGATCACTACGCCCTTGGCGGTGGTGAACGAGAAGCCGTGCTCCAGCCGGGCCGAGATCGCATCGTTGTTGTACTTGGCACGCAACGGACCCTGCAGGCCATCGATGCCGTCGATGCTGCGGCGGGTGTCGTGGCGCAGGTCGGTATAGCGCACCGAGGCCGACAGGTAACCCCGCGAGTAAGTAGCATCCAGGTAGCCGCCCACATCCAGCGCGCGCACGTCGCCGGTGAACCCGGAACCATCGCGGCCCTTGGTCGACATGTCCGCGGCGGCAACGCTGACGCCCAGCGTCACCCGGTCATCGGCCAGCTGCGTATCGGCACCGAGCACGATGCCGCCGACGGTATGGCTCAGGCCGGCCACGCCGCCCTCGCCGTCGATGCGGCCATGGCTGCCGAAACCGCGGCCCCAGAGGCCGTGGCTGCGCGGCGCTTCGCCGCCGAAGTTGGTGCTGCCACCGCCCGCCCCCGCCGGCTCCACCAGATGCATCGCCAACTGGTTGAACAGACTGCCATTGGCCATGCCCGGCTGCGCCGACGCCGCCTGCGCGGCCTGTGCGGCCAAACCACCGGCATCACCGCTGCCACTGCGTCGTGCGGCCTGGTGCTGCTGCACCACGCTGCCGATACTGCCAACCAGCGCGTTGTCGGCCAGGCGCAGGCTGGCATGGCCATCACCGCGCAGTGCACCGGCCTGCTGGGCGATCACATCGCGGTCAGCGAACTGCAGTGCCCCCAGCAGCGGCTTCAGCCCGGCATCCTGGCGCTGGCCGGCAGTAGCCAGCGCGCGACCGAGTCCATCGTTGCCATTGTTGCCGGTAAGCTGCGCGAGCTGGTCGAAGCCGGGGTTGGCGGTCAGCGACAGGCCCTCGGCGGTCTGGTTGATGTTGAAGCTCAGCAGCGAATTGTGGCGTGGCCGGAACACCTCGCCGTCGGTGATGCTGGCCGTATAGCCGGTGTCACCCAGGCGCACCGCATCGGTGAAACCGCCCTGGTAGATCGGGCCGCTCACCAGCTCACGCTGGTAGTTGCCGGCGTAGAAGCCCTGCGCCACGTTCAGTTCAAGGTGGGCGCCCGGCGAGATGACCAGCGCACCCTCGTTGGCGCCGCTGTCGTAGAAGTCGCCCACACGCAGGCGCCCGGCCTGGGAGCCGCCGGCTTCAGTCACGTCGAACAGCACCTTGCCGCCCGGCATGATGTTGACGTAGCCATGGGTAACCAGGTCACCACCACGCGGCATCAGGGTGCCGTACACGCGCAGGCGGTTGAAGCCATCCTCGCGGTACGACGGGCCGGTGCCATTGAGCAGTGCGCTCGAGTCGGTGGCAACCGAGGCGATGTCGCCGTGGCCGACCACCATGCCGGCCGCCAGCACGCGCAGCTCCGGAGTGCGCAACCCGCCGCCTTCCAGGGCGATGGTGCCGTTCTCCACCAGCATGAAATCGGCGCCGGTGGTTTCGGCGGTGCGCCAGGTGCCGCCCTTGGCGACGCGGATCACGCCAGCCGAATTGCCCAGCGTGGAGGCGTCCAGTTCATCCAGGCGCAGCTGGCCCAGAAGGAGCTGCTGTGTACCCGGATCGTTGAGGTAATCCTGCACCGAAGCCGGGCCGATGCCGTTCGGGCCGGCGCTGGAGCGGTTGTAGATGTTCACCGCATAGTTGATGTACGTGGTGGCGAAGTCGGTATCGTTCCAGCGCGCGAAGTCGTCATCGACGAACGCCTGCAGCTGGCGCGCAGTGCGCAGGTAGCCTGGATTGATGTCGCCGCTGACATTGCCGGTGACCGTCAGGGTATCGCCCGGATCGCGGTAACCGGCGGCGGTGATGATGTTGTTGCTGTAGATGTCCTGGCCGGGGAAGGTCTCCAGCTTGCGGCCGCTGCCATCGGGATCGAAGCTGACGGAAGCGCCGGTGGTCCGGGCCGGGTCGCGGAACACCAGCAGGCCGTTGGGCTGCACCACCTCGTACATGGCCTTGTGCAGCAGGCCGGCGTCCATGCCGCCGCCGTAGTTGCCGGTGTAGATCTCGGTCATCCGCGGCGACGGCGTGTAGATCACCTTGCCACTGTTGCTGGCAGCGTGGATCTGCACCGAGTCGACCAGCGGCAGGTCGCCGGCCAGGTAACGTTCGACGCCACCGGACTGCATGATCGAGCAGGACGAGATGCAGTGGCCGGACACGATGGTGTTCAGGCCGTTGGTGCGGATCACGCCCTGCAGCCACTCACCCGCGATCAGCGCGCCACCATTGGAGGTGCGCAGCACGACTTCGCGGATCGGGCGGCCTTCGGCCTGCGCTTTGGCCAGCAGCGCCGGCAGCGCGACGACGTCGGCGACGGTGACACCGCCACTCAGCACGACGCGATCGCCCTGCACGTGATAATTCATTGCCATGACGTCATCCATCTGGCCCAGGGTCGCGATACCCACCAGGCCTGCCAGGGCGATGCTCAACTTCGAATGCTTCATTGCGTTCTCTCTCTCCGCCCGCACCACGCGGGTCGAAAGCAGAACGCAGCAGCGGGCTCGACGCCCCCAGTCGACGGCGAGAAAAAACATGAATGCATTCACAATGGAAATGCGGGAGAAACGTGGGCTTCCCCATCCGGTCACCGTCGCGTAAAACTCGGTGACGCGTCCGTCATCGTCGTCCGAGGCCCTCCCCTGTCCGCGCCCTCCCCTTTGCTCCGTCCTGCGCCGGATCTGCCCGGGGTTCCGGATGCCTTCATCGCATTCGTGCGCGAGGAACGCGCGCCGCTGTGCGCTTTCCTGCGCGCCCGCGGTGTCGGCCCCGAGGATGCCGAGGACATCGCCCAGGACTGCATGGAGCGCCTGATCCGCTACCGCGCGCACGGCACCGAGGAGCTGCGGCTGCTGCTGTACCGCATTGCCCGCAACCGCCTGGCAGACCGCGGGCGCTCGCCACAATCGCGCAACCACCTGTCGCTGACCGAACGCGACGGCAACGAAGAAGCCGCCAGTGCTTCTCCTGATCCGCTGCGTCAGGCAGAATCCGGGCAGATGCTCGCCCTGCTGCGCCAGGCACTGTTCAAGCTGCCCGAACGTGCCCGCGAGGTGTATCTGCTCAACCGCATCACCGGGATGAGCTATACACAGATCGCCCGGCATTGCGGCATCACCGCCAAGACCGTGGAAAAACACATTGCCCGTGCATTGCAGGGCCTGCGCAAGGAGCTGGGCCCCGATCCTCTCCACAATGATGGAGATGCCGAATGATCCGCAACGACAACAGGGATGACACGTTGCTTTTTGAACACGCAAGCGCCTGGGTAGCCCGGCTGGACGCCCCCGACTGCAGCGCCGAAGAACGGCAGTCCTTCGAGGACTGGTTGGCCGAGGATCCGGCACACGTCAGCGCGTGGGTGCAGGCCGAGAAGCTGCACCAGCGCAGCGCCGGCCTGGCCAGCGACCCGTGGCTGCGCACCGCCGCCGCGCGTGCGGCACGCCGGCCGCAGCGGCGTTGGCTGCCCGGTGTCGCCGCCGCTGCAGGCGTGTGCCTGGCCGTTGGCCTGGGCTGGATGCTGTACACCGATGGCAACCCCACACCGCTGACCTACGCCAACGCCAGCCTGCTGCCGCAGCAGCGCACCCTGGCCGATGGCAGCATCGCCACCCTCGACGCCGGCACCACGCTGACCGCACGCTTCGGCTGGCGCAAGCGCGAACTGGCGCTGGAACACGGTCGCATCCAGCTGCAGGTCGAACCGTCATCGCGCTCGCTGCGGGTGCAGGCCGGCGGCAGTTCGATCCGCGATATCGGCACCACCTTCCAGGTTGAACGCCTGGCTGACGGTCGGGTCGAGGTCGCGCTGCTGGAAGGCGTGGTGGAAGTCACCAGTGGCAGCGCGCAGCACACGCTCTCGCCGGGCCAGCAGCTGCAGGTCCTGGCCTCCGGCAAGATCCAACCCGGCCCGCAGCTGTCCTCGACTGCCGCCGCCGAGGCTTGGCCGCAGGGCAAGCTGGTGTTCGACGGTACCCCCCTGGCCACCGTGGTCGAGCGCATGAACCGCTATGGCAGCACGCCACTGGTGGTCGCCGACCCGGATATCGCCGACCTCGCGGTCAGCGGCACCTTCCGTGCAGGCGACGCGCATGAACTGCTTTCCGCCCTGGAACTGGGGTGGTCCATTGCTGGCCAGCCGCGCTCGGATGGCGCGCTGGAACTGCGCCGCACCTACTGAGGCGGCGGCCGATGCCGGCGCCTGGTGTGCTTCGTTGGGACGTGCTTCGGTGGGACGTGCTGCGCTGGGGTCTGCTGCAGGCCCTGTTGTGCGTTGTGCTGGTGCCCGGTGTGGCGACAACGGCGGCGGCGGCGGAAGCGATCTCGCAGGTCGACTACCGGATCGCTCCCGGCGCCCTGCCGCCGGCCCTGCAGCAATGGGCACGCCAGAGTGGCATTGCTCTGGTGTTCGACGCACGTGAACTGACCGGCCTGCGCACCGGCGGCGTCGCCGGTTCGCTGGCGCCGGCCGCCGCACTCAAGCAGCTGGTCGCCGGCATGCCGGTGAATATCCTGCAGACCCCCAGCGGCGGATTCGTGGTGCGCCGGCACGCTGCCCCTCCCGCAGTGGTCGCGCAGCCGGTACGGCGGCCACCGCCGCCCGCGCCAGCGAAGCCGGTGCAGGTGGAACTGGCGCCGATCCATGTCACCGGCAGCCGCTTGCCGCGCACCTCCGTGCAGACCACGCTGCCGGTAACGGTGATCGATCGCGAGGACATCCTGCGCAGCGGCTACGGCACGTTGTTCGACCTGTTGCGCCACCTGCCCGGCATGAACGGCCATCCGCCATTGAGCACCTCGCGCAGCGGCGACTCGCTGTACCTGCCGGTCGGCGCGGCCGCCACCACCAGCCTGGACGGCATGGGCCCACGCGCCACCCTGTTCCTGGTCAACGGCCGGCGCCTGCCGCGCTATCCGATGGTGTCGCTGGAGGAAGGCGGGCTGACCGATCTGGGAGGCATTCCGCTCAGCTTCGTCGAGCGCATCGAGCTGGTGCGTGGCGGTGCTTCGGCCATCTACGGCGCCGATGCGATGTCCGGCGTGGTCAACATCATTCTGCGTGACCAGGCCGAGGGACCGGAAGCCACGCTGCAATCGGGTGCCAGCAGCCGTGGCGATGGCGATCAGTACCGGCTGCAGGCGGCCACGGGCGGCGTGCGCGAAGGCGGCGACCGCTGGTTCGCCGGCATCGATCTGCATCGTCTGCAGCATGTGGCCGGTGACCAGCGCGACTGGCATGCGGAAACCTCGCTGTACCCGATCGGGCTGATCATGCCCAACGGTGATTACTACCCGGCCACGCAGTGCCATCCGCCATTGCAGAGCGAAGACGACGGCTGCTGGTTCGACAACGCACGCCCGCGCTCGCTGCAACCGGCGTCGGAAACGCTGTCCGGCTACCTGCGTTATCGCCACGAGCGCGGTGACGGACGCTACGCCTACGTGGAAGCACGCGCCAGCCACAACCGCCAGCGTTTTGAACTGGGCCCGACCGCCGTTGCCCTCAATTTCAGCCGTGGCGCGATCCTCAACGTGGTCCTGCAGGAAGGCGGCGAAGTACGCCCACGCGTGCATGCCACCGAAGGCGACATCAGTTTCGGCATGGGCCGTGAGCGCGCCGGCCGCAGTTGGGATGCTGGCTTCAGCGCGCAGCGCAGCCAGGTGGACCTGCGCACCGAAGGCACCGTGCGCAGCGAACGCCTGCTGGAAGCAGCACGCACGCTGGACTTCCTGCCCGGGTTTTCCACCCTGCCGGCGGGGCTGGCAGAGGAGCTGTTCCCGGCCATCCACAACCGCGGACGTACCGAGCAGTGGCAGGGCTGGTGGGGCATGCAGCGCACCCTGATGACACTGCCCGGCGGAGCAGCACAACTGGCCACCGGTATCGATCTGCGCCGCGAGCGCTGGACCTCGCTGCCCGATCCGCTGCTGGGCAAGGGCGAGCTGGCGCTGGGACTGCCGATGGAGCAACGCCGGCTGTCGCGGCAGA
>Ga0213827_1001366_pt1 | contig 14171 bp, 16 predicted proteins | sample MC6MC0898MG_FD_180669 | JGI IMG/M metagenome (GOLD analysis project Ga0213827, IMG submission 180669) | Enriched soil aggregate microbial communities from Iowa State University, Ames, United States - MC6-MC0898-MG | ecosystem: Environmental > Terrestrial > Soil > Unclassified | place: USA: Iowa...
ACGGCTGGGCCGCCATGCGCTCGCCCAGTTCTTCCAGCGTCTCGCGCACGTCGCCCCACAGGCGCAGCGCGGGCGTGGTGGTGCGGTCAAACTCTTCGGCCACGATGTCCAGGTGGATGACGGGCGCGCCTGCCGCCAGCAGGTCATAGCGGCGGGTGGCAACTTCGCCCAGCTTGCAGCCGACGACGAACAGGCAGTCGGCCTTGGCGATCAGGTCGTTGGCGATGCGGCTGTAGCGGCCGAACAGGCCGGCGTTCAACGGGTCGCTGCAGGCGATGGCGCCTTTGCCGCTCATGGTGTGCGCCACGGGGATGCCGAAGCGCCGCGCAAACGCTTCGACGGTCGAGGCCGCATCGCTGATGTGCACGCCGCCGCCGCACAGCATCAGGGGGCGGGCGGCGCCCGCCAGCATGCTGGCGGCCTGGGCGACGTCGTCGGCCGCGGGCCGGCACCGCAAGGCAGGCGCGCGGCAGTAATTGGCGCTGGCGTAAAACGCGTCGGCCTCAAAGGCATGGACCTCGTGCGCGATGTCTTCGGGAACGTCCAGCACCACCGGGCCGGGACGGCCGCTGGTGGCGACCGCGAAGGCGCGGCGCACCAGTTCCGGGATGCGCTCGATCTTCTCTACGCGCAACACGTCCTTGACCACGGGGCGCAGCACCTCCAGCTGGCGGGCCTCCTGGGTCATGTTCTTCCACGAGTGCATGCGGTGGGAATCGCCCACCAGCGCGACCAGCGCGGTGCCCGCGTTATAGGCTTCGGCCAGGCCGGTCACCAGGTTGGTGGCGCCCGGCCCCAACGTGGCGTCGCATACGCCGGGACGTCCGCTGACTTTGGTGTAGGCGTCCGCCGCGAACACGGCGCAGCGTTCGTCGTTGATCAGGTTGTGATTGAGCTTCAGGCGCCGCACGGCGTCGTAGAACGGCAGCAGCTGAAAGCCGCCCATGCCGAACATCAAGCCGACGTCATGCGCCGCGAACATGCGCGCGATGGCTTCGCCACCGGTGATTTCCAGTTTTTCCGACATGCGGATAGTGCTCCTAGTTGACGCCACGCCCATTCAATAGGGCATCGATGAAGGTTTTCAAAGGGGTTCCGACGCGGCAGCCGAGTTCCCGGGCGCGGGCGTTCGCGCAGGAAATCATGCCCTCGTCATAGCAGGACCTGGCGTCGCCGATGCGCGCGCTGTAGGCCGATACGGTCAGCGCCGCGATGCCGCGTTGTTGCAACAGCGGCAGGCGTCCGATGCCTGCGCTGTCCTTGCCGATGCCGGCGTCGTTGAACGTGACCAGGCGGGGCGCGGCTTTCACGCCGTCGTTCTGCAGGCTGGCCAGGCGTTCGCCGTGCGAGGCCGTGACCGCGATCAGGCCGTCGTCGCGTGCGTCCAGCAGCGATACGGAATCAGCGCCCATCACCAGCGGCGAGCCATCGGCGGCGCGGTGGAGCACCAGGCGAGATTCTTCCTGCGGCGTGGGCGGCGTGGCGGTGGCCGAGGATTGCGCAAGCCGCGTTGCGGCCTCGGCGACAGTCATCCCGGGCCGGCAGCCTAGTGCCAGCGCCAGCGGATTGGCGTGGCTGATCACGCCATGCCGCGCCATATCCGCGCCGTCTCCGATACGGCAGCTGCGATAGTCCGCCGCCGCTGCGGGCACGCCCCAATGCTGCAAGTCCTGCAGGCCGGCGATGCCGGCTTGCTGCCAACCCACGCCGGCGTCGTTCAGCACCACGGCCCGAACCTGGCCGCGTGCGGCGCAATAGGCGGCGTAGCGGCCTCCGTGGGAACCGGCGATCACGACACGGCCCGCATCGGCGCTGCCCAGTTTGGTGATGCTGTCGAGCACGCGCACATCCGTCGTGCTGGATTGATATTCCATATTATGGATTTGTCTCTGTGCGAGAGGGTTTTGGCGGCGGCAGATTGCGTGGCCAAGAGTGCCCCTTGTTTTTGTAATCAATGCTTATGCGGCGATTCTAGGAGCGGCCATTCCCGTGGCGCAATGTGTTATCCATATTATGGAAATTGATTTGGGCGCGATTAGGGAAAGCGCGGACGCGGCACGCCACGCAGACAGGCGCTGCGCGCGAAGGCAAGTCGGTCAGGTGAGGGCGCGCAGGGCGCATGAGACGCGGAGCCGCCTCGCGATGGCGGGGCGGCTCCGGAAAGAGGAAACGACAGCGGGAAACGGCAGCGGAAAGCGGCAGCAGGCGGGGGCCGCCGCCGGGATGGCTACTTCTCCCAGCCGCCGCCCAGGGCCAGGAACACGGCGATCTGGTCGCTGCTGAGTTCGGCCTGCGAGGCGGCCAGCGCGCTTTCGTTGGTGGCCAGCGTGCGCTCGGCGTCAAGCACCGTCAGGTAGTCGGTCTTGCCGTACTGGAACAGCTGGCGTGCCTGCGACGCGGCTTCGGCGCTTTGGTCGCGGGCGGCCCGCAACGAGGCGTCGCGGTCCAGTTGGCGGGCGTAGACGACCAGCGCGCTTTCCGTTTCGCGCAGCGCGTTCAGCACGGTGGCGTCAAAGCGCGCCACGGCGGCCTTGGTGTTGGCCTCGGCTTCGGCGATGCGGGCCTGCACGGCGCCCGTGTTCGGAATGGTCCATGAGATCAGCGGACCCACGCTCCAGCCGAAGGTGCCGCGGTCGCCGAACATCGAGGCGGGGCCGCCTGATGCGCCCGACAGGCCCAGCGTGATCTTCGGATACAGGTCGGCGGTGGCGACGCCGATTCGCGCGGTGCTGGCGGCCAGCGTGCGTTCGGCCTGGCGGATGTCGGGGCGGCGGCGCAGCAGCGCGGCGCCATCGCCTACGGGGATGGTGTCGGTCAGGCGCGGCGCCGCGGCGCATTGCAGCAGCGACGCCGGGATTTCATTCGGCGTTTGGCCCGTCAGTGCCGCCAGGCGGTACAGCGCGGTGCGCTGCTGCGACTGGAAGGGCGGCAGGTTGGCCTGCAATTGTTCCAGCTGGCTGCGCGCGCGGGTGACGTCCAGCGTGGTGCCGCGGCCGGCGCGCTGCAAGCGGCTGACGGCGTCCAGCGATTCCTTTTGCACCTGTACCGAGTGCTGGGCCGACGCCAGTTGCATGCCGGCGCCGCACATGTTGGCGTAGGCGCGCGCGGTCTCGGCCGCGACCGTGACGCGGGTGGCGTCGTAGGCGGCCTGGGCGGCTTGCGCGTCGCCGCTGGCGGCTTCGATGGCGCGGCGGATCTGGCCGAACAGGTCCAGCTGATACGACACGCTGGCGCCTGTGGAGTACGACCAGCGGCTGGGCGGATTCACGCCCGGCTGCAGTTCCTGCAAACCTGACACGTGGCCGAAGGTGGGCGACGCGTTCACGCCGATCGTGGGTTGCTGCTGCGCCTGGGATTCCTGCACGGCGGCCTGCGCGCGTTCAAGGTTGGCGCTGGCCACGCGCAGGTCCGTATTCGCCGACAGCGCTTTCTCGACCAGGCCGTCCAGCACCGGGTCGTTGTACAGGCGCCACCAGTGGCCGGACACCGCTTCCTGCTGGAACACGCCGGCCTGCGCTTCAACGAAAGCGCCCTGGGCGGCCTGTCGCTGGACGACCGATCCGGCGGGCACCTGATAGTCAGGGCCTACGGTGGTGCATCCGGCCAGCGCAAGGGCCAGCATCGGCGGCAGGAAGTGTTTGGTGTTCATGGCAGGTACGGCTTCGCGTCGATAAGAAGGTTGAAAGACAAGGTTGCAGAAATGGGGTTCAAGACGGCCGGCGCGTGTCGGCCGAAGCCCCTTGCGCGGGCTTGGGGTCGACCGACACGGTAGCGGTCTGGCCAGCGACCAGGCGCACGCCGTCAGGCACGTCGTCGATCTTCACGCGCACCGGGATGCGTTGCGCCAGGCGAACCCAGTTGAACGTGGGGTTCACGTTGGGCAGCAGGTTGGCGCCCGTGCTGCGGTCGCGGTCGGCGATGCCCATGGCGATGCTTTCCACGTGGCCGCGGATGCGGCGCGAATCGCCCATCAACGTCACCGTGACGGGGTCGCCTTCATGAATGCCGGGCAGCTTGGTTTCTTCGAAATAGCCTTCCACGTAGAAGGAACCCGCGTCCACCAGCGCCATCACGCCGCGGCCGGCCGAGGCATAGGACCCGGCGCGCAGGTCCAGATTGGTGACGCGCCCATCGCTGGCGGCCAGCACGCGGCTGCGTTCCAGGTTCAGGCGGGCAGTGTGCAACTGCACTTCGGCCTGGGCCAGTGCGGCTTCGGTCTGCTGCACCTTGGTCTGACTTTGCTCGACGGCTTCGGCCGCCACCAGTTGGCCCAGCGATCGGTTGCGCTTGGCGTCGCGCAGCGCCTGGTCATGGGCGACCTGCTGCGAACGCACCGAGGCCTGGGCCTGGTCGAAGGCCAGCTGGAACCGCGCGCGGTCGATTTCAAACAGCAGGTCGCCGGCCTTCACGTCCTGGTTGTCATGCACGGGCACGCTCGTCACCAGGCCGGAGACGTCGGGCGCCACCTGGACCACATAGGCCTTGACGCGGCCGTCCCGCGTCCAGGGTTCGACTTCATAGTGCACCCAGAGCTGCCAGCCGGCGTAAGCGGCGGCGGCGACAACGACGGCCGTCACCGCGAACTTGGCGATAGCAGCAGGGCGAAGGGCATTGGGGAGTTTCATACCTATCTCTGGAGAAAATAAGGGGATATCAGGGAGACGCCATACAGCAGCACCACGAACAGCGCCAGATCGAATAGCGCGGGGTGCCACACCAGGCGGTACAGGCCGACCCTGGCCAGCAAGCGGCGCACGGCCCAGGCAACGCCCAGGGTGACCATGCCCAGCACCAGCAGCCAGGGGAAATAAATGCCGTAAAGATTGAATTCGCCGATCATGATGCGTGGCCCTCCAGCGTGGGATGGGCGGGTTGGTAGTCGGGTGCGTCGGGGAAGAAGGCGCGGCGGATGCCCACCAACGCCACCACGGCACGGTCCCGGGCGGCCAGGCCTTGCGGCGTGGCGGCCACGCTGGACAACGCGCGGTCAATCTGCGCCAGGAATTCCGGCGTCTTCTCGCCGATGCGCCACGACGAACGGGCGCGGAAGAATTGGGCCAGGCTGTTCAGCACGGGCTGGATCGTGGGCTCGGCCATCGGCAGATGGCGGCGGGCGTGTTGCAGTTCCGTGATGTCGCGGCCCACGCGCAGGTCTTTCAACGCGTCCGCGGCGACCAGGTCGTCAGGGCGCTTGGCCAGCGCCAGGCGGGGCTGCAAGAGGCCGATGCGGTCCAGCATGCGGGCGGCGTACGTATGGCGCGACTGGGCGCGGGGCGAACTCGCCAGCGTCGCCAGTTCCTTCCAGTTGGCGGCCTGGATGCGACGGGCGCTCCAGTCGGCGCTGACCGTACGGAAGATGGCTGCGATGATCGCGGCGGTGGCCACGCCGATGCACTGCGCGACTTGCGTGTCGATGAAGGACACGACGTCTGCCGTGTTGGTATCTTGCAGCGCCATCGTGCCCAGGAAGCCGAACAGCATGGCCATGGCCTTGCCGGCGCTGGCGGGGCGCGCGATGAAGATGCCCAGGATGAAGGCCGTGGGCAGCATCGCCAAAGCCAGCATTTCGAACGAATGGATGGCGGGCATGATGCCCAGCAGGTACAGCGCCGACACGGGGATCGAATACACCGTATAGGTCAGGAACTGCATGATGCCGGGCACGGGATTGTCTTGCGAGGCAAAGAAGCAGCTGAAGATTGCGGCCATCATTGCGGCGGTGGCGCCGTTGCTCCAGGCTGTGCCGATCCAGAACGCGCAGCACACCGAAATGGCCACGCCTGCGGCCAGCGCCGACAGCAGCGCCATGCCGTGGTCGCGGTGCAGCGCGGCGTTGGGATCCCGGGCGCCGCGGGTGGGGCGCATCGGCGAACGCAGTGGCGCGCCTTGCAGGCCCGCGCGGATTTCGCGGCGCAGGGCCAGGCATTCGTCATAGGTGTCGATCAGTTCACGCAGCCGCGTCATCAGGCTGGTCAGTAAGGCGTCGCGCCACGTGGAGTGGCTGTCGATGGCGGGCGTCAGCGCCGTGACGGCGGCGCGCAGTTGCACGGCGGTCTCGTGCGACGCCTGGGCGCCGGCGTTGATCCATTCGGAGATGTCGTGCAGCAGCGCGGACACGGGTTCGGGCAGCGGCTGGTCGTTGGCCTGCAAGGCGCGCAGGCGGTCCTCCACGGCGGACACGGCCGGCGTCAGCGCCGAGATCTGGTCCTGCATGGCGCGCACGGCGCCGGAGGTCCAGCGCAGGTTGCCGGTATCGAACGGCACGTGCGTGGACAAGAGACGCAGTTGCGTGATGTCGTTGGCCAGCACGCGGCGGTCGCGGTCGCGCTGTTCGGCATTCTGGCCGCTGAGCGTGTCGTGCATCCAGTTGCGGGCGTCCCGCACGGCCTTGTCCAATTGCAGCGTCAGTGCGGGCGCCAGGCCCCGGGGCAGCACGATGCTGTGGATCAGCGTGGCGCAGACGATGCCCAGGCTGATCTCTTCAACGCGGGCAAGCGCGGTGTCGAACACCAGCGACGGGTCCGTCACGCTGGGAAAGCCGATCATCGCGGCGGTGTAGCCGGCCAGCATGAAGAGGTACGACCGGGGAGTGCGGTCCAGCACCGACATGTACAGGCAGGCGCCCACCCACAGCACCATCGCCGCCGTCATGACGACAGGCGAATTCGACAGCCGCGGCACCATGTAGACCGTGGCGGCAGACCCGATGAAGGTGCCGACCAGGCGGTACAGCGCTTTGGAGCGCACGGCGCCGGACCAGGGCTGCGCCACGACGTAGGCGGTGGTCATTGCCCAGAACGGACGCGGCAAACCAATGCTGTAGGCCAGATAAAGCGCCATGATGGCGCTTAGGTAGCTCTTGAGCGAAAAGATGGTTTCGCGGACGTTCGGCAGTTTCACGATTGATCGTCCTGGGTGGGTGTTCCGGGGGCGCCCCGGCCCAGCGACACCTTCAAGGCATCGAAGACGCGCAGGCAGGCTTGCAGGTCGGCTTCGCTGACGCCTTGGAACAGGCGGCGGCGCAGTTCCACCAGCACGTCTTCGACCTGCGCGCGCAGTGCATGGCCGGCCTCCGTCAGGTGCAGCGTCTTGGCGCGGCGATCATGGGCGTCTTCGCGGCGTTCCATCAGGCCGGCGGCGACCAGTTGATCCAGCACGCGCACCAGCGACGGGCCTTCGACGCCCAGCGCTTCGGCCAGCGCGCCTTGGCGCACGCCGTCGCCCAGGCGGCCCGCCAGGATGACGGGCCAGGCCGTGGCTTGCGACAGGCCGTAGTCGGCCAGCGCCTTGTCGGCAGCGCCGCGATAGGCGCGCGACAGCACCATCAGGTTTGCGGTGGTAGCCATGAGTTGGGAGTCGGAAGGTGAGTTCATGGAATAGATTGTATCCTATCTATTAGCTTACTAATAATTGAAAATGGCGAATATCCCCATTGATTTTTTCAATTGGCTAGATAGGAGCGCGGTTTTCCATCAGTGGAAAACCGGGGACGGTGAGCGCAGGGCGAGGGCTAGCGGGGATAGGCCTGAAGGGCATGGCCCTCCGAACGCCGGCCTTCCCTTAACCGTTGCAGTCGGCCCAGCAGTTGGGCGTTTCGTACAGGCGCACGCGGGTCAGGCGCAGGTCGGCGCCGTAGTGGCCGTGGTATTGCGGCGCCAGGGTGTCGAAGACGATCTGGGCCAGGTTTTCGGCGGTGGGAATGCGGTCCAGCACCACGGTCTTGTGGCCGGGCAAGCTGTCCAGAAAGCCGCGCACGGCGGCGTCGCCTTCATAGACCAGGAAGGCATGGTCCCAGACGTCCACGATATGGGTCTTGGCGATGTGCTTGATTTCGGAGAAATCCATCAGCATGCCGTTGTCGGATTCGCCGGGGGCCTGCACCACGTCGCCCGTCAGGGTGATTTCCAGCACATAGCGGTGGCCATGCAGGTTGCGGCACTGGCTGCGGTGATCGGGAATGCGGTGGCCGGCGTCGAATTCCAGCCTGCGGGTCACGGAAATCATCGCGTGCTCCGCAAGGCGTCGGGGTAAATCATGGAATGCCTATGTATTTGTGGGTCTGCAAACTAAGCCGCCATTGCGGGTGCTGCATACAGTACTGGACGGCTTGTTCGGTGTTGGCCACGCGAGCCGGGCCGTCCATGGGTTGCAGGAAGAAATGCTCGAAATCCAGATGCGCGAAGGTTTCGGGCAGCGCATTGGATTGCGGGTAGACCAGCTTCAATTCGTCGCCGCGTTCGATGACGATGGGCGCGGTGCCCTTGGGGCTGACGCAGATCCAGTCGATGCCGGCCGGCGGCTTGACAGTGCCGTTGGTCTCGATGGCCACGGTGAAGCCGCGGGCATGGATGGCCGTCAGCAGCGCTGCGTCCAGCTGCAGCAGGGGTTCGCCGCCGGTGAAGACCACATAGCGGTCTTCCGTGCCGGCGCCCCACGAGGCAGCGATGGCGTCGGCCAGCAGGTCCGCCGTGGCGAACTTGCCGCCGCCTTCGCCATCGGTGCCGATGAAGTCGGTGTCGCAGAACGTGCAGGCGGCGCTGGCGCGGTCGCTTTCGCGGCCCGTCCAGAGATTACAGCCTGCAAACCGGCAAAATACCGCCGCGCGGCCTGCGTGGGCGCCTTCGCCTTGCAGGGTCTTGAAGATTTCTTTGGCGGAGTAGGTCATAAGGGGTAATGGCGGGTGCGGGTGGCCGGACGCCGTAAATAGTCGAGCAAAAGCGCGCTATTTTACTTCCAGCGGCGCCGGCGCGCCGAAAGACCCCGCGCGGCGCCGGCTTTGGGGGTGAGCCCCCTTTATTCGAAGACGGGGCGGAAGAAGCTGCGTTCGTAGCTGACGATACAGCGCGTTTGCACGGCATAGGCGTAGGCCTGCTGGCAATCGGCGTCTTTCAGCGAGTCCTGGCGGTAGGTTTCGTAGGCGGCCAGGCTGGGGAAGGAAAACAGCGCCAGCGCGATGTTGTTCGCGCCTTCCGAGGGCAGGAAGTAGCCGTGGTGCGTGCCGCCGAACCGCTCGACCAGCGGAATCCACATCTTCGCGTAGGTTTCGAACTCGGCGATCGCATTGGCGTCGATGACGTAGCGCAAATAGCAGGTGATCATGGGGAAAGGGGCCTGGGCGGTGGAGGTGGCGGATGGGGGCCTGCGTGCAGGGCCGGCGCATTGTAGCGACGCGCGTGGCCGTCAATCAACGGATCCGCGCGCGCCGCGTCGCCGGCGCCTGTCTGATCTTGTAGACTCCCGGCCTATGTTCCACATCCAAGATTCCCTTTATCTGGACGAGCGCGACCTGACGTTCACCATGATCCGCGCCCAGGGCGCGGGCGGTCAGAACGTCAACAAGGTCTCCAGCGCCGTCCATCTGCGCTTTGACGTCCGTGCGTCGGGCCTGCCGCCCGAGGTCCAGGACGCCGTCTGCGCCGTCAGCGACCACCGCATCTCGAAAGAGGGCGTCATCGTCATCAAGTCGCAATCCTTCCGCAGCCAGGAAAAGAACCGGGTTGAGGCCATCGAACGCCTGCTCGGCATGCTGCGGTCCGCCCTTGAGGTGGACAAGCCGCGCCGCGCGACCAAGCCGACGCGGTCGTCCCAGCGCCGCCGGGTGCAGCGCAAGGTCCAGCACGGCGAGGTCAAGCGCCTGCGCGGCCGCGTGCAGGGCGACTGAGGCCGGCCAAAAGCCCCATGCGCCACAGGGGCATGACTATATATCGGACAACAACGATATATGATTCGATAAATTGCGATATACAAATATGACCGCATTCCCTTCAACCCCCGATCAGACCGACGTGCAGCCCGCTATCGACGCCGACGCCATCCTCAAGGCGCTGGCGAACCCGGTGCGGCGCGACATTCTTGTTTGGCTGAAGACGCCGCAAGCGCATTTCGAAGAGCGCCCGGGCCACACCTTCGAGCATGGGGTGTGCGCGGGCCACATCGATCACCGCTGCGGCTTGTCGCAGTCGACCGTGTCGTCGCACCTGGCCGTCTTGCAGCGCGCGGGCCTGATCTCGGCGACGAAAGTGGGGCAGTGGGTCTTTTTCCGTCGCAATGAACCCGTAATTGCCGCGTTCCTGCGGCAGTTGAACCAGGATATGTAGTCAGCCCTACACGTTGCGCCCGTTTCTCGGGCGGAAGGATTTTGCATGAGCTCCCTGTTTGAACCCCTGCGCGCCGGCGACCTCACGCTGCGCAACCGCATCGTCATGGCGCCGTTGACGCGCCAGCGCGCCAACGAAGGCCGCGTGCCCAGCGACCTGATGGTCGAGTACTACTCCCAGCGCGCCGACGCCGGCATGATCCTGACCGAAGCCACGTCCGTCACGCCGCAGGGCGTGGGCTATGCGGACACGCCGGGCCTGTGGTCCACCGAGCAGGTCAAGGGCTGGCGCAAGGTCACCTCCGCCGTGCACGCCAAGGATGGCCTGATCGTGGCTCAGCTGTGGCACGTGGGCCGCATTTCCGACCCGGTTTTCCTGAACGGCGAACTGCCCGTCGCGCCCAGCGCCATTGCGGCCGGCGGCCACGTAAGCCTTGTGCGCCCCAAGCGCCCGTATGTCACCCCGCGCGCGCTGGAAACGGCCGAGATCCCGGGCGTGGTCGAAGCCTATCGCCACGGCGCCAAGATGGCACAGGAATCCGGTTTCGACGGTGTGGAAGTGCACGCCGCCAACGGCTACCTGCTGGACCAGTTCCTGCAAGACAGCACGAACCTGCGCACCGACCAATACGGCGGCTCGCTGGAAAACCGCGCGCGCCTGCTGCTGGAAGTGGTGGATGCGTGCATCGAAGTGTGGGGCGCCGGGCGCGTGGGCGTACACCTGTCGCCGCGCGGCGATTCGCACACGATGGGCGATTCGGATCCCGCGGCGACCTTCACTTATGTGGCGACCGAATTGGGTAAACGGGGCATCGCGTTCATTTGCGCACGCGAACATGAAGGCGAAGACAGCCTGGGGCCGAAGCTGAAGGCTGCATTTGGCGGCGTCTATATCGGCAACGAAGGTTACACGCGGGAATCCGCCGAGGCCGCCATCACGGCAGGCCGTGTCGATGCCGTGGCGTTCGGCGTGCAGTACATCGCCAACCCGGACTTGACGCGCCGCTTCGAACTGGACGCCCCGCTGAACGCGCCGGAGTCTTCCACGTTCTATTCGCAGGGCGCCGCCGGCTACACGGACTACCCGGCGCTGCCGTAAAGCAGCGCGGCAGCCCGGCCTACAGCACCGCGCGCATCGGATAGGTGAATAGGCCGAAGTGCGCGGCGTTCAGGCCCAGGTGCGCCAGCACCGCTGCCGCCAGTCCGCCATAGCGGTACGCGACGCCATAGGCCACGCCGGCCAGGCCCGCCAGCAAAACCCATTGCCAGCCGCCGGCGTAATGCGCCAGTCCGAAAAGCACGGCAGCAACCGCCACGGCGGCCCAGCCTCCCCAGCGATGGCGGCGCCAACGCGTCGCCAACTGCTGCTGCACATAGCCGCGGAACAAGGCTTCTTCGGCTAGCGTGACCAGTAGCGCGTTGTTGATCAGCCAGATCCAGCCGCTGTCCGGCCATTTGGGCGCCCAGCCCACCACGCCCAGCGCCAGAGCAACCCCCAGACACACCGCAATCGCCGCGGCCGCCGCCAGCAAGGCAGACGCCGCCGTGGTGCGCGCGTTGCCGCCCGCCATGGGCGGCGCCAAGGCCAGCACTACCCAGAACGCCACGAGCGGCTTGTCCAGGTTCAGGTACATGCCGAAGGGCACCGCGTCGGGACTCAACGGCGCCGGCGCGATGACCTGCGGATTATGGAATCCGGGCAATAGATGCAGGAAAAGCGCGGCCGCCAATGTCAGGAACAAAGCATGGCCCGCTGCGCGCGTTACCGCGCCGGATGCGGGCCGCACCCATGCCGCCGCCAACAACAGCAGTGCAGGCGCAATTAACGCCACCGGATCGATCAAACCCTCCGTCCACGCCCAGGCCCAGGCGACGGCGAGCGGCGCCAGCGCCCAGCGGCGGGTGGCTGGCGGCCAGAGCAGGGCGGTGGAAAGAAAGAGGGCAGACCAGGGAGACAGGAACGGCATCGAAGCAGGCGCGGGCACGCAAAGCGCAAAGTGTAAGCGTACCGGCTTGCCCAACCGGGTCTTTCAGGCGACGATGCCGCTCACGGCGGGGCAAAGCTGCCTTGTCTATCCGGCGGACTCCTCGTCCGCCCGCACCCTGGAGCAAAAATGAAAATGATCGCGTGGTTGATGCTGGCGGCGGCGATTCTGCCGTTCGTCTCGACGATAGTCGCCAAGGCGGGGGGCAAACAATTCGACAACAATGATCCGCGGGCGTGGCTGGCGCGTCAGGAAGGGTGGCGCGCGCGGGCCAATGCGGCGCAGATCAATACCTTCGAGGCCCTGCCGTTCTTCTACGCAGCGGTGCTGTTCGCGCTGTATACCCAGGCATCGCCCGCGCATGTCGCTACGCTGATGGCCTGCTGGCTGGGCGTGCGCCTGGGCTACCTGGCCATGTACCTGGCCGGCTGGGGCGCGTTGCGGTCGCTGGTCTGGGCGATCAGCGTGGGCTTCGTGATCGCGATCCTGTTCTCGGGCGTCTAAGGCGCGCGAATGCCACGCCAATGGCGCGCGGCGCGGGCCGGAGAGCGGCCCGGTGCGCGTCACGTGCGGGCGGCGCGAGGGCGCCGCTTACTTCCATTCGAAGACGGCGCGGGCGGTACCCGTGTTCTGCACGGTCACTTCGCGCACCTGGGCTTTGCCTTCGTAGGTAGCAGAGACCTTGTAGGCCCCGGCCGGCAACTTCACTAGCATGTACGGGCCTTCTGCCGTGGCCTTCAGCACTTCCTTGCCTTGCGCGTCATGGATGGCGACGCCGACGCTGGCGACGTAATCCGCCTTTCCATCGCGTTGGGCGGCAAAAGTGAGCGCCAGCGGATAGTCGCGGGCGGCCGCCTTCATGGCTTCCGATTCATCGATGCCGATCCCGCCGCTGACATACTGCACCGTGCCCTGGTGCTTGACCGGGGGCAACGCCGCCTGCGCGGTCGACAGGACGCCGGCGATGGCCATGCTGCCCACCGCCATCATGGCGGCCAGGGTGCAGCGTTCAATGCGTTTGTTCATCAGGTTCTCCTGGAGTAGGCGACAAGGGTTTCGACCGGGAAGCGGGCGCCGAGTTCGCGGGTCTGGGGCCGGCTGACACGAAAAGAAACCTCGCGCCGGCCTTAACCGCATTCGGCAAGCATATCGCCGGAAAACCCCGTCTGCCAGGCGAACGCCAGCCGGCTCTCGCCGCTGGTCGTTCCGTCCGGGGCGAAGCGCCTTTCTTCCAGCTGACCCGCGCCGTCGGCGTGCAGCGCCAGCACGCTGGAGCTGCGGGTGCCATAGTTCGGACTGACAATGAAAGGGCTGCTCAATAGCTTTTCGCGATCTCGCGGCAGGCCCGTGGCAGGCAGTTCGTCGTCTTCCGCGCCCTGGCGGTCCGCCAGGGCGGCGAAGAGCGCGGGCATATCGGGCTGCGGCGCCCGGTCCAGGACGGCGGTAAAGGCGGCCTTGGTGCGCGCCAGCTTCGGCCACGGGGTGTCCAGCAGATGGTTGGACAGCGCGTAGATACCGGGTGGCAGCGCGCGCGGCGCGCCATCGCGGTTGCTCAGGTACCAGGCTTGCAGCGCGTCGCCCACGATCAGGTTGAAGCCGTTGTAGGCCTGGTCCTTTTCATGGACGCGCGCCAGGTATTCGGCGGGCGACGTCCCGCCGCGCAGGAAGTCTTCGACCAGCGCGCCGCGCGAGGGCGCGGCATCCAGGTGCCGGCCCGGTTCCCGGAAGTTGGTGACCAGCGCGTAGCGGCCCCGCGAGGTCGCGCCCATCCAGGTGCCGCCGGCCAAGCCGTCGCGGCCGGCATAGACACCGGGCGCATCGGCCCACTCGGCCGCGGGATGCGTCAAGCGGGCGTGGAATTCGTCGCGGTTGGCGGCGATCAGGACGGGGATGCCCGGCAAGGCATGCAGGGCCAATACGGCAAGACACATGGTTCAGACCTGGTGTACGGGGGTTCTGGGGGCGCCAGCGCCTGGCGCGGCGGCGAAATCCGGGCCGGCCAGCGCGGCGCGCAGCGCTTCGATTTCGGCGGCGACGTCGGCCAGCGCAGGCGAGGGGGCGGTGATGGGGGTGGCGGATACGGCTGCGCC
>Ga0213827_1001367_pt1 | contig 14157 bp, 11 predicted proteins | sample MC6MC0898MG_FD_180669 | JGI IMG/M metagenome (GOLD analysis project Ga0213827, IMG submission 180669) | Enriched soil aggregate microbial communities from Iowa State University, Ames, United States - MC6-MC0898-MG | ecosystem: Environmental > Terrestrial > Soil > Unclassified | place: USA: Iowa...
CGGTGCTGGGGATCAACCGCGGCAACCTGGGCTTCCTCACCGATATCCGCCCCGACGAGCTGGAAGAGAAGGTCGCCGAGGTGCTCGACGGCCACTACCTGGTGGAAAACCGCTTCCTGCTGCAGGCTGAGGTGCGTCGCCACCACGAGGCCATCGGCCAGGGTGATGCGCTCAACGATGTGGTGCTGCACCCGGGCAAGTCGACGCGGATGATCGAGTTCGAGATCTACATCGATGGCCAGTTCGTCTGCAGCCAGAAGGCCGACGGCCTGATTGTCGCCACCCCGACCGGTTCGACCGCCTACGCGCTGTCGGCCGGTGGCCCGATCATGCACCCCAAGCTCGACGCCATCGTCATCGTGCCGATGTACCCGCATACCTTGTCGGGCCGGCCGATCGTGGTGGACGGCAACAGTGAGCTGAAGATCGTGGTGTCCAAGGACCTGCAGATCTACCCGCAAGTGTCCTGTGACGGCCAGAACCACTTCACCTGCGCGCCCGGCGACACCATTACCGTGAGCAAAAAACCGCAAAAACTGCGCCTGATCCACCCGCTGGACCACAATTACTACGAGGTATGCCGCACCAAGCTCGGCTGGGGCAGCCGCCTGGGAGGCAGGGACGACTGATGCTCGATCCGGCGCGAAGTTTCGACATCATCGGTGACGTGCACGGCTGTGCACTGACCCTGGAACGCCTGCTCGACGCCCTCGGTTACACGCGTATCGGCGGCGTCTGGCGCCACCCACGGCGCCAAGCCCTGTTCCTCGGCGACATCGTCGACCGCGGCCCGCGCATCCGTGAGGCGCTGCACATCGTCCACGACATGGTCGAGGCCGGCCAGGCGTTCTGCATCATGGGCAACCACGAGTACAATGCGCTCGGTTGGGTAACCCCGGCGCTGCCCGGCAGTGGCAAGGCCTACGTGCGCGAGCACACGCCGCGCCATGCCCGCCTGATCGACGAAACCCTGACCCAGTTCGCCCACCACCCTGGCGACTGGCACGATTTCCTGCAGTGGTTCTACGACATGCCACTGTTTGTAGACGCCGGGCGGTTCCGCCTGGTGCACGCTTGCTGGGACCCGCGGCTGATCGACCCGCTGCGCCAGCAATACCCAGACGGCCGCATCGATGAACATTTCATCCAGGCATCGGCCGTGCCCGGCAGCTTTGCCTCCACGGTCTGCAACCGCCTGTTGCGCGGCACCGACATGCGCCTGCCGGACGGCCTGACGCTGACCGGTGGCGATGGCCTGACCCGCGCCTTCTTCCGCACCAAGTTTTGGGAAGAAGACCCGAAAACCTACGGCGACATCGTGTTCCAGCCCGACGCGCTGCCTGACGAGGTGGCCCGCACGCCGCTCAGCCACACCGAAAAGAACGCCTTGCTACGCTACGCCGAGGATGAGCCACTGCTGTTCGTTGGCCATTACTGGCGCAGCGGCCGCCCGGCGCCAATCCGCGGCAACCTGGCCTGCCTGGACTACAGCGCGGTGCTGTACGGCAAGCTGGTGGCCTATCGGCTGGATGATGAAACCCGGATAGACCCGCACAAGTTCGTGTGGGTCGACGTCGACCGACCGCAGGGCAATCAATGAATATCGTCGAAGTGATGCGCTTGCCGCTTGCGGTCGACCTCAGTGGCTTCGTGCACTTGCTGCAGCGCCTGCAGGTGCCGCACCGGGTCAGCGAGGAGGGCGAAGTCCAGGTGCTGTGGGCCCCGGAAACCATGGCCGCGGATGTCCTTCAACTCTACCAGCGCTACCCCGACGGCAACGCCGACATCGAAGCGGTCAGCGACCCTGTGGCAGAGGGCTTGCCCGCGAAAGGGCCGACGCTGGGCGAGCAGGCCCGCGCCTGCAAGGTTACCGCCGCCATTCTGTTCCTCTGTTTGATCGTCGCCGGCCTCACCCGCCTGGGCGACAACCTCACCACCATCAGCTGGTTCACCTTCCTCGACTACCGCGTGCAGGGCGAATACCTGTACTTCGTTCCGCTGGCTCAGGGCCTTGCCGAAGGCCAGTGGTGGCGCCTGGTGTCGCCCATGCTGCTGCACTTCGGCGTGCTGCACCTGGCCATGAACGGCATGTGGTACTGGGAGCTGGGCAAGCGCATCGAACTGCGCCAGGGCCCGTGGCTGTTGGCCGGCCTGACCCTGCTGTTCAGCCTGGTGTCCAACCTCGCCCAGCACTACACCAGCGGCCCGAGCCTGTTCGGCGGCTTGTCCGGTGTGCTGTACGGCCTGCTCGGCCATGTGTGGCTGTACCAGTGGCTGGCGCCCAACCCGCACTTCAACCTGCCCAAGGGTGTGCTGGTGATGATGCTCATCTGGCTGGTCATCTGCCTGACCGGCGTGGTCGGCCAGCTCGGTTTCGGCCAGATCGCCAATGCCGCCCATGTCGGCGGGCTGCTCATCGGATGCCTGACGGGCCTCTTGGGTGGAATGGTGGCCCGGCGTAAACTGTCCGCTTGATTTAGGAGACGCTATGTCCACGTTCGCGCAAATGATCGAAAACATCACCCCGGAAATCTACCAAAGCCTGAAAACGGCCGTGGAAATCGGCAAATGGTCCGATGGCCGCAAGCTCACCCCCGAGCAGAAGGAGCTGTCGTTGCAGGCGGTGATCGCCTGGGAGATGCAGAACCTGCCCGAAGACCAGCGCACCGGTTACATGGGCCCGCAGGGATGCGCGTCGAAGTCTGCGCCGATCGCCAACATCCTGTTCAAGTCGGACTCGGTACATTGATCGAACTCGCTCGTGGCTCTTTGAGCAAGATGGCGGTAAGCCTGGAAGCACCGCTGGTGCAGTACAGCTTCCGCCTGGATGACACGCAGGTGCCGGTCAACCCGTTGATCGGCCATCGCCTGCGCCTTGAGTACCTCGGTGCCATCCACTGCAGCCATTGCGGCAAGCGCACCAAGACCAGCTTCAGCCAGGGCTACTGCTACCCATGCATGACCAAGCTGGCCCAGTGCGACGTGTGCATCATGGCCCCCGAACGCTGCCACTACGAGGCCGGCACCTGCCGCGAGCCGTCGTGGGGCGAGCAGTTCTGCATGACCGACCATGTGGTGTACCTGGCCAACTCGTCGGGCGTCAAGGTCGGCATCACCCGCGCCACCCAGCTGCCCACCCGCTGGCTCGACCAGGGCGCCAGCCAGGCGCTGCCGATCATGCGCGTGGCCACCCGGCAGCAGTCCGGCCTGGTCGAAGACCTGCTGCGCAGCCAGGTGCCAGACCGCACCAACTGGCGTGCGCTGCTCAAGGGCGACGCCGAGGTGCTCGACCTGGTTGCCATTCGCGAACAGATCTTCGACGCCTGCGCCGACGGCCTGCGTGAACTGCAGGCGCGTTTCGGCCTGCAGGCGATCCAGCCGCTGCCCGACGCTGAAGTGGTGCAGATGAAGTACCCGGTCGAGGCCTACCCGACCAAGATCGTCAGCTTCAACCTCGACAAGAACCCGGTGGTTGAAGGCACGCTGCTGGGCATCAAGGGCCAGTACCTGATCTTCGACACCGGCGTGATCAATATTCGCAAGTACACGGCCTACCAGTTGGCCGTGCTCCAGTAAAAAGGACCTGCACATGCGTACCGAACAACCGCAAGTGATCTACCTCAAGGACTACCAGGCGCCCGAGTACCTGATCGACGAAACGCACCTGACCTTCGAGCTGTTCGAGGACCACACGCTGGTTCATGCGCAACTGGTCATGCGCCGCAACCCGGCACGCGGTGCCGGCCTGCCGCCACTGGTGCTCGACGGCCAGCAGCTCGAGCTGCTGCGCGCCTCGCTGGACGACGAAGACCTGCAGGCGAGCGACTATCAGCTCGAAGCCGACAGCCTGACCCTGCACCCCAAGGCCGAGCGCTTCACCCTCGACACCAGCGTCAGGATCCACCCCGAGAGCAACACCGCGCTGGAAGGCCTGTACAAGTCCGGCAAGATGTTCTGCACCCAGTGCGAAGCCGAGGGCTTTCGCAAGATCACCTATTACCTCGACCGCCCGGACGTGATGAGCACCTTTACCACCACGGTGATCGCCGAGCAGCATCGCTACCCGGTGCTGCTGTCCAACGGCAACCCGACCGGCAGCGGGCCGGCCGAGGATGGCCGGCACTGGGCAACCTGGGAAGACCCGTTCAAGAAGCCGGCCTACCTGTTCGCGCTGGTAGCAGGTGACTTGTGGTGCGTGGAAGACAACTTCACGCGCCAGTCCGGCCGCGATGTGATGCTGCGCATCTATGTCGAGCCCGAGAACCTCGACAAGTGCGACCACGCCATGGTCAGCCTGAAAAAGTCCATGCGCTGGGACGAAGAAGTCTACGGCCGTGAGTACGACCTCGACATCTTCATGATCGTCGCGGTCAACGACTTCAACATGGGCGCCATGGAAAACAAGGGCCTCAACATCTTCAACTCCAGCTGCGTGCTGGCCCGCGCCGAAACCGCGACCGACGCCGCCCACCAGCGTGTCGAAGGCGTGGTCGCCCACGAGTACTTCCACAACTGGTCGGGCAACCGCGTGACCTGCCGCGACTGGTTCCAGCTGTCGCTCAAGGAAGGCTTCACGGTGTTCCGCGACGCCGAGTTCAGCGCCGACATGAACTCGCGCACGGTCAAGCGCATCGAGGACGTCGCCTACCTGCGTACCCACCAGTTCGCCGAAGACGCCGGCCCCATGGCCCACCCGGTGCGCCCGGACAGCTTCATCGAGATCTCCAACTTCTACACCCTGACCGTGTACGAAAAGGGTGCCGAGGTGGTGCGCATGGTCCGCACCCTGCTGGGGGCCGAGGGCTTCCGCAAGGGCAGCGACCTGTACTTCGAGCGCCACGATGGCCAGGCGGTGACCACCGACGATTTCATCAAGGCCATGGAAGACGCCAACGGTGTAGACCTGACCCAGTTCAAGCGCTGGTACAGCCAGGCCGGCACGCCGCGCCTGGACGTCAGCGAAACCTACGACGCCGGCGCCCAGACTTACAGCCTGACCTTCCGCCAGCACTGCCCGCAGACCCCGGACAAAGCCGAGAAGCTGCCGTTCGTGATCCCGGTCGAGCTGGGCCTGCTGGATGCCAACGGCAACGACCTGCCGCTGCGCCTGGCCGGTGAGGCCGCTGCTGGCGGCAGCAGCCGCGTACTGTCGGTGACCGAGGCCGAGCAGACCTTCACCTTCGAAGGTGTCCAGGCCAAGCCGCTGCCCTCGCTGCTGCGCGGCTTCAGCGCGCCGGTGAAGCTCAGCTTCCCGTACGACCGCGACCAGCTGATGTTCCTCATGCAGCACGACAGCGACGGCTTCAACCGCTGGGAAGCCGGCCAGCAGCTGTCGGTGCAAGTGCTGCAGGAACTGATCGGCCAGCACCAGCGTGGCGAAGCGCTGCAACTCGATCAGCGCCTGATCACCGCCCTGGGCACCGTTCTGGCCAACGAGTCACTGGACGCCGCCATGGTTGCCGAGATGCTGTCGCTGCCGGGCGAGGCTTACCTCACCGAGATCAGCCAGGTGGCCGATGTCGACGCCATCCACGCCGCCCGCGAGTTCGCCCGCCAGCAGATCGCCGCGCAGCTGTTCGAGGGCCTGTGGGCGCGCTACCAGGCGCACCGCGAGGTGTCGCGCAACACCCCCTACGTCGCCGCGGCCGAGCACTTCGCCCGTCGCAGCCTGCAGAACATTGCCCTGTCGTACCTGATGCAGAGCGGCAAGCCGCAGGTGCTGGAAGCGACCCTGGAGCAGTTCGACCAGTGCGACAACATGACCGAACGCCTGACCGCCCTGGCGGTGCTGGTCAATTCGCCGTTCGAGGCCGAACGCGCCAAGGCCCTGGAAACCTTCGCCGAGCACTTCAAGGATAACCCGCTGGTCATGGACCAGTGGTTCAGCGTGCAGGCGGCCAGCGCCTTGCCGGGCGGGCTGGCGCGGGTCAAGGCGCTGATGCAGCACCCGGCCTTCACCCTGAAGAACCCGAACAAGGTGCGGGCGCTGATCGGTGCCTTTGCCGGGCAGAACCTGGTCAACTTCCATGCGGCCGATGGCTCCGGCTATCGCTTCCTGGCGGACCTGGTGATCGAGCTGAATGCGCTGAACCCGCAGATCGCCTCGCGCCAGCTGGCGCCGCTGACCCGCTGGCGCAAGTATGACGACGCGCGCCAGGCGTTGATGAAGGGTGAGCTGGAGCGGATTCTCGCTTCCGGGGCGCTGTCCAGTGACGTGTATGAGGTGGTGAGCAAGAGCCTGGTGTAAGCCTGGCAAATCCCGGGGCCGCTTTGCGGCCCATCGCCGACAGGCCAGCCCCCACAGGTAAAGCGCACAGTTCAAGGGCGGCGCTGTACCTGTAGGAGCTGGCTTGCCGGCGATGGGCCGCAAAGCGGCCCCAGCTTTTTGGCGTTAACAAAACATAACGTCCCATTCGTTGTAATGTTTCAGCCTTCCCCGATACGATCCCACCAAGCCTCTAACACAGGCTTTTCAACGCACAGACCCACCAAGAAGAACACAACAGGGGATGGTCATGAGGGAGCGGGTGATGACGCAGGCCAGGCGTGGTGCCTGGCCGTTGGCGGCCGGCGCGGTGCTGGCGCTGGCATTGGGCATGTGGGCAGACAGCGCGCAAGCCGCTGCAGCCGACGAATACTCGACCGAATCGGCCAAGGCCAGCCAAAGCCTGCTGATCGATGCCACCCATGCCGGCAAACGCCTGGTGGTGGTAGGCGATCGCGGCCACATTCTGTTCTCCGATGACCAGGGCAACACCTGGACCCAGGCCCGGGTGCCCACCCGGCAACTGCTCACGGCGGTGTTCTTCCTCGACGAAAAACGCGGCTGGGCGGTCGGCCACGATGCACAGATCCTCGCCAGCAACGATGGCGGCGCGACCTGGAGCAAGCAGTTCGAAGACCTTTCCCGCGAAGCTCCGCTGCTCGACGTCACCTTCCTCGATGCCCAGCACGGTTTTGCCGTGGGTGCCTATGGCGCTCTGCTGGAAACCCGTGATGGCGGTCAGCACTGGCAGGACATCGCCGAACGCCTGGACAACGCCGACCAGTTGCACCTCAACGGCATTGCCGTGATCAAGGAGGCGGGCCTGTTCATTGTCGGCGAGCAGGGCAGCATGTTCCGCTCCAGCGACAACGGTCAGACCTGGGCCAAGGTCGAGGGCCCTTACGAGGGCTCGCTGTTCGGCGTGATCGGCACCGCCAAGCCACACACGTTGTTGGCCTATGGCCTGCGCGGCAACCTGTTCCGTTCCACCGACTTCGGTGGCAGCTGGCAACCGATCGAGCTCAAGGCGGCGCGCGGCAACCTCGAATTCGGCCTGGCAAGCGCTACGCTTCTCGATGATGGCAGCCTGGCATTGGTCGGCAATGGCGGCAGTGTGCTGCGCAGCATCGATGACGGGCAGACCTTCAGCGTCTACAACCGTGCCGACCGCATTGCCCTGGCCGGTGTCAGTGGCCTGGCCAACGGCGGCCTGCTGCTGGTGGGGCAGGGTGGTGTGCACCTGGCCACCGCCGAGGGTGCTGACCAGACTGCCGAAGGGGCGCGCCCATGACCAGCCGAGAGAGCATTACCATGCACCCGCATCACCAGGACAAGGCCACGCTGCTGGAACGCCTGATCTTCAACAATCGCCCGGTGGTCATCGCCATCTGCGTGCTGGTGAGCATCTTCCTGTTCTGGCAGGCCACGCAGATCCGCCCCTCGACCAGTTTCGAGAAGATGATCCCGCTGGAGCATCCGTTCATCGAGCAGATGATGGAGCACCGCAACGACCTGGCCAACCTCGGCAACACCGTGCGCATTTCGGTCGAGGCGGTCAACGGCGACATCTTCGACAAGGACTACATGGAGACCTTGCGGCAGGTGCATGACGAGGTGTTCTACATCCCCGGCGTCGACCGCGCTGGCCTCAAGTCGCTGTGGAGCCCCAGCGTGCGCTGGAGCGAGGTCACCGAGGAGGGCTTCTCTGGCGGCGAGGTGATCCCCAATACCTACAACGGCTCGCAGGACAGCCTCGACACCCTGCGCGACAACGTGCTCAAGTCCGGCCAGGTCGGGCGCCTGGTGGGCAACAACTTCAAGTCCAGCATCGTCGATGTTCCACTGCTGGAAAGCTACCCCGACCCGAACGACCCCGGCAAACAGGTCAAACTCGACTATCAGCAGTTCTCGCACCTGCTGGAAGAAAAGATCCGCGACAAGTTCCAGGCACAGAACCCCAATGTGAAGGTGCACATCGTCGGCTTCGCCAAGAAGGTCGGTGACCTGATCGACGGTCTGGTAATGGTGGCGATGTTCTTCGGCGTGGCGCTGGTCATCACCTGGATCCTCTTGTACTGGTTCACCTGGTGCATCCGCAGCACCATCGCCGTGCTCATCACCACCCTGGTGGCGGTGGTCTGGCAGCTGGGCCTGATGCACGCGGTAGGCTTCGGGCTGGACCCCTACTCGATGCTGGTGCCGTTCCTGATCTTCGCCATCGGTATTTCCCATGGGGTGCAGAAGATCAACGGTATCGCCCTGCAGTCGAGCGACGCCGACAACGCCCTGACCGCTGCCCGGCGCACCTTCCGTCAGCTGTTCCTGCCGGGGATGATCGCCATCCTGGCCGATGCGGTGGGGTTCATCACCCTGCTGATCATCGACATCGGTGTGATTCGCGAACTGGCCATCGGGGCCTCGATCGGCGTGGCGGTGATCGTCTTCACCAACCTGATTCTGCTACCGGTGGCGATTTCCTACGTTGGGATCAGCAAAAAGGCTATCGAGCGCAGCAAGAAGGACGCAACGCGCGAGCACCCGTTCTGGCGCCTGCTGTCCAACTTCGCCAGCGCCAAGGTGGCGCCGGTTTCCATTGCCTTGGCGCTGATCGCCTTCGCCGGTGGCCTGTGGTACAGCCAGAACCTGAAGATCGGCGACCTTGACCAGGGCGCGCCGGAGCTGCGCCCGGACTCGCGCTACAACCAGGACAACAACTTCATCATCAGCAACTATTCCACCAGCTCGGACGTGCTGGTGATCATGGTCAAGACGCCGGCAGAGAGCTGCTCGATCCACTCGACCATGGCGCCGATCGACGAGCTGATGTGGACCATGCAGAACACCCCGGGCGTGCAGTCGGCGATCTCCCTGGTGACAGTGTCCAAGCAGGTGATCAAGGGCATGAACGAGGGGAGCCTGAAATGGGAAACCCTGTCGCGCAACCCGGACATCCTCAACAACTCCATCGCCCGTGCCGATGGGCTGTACAACGCGGACTGCTCGCTGGCGCCGGTGCTGGTGTTCCTCAACGACCACAAGGCCGAAACCCTGGAGCGCGTCACCAGCGCCGCCAAGGCGTTTGCCGACAGCCACAACAAGGAGGGCCTGCAGTTTTTGCTGGCGGCGGGTAACGCCGGGATCGAGGCGGCCACCAACGAGGTGATCAAGTCGGCCGAACTGACCATCCTGGTGCTGGTGTACTTGTGCGTGGCGGTGATGTGCATGATCACCTTCCGCTCGTTTGCCGCCACCCTGTGTATCGTCCTGCCGCTGGTGCTGACATCGGTGCTGGGCAATGCGCTGATGGCGTTCATGGGTATCGGCGTCAAGGTCGCCACCTTGCCGGTGGTGGCCCTGGGCGTGGGCATCGGCGTGGATTACGGCATCTACATCTACAGCCGCCTGGAAAGCTTCCTGCGCGCCGGCCTGCCGTTGCAGGAGGCCTATTACCAGACCCTGCGCTCGACCGGTAAAGCAGTGCTGTTCACCGGCCTGTGCCTGGCGATCGGTGTGTGCACCTGGATCTTCTCGGCAATCAAGTTCCAGGCCGACATGGGCCTGATGCTGACCTTCATGCTGTTGTGGAACATGTTCGGGGCGCTGTGGTTGCTGCCGGCGCTGGCGCGGTTCCTGATCAAGCCCGAGAAGATGGTGGGCAAGGAGGGTGGGTCGATTTTTGCCCATTGATGGGTTGGGGCCGCTTTGCGGCCCATCGCTGGCAAGCCAGCTCCTACAGGTACGGCGCAAGCATTGGGATTTGTAGGCGCTGGCTTGCCGGCGATGGGCTGCAAAGCAGCCCCAGGGCTATAATGCCGGCTCATTTCCAATTGGTACCCCCATGTCCCCCCTCGCCACCGCCCTCGCATCCTGCGACATGCTGCTGATCGATGGCCTGCACGCTTTCGATTTCACCTTTGACGACACCGGCCTCACGGTCGAATGCATGGACGGCCGCCAGCTGCGCCGCTGGGCCTTCACTACCGACCAGGTTGCCGCCGCCACCGCAGCAGGTGATGAATGGCAACTGGACGATACCCAGGGCCAGCATCGTCTAGTCTGTATGAGTGCCTTTCGCGCCCCGGATGAAGAAAACGATGAACCGGACCTGGACGAGCCTGCTGACCGCTAGCCTCATGACGCTGACCCTCGATACCCAGGCTGCCACCCTTTTGGTGGGCAGCTACACCGATGGCGCGAGCCAAGGCATCTACCGCTACGCGTTCGACAGCAAGGCCGGCCGTATCAACCCTGCGCCGCAGCAGGTGGTCAAGAACGTCAGCCCGTCGTGGCTGGTGCTCTCGGCCGATCAGCGGCAGTTGTTCGTGGTCAACGAAACGCCGCAGGGTCATGCCAGCAGTTTCAGCGTGAGCAGCAAAGGCGAGATCACCCCGCTCAATCAGGTGGCCACCCGCGGCGACGAGCCGACCCACGCCAGCCTGAGCCGCGACCAGCGTTACCTGTTCGTCGCCAACTACGCCGTCGCCCCCGACCCGGGCGGCAGCCTGGTGGTGCTCCCGGTGGGCAAGGACGGCAAGCTCAAGGATGCGGTGCAGCAAGTGCGGCACAAGCCCAGTGGCGTCAACCCCGAGCGCCAGGCCGGTGCCCATGTGCATTCAGTGGTGCTGTCGCCCGATGGCAGCCACCTGTATGCCAGCGATCTGGGCGCCGACAAGGTGTTCATCTACCGCTACGACGGCGCCAGCGTCGACCGCCCCCTCAGCGCGGCGATACCAGCGTCCGTCGAGCTGCCGCCGGGCAGCGGCCCGCGTCACCTGTTGTTCGATGCCAAGGGGCGGCATGCCTACCTGACGCTGGAAATGAGCGCCGAAGTGGTCATGTTCGATGTCAAGGACGATGCGTTGCACGAACGCCAGCGCCTGCCGCTGACCGAGCAGAACGACGCCGCAGCCAAGGCGGCGGGCGCCCTGCACTTGTCGGCGGACGGGCGCTTCCTGTATGTCAGCAACCGTGGCACGGCCAACGAGATCGTGGTGTTCAGCGTGGGCAAGGACGACGGCCAGCTGACGTTCCAGCAGCGGCGTTCTGTGGAGGGTGACCATCCACGGGAGTTCGCCCTCGACCCCAGCGACAACTTCCTGCTGGTGGCCAACCAGAAGAGCAACCAGATCGTGGTCATGCGCCGTGACCCGCGCACGGGCAAGCTGGGTGAAACCGTGCAGACCTTGCCGCAGGACGCGCCTTCGGACCTGAAGTTTATCGAGTGACTATCGATAGCCGTGATAATCCCTACCACCGCAATGAATTTCTGTGGCTGACCTCAGCGGCGTAAGTTTGACCCAAGGCCCACTCGGGCCACCGTCAAACCACCGCAGTCGAGGTCAGCCCACATGAACTTCAATCTCTTCCCGGTCATCGCCGCATCCGCCATTTCCGCCTCGGTCGTGCTGCCGACGCATGCCCATGCCGACACCGGCAGCAAGGCATCCGCGACCCACAGCTATACCGAGCAGTACCTGCGCCAGAGTGCCCATTTTCATGCCGCGTTGAGTGGCAAGAACAGCCACTGATCCAGATGTGAGCACTGAACCTGTGGGGTCGCCGCACCGCCGCTCTTACAGGTTCCGGGCCACAGTTACCGCGCCGAAGTTGATAGCTATTTTGCCATGACGGCTTTGAACAGCTCAGACGCCAGCCACCCCTCCAGCCAGCTCCGCACTCGCGGATAAGCCGCCTCGGCGAACCACTGCGGTTCGACCCCGGCAAACTGGCGCATCAGGGGCAGCAGCGCGGCGTCGGCCAGGCTCGGGTGATCGGCCAGCAGGTATGGCCGGCCCTCAAGCAGCTGCTCGAGCTCCGCCAGCCAGGTTTCTGCCTGCTGGCGGTATTGCTCGCGCGAATAGTCAGGGTAACGCTCGGCATATTTGTACAGGTTGACCTGCGCCTTGAACTGGCTGTCGTTGCGGGCAATCAACTGCTCGGCCTGTTGCGCGGCAGCGGGGTCCGCCTGCAGGCGCCAGTCCTGTGGGTCGTTGTGCGTCAGGGCCCAGCGCATGATGTCCAGGCTTTCTTCCAGCACACCGTTACCGGTATCCAGCACCGGTACCGTGCCCTTGGGCGACAAGGCCAGCAACTCGGCCGGCTTGTGCTTCATCGCCACCTCGCACACCTGCACTTCGCACCCGGCATAACGCAGGGCCAGGCGCGCGCGCATGGCCCAAGGGCAACGGCGGAACGAGTAAAGGATCACCCGCACACCTCCACATCACTCAGGCCATTGCCCTGGCGCCGTACCTGGATCTGCACCGGAATGCGCTCGTGCATCTCCTGCACGTGGGAAATCACCGCCACCTTGCGGCCCTGCGCCTGAAGCCCGTCGAGCGCATCCATGGCCAGCTGCAGCGACTCGGGGTCGAGGCTGCCGAAGCCTTCATCGATGAACAGCGACTCGATGCGCAGGGTGCTCGAGGCCATCGAGGCCAAGCCCAGGGCCAGGGCCAGCGACACCAGGAAGGTTTCACCGCCCGACAGCGAGTGCACCGAGCGCAGTTCGTCGCCCATTTCGGTGTCCAGCACCAGCAGGCCCAACGCGCTGCCACCGCGCTTGAGGCGGTACCGCCGCGCCAGTTGGCGCAGCTGGGCGTTGGCGTGGTGCAGCAGCAGGTCGAGGTTGTAGCCCTGGGCGATCTTGCGGAACACGTCGCCGGAGGCCGAGCCGATCAGCGTGCTCAGGCGCGCCCAGCGCTGCCACTGCTCGCGGGCCTGTTCGATTTCGGCGGCCAGGGCCTGGTGCGCCTGCTGGCGGCGTTGGTCATCGGCCTGTTGCGCGCGCAGTTCGGCGCACTGTTGTTCCTGAACGTTGAGGTGCTGCTGGAGTTCGGCCAGGGTCTGCTCCAGGTCGTCGGCGGGCAGCTCGCCCTGTGCCTGGGCGTTATGCTGCTGAAGACGCTGTTCACGCTCCTGCAGCAGCACGCGGCCTTGCTCGATGGCTTTCTCTGCGTGCTGCAGCTGCTGGCGCAGGGCGCCAAGTTGCGCATCGTCGATGGCCAGCAGGCGGTCGAGGCCGCTGTCATCCAGCTCGGGGTGCTCGCCGCGCCACTGAGCGATCGCGCCCTGCAACTGCTGACACTCCTGCTCCAGTGCCTGCTGCCGTTGGACATTGGCGTCAAGCTCGGCGGCCAGTTTCACGCCCTGGGTGCGCAAGTCCTGCAGGCGCTGCGTGGTGTCGGCGTCGGCCGCACGGGCTTGCTCCAGTTGGGCCTCCAGGTGGTGTTGCCAGGCTTCTGCACTGGCATGTTCGCCTAGCAGTTCGGCGAGTTTTGCCTGCGCCTGCTGGCGCTGCTCGTCCAGGCTGGCCAGTGTCTGCTGCCACTGCTGCTGCGCCTGCAGGCGTGTCTGCTGCTGGTCGCGCAGCTTGTCCAGCTGTAGCTGGCGGGCTTGCTGCTCTTCCTGCTCGTCCTTGCGTTGCTCCAGTTGTTGCAACCGCTGGGCGATCTGCTGATCGAGGCCGAGAAAAGCATTGGCCGGGTCGTCGCTCAAAGCCTTCAGGACATCATCCGGCAGCACACTGGCCAGGTCATTCAGGCCTTGCTGCAACTGCTGTTCGTCGCTGGCCAGCGCCTGGTGCTGGTGGTCCAGGTGGCGCTGGGCCTGCTGCTGCGCTTCCTGCGCTGCCTGCAGTTGCTGATTGAGGCGGGCGGCATCCTTTTGCAAGGCGAGCAGGGCGCTCTGGCGTTTCTCGTCCTTGCCGATTTCATCGTCCAGGCGCTGCAGCTGGTTGGCCAGCCAGGCTGTGCGGGCCTTGTCATCCTGGGGGGCGAGGGCGGGCCACAGGCTGTGTGCCTGCACCTGCGCAACCAATGGCTGCAGTTGCTCGCCCAGTTGCACCTGTTGCTGCTGGTAGTCCTTGAGCTGGGCGTTGACCACGCCAAGCT
>Ga0213827_1001369_pt1 | contig 14155 bp, 9 predicted proteins | sample MC6MC0898MG_FD_180669 | JGI IMG/M metagenome (GOLD analysis project Ga0213827, IMG submission 180669) | Enriched soil aggregate microbial communities from Iowa State University, Ames, United States - MC6-MC0898-MG | ecosystem: Environmental > Terrestrial > Soil > Unclassified | place: USA: Iowa...
AATCGATCCAGCGCACCCGGCAGGGCAGCGCGGCGAGCAAGGGTACCAGAGCCCGGCCGACATGGCCCGCGCCGAACACTGCGATCTGTGCCTGCACGGCAGTCATCGGCTCGAACAGCAGCACGGTTACGCCGCCACAGCACTGGCCCAGGCTGGCCCCGAGGCTGAAGCGCTCCAGGTGTGGGGTGGTGCGGTGTTCTTCCAGCATCTGCCTGGCGATGTGCAGCGCCTTGAACTCCAGGTGGCCACCGCCGATGGTGTCGTACAGGCCGCTGGTGCTGACGACCATTTTCGAGCCGGCGTTACGCGGCGTCGAGCCGCGTTCCTCGATGATGGTCACCAGCACGCAGGGTTCGCCGCGGGCCTGGTGGTCGGCGAGGGCGTTGATCCATTGGTGCATGATTCAACCTCTCTTGAAGGCTGACTCCGTCTCCTGTGGGAGCGGGCTTGTCCCGCGAATGCGGCAGTGGCCGCACCATCGTATTCGCGGGGCAAGCCCGCTCCCACAGGGTAATACAGTGTCAGTGAGTGACGGTTTCCAGTTCCTGTGCCGGCTGCGCCGCAGCCACGTCCTTGCGCATCTGCTCACACCCCCACAACACCCGCTCCGGCGTCGCCGGGGCATCGATGTTCGGCTGCACGCGGTAGTCGGCAATGCTGGCCACGGCGTCCTTGATTGCACACCAGGCAGCGATGCCGAGCATGAACGGCGGCTCGCCGACGGCCTTGGAGTGGAACACGGTGTCTTCCGGGTTCTTGCGGTTTTCCACCAGCTTCACCCGCAGGTCCAGCGGCATGTCGGCCACGGCCGGGATCTTGTAGCTGGCCGGGCCGTTGGTCATCAGCTTGCCCTTGGCGTTCCACACCAGCTCTTCGGTGGTCAGCCAACCCATGCCCTGAATGAAGCCGCCTTCCACCTGGCCGATGTCGATGGCCGGGTTCAGCGAGTCGCCAACGTCATGCAGGATATCGGCGCGCAGCATCTTGTACTCGCCGGTCAGGGTGTCGACGATCACTTCCACGCAGGCGGCGCCGAAGGCGTAGTAGTAGAACGGCCGGCCGCGTGCCTGGCTGCGGTCGTAGAAGATCTTCGGCGTGCGGTAGAAGCCGGTGGTCGACAGCGACACCTGGGCAAAATACGCCTGCTGCACCAACTGCTCGAAGCTGACGATCTGGTCGCGCACGCGCACATGGCCGTTGCGGAATTCGACGTCTTCTTCAGTCACCTGATAGTGCCGCGCGGCGAACTCGGTGAGGCGCTTCTTGAGAATCTCGGCAGCATTTTGCGCGGCCTTGCCGTTCAGGTCGGCACCGCTGGACGCTGCGGTCGGCGAGGTGTTGGGCACCTTGTCAGTATTGGTGGCGGTAATCTGGATGCGGTTGAAGTCGACCTGGAACACCTGCGCCACCACCTGCGCGACCTTGGTGTTCAGGCCTTGGCCCATTTCGGTGCCGCCATGGTTCAGGTGAATGCTGCCGTCGGTGTAGATATGGATCAGCGCACCGGCCTGGTTGAGGAAGGTGGCGGTGAACGAAATGCCGAACTTGACCGGGGTCAGCGCCAGGCCCTTCTTGAGCACCGGGCTGTTGGCGTTGAAGCGGCGGATCGACTCACGGCGCTCGGCGTAGTCGCTGCTGGCTTCCAGGTCTGCGGTCATTTCGTCGAGCATGTTGTGCTCGACGGTCTGGTAGTAGTGGGTGACGTTGCGCTCGGTCTTGCCGTAGTAGTTGGCCTTGCGCACAGCCAGCGGGTCACGGCCCAGGTGGCGGGCGATGTGGTCCATGACCTGCTCGATGGCGACCATGCCCTGCGGGCCGCCAAAGCCACGGTAGGCGGTGTTGGAAGCGGTATTGGTCTTGCAGCGGTGGCCATGCACGGTGGCATCGCCCAGGTAGTAGGCGTTGTCGGAGTGGAACATGGCGCGGTCGACGATCGAACCCGACAGGTCGGGCGAGTAGCCGCAGTTGCCGGCCAGGTCGAAGTTGATGCCGTGCAGGCGGCCCGTGTCATCGAAGCCAACGTCGTACTCGACATAGAACGGGTGACGTTTGCCGGTCATCATCATGTCTTCGACACGCGGCAGGCGCATCTTGGTCGGCTGGCCGGTCAGGCGGGCAACCACGGCGCACAGGCAGGCAGGGCTCGCGGCCTGGGTTTCCTTGCCACCAAAACCGCCGCCCATGCGGCGCATGTCCAGCACCACCTTGTTCATCGGCACGTCGAGCACTTCGGCGACCAGCTTCTGCACTTCAGTGGGGTTTTGCGTGGAGCAGAAGACGATCATGCCGCCATCTTCGGTGGGCATCACCGAGGAGATCTGCGTCTCCAGGTAGAAGTGCTCCTGGCCACCGATGTGCAAGGTGCCTTGCAGCCGGTGCGGGGCGCTGGCCAGCGCTGCAGCGGAATCACCCCGCTGGTGGGTGTGGCTGTCGAGCACGAAGTGCTTCTTGCGCAACGCCTCGACCACGTCCAGTACCGGCTCCAGGTCTTCGTATTCGACGATTGCGGCCATCGCCGCACGGCGTGCGGTGTCGAGGTCGCGAGCGGCCACGGCGAGCACTGGCTGGCCGAAGAACTCGACCTTGTCGATGGCCAGCAGCGGGTCACCGGCGACCACTGGGCCGATGTCTTTCAGGCCTGGTATGTCTTCGTGGGTGATGGCGATACGCACACCTTCGAAGGCATAGCATGGCGTGGTGTCGATGCGCAGAATGCGCGCGTGGGCGCGGTCGGCGGTACGCGCGTAGACATGCAGCTGGTTGGGGAAATCCAGGCGGTCGTCGATGTACACGGCCTCACCGGCCACGTGCTTGTCGGCGCTGTCGTGCTTGACGCTGCGGCCGACCCCGGTGGTCAGGTCCTGGCTGAACAGTGCGGCCATCTCGGCCTGGCTCTTGACGGCGTGATGGTTAGACATAGTCGGTCACCCGGGTTTCGATGTGCGGCGTTTGCAGTTCGATGAAGTACTTGCGCAGCAGGTTCTGCGCGGTCAGCAGGCGGTATTCCTTGCTGGCGCGGAAGTCGCTGAGTGGGGTGAAGTCTTCGGCCAAGGCCTGGCAGGCACGCTCGATGCTGGCCTGGTTCCACGGTTTGCCGCGCAGGGCCGCTTCACAGGCGCGGGCACGTTTGGGGATGGCGGCCATGCCGCCGAAGGCGATGCGCACGCCGCTGACCACGCCGTCTTCGATGCTCAGGTTGAAGGCTGCACATACCGCCGAAATGTCGTCATCCAGGCGTTTGGACACCTTGTAGGCGCGGAAGGCCCAGTCGTTGCTGGCACGTGGCACGATGATCTTCTCGATGAACTCGCTGTCCTGGCGGGCAGTGATGCGGTAGTCGATGAAGTAATCCTCCAGCGCCATGCTGCGCTGGCGGTCGCCCTGGCGCAGGACGATCTGCGCATCCAGTGCGATCAGCAAGGGTGGCGAGTCGCCGATCGGCGAGGCGTTGCCGATGTTGCCGCCCAGGGTCCCCTGGTTGCGGATCTGCAGCGAGGCGAAGCGGTGCAGCAGGTCGCCGAAGTCGGGGTATTCCTCGTTCAGTGCGCCGTAGCAGTCGGTCAGCGGGGTGGCGGCGCCGATTTCCAGGTGGCTGGCGGTCTTGTCGATGCGCTTGAGTTCTGCCACATGGCCGACATAGATCATCACCGGCAAGGTCTTGTGGAACTGCGTGACTTCCAGCGCCAGGTCAGTGCCCCCGGCCAGCAGGCGTGCCTCGGGGTGCGAGCTGTACAGGTCGGCCAGGTCGGCGACGGTCAGCGGTACCAGGCAGCGCTTGTCACCGCTGTTGAGTTCGCCGGTCTGGGTCGGTGCGATAGCCTTCAGGCGGCTGATGGTCTGCGCCTGCTGGGCGTCGAACTGGTCGCGGCAGGGCAGGCGGCAGCTCTGTTCGGCGGCGTCGAGAATCGGCCGGTAGCCGGTGCAGCGGCACAGGTTGCCAGCAAGGGCTTCCTGGGCCTGGTGCAGGTCGTGGCCCTGGCTGTTCTTCTGCAGGGCGAACAGCGACATGACGAAACCTGGCGTGCAGAACCCGCATTGGGAGCCGTGGCAGTCAGCCATGGCTTGTTGCACGCTGTGCAGTGCGCCCTGGTGCTTGAGGCCCTCGACGCTGATCAGTTGCTTGCCGTGCAGTGACGAGACGAAGGTCAGGCAGGAGTTGAGGCTGCGATAACGCAAGCTGTCCTGGCCGTCGTCATCCTGGGTCAGCTCGCCGACCACCACGGTGCAGGCGCCGCAGTCGCCGCTGGCGCAGCCTTCTTTGGTGCCGGGTTTGCCCAGGTGCTCGCGCAGGTACTGCAGCACCGTCATGTTCGGGTCCAGGGCGTGCTCGTTACGCAGCTCCTGGTTGACGAGAAACTGGATCACGGGGGATGGCCTCGCAATGGTTTTATTGTTGTTGGGCGGACAATAAGCAGAGCTGACACGCTGGTCAATAATTTTCTGACTTAAGGGTCAAGAATTTCTCCGCAGGAGAATCTGGCCGCTCAGGTTGCCCATATTCAAAGCATAGATCGGGCCGCGCACGCGGCTATCTGGCGAGTCAAATAAAGCCTGCTGCCCCTCTGCGCGTGGGCTGACCAAGTGCGCTACAATCGCCAACTTGTGCCCAGTTCAATGATTTTGAAGGAAAACCATGACGTTCAAGGCGCCGGACAGCCTCTCCGAGCAAATTGCCGACTACCTGGCCGAACGCATCATCCGCGGCGAGCTCGTGCCGGGTGAGCGCATCCAGGAGCAGAAGGTCACCCAGGCGCTGAACGTCAGCCGTGGCTCGGTGCGCGAGGCGCTGTTGATCCTCGAACGTCGCCATCTGGTCGCGATCTTGCCGCGCCGTGGCGCCCATGTGACCAAGCTGGACGAACGCAGCGTGCGCAGCCTGTGCACCCTGATGGGCGAGTTCTACATTCTTTTGGGCAATGCCGTTGCGCAAAAATGGCGCACCGACAGCGACCTGCGCCCGTTCCTGGACATCCAGCAGCGCCTGCAGCAGGCCCGCGAGCTGGGCGACATCAAGGCGTTTGTCGGCGACAGTTTTGCGGTGATGCGCGCCGCCTATCCGTTCGCCGACAACCCCTACCTGCAGGAGACCGTCGAAAACCTGCAGCCGGCCATGAGCCGTGCCTACTACCTGGCCCTGGACCAGCGCCAGGCCAACATGCTCGATTACCTGGACCTGTTCGCCCGCCTGCTCGACGCCGTGGTCGCCCGTGACCTGCCGCGCATCCGCGAGGTACTCACCGCCTATTGCCAGCGCAGTTGCGAGCTGGTGCTGGCGGCGCTGGCCCGAGGCTGACCGATGCGCCTCAAGTGCATTCGCCTGGCTGGGTTCAAGTCGTTCGTCGACCCCACCACGGTCAACTTCCCCAGCAACATGGCGGCCGTGGTCGGCCCCAATGGCTGTGGCAAGTCCAACATCATCGATGCCGTGCGCTGGGTGATGGGCGAAAGCTCGGCCAAAAACCTGCGCGGCGAGTCGATGACCGACGTCATCTTCAACGGTTCTACCAGCCGCAAGCCCGTGAGCCAGGCCAGCATCGAGCTGGTCTTCGACAACAGCGAAACGACGCTGCTGGGCGAATACGCCGCCTATGCGGAAATTTCCATCCGGCGCAAGGTCACCCGCGACGGGCAGAACACCTATTACCTCAACGGCACCAAGTGTCGCCGGCGTGACATCACCGACATCTTCCTCGGCACCGGCCTGGGGCCGCGCAGCTACTCGATCATCGAACAGGGCATGATCTCCAAGCTGATCGAAGCCAAGCCCGAAGAGCTGCGCAACTTCATCGAAGAGGCGGCGGGTATCTCCAAGTACAAGGAGCGCCGCCGCGAGACCGAGAACCGCATCCGCCGTACCCAGGAGAACCTGGCGCGCCTGACCGACCTGCGCGAAGAGCTGGAACGCCAGCTCGAGCGCCTGCATCGCCAGGCCCAGGCAGCCGAAAAATACCGTGAGTACAAGGCCCTGGAGCGCCAGCTGAAGGCGCGCTTGTCGGCCCTGCGCTGGCGCGACCTGGATGAGCGCGTGCGTCAACGCGAGTCGGTGATCGGCGACCAGGATGTCGCCCATGAGGCGCTGGTCGCCGAGCAGCGCAATGCCGATGCCAGCATCGAGCGCCTGCGTGATGGCCATCACGAACTGTCCGAACGTTTCAACCAGGTTCAAGGCCGCTTCTATTCGGTGGCCGGTGATATCGCGCGCGTCGAGCAGAGCATCCAGCACGGCCAGCAGCGCCTGCGCCAGTTGCAGGATGACCTCAAGGAAGCCGAACGCACGCGCCTCGAGACCGAGTCGCACCTGGGGCACGACCGTACCCTGCTGGCCACCCTTGGCGAAGAGCTGGCCATGCTCGAGCCGGAGCAGGAAATGACCCTGGCCGCTGCCGAAGAGGCCGCTGCCACCCTCGAGGAAGCGGAACTGGGCATGCACGGCTGGCAAGAGCAATGGGACAGCTTCAACACCCGCTCCGCCGAGCCGCGCCGCCAGGCCGAAGTGCAGCAATCGCGCCTGCAGCAGCTTGAAGCCAGTCTGGAGCGCATGGCCGAGCGCCAGCGCAAGCTTAGCGAGGAGCGCGACCAGCTCAGCGCCGACCCGCAAGGTGACGCGATGCTCGAGCTCTCCGAACAGCTGGCCGCCAGCGAGATGCAGCTGGAGGCGTTGCAGCTGTCGGAGGAACAGGTGGTCGAGGGCCTTGAAGGCCTGCGCGCGCAGCTGCAGCAGGCGGTCCACGCGCAACAGCAACAGCAGGGCGATCTGCAGCGCCTCGGTGGCCGCCTGGCCTCGCTGGAAGCACTGCAGCAAGCTGCGCTGGAGCCAGGCGCAGGGACCGCCGACTGGCTGCGCGGGCAAGGCCTGGAGCAACTGCCGCGGCTGGCCGAAGGGTTGCGGGTGGAGCCGGGTTGGGAGCTGGCAGTGGAAACGGTGCTGGGCGCCGACCTGCAGGCCGTGCTGCTGGATGAATTCGACAGTCTCGACTTTGCCGGCCTGGAACAGGGCGAATTGCGCTTGCTGCTGGCCGGCGGGGAAGGGCCGCGCCAGGCGGGCAGCCTGCTCGACAAGGTCGAGGGGCCTGTCGACCTGGCGCCGTGGCTGGCCCAGGTAAAACCGGTCGAAGACCTCGCCCAGGCGCTGGCCCTGCGCGCCGCCCTCGCCGATGGGCAGAGCCTGGTCAGCCGTGACGGCTATTGGGTGGGCCGGCATTTCCTGCGCGTTAGCCGTGGTGGCGACGCCCAGGGCGGCGTGCTGGCCCGCGGGCAGGAAATCGAGCGTCTTGGCCAGGAGCAGCTGGAGCTGGAGGCCGCGCTGGAGCAGCTGGAGCAACAGCTGCAGGTACTGCGCGAGCAGCAGTCGGGCCTTGAAGAGCAGCGCGAACAGCTGCGCCGGCGCACCCAGGACGAAAGCCGTCAGCATGGCGAACTCAAGGCCAGCCTCAGTGCCAGCCGTGCCCGCGCCGAGCAGGTCGAGCTGCGCCGTCGCCGCCTGCATGAAGAATTGAGCGAACTCCAGGAACAGCGCGCCCTGGAGCATGAACAGCTGGGCGAGGCGCGCCTGATATTGCAGGACGCCCTGGACCTGATGGCCCAGGACACCGAGCAGCGCGAGCAGTTGATGGCCCGGCGCGACACGTTGCGCGAAGGCCTCGACCGCATCCGCCAGGAAGCTCGCCAGCACAAAGATCACGCCCACCAGTTGGCGGTACGCCTGGGCTCGCTGCGCGCCCAGCACGACTCCACGCGCCAGGCCCTGGAGCGCCTGGAGCAACAGGCCGCGCGCCTGAGCGAGCGTCAGGAGCAACTGAGCCTGAACCTGGAGGAGGGCGAGGCGCCGCAAGAAGAACTGCGCCTGAAGCTTGAAGAACTGCTGGAGCGGCGCATGAGCGTCGACGAGGAAATGCGCCTGGCCCGCCTGCACATGGACGAAGCCGACCGCGCGCTGCGCGAGGCCGAAAAGCGCCGCACCCAGGCCGAGCAACAGGCGCAACTGCTGCGCGGGCAACTGGAGCAGCTGCGCCTGGAAAACCAGGGGCTGGATGTGCGACGTAAAACCCTGCAGGAACAATTGCTGGCCGACGGCTACGATTTGCAAGGGGTACTCGCCACTGTCGAGCCCGATGCCAGCGAGCAGGGCACCGAGCAGGAACTGGAGCAGATCGATGCGCGCATCCAGCGCCTCGGTGCTATCAACCTGGCGGCGATCGAGGAATACGAACAGCAGTCCGAGCGCAAGCGCTACCTCGACGCTCAGGATGCCGACCTGGTGGAGGCGCTGGACACCCTTGAAAACGTCATCCGCAAGATCGACAAGGAAACCCGAAACCGCTTCAAGGATACCTTTGATCAGATAAATGCCGGATTACAGGCACTTTTCCCAAAAGTTTTCGGTGGTGGCAGCGCTTATCTGGAACTGACGGGCGAAGATCTACTCGATACAGGGGTGACGATCATGGCGCGCCCGCCGGGCAAGAAGAACAGCACCATCCATTTGCTGTCCGGCGGCGAGAAAGCACTGACCGCCCTGGCGCTGGTGTTTGCCATCTTCAAGCTGAACCCCGCACCGTTCTGCATGCTCGACGAGGTCGATGCTCCGCTGGACGATGCCAACGTCGGGCGTTACGCGCGGCTGGTGAAGGAAATGAGTGAAACGGTGCAGTTCATCTACATCACCCATAACAAGATCGCCATGGAGATGGCGGATCAGTTGATGGGGGTGACCATGCACGAGCCCGGTTGCTCACGTCTTGTTGCAGTTGATGTGGAGGAGGCCCTGGCCATGGTTGATGCCTGATGAAGGAAGATTGGGCGGATTCTGTAGGTAAATGCCCCCGTCATGTGCGACAGACGGTGTAAAGTTGTCTTTGGTCGTGCTAGCTTAATGTCACTCGTTTTTTGCGTGGGTAAAACGCCTGTCAGAACATAGAGTTGGCGCCACGTGTTAAAGGGCTTTGAAGCCTTTGTTTTCAAGCATATTTTTATAGAGGCACGGGATTACATGGAAATCGGTCTGCGCGAGTGGCTGATCCTCATCGGCATCATTGTCATTGCCGGTATTCTTTTCGACGGCTGGCGCCGCATGCGCGGCGGGAAAGGCAAGTTGAAATTCCGTCTGGACCGCAGCTACGCCAACGTGCCCGACGAAGAGGGCAGCGCTGAAGTGCTCGGCCCGTCGCGGGTGCTGGATAACCACAAGGAGCCAGAGCTGGACGAAAGCGATCTGCCGTCGCTCAGTGCACCGGCGCGTGAACGCGAGCGCGAGCGCGAGCAAAAGCCGGCCAAAGCCAGCAAGCGAGCCAAGCGCGCCGCCGAAGTGCAGCCGCAGGGCGACCTGGACCTGGTGGCCGAGCAGCGTGAGCCAGACCTGTTCGCTGACAGCGACGAAGACTTTGCCGCCGACAACAACCGCAACAACGGGTTCACGGCCAATGGCAATGCCGCCGCCAAAGAGCTGCCGCCGGTCGAGGAAGTGCTGGTGATCAGCGTCATTTCCCGCGACGAAGGTGGTTTCAAGGGCCCAGCGCTGCTGCAGAACATTCTTGAAAGCGGCTTGCGTTTCGGTGAGATGGACATCTTCCACCGTCACGAGAGCATGGCCGGCCACGGCGAAGTGCTGTTCTCCATGGCCAACGCGGTCAAGCCGGGCATCTTCGACCTGGACGACATCGACCATTTCAGCACCCGTGCGGTGAGCTTCTTCCTCGGCCTGCCAGGCCCGCGTCACCCGAAGCAGGCCTTCGACGTGATGGTGGCCTCTGCACGCAAACTGGCGCACGAGCTCAATGGCGAGCTCAAGGACGACCAGCGCAGCGTGCTGACCGCGCAGACCATCGAGCATTACCGCCAGCGCATCGTTGAGTTCGAGCGCCGTGCGCTGACCCAGAAACGCTGATGTCATTGAGCGAGCGGACCTTGCCCCGGTCCTGCTCGCTTCGTTTCAAGCGCAAGAGCAGCCTAGGGCTGCTCTTTTGCTTTGCAAGAGAACCTGAAGAATGAACGCCGAATCCCGAATCCACGCCTTGCGCGCTGAGCTCGACCAGCACAACTACCGCTACTACGTGCTCGACGAGCCGAGTGTGCCGGACGCCGAATACGACCGCCTGTTCAACGAGCTCAAGGCCCTCGAAGCCGAGCACCCGCACCTGGTGACGCCAGACTCGCCAACCCAGCGTGTCGGCGGCGCCGCTTTGGCCGCCTTCAGCCAGGTCCGTCACGAAGTGCCCATGCTCAGCCTCGGTAACGCCTTCGAGGAAGCCGACCTGCGCGAGTTCGGCCGCCGTGTGGTGGAGGGGCTCGACCAACCCGGTGCGGTGGACTACAGCTGTGAGCCCAAGCTCGACGGCCTGGCGGTAAGCCTGCTGTATCGCGATGGCCAGTTGGTGCAGGGCGCCACCCGTGGCGATGGCACCACCGGCGAAGACATCAGCGCCAACGTGCGCACCGTGCGCAATATTCCGCTCAAGCTGCAAGGCGAGGGCTGGCCTGCGGTGCTCGAAGTGCGCGGTGAAGTATTCATGAGCAAGGCCGGTTTCGACCGCCTCAACGCCTCCCAGGCCGCAGCCGGTGGCAAGACGTTCGCCAACCCGCGCAACGCCGCAGCTGGCAGCTTGCGCCAGCTGGACTCGAAGATTACCGCCAGCCGCCCGCTGGAATTCTGCTGCTACGGCGTAGGGCAGGTCTCGGCCAGCATCGGCGAAAGCCACATCGGTATTCTCGAACAGCTCAAGGCGTGGGGCCTGCCAATCAGTCGCGAGCTCAGGCATGCCGCCGGTATCGAAGAGTGCCTGGAGTACTACCGTGACATCGGCGAGCGGCGTAACAGCCTGCCGTACGAAATCGATGGCGTGGTGTTCAAGGTCAACAGCCTGGCGGCCCAGCGCGAATTGGGTTTCCGCGCCCGCGAACCGCGCTGGGCCATCGCCCACAAGTTCCCGGCCATGGAAGAACTCACCGAGGTGCTGGACGTCGAGTTTCAGGTCGGCCGCACCGGTGCGGTAACGCCGGTGGCACGCCTCAAGCCGGTCAAGGTGGCGGGTGTGACCGTGTCCAACGCCACGTTGCACAACATGGACGAAATTGCCCGCCTGGGCCTGCGCATTGGCGATACGGTGATCATCCGTCGGGCCGGTGACGTGATCCCGCAGGTGATGCAGGTGGTGCTCGAGCGCCGCCCTGAGGCGGCCCGCCCGGTGCAGGTGCCAAGCGAATGCCCGGTGTGTGGCTCGCAGGTCGAGCGTACCCAGCTGGTCAAGCGCAGCAAGGGCAAGGAGACCACCAGCGAAGGCGCGGTGTACCGCTGCGTCGGCCGCCTGGCCTGTGGCGCCCAACTCAAGCAGGCGATCATCCACTATGTGTCGCGCCGGGCCATGGACATCGACGGCCTGGGCGAGAAGAGCGTCGAGCAACTGGTGGACGAAGGCCTGATCCGTTCGCCGGCGGACCTCTACAAGCTGGAATTCGATCAGATCGTCGGCCTGGAAGGCTTTGCCGAAGTCTCCAGCAAGAAGCTGCTGGATGCCATCGAAACCAGCAAGCGCCCGAGCCTGGCGCGTTTCATCTACGCCCTGGGTATCCCGGATGTAGGCGAGGAGACCGCCAAGGTTCTGGCCCGCTCGTTGGGCAGCCTGGCGCGGGTGCAGCAGGCATTGCCGCAAGTACTGACCTACCTGCCGGACATCGGCCTGGAAGTGGCGTACGAGATCCACAATTTCTTCGAAGACGAGCACAACCAGCAGGTGATCGAGCAGTTGTTGGCCAGCGGCATGCAGCTGCAGGACGAAGGGGAGCTGGCGGCCGAATTTGCCGCCAGTGCCACCTTGGCCGGGATGATCGCCAAGCTCGACATTGCCTCGGTGGGGCCTACCGGTGCGCAAAAGCTGGTCGCCAAGCTCGACAGCCTGGACAAGATCATCGCGGCCGACGGTATCGACTTGCGCCAGGCCCTGGCGGCCAAGCAGGCTGATGCGGTGCGTGAGTTCTTCAAGGACGAGGCCAACCAGCAGCTGGCCCGTAATATCGAGGCGCAGTTGCTGGCGTTCGGCATGCACTGGAACAGCGAGAAGAAGGTGGCTGAAGGTTTGCCGCTGGCTGGCCAGACCTGGGTGCTGACCGGCACCCTGGAGCGCATGAGCCGCGACATCGCCAAGGAGAAGCTGGAAGGCCTGGGTGCCAAGGTGGCCGGTTCGGTGTCCGGCAAGACCCACTGCGTAGTCGCTGGGCCCGGTGCCGGCTCCAAGTTGGCGAAGGCCAGCGAGCTGGGGGTGAAGGTGCTGGACGAGGATGCGTTTGTGGTGTTCCTGGGCGACCAGGGCATCACCGTCTGACAGTTCCGGCCTCATCGCCGGCAAGCCGGCTCCCACGGGTATTGCACTGCCCTCAGGCTCAGTGAGGTCCCTGTGGGAGCGGGCTTGCCCGCGAAGAGGCCGGCCCAGACACCCTCGATTTGGACAAGTCATTGAGAAATGATGACTTTTTCTCCCCCAGAGGTTGTATCTGCTCCCCAGACCGGTACAATGGCGCCACTCGCTGTTCAGCGAGCCGCGTAGTGGTGGCCCCACCGGTCCCCCCGCATTGATTACCCGTTAACCTGGTCAGGCCCGGAAGGGAGCAGCCATAGCGGGAACATCGAGTGCCGGGGTGTGGCTGGTGGGGCCGCCTCCATTTCTGGGGTCGGAAAACCATGTGCATACGCGCTTGGCTCTTGGTCTCATCTCCCCAGCGCCAATGCTAACCTAGCAGCAGAATGCCGCCGACCAGCAAGGCAATGGTGAATCCTGCCCCAAGGCTAAATAGTAGAAACTCTTCCCACAGAGAGGAGCTATTTGTTCGACGCAGATCTTCGTCAAGTGCCTCAATTATGTCCCGCTGTATTCGCTTGATGTTTTCTTGGTGTGGAGCGGACATGATTTCCCCTCTAGTCTGGATGGCGGGAGAGCGCTCATAGCTTGATGATCAGGCCTAAGATGCCTCCGGCGGCTGTAGCAATAGCTGACCCTGCCACTATGGGATACCAGCGCGTTTCTCGTGCCAATTTGCGGGCCTCCGCGCTCAGTTTATTAGCTTCTGCCACGAGCTTGCGATTTTCCAGGTGCAGCTTGTCCAGTTCCAGGTTTTCTCGATCATCTTGAAGCATAAGCCACCTTACCGGGTGACGGCATAGGCCTTGGTGCAGGTATTCTGGGCCTTGTGTACTCTTATGGAAATCATTCACTTCAGTTGGAGTTGTAGTCCGAGCCTGTTCATCAAGTGGTCCATCTTGGCTTTGAAGGGGTGTATGGGAGCCCCTTACATAAAAACAGGATCATTCCTACAACCTTGCATTTGCTGACGAATTATCCTACGCACTCTGTCGACACCCGTCTGATTGTCCCTGGAAACCTCGCCCTATAGCCTTTTGCGGTCGCTGTCGGTTCAGCGATCGGGTGTGGAAGCCTGGAAGCGGTCACGTCGGGCAGTTGTCGTTTATGGCAGCTGTGCGCGGGAGGTATTCGTACCTGCTGGGTTTCCCACGTGCCTGGTCTTCCACCCCGTGTACAGCTGCCACCCCTCATGCGTGGAAGCAGGCGGGCGCAGCTCAGATAACGTGGAGCTGTTATGAAAAAAATTGTCCCTGATCCACCACACGTTTTCGAACTTCCTCCCGGCAAATCCCTCTCCCGCGCCATCAGCGACGGCATCGTGCCGATTGAGTTCGTGATGATGAATGTCACCCATTACCTGATGTTCGCCTACAGCGACAGCCGGCGGGCGCTTGAGTGGATCGAGGATGAAGAGACGCGGCAGCAGCTGGAGCATGGATTGCGCGCGATGCAGATTGCCTGGGGGCAGGCCGATGCGGTGGCGATGGCGGTAGAGCGGCAGGTTGGATCAGCGTAACGGCTGACAGGCGCTTGCCTTGATATGTATGCCGTTTTCAAGATCGAGCGCCGCCCGCGCGGCGCATCGCGGCTGAAGCCGCTCCTACATTTGTTGCAACGTGCCATGGCCTGGTAGGCCATAGTTGTCAGCCTTGTTGGCATGACGCGATGTTTCGACTGGCGCTGCCGGCGCCTCACCTGTCTTCAGCCATGCGCCAAGGCGAACAACCATGGCCTGGCTGGAACGGCACGTTGCAACAAATGTAGGAGCGGCTTTAGCCGCGATGCGCCGCGCGGGCGGCGCTCGA
>Ga0213827_1001370_pt1 | contig 14155 bp, 12 predicted proteins | sample MC6MC0898MG_FD_180669 | JGI IMG/M metagenome (GOLD analysis project Ga0213827, IMG submission 180669) | Enriched soil aggregate microbial communities from Iowa State University, Ames, United States - MC6-MC0898-MG | ecosystem: Environmental > Terrestrial > Soil > Unclassified | place: USA: Iowa...
TGGAGATGCACACCAGCGCGTCGGCGCAGTGCGCGTTGACCATGTACTCCACCGAGTCGGCGATGATCTCGCGGCTCGGCAGCGAATACAGCATGCCGTCGTGGCCCATGGCGATGCCGTCATCCACCGCGATGGTGTTGAACTCCTTGGCGACCCCGCCCACCTGCTCGATCTCGCGCGCCACCAGCTGGCCGAGGTCCTTGAGGTGGACGTGGCCGGGCACGAACTGGGTGAACGAATTGGCGATGGCGATGATCGGCTTGTGGAAGTCGCCATCGGTCATGCCGGTGGCGCGCCACAGGGCGCGGGCACCGGCCATGTTGCGGCCGGCGGTGGAGGTGCGGGAGCGGTATTCAGGCATGGTGGCTGGCAGGATCGGGCGGGCCGTGGGGGCGCGTTTCGCCTTGATTCTGCCGAAAAATTGCGGTTGCGTTTGCAACCAAGCGGGCGCCGCCGGTCGTCCGGAATGCTGAAACGCCGTTCATCTTCTTGGCTGTGCCGGTTTTGGTTGTTCGCGGCGATGAGGCATGATTGAGGGGATAACCGCATTAGGGGGCATGACGCCATGAAACGTTCCAGGACCACCGCGCTGCTGTTGATGAGCGCCGCGCCGCTGTTGTTCACCGCCTGCCAGAAGGAAGAAGCCGTCCGGGTGCAGGAAGGGTTGTACACCTCGGTGCAGGCCTGTACCGAGGCCACCGGCGATCCGTCCAGCTGCCGCACCGCCTTTGCAGAGGCGCAGAAGCAGTCGGCCGATGCCGCCCCCAAGTACGCCTCGCGCGAGGCCTGCCAGGCCGATTACAGCGCCGAGCAGTGCGTGGAGCAGAAGACCTCGACCGGCCACTCGTTCATCGGGCCGATGATGATGGGCTTCTTCATGTCGCAGATGCTCAGCAACCGCGGCGCGGGCCTGGCGCAGGCGCCGGCCGCCAGCCCGGCGTACCAGGACAAGGCCAACGGCTGGGCGCGTCCGACCCCGGGCGGCAGCGGCGGCCTGAACACCGCCAGCGGGATCGGCGCGGGCAAGGCCGGGCTGGCCCCGGTCAACGCCACCCCGAACCGTGCGGTCACCGCCAGCCGCGGTGGCTTCGGCAGCTCCAGCAGCGGCCGCAGCAGCGTGGGCGGTTGATCGATGCAGCGCGTGCGGATCGCCGAGCGCAGCCAGTGGCGCGCCCGGGCAGAGGAGTCGGGGTTCCGTTTCCACACCATCGATGGCCTGCCGTACTGGGATGAGACCGCGTACTACGCGTTCACCCTGCGCCAGATCGAGCAGGACATCGAAGACCCCAGCGCCGAGCTGCATGCGATGGCCATGGACCTGGTCGAGGAGGTGGTGGGCAGCCAGCAGTTGATGGACCAGTTGGCGATCCCGCCGCAGTTCCGCGACTGGATCGCCGACAGCTGGCGCCGTCGCGAGCCGCACCTGTATGGGCGGCTGGATTTCGCCTACGACGGCAACGGCCCGGCCAAGCTCTACGAGCTCAATTACGACACCCCGACCTCGCTGTTCGAGGCGTCGTTCTTCCAGTGGCAATGGCTGGAAGACCAGCGCAACCAGAACCGCCTGCCGGCACACGCCGACCAGTTCAACGCGATCCATGAAGCGCTGGTCGAGCGCTTCGCGCAGTTGTCGGCGCAGTTGCCGCCGCCGCTGTATTTCAGTGCGGTGGGCAACTCCGAGGAAGACCAGGGCACGGTGGCCTACCTGCGCGACTGCGCGGCCCAGGCCGGCCTGCGCGGCGAGGCGATCGCCATCGAAGACATCGGCCTGTCCGAGGACGGGCGGTTCACCGCGCTGGACGACACCGTGATCGGCAGCCTGTTCAAGCTGTACCCGCTCGAAGACCTGATGACCGAGTCCTTCGGCCAGGCCTTGCCGGGCTCGGGCGTGCAGCTGCTGGAACCGGCGTGGAAGGCGATCCTCAGCAACAAGGGCGTGTTGCCCCTGCTGTGGCAGCGCCACCGTGGCCACCCGAACCTGTTGGCGGCCGAGTTCGACGATGGCAGCGAACTGCCGCGCGGTTGGGTACGCAAGCCGCTGTTCTCCCGCGAGGGCGCCAACGTGGCCATGCACCTGGCCGACGGCAGCTGGCAGGAAAGCGAGGGCCCGTACACCGGGCCGGCCATCCGCCAGGCCGCGCACCCGCTCACCGCGTTCGATGGCGGCTACCCGCTGGTCGGCAGCTGGGTGGTGGGCGACCAGGCGTGTGGCATGGGCATCCGCGAAGACAACAGCCGGATCACCCGCGACAGCGCCCGCTTCGTGCCGCACGCGATCATCGATCAGGCGCCCACCCGCATCTACGTCTGAGATGGCGATGCAGCGCAACCGCAGCCTGCGTCCCGCGCCGGTGGCCGGACGCCACCTGGATGATGGGCATGGCCTGTGGCGGTACGCCGATCGCATCGCGGTGCGCTGCCATCGCTGTGCTGCGCCGGGCTGGGTGGTCAGGTCCTCCAGGACGGCACGCTTCCGCTGCCTGTCGTGCAGCGTCGCGTTGCAGGACGGAAACAACTGCGGGTGCGCGGCGTGCGGTCCCGGCACGTGGGTGGGGCCGGTGCGCTACAGCGGGCAGCGGCCCTGCGGGTACTGCGGGCACCAGTGGGTGCGCGCGCAGGCGCATCGCGCGGCGGCATCGCCGCCGTTGAAGACACTTGCCGCGCACTGCGCGCAGTGCGGCCGCAGCAGCGAGGTCAGCGTGAGCGGGTCGCCGCTGCGCGATGCCGAATCCAACGACCCGTATTTCGGCCTGCCGCTGCTGCTGGTCACGCGTACCCGGGCCGGGCTGCTGTGGGCCTACAACCAGGCACACCTGCAGGCGCTGCACGACTACGCCGCCGCACCGCTGCGCGAACGCGCCGGCGTGGCCAATCGCTCGATGTTCTCGCGCCTGCCGCAGTGGATGAAGCTCGCGCGCAACCGCGCGCTGCTGCAGAAAGCCACCGCGCGCCTGATCGCCCAGGCCAACGCCGTCCGCCAGGTGCCGACCGTCGGCCGGCAGGCCTCGCCCCCTACAGCAACCCGTCCCGCTTGACCGCCAGATACCGCTCCACCAGCGCACCGGGCAACGCATCGGCGGTGACGTCCAGCACCATCACCCGATGGCTGCGCAACGCGTCGTGCGCGTCGCTGCGCTGCTGCAGGTAACGGGCGATCGCGCCGGCCTGGGTGGCGTCCTGCAGGGTCTCCACCTCCTTGCCCAGGGCCTCGTCCAGTTCCCGTTCGCGCAGGCTGGCCACGCAGACCAGGTGCTGGCGCTGCAGCAGGCGCACCGCGGCCAGCAGGTCTTCGATGTCTTCATCGCGCACGTTGGTGACCAGCATCACCAGCGAGCGCCGGCGCTGGCGCAGGCTCAGTTCGGTGGCGGCGGCCAGGTAGTCGGTGGCCACCGGCTGCGCCTGCAGGTCGTAGCTGGCGCGCAGCAACCCGTCGATGGCGCCCATGCCGCGTTGCGGCGCCACCCAGCGGCTGTCGCCGCCGCTGGCGAACAGGCCAACGCCATCGCCCTGGCGCAGGGCCAGGTAGGACACCACCAGGGCGGCGTTGAGCACATGGTCGAAGTGCGACAGGCCGTCTTCGCTGGCCATCATCCGCCGGCCGGTGTCGATCATCAGCAGCAGCTGCTGGTTCTTCTCGTCCTGGTACTCACGCGAGATCAACTTGCGCGCGCGCGAGGTGGCCTTCCAGTCGATCTGGCGCAGGCTGTCGCCGATGCGGTACTCGCGCATCTGGTGGAAATCGGTGCCTTCGCCGCGCCGGCGCTTGAGGTGCGCGCCCACCAGCCGCGAGGCCTGTTCGGCACTGAACAACGCAAACCGGGTGAGCGGGGCGAAGTTCGGGTACACGCGCACGGTCAACGCCGGCGGCAGGGTGCGGCGCTGCCGCCACAGCCGCCACGGCGCATGCACGCGCAGGTGCACGCCCTCGAAGGTGAAGCGCCCGCGAGCGGTCGGGGTCAGCCGGTACTGCACGCTGCTGGCCACCATCGGCTTGAGCGCCAGCTGCCGCGGCAGGCCCTGCAGCGACCACTCACCCGGGACCAGGTCGAACACCTCCACACGCTGGCGCAGGCTGGATTCCAGGCGCAGCGTCACCGGCCGTTCCACGTTCAGGGCCAGGGCTTCGGGCAGCTCGCGCTGGATGCTCGGCGAGGGTTGCCGCCACAGCCGCAGCAGGTCCACCAGCGCCAGCAGCGCGATCGCCGCAGCGCAGGCGGCCCACGTCCAGCGTGGCCACGCCCCGAACACCACCGGCAGCCCGAGCAGGCCCCAGGCCACGATCAGTGCCAGCAGCAGCGGGGCCGGCCTCATGCGCGCGGCCCGGCGTGGTCAGCAGTACGCCGCAGGCTCATTTGCGCGGTGCTTCCACCTTGGCCAGCAGGGCGTCCAGCGCGTCGTCGGCGCTCTGCCCTTCGATCTGCAGTTCCGGGGCCAGCGCGATACGGTGGCGCAGTGCCGGCTTGGCGATGTCGCGAATGTCATCGGGGGTGACGAAGTCGCGCCCGGACAGCACCGCCTGCGCACGCGCGGCACGCACCAGCGCGATGCTGCCACGTGGGCCGGCACCGAGGGCGATGCCCGGCCAGCGACGTGTGGCGGCCACGATCCGCACCGCATAGTCGATCACTTCCGGGTCGACCGCGATCGCGGCGGTGGCCTGCTGCAGCGCCACCACCTCGGCGGCGGTCAGCACGCGCGGCACCTGCGACAGGTCGAAGTCGGCCGCGCTGCGGCCGGTGGTGATCGCATCGACCATGCGCTTCTCGTCGTCCAGTTGCGGGTAGTCGATCAGCACCTTGAGCAGGAAACGGTCCAACTGCGCTTCGGGCAGCGGGTACGTACCTTCCTGTTCCACCGGGTTCTGCGTGGCCAGCGCCAGGAACGGCGGGGTCAGCGCGAACGCCTTGCCCTCGATGGTGACCTGGCCTTCCTGCATCACTTCCAGCAGGGCCGACTGGGTCTTGGCCGGGGCGCGGTTGATTTCGTCGGCCAGCAGCAGGTTGGTGAACACCGGGCCGCGGCGGATCTTGAAGCTCTCCGACTTGGGGTCGTACACCGCATGCCCGCTGACATCGCTGGGCATCAGGTCCGGGGTGAACTGCACGCGGCCGTAGTCCAGCTCCAGCGCCTGGGCGAGGGCGCGCACCAGCAGGGTCTTGCCCAGCCCGGGCACGCCTTCGATCAGCACGTGGCCGCCGGCCAGCAGCGCGATCAGGATCTGGTCGAGCACCTCGGGCTGGCCGATGAAGGCACGCCCGACCGCTTCACGCACGGCATCCACGCGGTCGACCAGGCTGGGACCGGCGACGGCCGGGGACGGGGCCGGTGCAGGTTCGAAGGAGGGCAGCGGCGGCAGGGTCGGCTCGGTCATAGCAGGTTTCTCATCTGGATCAGCAGGCGGATGCGCTCGCGCAGACCGGGCAGGTCGTGCGAGGCCGGAGCGGTCAGGGCGGTGTGGACACGGGCGTGCGGCCATTGCAGCAGGGCGGCGACGGCCTGCACCTGCGCGTCGCCGACGAGCACGGCCGCGGTGGGCGCGCGTCGCCGCAGGCGGCCGAGGAAGGCCCGTCGCACCGCGTCGTACAACAGGGGCGCCTTGCCATAGCGCAGCAGGTGCTCGCCGCTGGCACGCACGTGTTCGAGCAGCGAGCGCCGTTCCACGGCCGGCGAAGGCAGCAGGCTGCCCATGCGCTGCGTGCGGTGCCACAACCAGCCCAGCAGGGCCAGCAGCAGCGGCACCCACACCGGCCAGCCCTGGTAGAACAGCCGGTTCCACAACGATGGTGGGCGCGACCCGTACACCAGCCACATGCTGCCCTCGCCATAGCGCGGCGCCAGCAGGTAGCGGGTGAGGTCGCGGTGCGCCTTGTCGTGCAGGCCGTCGATGTAGTCGCCCGGCTTGGCGTTGGGGGCGTCGTCAGGGGCGGGGCGGCCGAGGCCCTTCATGAACTCCAGGTCGGCCAGCACGTCCACGCTGCCCTGGCCATGACGCAGGCGCGCGAACACCTGCCCGTACTCGTCGCTGTCCTCGCCCCAGTTGCGCTCCAGGCGCATGCCCTGCGGCGGTGCCACGGCGAAACGGCGGCCCCCGCAGAACTCCACGTGCTGCGGGTCATCGCGTACATGGAACGGCTGGCAGCCAGTGCCGTAACCGATGCTGTCCACGCCCAATGCGTCCAGCAGGGGTCCATTGCGCGAGATCTCGGCCGGCTCGACCTCGGCCTGTTCGGCCGGCGGCGTACGCATCACCAGATGACCGCCGCGTGCGACCCAGGCCAGCAGCTCGCGTGCGGTGGACGCCGGCAGCGTCGCGCTGTCCTGCAGCAGCACCAGCGTGTCGCGTGGCTGCAGCGGCATCGTCGCCAGGTCCACGCGTGGGCGCGCATGCACCGTGATGCCATCGGCACGCAACGCCTGGCCCAGCACGTACAGCGGGTTGTAGCTTGCCTCGCCCTGCGGCGGCAGCTGCTCGGTACGGGTCACCCGCTCGTGGGTGCGCAGGAAGGCGATCGTCAGCGGCACGCCCAAGGCGAGCACGCCCAGCACCACCAGCAGCCAGCGCAGGCGCGTACTCATGCGCGCCACCGGAACTGCTGCTGCAGCGTGCTGGCCAAGGCATCGAACTCGGCATCGTCGGGCAGCCGCCCCGCATACGCGGCGTACTGCCAGACCCGGACGATCCGCGCGAACAGGGTGCGGTCGGCCTCGTCGGGCATGCGTCGCGACGCGCGCAGGCACTGCGCTTCGGTGGCGCCTGGCGGCAACGCGGTCTGGGTGCGCTCGGTCATCGACTCCACGCTGGCCCGGTACAGCAGCGCCAGCGCCTGCCGTGGGCGCCCCTGCTGCCACAGCGTGCGCGCGCGCGCGGCGGCATCCGGGGGTACCTCGTCGGGTACGCGGATGTCATCTTCCACCACCGCCGTGGGCGGGGCGCGGCGTCGCGTGCCGGTGCCACGCAGCCAGCGCAGCCAACGTGGCGCGGTCGCCACCAATGCCAGCAACAGCAGGCCGACCAGGCCCCACAACACCCATTCGGCGATCTGCGCCGGCAGCACCGGCCCCTTGGGCCGGGCATTGCCCTTGTCGGCGTCCGCGTCGCCCGCCTTCTTCTTGTCCTTGTCGGCCGCGTCCTTCCGCGACGGTTCCCAGCGCACCACGGTACGCGTCGGGCTCTGCAGCGGGTCCTCGTAGGCGCGCTGCACGGCCTGGCGGAAGCCGGCGGTATCCACGCTGGCGGTGCCGAACACGCTCTCCGGCCGATTGGCTGGATCGTTGTCGTAGGTCAGCGCGGGTTCGTCTGCCGCGTCCTCGGCCTCGGCATCCTCGTCCTCCGCATCCGCATCCGCATCCGCATTGGCATCGGTATTGGGATCAGTATCGGCATGCGCATCCTGCGCGGCCAGCTCGTCCACGCCGTGCGCCTGCTGCGCGTGCAGGGTGCCGCCGGGCCAGCCCAGGACCAGCGCCAGCACCAGCAGCGGTGCCGCCTGCTGCAGGCGATCGCGCAGGCGGCGGAACGCGATTTCCACGTCCCACGCTTCCATCTCGGTGCGCCGGTTGAGGTACAGGCCGAACCCGGCGCCGACATGGAACGGGCCGATCAGTGCCGCTGCCAGCCAGCACGCCAGGTTGAAGCCGAGCTTGGCCCACGCCGGGGTATCGGTGCGGACCATCGCCCATGCCGCTCGCCAGGAATCGGACAGCAGCTCGAACGGGATGAACATGAAGATCGTCGCGATGCAGCCGACCACCAGCACCAGCTCGAACATCATGCAGGTCAGGGTGAGCAGGACGGCATGGCCGAAGGCACCGCCAGCGATCGCGCGCCGGCGCGCGCCACGCAGTTCGGGCGAGCTGCCTTCCAGCAGGTTCACCGGCAGCATCAGCGCGCGCAGGGGGCTGAACCGGCGCCAGCCCAGGTAGCCCCAGAAGCCGCTCCAGCCCCAGTGGCGCTGCGCGCGCAGCGCCTGCCATGGCGTGGGTGCATCGCCGAAGACGCCGCGCGAGATCACGTACAGGGCCAGCCGTTCGAAGAGCGGCTTGAGCCACCACATCAGCAGCCAGGCCAGCCCGAAGGCATCCGCCCACCATGCAAGCGCATTGACCACGGCGAACACCGGCAGCCCCAGCAGCACCCAGGGCAGCCAGATCGCACGCGCGTGCCGGCGGACCAGCGCGGTGCCCAGCTCCACGGCTTCCCAGCCGCTGCGCGCACGCAGCACCACATCGAGCTGGTCAATCCGCATGCGTGCTCCCGCGTCCACCGCGCCACAGCCACAGCAGCACCACGCTCCACAGCACCCCGGCCACGCTGAACTTGCCCCATGCCGGGACCTCGGCGATCGAGGACCAGAATGCTTCGATGAACGCCGCCACCAGCAGCATCGCGGCCACGCCCAGGCACAACCGTGCTCCGATCACCCCGCCGTCCACCAGCGCATCGATGCGCCGTCGGCGACCCGGCGCCAGCAGCTTCATGCCCAGCTGCAGGCCCGCGCCACCGGCGATGACGATCGCGGTCAGCTCGAACGCGCCATGCCCGGCCACGAACTGCCAGAACGGAGCGCCATGGCCGATATGCTGCAGATGGCCGGCCACCGCACCGATGGTGAGCCCGTTGAACAGCAGCACCAGCACCGTGCCTACCCCGGCCAGCAGGCCGCTGGCGAAGGTGCGCAGGCCGATGCTGATGTTGTTCATGATGTAGTGGCCGAACATCATCCAGTCGGTGCCGCTGTCACGGCCCAGGTGCGGCGAGGAGGGGTCGTACATGCTCTCCATCGCCGCGATCTCGCGGTTGTCCATCAACAGGTGGATGAAATCGGGGTACCACTGCACCAGCAGGAAGCTGCCCAGCAGCGGCACCGCGAACAGCGCGGTGGCGGCCCACATGCTGCGGGCCTGGCTGCGCACCAGTTGCGGGAAGTCGGCGAACAGGAACTCCAGCGCGCGCTGCCAGTGCGGCGACGGGGTGCGGTAGAGCAGGCCGTGGCCCTGTTGCATCAGCACCTGCAGGCGCGCCACCAGCTGCGGGCTGTAGCCGCGCTTGCGCGCCAGCGCCAGCTGCTGGCACAGACGGCGATAGTGCTGCGGGATGTCTTCGTCGTTGAGGGCGTTGTCGGCCACCTGGCGACGCGCGCGGCGCGCACTTTCCCCGCGCAGCGCCAGCCAGCGTTCCAAGGCCTGCCATTCGTGCTGGTAACGGGCGACGAACTGTTCCTGCCTCATCGACGTCCCAGCAGCCAGTTGGCCATGGCATACAGGCGCAGCACGCCGACCTGGCCGCCGCCACTGAGCGGGGCGACGATCGTGGCCAGTTCCTGCTGGCGCGGTGAGGACAGCCGCGGTGCGCGTTCGGCGAAGGCCACCACCGCCGCCTGCTCGGCCGGCTGCAACGGCTGCGGCGGCGCCATCACGGTGTCGATGGCCAGGCTGCCCGGGGGGGGCTGCAGGCTGTCGTGGATCACCACGGTGCCGGCGACCAGGTCGCCGAGGCGGCGCCCGTGCGCATCGAACAGGCTCGACAGCAGGCCCAGTGCGTAGGCGAACGGCAGCATGTCCACCGTGCGCAACAGGTTGCGGGTGATCGCGGCCATCCAGCCGATCGGCGCACCGTCGTGCGCGACCACGCGCAGGCCCAGCGCGCGCTTGCCCACGGTGCGCCCCCACAGGGCTTCCTGCACGATGGTGTAGGCCCACATCAACAGGAACATCAGCGCCAGGTACAGGCCCTGCCCGAACCCGCCGAGGAAGGTCAGCGGTATGCCCAGCAGCATCAGCGAGCCCACGCGGATGACGAAGTCGATCAGCCAGGCCAGCGCACGCGGCACCGGGCCGGCGGCCGGCAGGTGCAGCGGCACGCCTTCGGGCGTGATCACTTCACGGTAGGTGTCCAGCATCGTCGCGCTCATGCGCGCACGCGGCGGGAAAGGGATGGCCGGAATCCTCTCCGGTCTGCTGCCAGCGGGGGCATGCGGTTCTCGACTGCTTCCTGGTCGGCTGTGGACTTTACCGTGCAGCCGCGCCGATGCCCAGCGCCGGTGCGCGGGCCGGGGCAGGCGACCGCGGCTGCGGCGATCAGCCCAGGTACTTGTCCTTGAGCCGCACGTAGTGGTCGGCCGAGTAATGCAGTGATTCGATCTGCTTGTCGGTCAGGGTGCGCACCCTCCGCGCCGGGTTGCCGACCCACAGCTCGCCTTCGCCGACCACCTTGCCCGGACCGACCACTGCGCCTGCCCCGACGAAGCCATGCCGCTCCACCCGCGCCCCGTCGAGGATGCACGCGCCCATCCCGATCAGGCTGTAATCGCCGATGGTGCAGGCATGGATGATGGTGCCGTGGCCGACCGTGACCCCCTCGCCGATCAGCGTGGGGAAGCCTTCCAGGTTGTACGGGCTGTGGTGGCTGACATGGATGATGGTGCCGTCCTGGATATTGCTGCGCGCGCCGATCCGCACGTGGTTGACGTCGCCGCGGATCACCGTGCCCGGCCACACCGACACGTCATCGCCCAGCACCACGTCACCGATGAGGGTGCAGGCCGGATCGATGTAGCAGCGCTGGCCCAGGACGGGAAGCTTGTCGAGGAAGGGACGGATCGGGGACATGTGGCACTCCGGCAACGCAGGGGCAGGGACGCCGCCTGCAGCGTTGTCCCGGCCCCCGATGATAACGCGGGGGCGCCGACGCCCGCCGATGGCGTGCATGCCCCCCGGTAGAGCCGACCGTTGGTCGGCTGCCCGTCCCCGACGGCGAATGTTGCGCAGCCGACCAACGGTCGGCTTCACCGGGAATGTTGCGCAGCCGACCAACGGTCGGCTTCATCGGGGGGCGTGCGTTGCCAGCATCTGGCGGAACAGCGCGTCCAACGCCCCGCTGTCGCCACTGCCCGATGCCAGCGGCGGCGCGGCATGCCCCATCGCCGCCAGTTCGGCCTCGATGTACGCGCTGATCACCCCGTTCCGTGGGCCATCGGCAACCTCGGCGCTGGTCCGCTTGACCACCAGCAGCTGGTCGATCGCCGCGCGCACCGGGCCGTGCGGCAGCAGGCGATCCAGCAGCAGCTCGAAGGCCATCGGCGGCGGATCGGGCTCGCACTCGATCCAGCGGCAGGCCAGCAGCGGGCGAAGCACATACAGGTACTTCTTGGTGCGCACCCGCTCGCCGCGCAGATAGCCGCGGAAGTTGGTGCGGGCCATGTTGAGGTAATGCCACCAGCTGCCCAACGGCGAATGGAACTGCTGCACTGCATCCAGCAGCGCGGCCACCGCCGCGTCGTCCTGCCGGTACACGATCGGCGAGCGCAGCCATTCGGACAGGGTCGGGTTGGATTTGGACACCAGCCGCAGTGCCTTGCGCAGGTCCCAGCCGCTCACGTCCAGTTCGTCGTCGATCGGCAATTCGATGACGTCCCGCTGCGCCTGGCCGGGCCCGGTGGCCTCGTTGACGCTGAGGTACCACGGTTGGCGATGCACGTAGATGAAGCGCGCATCGTAATCGCTGTCGGGCGAGGAAAAGCCCCAGCCGCGACTGCCCGACTCGCAGGCCATCAGCACGCGCACGTCATGTACGCGTTCGATGCGCTCCAGTTCGACCATGATGGCGGCGCGCTTGTCCGGCGCGATCGGGTGGATATCCATGTCTGCTCTCCTGCGTCCTGCAGCGCTGTGTGGGCGGTGGAACCTATGGGCCGACCGAGGGTCGGCGCTGGCGGGGTGGGGGTCGCCTCACGCGGCGCGGATGCGGCGTGCGCGTTCCAGGTGCACCAGCAGCAGCGAGATCGCCGCCGGGGTCATGCCGGGGATGCGCTGGGCCTGGCCGATGGTCTGCGGGCGCACGCGTTCGAGTTTCTGCTGCACTTCGGCCGACAGGCCGCGCACGCTGGCATAGTCGAAATCGCTGGCGATGGCGGTGTTCTCGTGGCGCTGCTGGCGCTCGATTTCCTCGCGCTGGCGATCCAGGTACCCGGCGTACTTCACCCCGATCTCCACCTGTTCGGCCACCTTCGGGTCGGCCACGGCCGGGCCCAGCGACGGCACCTGCATGAGCTGGGCGTAGTCCAGCTCGGGGCGCTTGATCAGATCCAGCACGTTGGTTTCGCGGCTCACCGCTACGCCCAGGGTGGCTTCCACTTCGCGGCCGAGCGCATTGCCCGGGGTAGCCCACAACGCGCGCAGGCGTGCCGATTCGCGTGCGACCGCCTCCTGCTTGGTCTGGAAGGCCGCCCAACGGCGCTCGTCGACCAGGCCCAGCGCGCGACCCAGTCCGGTCAGGCGCACGTCGGCATTGTCTTCGCGCAGCTGCAGCCGGTACTCGGCGCGGCTGGTGAACATGCGGTACGGCTCGGTGGTGCCGTGGGTGATCAGGTCATCGACCAGCACGCCCAGGTACGCCTCGTCGCGCCGCGGGCACCAGCCCGCGTCCCCGCGTACGTGGCGCGCGGCGTTGAGGCCGGCCAGCAGCCCCTGCGCGGCGGCTTCTTCATAGCCGGTGGTGCCGTTGATCTGGCCGGCGAAGAACAGGCCGGCCACGCTCTTGGTCTGCAGGGTGTTGTCCAGCCCGCGCGGGTCGAAGAAGTCGTACTCGATCGCATAGCCGGGGCGGGTGATGTGGGCGTTCTCGAAGCCGCCGATGCTGCGCACCAGGGCCAGCTGCACGTCGAACGGCAACGAGGTGGAGATGCCGTTGGGATAGATCTCCACCACGTCCAGACCTTCGGGCTCGACGAAGATCTGGTGGCTGGCCTTCTCGGCGAAGCGCACCACCTTGTCTTCGATCGACGGGCAGTAGCGCGGGCCGATGCCCTCGATCTGGCCGCTGTACAGCGGCGAGCGGTGCAGCGCGGCACGGATGATCTCGTGGGTGCGCTCGCTGGTGTGGGTGATCCAGCAGCTGACCTGGGCCGGATGCTCGGACACATCGCCCAGGTAGGACATCACCGGGCGCGGATCGTCGCCGGGTTGCTCGTCCATCACGCTGTAATTCAGCGAGCGGCCATCGATACGCGGCGGGGTGCCGGTTTTCAGGCGGTCGATCACGAACGGGCGCTCGCGCAGGCGTGCGGCCAGCGTGGTGGCCGGCGGGTCGCCCATGCGCCCGGCGGCGTACTGGGTCTGGCCGACGTGGATCTTGCCGGCCAGGAAGGTGCCGGCGGTCAGCACCACCGCCGGTGCGTGGAAGGTCAGCCCGGTCTGGGTCACCGCGCCGCGCACGGTGTCGCCGTCGATCAGCAGGTCGTCCACCGCCGCCTGGAACAGGGTCAGGTTGGGCTGGGCCTCCACGATCTGGCGGATGGCCATGCGGTAGAGATTGCGGTCGGCCTGGCAACGGGTGGCGCGCACGGCCGGGCCCTTGGACGCATTGAGGGTGCGCCACTGGATGCCGGCGCGGTCGGCGGCATGCGCCATCGCCCCGCCCAGGGCGTCGATCTCCTTGACCAGGTGGCCCTTGCCGATGCCGCCGATGGCCGGGTTGCAGCTCATCGCGCCGATGGTTTCGACGTTGTGGGTCAGCAGCAGGGTGCGCGCGCCGCTGCGCGCGGACGCCAGCGCGGCTTCGGTGCCGGCGTGGCCGCCGCCGATGACGATGACGTCGTAACGGTAGAAGGAGTCGGTCATTGGCTTGGGGCTCGGGGGGCGCGCGTGGCCCAGGATCGGCCCTGGAACCAGGCCGCGGGTGGTGATTTTAGCGCCAAACGGGGCGATCGCCGAAAACAGCCCTCAAGTTGGCACGTTTTCTGCAGATAACCCAATAGCACCCAGGATGGCAGGCGCCCATGGCGCTACGGACCGGAATTGGAACAGGGGCCGGTCCATGCGCATCCCGGGGAAGCAGAAGGGCCGACAGTCGGGGGACTGTCGGCCCTGTTTTTTTGCGTGCTCCGCCGCGACCCGAAAACAGAAGGCCCCGCCATGGCGGGGCCTTCTGCGTTGTAGGTGCCGACATCCGTCGGGGCCGGAACAGGGGGGATCCAGAGTTTCCCGGCGGATATCGACATAGAACTGGATGTGACGCGCTGTGTCGTTTTTGTCACTTTACGACCGAGCCCGTCACCACCCGCCTAGATTGAACCGGGTGGGTGGTGAAAATCAAGATGGATCAGGGCTCAACTGTGCGCTGGTTCAACTTGTTCATAGTCCGCCAGGGTGAACCGCT
>Ga0213827_1001377_pt1 | contig 14113 bp, 8 predicted proteins | sample MC6MC0898MG_FD_180669 | JGI IMG/M metagenome (GOLD analysis project Ga0213827, IMG submission 180669) | Enriched soil aggregate microbial communities from Iowa State University, Ames, United States - MC6-MC0898-MG | ecosystem: Environmental > Terrestrial > Soil > Unclassified | place: USA: Iowa...
GTTGGTGGATGAGGTACCGGTAGAAAAAATGACCAGTTATATCGGTAAGCATACGGCATTAATGATCGCCCCGGATGATATTGAGCTGGTAAATGGTGCAAGTGCGGTCCGGAGAAAATTTTTTGACGGCTTACTCTCCCAGGCCGATCCGCTTTACCTGGAAAACCTGATCCATTATCAGAAAGTGCTGGAGCAAAAAAATGCTTTCCTGAAACAAAGCGCTTATCCCATTAACCAGGACCTGCTGGAGATCTATGACCGGCAGCTGGCGGATAGCGGGAGCTACCTGTTGCAAAAAAGATTAGAGCTCTCTGAACATATTCCTGAACTGGTGCGCCGGTTTTATGAAGCAATCGCCCATCAGAAAGAAGCGATTGATGTGCGCTATAATCCTTGTGTACAGGATCCGGCCCAGCTCTTTGCAATGCTGCGGTACCAGAGAGGGAGGGATATAGAAGCCCGCCGGAGTACATTAGGTTTGCATACGGAAGACTGGCTCTTATTATTGAATGAATTGCCTTACAAAACGCATGCCTCACAAGGGCAGAAGAAATCCCTGCTTATTGGTATGAAACTCGCCCAGCTGGAATGGCTGAGGAATTTAGGTAAAACGCCTCTGGTGTTGCTGGATGATATCTTTGAGAAGCTGGATAAAGAGCGGGTTCAGCGGTTGTTTTCCCTGTTGAGCACCTTAGCTATTCCACAGATCTTTATGACCCATACCAGTGCGGAGGATATTGCGCTGTCGCTGAGCGGTCATTTTAATGAGATCAAAAGCATCCTGCTTTAAACGGCGTGCTGCCCCCTAAACCATCAATTTCTAAAGCTTGAAGACCAACTATTTATTGGCTTATGGTGTCTTTATTAATGACATATTGTTAATTTATTGATACCAGGACAATAGTAGGGTTAGCCGAAAACCGATTCAGAGTAGGCACATCAAGTTTATGAACATGAAAGGAAATAACTACTTTTTCAGGGCTGCAAAGGCCCTTTTGCTGGGAGTGGCTTTGCTGGCTGGCCATCAAAGGGTCAATGCGCAAACCATTACAATTAATACCGGAACTGCTGCCTCCGATTTGTATGCGGTAGGTCCGATATATATATCTACGACGATGTTTTATAAATACAGCCGGTTTGCCTATCTCTACACACAGGCAGAACTGGCTGCTGCAGGTATTACCAGCGGTAGTACTATATCTGCTGTGGGTTGGATGAAAGGTGGTAGCAGTAGCTCCGCCGGACCGTCCAACTTCAAAATTTACATGAAAAACTCTTCGGCAACCGCTTACGCCGCAAGCAGTGAGACCTGGACCAATTTAAGTTCCGGAGCAAGCCTCGTCTATCAAAATGCCAGTCAGTCATTTCCCGCCACGGCCAGCCCCAATTATATCCCTTTTACACTGAGTACCCCTTTTGTATACAGTGGTGGCGCTATTGAAATACTAACAGAATGGGATGCCTCTGCAACGCCGGCGCCACTGGCGACAGGTTCTTTCGAATGGGTAAATACAACCGTTCCAGACAGGATCTACGGTGGCGCAAACAGTACTGCCCCGGCCTCACTTTCCAGCACCTCGAATAATACTTCTATTGATGACAGGAGACCGGTGATCCAATTTACCCTGGGCGGTGTGACCGGTTGTACCAATCCGGTTACACCGGGTACTTCAACCGTTAGTGTAACGACAGCTGTTTGCCCTAATACGAGTGTCAATCTTAACCTGAATGGGAATAGTACGGGTTCCGGCATTACCTTTGAATGGGAACGCTCGGCAACCAACACCGCAGGAAGTTATACCAGTATGGGTGCCAGCCAAACGAGTCCTGCTACAAGTGCGCAACCGGCAACCACAACCTGGTATCGTTGTAAGGTTGTATGTTCCGGAGGAACTGCGGCTTATTCGACCCCGGTCCAGGTACAGGTAGCTAATGTGAGCGTCAACCTGGGAAATGATACTTCACTTTGCGAAGGCAGAAGTCCATTGGTCTTAAATGCCGGCAATGCAGGCGGAACTTACCTGTGGAATGATGGCGCGACCGGACAAACAAAATCCGTAAGTGCTGCCGGTACTTATTGGGTACAGGTAACGAATGCCACAGGTTGCCAGGGAAGGGATACCATTGTTGTTGGGTTTAACCCGCTGGCCAGCGGCAGTTTTACGGCAACAGAAGCGACCGGCGGACTGGTTAATTTTGCGGCGACAGCATCTAATGCGAGCAGCTATTTCTGGCAATTCGGCGTTAATAATGCAACGGGAACAGGCAATCCGACCAGTTACACATATGGAAGTAACGGCAGCTATAATGTTACGCTTAACCTGATCAATGCTTGTGGCGATACTACGAAGGTCAACCAATCGGTAACGGTAGCTTCAGTACCTGTTGGATTGAAAGATATCCTTAAAGATGCAGCGGTGAGTATTTACCCCAACCCGGCAAAAGAAGTGCTGATGCTGGAGAATGCAAGCGGATTACTATTTGAGCAGATCAAAATGACCGATGTTTTAGGAAAAGTGATCTATAGCGATAAAGGGAAAGGAACGCAAAAGAACTATACCTTTAATGTAAGTCACCTGAGTGCCGGGGTTTATTTCCTGGAAATTAGCACTCCTTCAGGGCGCATTGTAAAGCAATTTTCCATTAAATAGTAGATTAAAATAATTACTAAGAGCAAGCATTGTTCCTCCAGGGGCGCTGCTTGCTCTTTTTAAATAAGGATTTAGCAGCAATCCTTATTAATATTGATTGTTTACTTTCAATTTATTCAATATTTCATAAGGGATAAATGCAACAGAACGGGGCAAAGTAATCGCGGGGGCTACCTGGAGTTTAAATTTTCCGGATAAGTTAAGCGTAGGCGGCCTGAAAGGATTGCCAAAAAAGGTTTTGGTCTGTAGTGCGGGTGTTTTGGTTGCAGTAAACAGGGTATCTACTGCTGCTGTACTGTCCTCGAAAAACAACCAGGGTTCCAGGTGTTGCATGCTTATTTTGCGAATCAATTGCGTAATCGCAAAAGTGTCTTGAATATCGCTTACAAACGTAGTACTCAAAGCCTCCTCAATGCTTTGTTGATACGCCTTCCATGCTGATTCTGTATCAAACCTTGCCTCCAGGTTAAACGTTAAACTGTCCCCGGACATAAAGGTAGTAGCATCTGATAAAAAAGGACCTTTGCCTGTGGTGTTTTCTTTACTTCCACTCATTATTTTCGCGCCGCAGGGCGTGTTAATCAGTACTTCCCATTTCAGGAAATAATTGTCTTGTCCGTTGTAATCAATAACTGGGGTCGTTACATACTGACCCTCAGATTCAAGATAGTGTTCCGGTCCTGAACGGCCATACCATATTTTCCAGGAGTAGCTGGTAGCGCTTGTATTGGGCTTTAGCCACAAGTTGAAATTTTGCTGACCGGTTGATAAATTACTGATTCTGGTGGTAAACATTCTTTCCGGTACCTGGCCCACTGTGATTAGTTTTGCGGCCGTTAATGGTGGCATAGTGGGATCACCTCCCGGGTTATAGCTATAGTAAAGTGTAGTTGTGGTTAATGAAGAGGAAGAGTTGCGCTCGACCCTTTTGGTATTCCCGTCCGGCCCCTCCACAAATATTACTGCATCATTACTGCTTGACCAGCTGCCACCGGCCTGGTTGGTGCTGTACATTGCCGGGCTGCATAAGTGATCGGGCCCATTGATGAGCAGCGCTCCGGTGGTATCGGTGCTCAGTTCCGTATGGCCATCTTCCTCAGGATGGCGCTGGTACACCCTTACATAATCGATTTCCATTGCTCCCAGGTCTACGGGCTCAGAAGTATTATAGCGCTTATTTGTTTTCGTAGCGGCTACAGAAAAGATCAGCTTGGAAACCGAGTTTTCGCTGTTCCAGGGATAACCTTTAGTGATCTGCCAGGCTCCGGCTTGAGCAGAACAGTTAGGTGCTTCCCGCATTTTCCTGGAAACCTTATTACCCACATAAGGATCATAAGTCTGTACCTCCACCTCCCGGTAATATTTCCAGAATTTATTGATGAGCACATCATCCAGGTATATCGTAACCGAAGCGGTATCCCATTCACAGGTATATTTATGCCAATCTTCATAACGGAAGCGGGTATTGCCAAGCCAGTCTGACCAGTCTTGATTAGGATAACGGTTGGAAATGTCTATGTCCTGGGGTATATAGCCACTCGTATCCCATCTTGGGCGCCAGCTGTGCAGGTTGTAATTGTTGTGGGGTTTATGTTTGCCAATGTAAGGCCAGGAAGGCATCCCGTTGTTAGACCAGGATTCCGCGAAATCAATCTCGTTTACGTCATTCAGTGCCCAGAACCAGCAGGTATTCCAGGAGCCTTCGAATATGGGCATACGCAGGCGTGTTTCCACTTTTGCCCCTTTATTAAACCGCATTTTAGTACCTATATATCCCGAGGTGTAGTTTCTTGTTTGCGGGGCGCCGGGGCAACTATTGCATTTCCAGGAGGTCGTTTCCTGTTTCATTTTTAATTTTACCGTGCCATCGCTTACCTGCACATTTTCGTCTTTTACAATAGTTTTATTACCTCCATATACTTCGATACGTGATTCGGCCCAGTCATCATTATCTCCCCAGTTATTAGTATTAAAGGTATACCAGAGGTCCCGGTTAATATTGTCGCCGTTAAAGCTGTCAAAGAGTACCAGTTTCCATGGGGTAGTATCGCAGAGGAACCTGCCGGGTGGAAAATATACGGGAGGTAGCCATCCTGATTGGGCATAACCGGGATAAGCCAGTGATAGCAGGAGGGATGCGTGGAAAGTAAGGTATAATTTTTTCATTGTCAGCTTGTATAAATATACGACATTTTTACTGATAGCAATAAGCCCAAGTAATTGCTTTTGTTATTGATAAAGAGCTATAGTTTTAAGCAGATTTTAGTAAAATACTTAGCGGGAATCTGCTACCTTTATTTTTTAGAAAACAACAACAAATGTCATATTTTAACCGGGAGCTGGAAACAATGCCCTTAGCGCAGTTGCGGGCATTACAGAATGAAAGATTAAAAAAACTGGTGCAAAATGTATACCATAATATACCCCATTACCGGCAGGCTTTTGATGAAATAGGACTGAAGCCCGAAGCTGTAAAAGGGGTAGAAGACTTGCCTCAAATTCCCTTTACTTATAAATCAGCCTTAAGGGATAATTATCCTTTCGGTCTGTTTGCCGTGCCGCGTGAACAGGCAGTACGCCTGCATTGCAGCAGCGGCACCACGGGAAAACCAATTGTAGTGGGCTATACCCAAAATGATATAGAGGTGTTTGCAGAAGTCGTGGCGCGATCGCTTTATGCAGCCGGTTGCCGGCCGGGTATGCTGATGCAGAATGCCTATGGCTACGGCTTGTTTACCGGCGGTCTTGGCCTGCATTACGGTGCGGAAAAGCTAGGGATGACCGTATTGCCGATATCGGGTGGCGGAACGGAGAAGCAAATTATGCTGATGCAGGACTTTCAAAGCGATGCGATCTGCTGTACGCCATCCTACGCCCTGACGCTTGCAGAAACGATGAAGCAGAAAGGGTATACGCCAGATGAGATTCCTTTCAAATATGCGATATTGGGTGCAGAGCCTTGGACGGAGAGTATAAGGGGTGCTGTAGAGGCAGGGCTTGGCGTAGCGGCCAGCAATATCTATGGCTTGAGCGAGATCATCGGTCCTGGTGTTTCGCAGGAAGATGTAGAGGAAAGAGGTACCGGCAGTTATATCTGGGAAGATCATTTTTACCCGGAAATTGTAGATAAAGATACCGGTGCACCTTTGCCATATGGTAAAGAAGGGGTTTTGGTATTCACTACTTTAACCAAAGAAGCATCACCGGTACTGCGTTACTGGACCAACGATATTACGTCTATTTATTACGACCAATCTTTTAAGCGGAGTCATATCAAAATGGGACCGATTGTAGGTCGTGCCGATGATATGCTGATCATCAGAGGAGTAAATTTATTCCACACACAAGTAGAAGCGGCGCTTGACGGCATTGATTATTTAAGTAAAAATTACCAGCTGGTGGTAAGCCGCAGCGGTAGTATGGATGAGGTGGAAGTGAAGATAGAACTTGCACAGGAAATCTTCGATGCATTGAGTGGAACGACAGACAATGTTTTAGGCCATGATACTGTTACAGGGGCGCAAAAACAATTGCAGCACAAGATAAAAGCAGAAATCGGCCTGAGCATGAAGGTAAGCATTAAAGCGCCTCAAACTATTGACAGAAGTGAGGGCGGGAAACTCAACAGGATCCTGGACTTAAGGAAATAAAGAGTACTGCGTTGTCACTATTCTATAAAATAATAAAGCCATCGTTATTTAAACGATGGCTTTATTATTTTATAAATCGAGTTTATTATTTCAGGAATAACATCTCCCGATATTTTGGCATTGGCCAAAGTTTATCATCAACAAACAGTTCCAGTTTATCTACATGATACCTGATCTTGTCAAAGCGCACTTTAATTTTGGTGCAATAAGCTTCCGCTCTTTCGCGCATATTGTCCATTTTATTGGCTTTCTTGCGTTCTTCGATCATGGCTTCCACATTATCATTGATCTCCTGGATGTGGCCACTGATTACCTTCAACAGGTTCAGCTGAGCAGCATAAGTTTTTTCTTCAAGGCCTAACTCTTTCAAGCCTTTTACATTTTGGATCAGGCTGTTTTGATAGGTTACGGCTACCGGTAAAATGTGGTTAGTGGTCAGGTAGCCTAAAACGCGGGCTTCGATCTGAACACGTTTTACATATTCTTCCAGAACGATCTCGTGACGAGCATGCAATTCTCTTTCAGAGTAGATGCCCATTTCACTGAACATTTTCAAGGTTTCCGGCCTGGTGAGTACATCCAGGGCTTCAGGAGTAGTTTTAAAGTTACTCAGGCCGCGTTTCTCCGCTTCTTTAGCCCATTCTTCACTATAGTTATCCCCTTCAAAGCAAATATTCTGGCTGTCTTTAATATAGCTTTTTAATACCTGGAGGATAGCGATTTCTTTCTTTTCACCACCTGCGATCTTGGCATCTACCTCTTTCTTGAATTCGATCAGGGTTTTCGCCATAATCGTATTCAAAGTGCTCATCGGGGAGCCACAGTTGGCAGAAGAACCAACTGCTCTGAATTCGAATTTATTACCGGTGAAAGCAAAAGGACTGGTCCTGTTCCGGTCGGTATTGTCCATCAGCAATTCCGGGATGTGCTTGTGGATATCCATTTTCAGGATCACTTCATCCTGCTCGGTGAAGTTACCCCCTACGCGCTCTTTGATCTCGCTTAATACTTCCGTCAGGTATTTACCGATGAATACAGAAATGATGGCCGGAGGGGCTTCATTCGCACCTAAACGGTAATCATTACCTTCTGAGGCGATAGCGGCACGTAACAGATCTGCATGATCATGCACTGCTTTAATTACATTGATAAAGAAAGTAAGGAATAATAAGTTGGTACGCGGGGTTTTTCCCGGTGCCAGTAGATTGATCCCTGTATCTGTAGATAAGCTCCAGTTGTTATGTTTACCGCTTCCGTTTACGCCGGCAAATGGTTTCTCATGGAAAAGAACCTTTAATTTATGACGTTTCGCCACACGGTTCATAATATCCATCAATAAGGAGTTATGGTCTACGGCAACATTTACTTCTTCGAAGATAGGCGCACACTCGAATTGACCCGGTGCTACCTCGTTATGACGGGTGCGTAAAGGAATACCTAATTTATAAGCCTCTTGTTCAAAGTCCTGCATATAGGCAAATACGCGCTCAGGAATAGCACCGAAATAGTGATCTTCCAGCTGCTGGCCTTTTGCCGGGGCATGGCCGATCAGGGCACGGCCACATTGAACGATATCCGGGCGGGCATCGGCCAATGCTTCGTCGATCAGGAAATACTCCTGTTCCCATCCTAAGGTAACCGTAACTTTAGAAACGTTCTTGTCAAAATAATTACATACATCTACCGCTGCTTTATCTAAAACTGCGATAGATTTTAATAAAGGCGCTTTATAATCTAAAGACTCACCGCTATAGGCAACAAAAATAGTAGGAATACAAAGGGTTTTACCTTTTGCTGTTTCCATGATAAACGGAGGTGAGGCAGGATCCCAGGCGGTATAGCCACGTGCTTCAAAAGTGGCACGGATACCACCGTTAGGGAAGCTGGAGGCATCCGGTTCCTGTTGGATCAGTGCATCTCCGTCAAAAGTTTCCAGGGGTGTCCCATCACCTTTCAAAGTAAAGAAAGAGTCATGTTTTTCCGCTGTTGTCCCGGTTAAGGGCTGGAACCAGTGAGAATAGTGCGTTGCATTATTCTTCATCGCCCAGGCTTTCATACCTGAAGCAATCTGGTCGGCCATTTTGCGGTCGATTTTATTACCGGCCTTTACCGAGTTCTGCCAGCTTTTATAGCCTTCATCACTCACATACTCTCTTACCTTATTACCATTGAATACATTGCAGGCAAAGAAATCAGTAATTTTCTTGCCACTGTAGTCATGAATTGTTTTTTCGCTGTGCATGTGCACCTCATCAATAGAAGTAAAGCGATTTGCTGACATATTTTAAAAAAATTAAACTTTTGAAAAATGTATGATTGTTGCTGAATTTTTAATTTTCAATTGCAAAAATATGAAAATTTTAAAATCAAACCTCAAAATTATTAAAAAATGAGCCGATTTGCTAACTTGTTTATTTTTTATAATATAAAAAGCCCATTGTGTGCAACAATGGGCTTTGATATTGATTAATTTTTTTTCTTATTTAGTAATAAGCACTTTTTTATGTTTGCTTCCTTTTTTGCTTTCGTATACGAGTGTATACACACCGGCAGGTAACTGACTGATATTTACAATATTTTCAGTCGCCGGAGCTTTGGTACGCAATACCGTTTGGCCTAAAATATTTTTAATGCTGATGGTTGCTTGCGGGTCCTGGGTTCCTTCTGTTTTAATGGTAAGCTGTGATTGTGCAGGATTAGGGTAAACTTCTAAATTGGTGCTTTCATCCACTCTTTTTACAGATACCGGTACCGGCACATTGCCGGATGTTTTACCCTGTAAATATAAAGATACCGGGAAGTAACCTTGCCCGCCGGCAAACTGTGCATTGGGTACATTGATCACGAAAGTATGGCTTCCCGTAGTTACCGGGCCTAATGGTATAATGCGGGTATCGATCACATCACCAGGGCACCAGTTGCTGAAGGACTGCCATTGAGCATCACTGCGGGGAGAGGGGCCGTAAATACCATTTCCCTGGGTGTTATAAACACGGAAAGGTTCACAAGAAGTTCTGCCGGGCTTGTAAGTAAGTACTTGGTTGCCGTCAAAATAGACATAGTGCTGTCTCCTGTTATATTCTTCTCCGCCATTATTTGCGCCATGATTGGAGGTGATCAAAACAAAAACAGCATCTGTTAAGTCCTGGTCTACATTAAAAGTAATAGTACGTCTTGTAAGGCCTACAGAATCTGATGCACCGGCAGCATAGTTATTCAGTTCTTTTTGGAAGTTAAGTGGCATTAACACGTTATTGCTTTCCGGGGCTAAAGTTCCGCTGGTTACAAAATCTATAGAACCATAAAATACATCATTACGTCCGGCACAACCGGCCACTTCATTATTAGCAGCATAAGGGACACCAAAAACCTGCAATTCCACCCACACATCATAGTCGGTAGTAATGCTTGTTTCTTTTAAGAGATGCGCTACATTAGCAATATCGTAAGTATAAGGTACCGTATCTGGGGTACGGTTTTTATTCATGAAAGGGGTGATGTACCTTGCTATTTCAATCCTGTTAACAGAATCGGGGTGGTAAGTAGTATCTCCTTTAGGAACAAAAGCAAGGTTTACATTACCGATACGGTCATAATTGTCACAAGATGCTTTGATCGTAACATTCATCCTGAGCGAAGTACCAATCTGGCCCAGTTGCAGGTCCGTTAACTTCACTGAGTATAGGTCATTCCTTTGGCGGATAACGCCTGCAGGAGCCGGCGGTGTATCTACTCTGGCGGCATAACCATCAAAAAATAAAACGTTATCAAATATAGGTATTGTAGTCTGCGCCTGTAATAGTTCTGCAGCACCAATAGCTAGTAAAGTAAAGAGTAAATAGATTTTTTTCATCTTCATTAATGATTTTGTAAAAAGAATATATGGGGTCGTAAAGATAATGTAAATATAATTATGACAATATTTTTGTCCTTCGTCATTTTTTTGTCAAAAAATATTTAATATTACATTCAATATTATATGAATCTTTAAACAATCAAAACATGAAAAGAAAATTACTCACTATTTCAGCTGTTGGCATAGGTATGCTGCTGGCTGCTTCTTCTATGCAATCCGGTACTCATGGTACCTTAGGTAACAGGACCGGCAGCAATGGTAATAATGAAGGCTGCGCTACCTGTCACGGTAATAATGCCAATACGGCAACGGTTATTACTATAGAGCTATTGTCGGGCGGAACGCCGGTAACCACTTATACGCCAGGTGCTACCTATACTGTGCGCCTGAGCGGACAAAACGCTACGAATGCAAGACCTAAATTCGGCTTCCAGTTGACCGCTGCCAACACTGCCGGTACATCTGTGGGCACTATGGCCACGAATGGGGTAACAGGTGTCGCTACAAGAGCTAATAACACTTTGCTGGAACATACGCAGCCGCTGGAGGGTACCCTGAGCCAGGATAATAATTATACCTATGTCAGAGAGTTTTCCTGGACAGCGCCTGCGGCGGGGACCGGAACGGTAAAATTTTATGCGGTGCTAAATGCGGTAAATGGGAATAGCAGCCCTGATGCAAATGGTGTGGATCAATGGAATAAAGGACAGAGCGCCAGTATCACTGAAGCGACCGGTACTTCTATAAAACAACAAAGCGGTATCACAGGTTTAGAAGTATTTCCCAACCCGGCAGGAAACGAGTTAAGCCTGGTATTAAATACAAGCGATTACGGTGCTTATGAGGTGTCCATCATTGATTTATCCGGCCGTATGCTGCAATCAAAAGTGCACATGCATTCCGGTTCCGGTCAAAGCTTCCGCTCAGATATTTCTTCGCTGGCTTCAGGCACTTACCTGCTGAATGTAAAACATAATGGTAAAGAAGTGACTACTAAATTCCAGAAATTGTAGTCATCAGTTGCGTATTTTACATGATATAATAAGGCAGCCGGAATCGTTCCGGCTGCCTTATTAGTGATAGTTCTATATAAAGTCGTAGCTTTGCAGGCTTATATATTTTTAAATTTTTTATTATGCCTGGATTTACTGTCGCGATTGTGGGCAGACCCAATGTTGGAAAATCTACATTGTTCAACCGCCTGGTGGAGCAAAGAAAAGCTATTGTAGATGACTTCAGCGGAGTTACCCGTGATCGTCAATACGGAATCTGTGACTGGAACGGTAAGGTTTTTAACGTTATCGATACCGGAGGTTTCGTGTCAGATTCGGAAGATGTTTTCGAAAAAGAGATTCGCTCTCAGGTGCACATCGCTATTGATGAAGCACATGTAATTTTATTTGTTGTGGATGCCGGTTTTGGTGCTACTCCCCTTGATGAGGATATGGCCACCGTGTTGAACCAATCCAAAAAACCGGTGATCCTGGTAGTCAATAAAGTGGACAACCCGGAACGCCAGATCGCAGGAACTGAATTTTATGCTTTCGGTTTCGATCATGTAGTGATGGTGGCTTCCGCTTCTGGTCATGGTACCGGTGATATGCTGGACTATGTTACCGACCTCATCCCTGCCGATTATGTAAATGATGAAGATGTGATCTGGGTGGAGGAAGAAAATGAGTATGGCGAAATGATTAAAGTGCCTTACCCTAAAAACCCGATCCCTAAAATCGCAATCATCGGTCAGCCTAATGCCGGTAAATCAACTTTGCTGAATGCCCTTACCGGTAAGCAACGTACGATTGTTTCCGATATAGCCGGTACGACAAGAGACTCTATTCACACGCATTACAATATGTTTGATAAAGAGTTTATCCTGATCGATACGGCCGGTATCCGGAAAAAGAAAAATGTAAATGAGGACCTTGAGTTCTATTCTGTAATCCGCGCGATTAATGCGATGGATGAGGCGGATGTTTGTATGTTATTGATCGATGCCGAAGTGGGCATTACTGCGCAGGATGTAAATATCTACAGTCTTGCTACCCGCAAAGGTAAAGGGATTGTAGTATTGGTGAATAAATGGGATAAGATCCAGGGTAAGCAAACCAATACAGCGCGTGATTATGAACGCCAGCTAAAAGAGCGCTTACAGCCGTTTTGCGATGTGCCGGTAATGTTTATCTCTGCCCAGGAAAAACAAAGAATTTTCCAGGCTATGGAAAAGACGCTGGAAGTATATGATAACCGCCAGAAAAAAATACCGACATCAACATTGAATGAGATCATGCTGAAAGAGGTAGATTTTTACAAGCCGCCAATGATGCGTGGCCATAGTGTGCGGATCAAGTTTGTTATGCAAATACCAACCATGGTACCTTCATTTGCTTTCTATTCCAATCATCCGGATGAGATCAAAAAGCCGTACCAGAATTTCCTGGAAAACAAATTGCGTCAGCACTTTGGTTTTAACGGTGTACCGATTAAAATTTTCTTTAGGAAAAAGTAATCGCAATAAGATAAATAGTCATTTTGCCCGGCTGATCGTTGAAACGATTTTGCCGGGCAATTTTTTTGAGACGCGTTCCTAAGCGCCTTAATAGGTGGAAATGAATTACGACTGCTACAAAAAACGAGGCTAAAACCTTCCCGTAAGTGATCAAGGAATTACAAAATTCAGGTTTGTAATAAGGGTTCTTGTGGTGAAAAAGTTATAGCCGGTCCGTCAACTTACGAAACCAAAACGAAAAGCATTGCTCACCAGTTCTGCTGTATTTCTGGCCGCCAGTTTTTTCAGGAGCGTTAATCGATGTGTTTCTACAGTTCTTGGGCTGATAAATAATTGATCGGCAATTGCATGCGTAGTTTCTCCGGCTGCAATTAGTTCCAGCACTTCCTGTTCTCTATTGGAGAGTTGAAGTGGGGTAAAGCTTTTGGATTTCTGTGGGTTGATAATGGACTGCAACAGGTTTTCTGCCAGGCAGGGATCTATAAATTCGGCCCCCGTACAGGCCGCTTCAATCGCTTTAACAAGGTTGGTTTTATCCGTTCCTTTTAATAAATAGGACTTGCAGCCGTTATGTTTCATACTTTTTACCATTGCAGGAGTATCCAGACTGGTAAGCGCTACCATTTTTACCTCCGGGTATGATTTATTAATCAATCCGGCGAGCTCATTTCCGCTAATATCCGGTAGTAAAATGTCCATTAATAAAACATCAGGCAATTGCTCCTTAAGCCCGGCCAAAAGGGCGGTCCCACTATTATAAGTGGCCCCGACCTGTATCGTATCCTGATCCGAGAGCATCATCTGGATGCCACTGATCACTAAAGGATGATCATCTACTATTGCAACTGAAATCTTTGGATTCATTAAGCTTATTCTCTAGTAAAGATAAGGTATCTATCTCTATAAATACTGAGCAGCCTTTGCCCATATCACTTCGTAAATCAAATTTTCCATGCAGTAAGTGTACCCTGTTTTTAATATTGCTTATACCTATACCATTGCCCTTATGAAGCAGGTCAAAGCCCTTGCCGTTATCTTCTACTGTTATGGTTATGCCTTCTTCATCCAGGTTAGAAATTTGTACCAATACTTTATTTGCCTGTGCATGTTTCACAATATTCTGAATAAGCTCCTGTATAATTCTGAATATAGAGAGTTCGGCCTCTTTAGGTATTGGTAACGGACTTCCCAGCCATTGAAATTCAAGTTGTATGCCCACTTGCTTTAAGGTACTGTTACAGAAGTAAAATAGGGCGGCTTCAAGCCCGCTTTCTAAAAGAAATTCAGGCATTAAATTATGAGCCGCATTGCGCATTTCTTTGGCAGTCTGGTCAATTAATTGTTCTATATTTTTGAAATGAGCGGATGCTACATAATCCTTCATATCCGCTGTTTCAAGTGCTTTGGGAAGATATTTTATGTTTGTTTTTATATTGGCTAATTGAAT
>Ga0213827_1001381_pt1 | contig 14073 bp, 10 predicted proteins | sample MC6MC0898MG_FD_180669 | JGI IMG/M metagenome (GOLD analysis project Ga0213827, IMG submission 180669) | Enriched soil aggregate microbial communities from Iowa State University, Ames, United States - MC6-MC0898-MG | ecosystem: Environmental > Terrestrial > Soil > Unclassified | place: USA: Iowa...
CGCTGAAAATCAGCTGGAAGCCATTCACAGGCAAGCTGCCCGACCTCAGCGATGTCGCCCAGGCCATCCGCGACAACCCGCGGGTACAGCGCACCGTGCTGGACCAGGGCGATGTCGACGGCGGCATTGCCAATGCCACCCAGCGCCTGAGCCGCAGCTACCTGTGGCCGTACCAGCTGCACGCATCGATCGGCCCGTCGTGCGCACTGGCCGACTTCACCGATGGGCCAATCCGCGTGTGGTCCGGCACGCAGAACCCGCATCTGCTGCGCGCCGACCTGGCCTGGCTGCTGGAGTGCACAGAGGAGCGCATCGAGATCATCCGCATGGAGGCCGCCGGTTGCTACGGCCGCAACTGTGCCGATGACGTGTGCGCCGACGCGGTGCTGCTGTCGCGCGCGGTACAGCGCCCGGTGCGGGTGCAGCTGACCCGCGAGCAGGAGCATGTGTGGGAGCCCAAGGGCACCGCGCAGCTGATGGAAATCGACGGCGGCCTGAACGCCGATGGCAGCGTGGCCGCCTACGACTTCCAGACCAGCTACCCGTCCAATGGCGCACCTACCCTGGCCCTGCTGCTGACCGGTGCCGTGGAACCGGTGCCGGCCCTGTTCGAAATGGGCGACCGCACGTCGATACCGCCCTATGACTACGAACACATGCGCGTCACCATCAACGACATGACGCCACTGGTACGCGCCTCGTGGATGCGTGGCGTGTCGGCCATGCCCAACAGCTTCGCCCACGAGTCGTACATCGATGAGCTGGCCTTTGCCGCTGGCGTCGACCCGGTCGAATACCGCCTCAGGCACCTGTCCGACCCGCGCGCCATCGACCTGGTCAAGGCCACCGCCGACCGCGCCGAATGGCAGCCGCATACCCGGCCCATGCAGGCGCAGGCCGAAGGCGATGTGCTGCGCGGCAGGGGCTTTGCCTATGCACGCTACATCCACAGCAAGTTCCCCGGTTTTGGCGCGGCGTGGGCGGCATGGGTGGCCGATGTCGCGGTGGACCGGCGCACCGGTGAAGTGGCCGTCACCCGCGTGGTGATCGGCCACGATGCCGGGATGATGGTCAACCCCGAGGGCGTGCGCCACCAGATCCACGGCAACGTCATCCAGTCCACCAGCCGGGTGCTCAAGGAGCAGGTCAGCTTCGAAGAGTCGACCGTGGCCAGCAAGGAATGGGGCGGCTACCCGATCCTGACCTTCCCCGAACTGCCGGCCATCGACGTGATGATGCTGCCGCGTCAGCACGAAGCACCGATGGGCAGTGGCGAGTCGGCCTCGGTACCGAGCGCGGCGGCCATCGCCAATGCCATTTTCGACGCGACCGGCATTCGTTTTCGCGAGCTGCCCATCACGGCAGAACGGGTGCGTGCCGCCCTCGATGGCGAAGGTCAGGGCCCTGACGCGCCCGCGCCAGCGCAGCCGACCACCAAGCGTTCGAAGTGGTGGTTCGGCTCGCTGGCCGGGGTATTCGGCGCTGCACTGGGTGTACTCGCCACAGCCCTGCCCTGGCGCGCCGAAATCGCCCCGGTAACCCCACCAGGCGCCGGCAGCTGGAGCGCCGCGATGCTCGATCGTGGGCGCCAGGTGGCGGCGGCCGGTGACTGCGCCGTGTGCCATACGGTCAGCGGCGGCAAGGTCAATGCAGGCGGGCTGGCGATGGAAACACCGTTCGGCACGCTGTACAGCACCAACATCACGCCCGACCCGGAAACCGGCATCGGCCGCTGGTCGTTCGGCGCCTTCGAGCGGGCCATGCGCGAAGGCATCAGCCGCGACGGTCGGCACCTGTACCCGGCGTTTCCCTATACCTCGTTTCGCAACATCAACGACGCCGACATGCAGGCGCTGTATGCCTACCTGATGTCGCAAACTCCGGTACGCCAGCAAGCACCCGCCAACCAGATGCGCTTCCCGTTCAACCAGCGGCCACTGATGGCCGGCTGGAATGCGCTGTTTCTGCAACGCGGCGAATACCAGCCCGACCCGCAGCGCAGTGCCCAGTGGAACCGCGGCGCCTACCTGGTCGACGGCCTGGGCCACTGCACAGCCTGCCACTCGCCGCGCAACCTGCTGGGCGCGGAAAAAGGCGGCAGCAGCTACCTGGCCGGCGGCATGGTCGATGGGTGGGAAGCCCCTGCCCTGAATGCCCTGGGCAAATCATCCACGCCGTGGAGCGAAGACGAGCTTTTCAGCTACCTGAGCACCGGCTTCTCCGAAAAGCACGGTGTGGCGGCGGGCCCCATGGGCCCGGTGGTCAGCGAACTGGCCACCCTGCCAAAGAGCGACGTGCGTGCCATTGCCCACTACCTCGGTTCACTCGACGGCGAGCCACAGGCAGTGGCCGCCAAGGCCGCGCCCCAGGTGGACACGCAAGTGTCGCTGAGCAACGGCGAGCGGGTATTCAAAGGCGCATGCATGGCCTGCCACAGCGATGGTCTGGGGCCGAAGCTGTTTGGCGTCAGCCCGTCGATGGCGGTCAACAGCAACGTCCACAGCCCCCTGCCGGACAACCTATTGCGCGTGGTGTTGCACGGCATTGCCACCCCCGCAACCCGTGACCTGGGCTACATGCCCGGCTTCAAGGACAGCCTGTCGGACCGCCAGGTCGCCGACCTGGCAGCTTACCTGCGCCAGCGCTTCGCTGCGGACAAGCCCGCCTGGCAAGGGCTGGCGGCCAAGGCCGCGCAGGTGCGCGCCAACCCCGGCAGCCACTGAGCGTCAGCGGCGCAGGCCGCGCAGGGCAAGGTCGCTGATAAACACCAGCCAGTCGGCCTTGGCCTGCTTGTCGGCCAGGTCCACGGCCAGAAACGAGCTGAGGGTATGCCGGTTGGAATTATAGAAATAGCAGAGCGAGGCAATCATCAGGTAGGCGTGGGTGATGTCGATGTCGTCGCGGAACAGGCCCTTGGCCTGGCCTGCTTCAATGATCGGCCGCAGCACGCCCACCGCTTCGCCGGACAGCGCCTTGAGGTTCTGCGACTTGCGCGCGTGCTGGCCCTGGTGAAGATTTTCGGTGGCGAGGATGGTGACGAATTCAGGGTGGCGCACGTAGTAATCCCAGATGAACGCCACCAGCTCACGCAGGGCCTGTTCCGGGTCGCCGAGGTCGATGCGCAGCTTGGCTTCGGCCTGGTTGAAGCTGGCGTAGATATGCTCCAGCACGCTGATGAACAGCTTTTCCTTGCTGCCGAAGTAGTAATAGATCATCCGGTCGTTGGACTTGGCCAGCGTGGAGATCTGCTCGATACGCCCACCGGTGAAGCCTTCCTTGCTGAAGACCTTCACCGCAGCCTTGAGAATGTTGTCCCGGGTGCGGTCGGCCTGTTGGGCGCGAACACCGGTTTTGCGAGTTTGCATGTCGGTCCCTGCGGGGCTGGCCAGATACCCAACACTGCCACAGACGTTGGGCCTTTGCGCGGCTTTTCGGCTGGGCTGAGATACGTTGTGGCGTTGCAGCGTGCCGCCACCTACGGCTCGGCACCCCGTTCGCCTGGGGCAATGCTTCGCTGCGCGCGTGTCAGGCAATTGACCAGGTGCAGCCGCATGGCCGCACGGGCAGCACCGGCATCCTTGCGGGTGATCGCGGCATGCACTTGCTCGCGCTCCCGCGCCTCCAGTGCCCGCTGCTGAGCATCGCACGTCGGCATGGCCTGCCGCGCCACCGCAAACAAGGTATGCCCAAGGTGGGTCATGGTGTCGATGAAAAAGCTGTTGCCCGTGCATTGGGCTATCTGCAGGTGAAACTCGAAGTCGGTTCGCATGCAGGGCGCTGACTGCGTATCAACGGCCTCATCCAGCGCCGCCCGCAGGGCAGCCAGTTGCTCTGGGGTGGCACGCTGGGCAGCAATGGCAGCCGCCTCAACCTCAAGGCAAAGCCGCAACTCGATGATCGCCACCTCGTTGTAAGCATCGCCCATTCCAGGGCTGGTGCTCTGGAAGTCACCTGCCGGGATGGCGTCTACAACGAAGGTGCCGATACCACGGCGGGTTTCGACCAGGCCCTCGGCCTGCAACCGCGAAATGGCTTCACGCACCACGGTACGGCTTACGCCTCGCGCTTTGGTCACAGCTTCTTCGGTGGGCAATTTGCTACCCGCTGGCAATTCACCCGAGCGAATCTGCTGCGACAGGTCATGCACCAGTTGCTGGGCGAGATTCAGGCGTTTTTCCGGGGTGGCGGATGCCATTGTGTGAACCCTTGATAAGCGGAAGACCCCGGAGTATACCCGCAGCCTGGTGCCAAAACGCACTATACTGGCCGCTGTTCAGACGCGAGCACAGCAATGCCAGACCACACCGCCAGCCCCTCTCAACCGCCCCGCCGCCTGGCCGAAGCGCTGGTCGAACGCTTCGCCGAGCGCATGCGCGAAGGCACACTCAAGCGTGGCGACAAGCTGCCCACCGAAGCCACGCTAATCGCAACCGAAGGTGTCAGCCGCTCGGTGATACGCGAGGCCTTATCACGCATGCAGGCCGCGGGCCTGGTCGAGACTCGCCACGGTGTGGGCACCTTCGTGCTGGACATGCCGGCACCGGAGAGCTTCAACGTGGGGCCGGCAACCATCAGCCTGCTGTCCGATGTGCTCGACCTGCTGGAATACCGCCTGAGCCTTGAAGTGCAAGCCGCCGGCATGGCCGCCGAACGGGCCACGCCACAGGCTCTCGAAGAACTGCAGCAAGCGCTGGAGGCCCTGATGCAGGGCCCGGAAAAATCCGGCAGCACGACAAACGCCGATTTCCAGTTCCACCTGAAAATTGCCAAGGCCGCAGGCAACCAGTACCTGATCGATATCATGAAGCATCTGGGCACCAAGATGATCCCCCGCACGCGCATGAACTCTGCCTACACCGGCCAGAGCAACCGCAGCACCTACCTGGCCGGTATCAACGCCGAACATCAGCAGATCTACGATGCCATCGCCAGCCGTCAGGTTGATGCGGCGCGCGCCGCCATGTACTTGCACCTGAGCAACAGCCGTACGCGCCTGCGTGAGGCGCAACGGCTACAGGCTTTTTACAGCGAGGCCTGAAGCTAAGGCGCAGGCTCCACATCAGTGAAGGCCAGCCCTTGGCTGCCCTGTACCTGCCAAGGGTTGGCGCCCCCGGTGTGGGTGAAGCGAAGCCCGACGAACCGCGAATCTTTCAGGCCATCGATCTTGACCGGGGCCGGCCCGCTGAAACGTACACGCTCGAACACCAGCCCCTGATGCCAGGCGCCATGGCTGCTATCGCCCTTCACCTCGATGGCAGCGGTGCTGGCGTTTTCCACGCTCACGTCGCTGACCGTGATGTCACGGAACTGCCCCGCCACCGTCGAGCGCTTGTAGTCGAGCTTGGCATTCGGGTCGTTGTAATCCAGGGTGAAGATGAAGGCCTGTTTTGCGGTATTGCGAATGGCTGAATCACGGAAGGTCACGTGGCGTGCGCCACCGCCCATGAAGTTGGTGCTTTTCATGCGCAAGCCGGTATCTGTGCCGTCCGAAACGTTGTCTTCGGCGAGGATGTTCTGGATCCAGGCGCCGGTGTGGCTGCCCGCCACGATCATCCCATGGCCCTTGCGGAAGTAGTTGTTGAAGATCCAGGCATCTTCCTGCGGCTTTTGGTGGACCGCACCCGCACCGGTGCCAGCGGCGAAGTTGACGCAGTCGTCACCGGTGTCGAAGAAGTTGTTGAACACCAGCGCGCCGCGGCTGTTGGCAAACTCGATACCGTCGCCGTTGTTGGCGTCGTAGGTACGGTGCGTGGTGTTCGCCAGCACCACATTCTGGGTCTCCAGATTCATGATGCCGTGGTAGGCCGGGTTGACCACCGTGAAGCCGCCATAGAACACGTTTGTCACATTGCGCAGGGTGATCAGCGACGAGCGCATCTGGCCGTAGGCGTCCTTGACGTTCATGCCCTCGGCCACCGCCCGCTCCACCTGGGCCCTGGCCAGCACGCCATCGTGCATGTAGCGGGTGTTGTCGCTGGGCAGGTAGAAGGGCAAGGCTTGCCCGCGCTCGTCGAGCACATCCGGGTTGCGCTTCCAGCCATTGCCGTCGATCGTGCCCTTGCCAACGATGCGGATGTTCTCGAAGGCCTGATGCGCCTGCGGGTCGCGCGGCAACGCGTTGATCAGCGAGGCCGGGCGCACGGTGGTGGAATACGGGTACTGGATATAGCCTTCGCGCGGGTAGTCCTCGGCACGCTCGGAGCCCAGCAGGGTAGCGCCCTCGGCGATTTCCAGGGTCATGTTGCTCTTGAGGTAGAGCGCCCCGCTCTTGTACGTGCCGGCAGGCAGCAGCACCTTGCAGCCCTTGCTGCAAGCGTCGATGGCACGCTGGATGGCGGCCGTGTCGAGCGCTTTGCCATCGCCCTTGGCACCGTAGCGCTGCACATTGAACAGTGCCGGTACGGCCGTGGTTCGCTGCACAACCACGGGGCTGTCGGCCGACTCCTTGCCGTTGCGATCGACCGAACGCACGGTGAAGCGGTACTCGGTATCGGGCGCAAGCCCCTGGGCGGTGAAGCTGTGAATGGCGATGCGGTGGTGGAAGTTCTGCGGGTCCTGCTGGTAGAAATGGTCGATGTAAGGCTTGGCCGGTGAGACCTGATCGTTGTTGGCGTTGCTTGCACCCAGCAATCTGCCATTGGCGTACACGTGGTAGTCGGCGATCTCGGCATGGCTGGCGGGCTTTTCCCACACCAGGATGATCTGCCGGTCGTCGTAGGCCAGCGTCGGCACCTGGACCGTAGCAGGGGCCTCTACGGCCCACAGCGGCAAGCTGCTGCCCATGGCCAGGGCAGCCACGGCAGCACGCACCCGCGAAGCGGATGCAAGGTTGGCATTCGGCATGTTTTTGTCTTCCTTGTAATTGCCGGGTTCAGGCCGACATGGCCGGGGCACAATCGGCGCTGAAGTCGCGGCTGGCTTGCACCAGCATACGGGTGTAATCGTGGGTGGCCTGGTCCTGGCTCAGTGCCCGGCAGTCCAGTTGCTCGACGATCCGCCCTTGCTGCATCACCGCGACCTTGTCGCACAGGTGGCTGACCACCCCCAGGTCGTGGGTCACCATCAGGTAGGTGAGCTTCTCGCGCTGGCGCAGGTCCGCCAGCAGGTTGAGGATCTCGGCCTGCACCGAGACATCCAGCGCCGAGGTCGGCTCATCCAGCAGCAACACACGCGGCTCGAGGATCAGCGCGCGGGCAATCGCCACACGCTGGCGCTGCCCGCCCGACAACTGGTGCGGATAGCGGTAGCGGAAGCTGTCATTGAGGCCGACCTTGACCAGGATGTCGTTGATCCGGTCGTCGCGATCAGCCATGCCGTGAATGGTCAGCGGCTCGCGCAAGGCGGTGTCGATGGTGTGCCGCGGGTGCAACGAGCCGTAGGGGTCCTGGAAGACCATCTGCACCTTGCGAAAGTGCTCCTTGGGCAGCTTGTGCTGCAACGCACCGCCGGCAATGCTCAGCGCCCCGCTCCAGTGCCGGTACTGGCCGGCCAGGCAGCGCAGCACGGTGGTCTTGCCGGAGCCCGACTCGCCCACCAGGCCGAACGACTCGCCGTCCTCGACGGTCAGGTCGACGTCGTGCAGCACCTGGTTGAGGGTGGCGCCAACGCCGAAGCTCAGGTTCAGCGATTGTGCTTGGATCATGGACATGTCAGTTACCTCAGCAGGTGAGCCAGAGCGGGTCGCGTTGCAGCACCGGCAAGCGCGGGCGGCGGTTGTCCATGCTCGGCAAGGCCGCCAGCAGGCCACGGGTATACGGGTGTTCGGCATACTGCAGGTCGCACGCGGCGAGCGACTCGACCACCCGCCCGGCGTACATCACCAACACCCGGTCACAGTAGTTGCGCACCAGGTTGAGGTCGTGGCTGACGAAGATCAGCCCCATCTGCTGCTCGACCACCAGCTCTTCGAGCACGTTGAGCACCTGTTGACGCACCGACACGTCGAGCGCCGAGGTTGGCTCGTCGGCGATGATCACCTCCGGGCTGGTGATGACCATCATGGCGATCATGATGCGCTGGCCCATGCCGCCGCTGACTTCATGCGGGTACAGGTTGTAGACGCGTTTCGGGTCGCGGATATGGACCTTTTCCAGCATCAGCATGACCCGCTCGCGTGCCTCGCTGCGGCTGGCCTTGTGGTGCGCCAGGTACGCCTCGGCGATCTGGTCGCCAACCTTGACCACCGGGTTGAGCGAGTACTTGGGGTCTTGCATGATCATCGAGATGCGCTGGCCACGGATCTTCTGCATGGCCTTTTCGCTGGCGCTGAGCAGGTCGACATCGCCGAACTGCAGGGCCTTGGCGGTGATCTGCGTGCTGCCGGGGTGCAGCTTGAGCAAGCTGCGCCCGACCGTCGACTTGCCCGAGCCGGACTCGCCGACGATGGCCAGTTTTTCCCGGCCAAGGGTGAACGACACATCGCGCACCGCGTGCATTTCTTTCTTGCCGTTGACGAAGCGTACGTTGAGCGCTTCGACGTTGAGTTTGAGCGACGACATAAAGCCTCCAGTTACTCGCTACGCGGGTCGAGAATGTCCCGCAGGCCATCGCCCAGCAGGTTGAACGCCAGGCTCACCAGCATGATCGCCGCACCCGGTACCGCCACCAGCCACCAGCATTCGAGCATGTAGCGTCGACCGGTGGAGATCATTGCGCCCCACTCCGGCAGCGGCGCCTGTGCGCCAAGGCCGAGAAAGCCCAGCGCCGCGGCGGTGAGGATGATCCCGGCCATGTTCATGGTCAGGCGGATGATCACCGACGACAGGCACATCGGCACAATGTGACGCAGGATGATGCGCGTCGACGAGGCGCCCTGCAGCTCGACCGCGACAACGAAGTCGGCCTTGCGCAGCGACAGGGTTTCAGCCCTTGCCAGCCGTGCGATCGGTGGCCACGAGGTCAGCGCGATAGCGACCACGGCATGCTCCAGGCCAGGGCCAAGGGCAGCGATGAACGCCAGTGCCAGGACCAGGCTGGGGAACGAGATGAAGATGTCGGTGATGCGCATGAACACCGTGTCGACGATGCCACCGTAGTAGCCCGACACAGTGCCGATGAACAGCCCGATCGGTCCGACGATAATCGTCACCAGGGTAATGATGTAGAGGGTGATTCGTGAGCCGTAGACCAACCGGCTGAAGATGTCGCGGCCATATTCGTCGGTGCCGAACCAGTGCGCGGCACCGGGGGCCTGCAGGGCGTTGGCGAGGTTCTGCACCACCGGGTCATGGGTGGCGATCCACGGGGCGAAGGTGGCGACCACGATCAGCAGCACGGCCACCAGCAGCCCGGCCAGGGTCATGGGGTTGCGCAACAGGTGGCGCAGCACCCGCAGGCTGCTTTTGTAAAAGGCGTCGAGGCTGGAAGCCGGCGTGGTGTCGGCCTGCGGCTTGGCGCTTGCTTGAGTAGAAGACATGTTGGCAATCATCGGCATGTTCTCGGTGTGAAATCATGGCCGCCCGGCGCGCCCGCTGGCGCCCCCGGACAGGTTCAGCGTTGCTTGTAGACGCCCAGGTAACGGGTCGCCTCGGCGTCATCGCCGGTAAAGCCCTTGACGTCCACCGCACTCACCGCGGTGTCGGTCATCTGCGAGAGCATCATGATCGGCCCGACCTGCTGGTCGTAGCGCTGCTGGGCCTGGTGGTACAGGCTCACGCGCTTGGCGGCGTCACGCTCGACGCCCGCCTGGTCGATCAGCGCATTGAGCTGTTGATCGAAGAAAGACGCGCGCCAGCCCTGGAAGTTGGGCAGGCCCGCGCTATCGCTGTTGTCCGGGTTGTAGACAAAGGTGCGCAGGCTGAAATACGGGTGCGGGTAGCGCTCGGCACCGCGCGCGACGATCATCTCGAAGTTGCGCGCGCGCATCGCGCCATACACCTGGTTGCCGGTGCCGGTGACGATGCTGGCCTTGATTCCGCCTTCGGCGAGCGTCGACTGCATGCGCGCGGCGATGTCGATGAACGGCGGCTCGGACAAGGTCCGGATGGTGGTGGTGAAGCCTTGCGGGTAGCCGGCTTCGGCCAGCAACGCCTTGGCCTTGGCGACATCCATCTTGTAGCCTGGGTCCGGCAGGCGGGCGTCGAGGCCAAGCTGCATCGGCTGCTGGTTGAGCATGCCGTAGTGCGGCATGACCTGCTCGTCGATGCCTTTGTAGTCGATCAGGTTGCGCACCGCTTCGCGGACTTTCTGGTTGGCGAATTCGGGCTGCTTCATGCTCATCGCCACGTAGTACATGGTGCCGCGCTGCAGCGGTTGCACCTGCAGCTTGGGCGAGCTCTCGATGGCCTTGATGTCTGGCGCGGCCATGCCGTAGACCAGGTCGAGGTCACCGCGCTCGAGCATCAGCCGCAGTGATTGCGACTCGGTCATGTGCCGCACCAGCACCCGCTTCATTTTTGCAGGCCCCGCCCAGTAGCCGTCGAAGCGGGTCATCACCAAGGCGTCGTTGGCGCTCCACTTGGTCAGGGTGAACGGGCCGCTGCCGGCCTCGTTGGTGACCAGCCAGGCGGCGCCCAGGTCACCGTCCTTCTCGTGCTTCAAGGCTTCCTGGCGGTCGACGATGACCGCGCTGGGCGAGGTCGCCAGCGAGTCGATCAGCAGCAGCGGGTCGGCGGGCTGCGGCAGCTCGACCACCAGGGTATGCGGGTCAGTGGCGCGGATCAGCCCCTGAATGTTGTCGACGCTGTAGCCGTAGGCCTTCCACGTGGTGGCCAGGCCGAAGTTGAGTTTCATCACCCGGTACAGCGACCAGGCCACGTCTTCGGCGGTCAGCGGGTTGCCGGAATGGAACTTGACGTCCCTGCGCAGGTGGAAGGTGACCTGCTTGCCGTCTTCGCTGATCTCCCAGCGTTCGGCCAACTGTGGCAGGTGTTTTTCCGGGTTGCCCTGGTCGCGCTTGACCAGCGTGTCATACAGGTTGGCGTTGACCCCGGAGGCATCCAGGCCCGGGGCGTTGGCCGGGTCGATGGAAAACAGGTTGACCATGCTCATGCCGACGATCAACTGGTCGGCGGGGGTCTTGGCCTGCACGGCGGCCATCGGCCCCAGTGCCAGCATCGCACCCAGCAGGCTCAGGCGCAGGATCGGAAGTACAGTTTTCATGTGGCTGTCCTTGTTTTTATAGTCATGCACTGTGTTCGCGCTGGCCGCGCGGGGCTTAACGGGTCCTTGGGTCGAACACCTTGTACAGGGCGTCGCTGATCAGGTTCAGGGCGACGAAGATCAGCCCGATCACCAGCACACAGCCCATCACCGCGTTCATGTCACCGAGCATCAGGCTGCTGGTCAGGTACTGACCGAAACCGGGCCAGGCAAACACCGTTTCGATCAGTACCGCGCCTTCGAGCAGCGAGCCGTAGGCCAAAGCGACCACCGTCAGCAGTTGCACGAGGATGTTGCGAAACGCATGGCCCCAGACCACCTGGCGGCGCGACAGGCCCTTGACCCGGGCGGTGATGATGTATTCCTGGGACAGCTGTTCGAGCATGAAGCTGCGGGTCATGCGGCTGATGTAGGCGACCGAGTTGAGGCCCAGGATCAGCCCCGGCAGGACGATGTGCCGCAGCGCGCTGGTGAAGGCTTCCCAATCGCCGGCCAGGGCCGTGTCGATCAGCAACAGGCCGGTGATGTCCGGCACCATGCCGTCGTAGGCGAGGTCGATGCGCCCTGCCCCGCCGGCCCAGCCGAGCCAGGCGTAGAACACCAGCAGGCCCATCATGCCGACCCAGAAGATCGGCGTGGAGTAACCGAACAGGGTGATCACCCGTGCCACATGGTCGCCAAGGCGGCCCTGGTTACTGGCCGCGACCACGCCCAGTGGCAAGCCGATGACGATGCCGAAAAGGATTGCCAGGGTGGCCAACTCGATGGTCGCCGGGAACACCCGCTTGATGTCGTCCAGCACCGGGTGGCCGGTCAGCAGGGCGTTGCCGAAATCACCGTGGAGCAGGTCGTTGAGGTACAGCCCGAACTGCACCCAGATCGGCTGGTCCAGGCCCATCGCCCGGTACACCTGGTCGTAGGTGGAGCTGTCGGCGTCCGGCCCGACCACGGCCAGCACCGGGTCCAGCGGCATCACCCGACCAATGAAGAAGGTCAGCGCCAACAGACCGAGCAGGGTCACCAGGACCGTGCTGGCCCGTCGGGCAGTGCCAGACACGCGCGTGCCCAGCACAGAGGCAGTCGAAACTAACATAACAGGCTCCTGAAAATGCGTTCAGCCAACACCGAGGCGTTCGGGGCGCGCACGCCCCGCTCCCGCTCATCGCGACTTGTAGACGTCTTTGTAGCGGGTGGTGGCCGCACTGTGGGTCTGGTAATCCTGAACATCGTGGTAGACCACCACGGTGTCGGTCATCTGCGACACCGGCAGGATCGCCCCGACCTGCGCGTCCAGGGTCTTCTGGATCTGCTGGTACTGGGCCAGTTGCCTGGTCTTGTCAGGCTCGACTTCGGCCTGCTCGATCAGCGCGTTCAGCTCGGGGCTGTAGAACGACGTGCGCCAGCCCTGGAAGTTGCTCAGCTTGGCTTCGTCGCGGTTGTCCGGGTTGTACACCAGGGTCCGCAGGCTCGAATGCGGATGACGCTCGGCCCCGCCACCGCCGCGGCCGACCAGGATGTCGAAGCTGCGTTCGCGCATGGCGCCGTAGATCTGGTTGCCGGTGCCGGTGACGATGGTCGCCTGGATGCCGGCCTGGGCCAGGGTCGCCTGCAGGCTGGAGGCGATGTTGATGAATGGCGGCTCGGTGAGCACGCGGATGGTGGTTTTGAAGCCATTCGGGTAACCGGCTTCGGTCAGCAGTTTTTTCGCCTCGGCGACGTTCAGGGTGTAGCCCGGATCGTCCAGCCGTGCCGGCAGGCCGAGCGGCAATGGGCGCTGGTTGAGCTGGCCGTAGTGCGGCATGACGGTCTGGTTGATGCCTTGATAGTCGATCAGCGAACGCACCGCGCGGCGCACGCGGGCGTCATCGTAGGGCTTGTTCTTGACGCTCAGGGCAACGTAATAGAGGGTCCCGCGCTGCACGGTCTGGGTGCGCACCTTGTCGGACTTCTCCAGGGCTTCGATGTCGGGTGCGGACATGCCCTTGGCCAGGTCCAGGTCACCGCGCTCGACCATCAGGCGCAGCGACTGCGACTCGGTCATGTTGCGCATGACGATGCGCTTGAGCTTGGCCGGGCCACCCCAGTAACCGTCGTAGCGGCTCATCAGGATCACATCGTTGGCGCGCCAGTCATTGAGGATGAACGGGCCGCTTCCGGCGGCGTGGGTAGTCAGCCAGGCGCCGCCCATGTCGTCGCCCTTCTGGTGTTGCTGAACCACTTTGCGGTCGAGGATAAAGGCACTGGGCGAGGTCGCCAGGGTGTTGAGCACCAACATCGGGTCGGTTGGCCGCGGCAGCTCGAGGACAAAGGTGTGCTCGTCGGCGGCGCGCAGGTACTGGGCGGCGTTGCCGGCGGTGAAGCCGTAAGCCTTCCATGTCGAGGCCAGGGCCAGATTGAGCTTGAGCACGCGCTGCAACGACCAGGCGACGTCTTCGGCAGTCAGCGGGTTGCCCGACTGGAAGGTCACGCCGGGGCGCAGCGTGAAGGTCAGGGTCTTGCGGTCGTCGCTGACCTGCCAGCTTTGCGCCAGGGCCGGTACCAGCTGGTCCGGCTGCTTGACGTCCTGCACCAGCAGCATGTCGTAGAGGTTGGCATTGACCTCGGAGACATCCAGGCCGGTGGCGGCGGCCGGGTCGAGCGACAGGAGGTTGATCATGCTCATGCCGACGATCAACTGGTCGGCGGGGGTCTTGGCGAAAGCGGCAGGTACCGACGTCATCGCCAGCGATGCGGCCAGGACCCCCGCCCAGAATTTGGGGAGAACGCTCATGTGAGATAGCCTTTTTATAGTTATTGGACTCTCGGGCGGCACGCACCGAGGCGTGCCGCCATGCACGAATCAGAAACTCTGCAGCGTGTTGGTCTCGACGTAGTCGAAGTCGATCTCCTCCCCCAGGCCAGGCAGGTCGGAGAGGTGCACGAAGCCGTCTTCATCCATCGGGTCGACCAGGCGCTTGAGGTAGGCCGGTACTT
>Ga0213827_1001386_pt1 | contig 14031 bp, 13 predicted proteins | sample MC6MC0898MG_FD_180669 | JGI IMG/M metagenome (GOLD analysis project Ga0213827, IMG submission 180669) | Enriched soil aggregate microbial communities from Iowa State University, Ames, United States - MC6-MC0898-MG | ecosystem: Environmental > Terrestrial > Soil > Unclassified | place: USA: Iowa...
CGGTGAAGCGGTTGTCCAGGTTCCACTGGCTCTGGCCGTGGCGCAACAGTACGAGTTTCCGGGTCACTGCAGTATCTCCGACAGATGGCAAGGCAGACCCGCATTGTAGCGGCAAGCCCGCCCCGCCCTGCACGCGCGCCACCGGGAGCCGGGTTCAGGGATGCGGGTGGCCGTGGTGGCCCTGGGCATCCTGGGGGCGGCGGCGGGTGTCGGCCGGCGCAGGCGCATGCCCGGCGTGGTCATGGTCATGGTCGTGGTCGTGGTCGTGAGCGTGATCCGCATGCGCGCGCGCGGTGCCCACGCTGCAGCTGTCGCCGCAGTGGTCCGCCTCGATCTGCAGGGTCACGTGGTCGATATCGAACGCCTCATGCAGCGCCGTGCCCAGCACGCGCCGCAGCGCATCGGCGTCGATGCCGTCGGCCATCACCACGTGCGCGGTCAGTGCGGGCGTGCTGGACGCCAGCGCCCAGACGTGCAGGTCATGCACATCCAGCACGCCCGGCTGTGCGCACAGGGTCTGGCGCACGGCATGCACGTCCATGCCCTTGGGCACGCCTTCCAGCAGCACGTTGATCGCCTCGCGCATCAGCACCCAGGTGCGCGGCAGCACCCACACGCCGATCAGCACGGCCAGGATAGGATCGATCGGCTTCCAGCCGGTCCAGCGGATCAGCAGCGCGCCGATGATCACCGCGACCGAGCCGAGCATGTCGGCCCACACTTCCAGGTAGGCGCCCTTCACGTTGAGGCTCTCACCGCTGCCGGCGCGCAGCAGGCGCATCGAGATCAGGTTGATGCCCAGGCCGATCGCGGCGATCACCAGCATGCCAGTGGACGCGATCTCCTGCGGTTGGCGGAAGCGGGCGATCGCCTCCCACAGGATGTAGGCCGCCACCACGAACAGCATGCCGCCATTGATCATCGCGCCGAGCGCTTCCAGCCGCGCGTAGCCATAGGTGCGCTTGGCATCGGGCGGGCGTCGGCTCAGCCGCACCGCGACCAGCGCGATCATCAGCGCCAGGGTGTCGGTGGCCATGTGCGCCGCATCGGACAGCAACGCCAGGCTGTTGGTCCAGAACGCACCGACCACCTCCACCACCAGGAACGTGGTGGTCAGGCCGAGGGCCCACCACAGGGGCTTCTCGTGGCGGATTTCGCTGGGCAGGTGATCGTGGTCGTGACCCATAACGGTGTCTCCAGGGCAATGCGCGCAGGGTAAGCAGCGGCGCGCGCGGAGACTATTACACTTGAGCCGGCGTTCATTTTGTAATGACATGACATGACATGACACCCGTGCGTGGCCATGACGGTCTCGGGCGCGAGCCGCCTGTTGCGGCACATCCGGTAGTACCAACGGCGCATCCCGGGCACGGCATGGGCGGCGTAGGATCACCGCGTGGGCGTTGGCCTGCACCGTTCTCCGCTGTCCAAGGACTCCATCGATGCCGCTCCGTCGTTCATTGCGCCTGTCGTGCGCGCTGCTCCCGTCCGCCCTGCTGCTGTGCACCTCCGTCGCCGCCCGCGAGGTGCCGCAACCCGCCGAGCATGTGGATGCCGATGGTCCCTATGTGTTCCTCACCGCCAAGGGCCGCGAGGCCGAGTGGGTCTGCAACGACCACGTGGTGCGCCGCACGCTGCCGGCGCGCGACGATGCCAGCGTGGTGCTGCCCGAGTGCGGCTACCCGCACCCGCTGCACGTGCTGTCGCCGCGCACGGCCGAGGTGGCGCAGTACCCGGCCACGCCGCGCATCGTCGCCGTGTCGGACATCCACGGCCAGTACGGCCTGCTGGTCACGCTGCTGCGCGCCCACCACGTGATCGATGCGCAGGACCAGTGGTCGCTGGGCGACGCCACCCTGGTGGTGGCCGGCGATGTCTTCGACCGCGGCCCGCAGGTCACCGAAGCGTTCTGGCTGCTGTACAGCCTGCAGCAGCAGGCCCACGCCGCCGGCGGCGCGGTGCACTTCGTGCTCGGCAACCACGAGACGATGGTGCTCTACGACGACCTGCGCTACGTCAACCCGAAGTACCTCAAGAGCGCACAGCTGCTGGGCCGCAGCTACCCGGCGCTGTACGGCGCCGATTCGGTGATCGGCCAGTGGCTGCGCACCCGCCCGGTGCTGCTGAAGATCGGCGACACCCTGTTCCTGCACGGCGGCATCGCGCCGGACAACCTGGACCTGGTGCGCGACATGGATACCACCAATGCCACCTACCAGGCCTCGGTCGGGCTGCCGCGCGACCAGGTCAAGGCCGCGCCGGACAGCGCACGCCTGTTCGACGGCAAGACGAGCCCGATCTGGTACCGCGGCTATTTCGACGGGCAGATGGATACCGCCCAGGTCGATGCGCTGCTCGGCCAGCTTGCGCTGAAGCGGATCGTGGTCGGCCACACCTCGATGCCGCACGTCAGCAGCTTCCACGGCGACCGCATCATCGCCATCGACAGCAGCATCAAGAACGGCGAAAACGGCGAGTTGCTGTTCATCGAGGACGGAAAGCTCAGCCGCGGCCTGCTCGACGGCAGCCGGGTGCCGCTGGTTGAAGGAACGATGGGCCTGGAAGACTGAGGCCCACCGTCCGCCGCTCAGCCCTGTTGCACCTGCGGCTGGACGGTGGCTGCCGCGCGCGCGGCCGCGCGGCCGGGCTTGCTCGGAAACGCGTGGCGCAGGATCCGCCACATCACCTGGCCAAACTGCTTGGGCAGCGAGCCGGTGTTGTAGTGCTGGCCGTAGCGCGCGCAGATCGCCTTCACTTCCACCGCGATCGCCGCATAGCGGTTGGCCGGCACGTCCGGGTAGAAATGGTGCTCGATCTGGTGGCTGAGGTTGCCCGACATCAGGTTCATCAGCTTGCCGCCGGTCAGGTTGGACGAGCCGCGCAACTGGCGCAGGTACCAGTGGCCCCGGCTTTCATCGCGCACGCATTCCTTGGGGAAGGTCTCGGCATCGGCGGTGAAATGGCCGCAGAAGATGATGACGTAGGTCCACACGTTGCGGATCAGGTTGGCCACCACGTTGCCCAGCAGCACCGGCAGGAAGAACGGGCCGGCCAGCGCGGGGAACAGCAGGTAGTCCTTGAACATCTGGCTGCCCATCTTGCGCCCGACCGGGCGCGCCTGCGCCAGCAGCTGGCGAAAGGTGATCTTGCCGGCGAACCAGCGGCCCAGGCGCAGGTCCTGGATGGCGATGCCCCATTCGAACAGCAGCGCGAACACCACCGCCACCACCGGCTGGGTCAGGTAGAACGGGCGCCAGCGCTGTTCGGGGAAGATCCGCAGCAGCCCATAGCCGATATCGTCGTCCAGCCCACGCACGTTGGTGTAGGTGTGGTGGCGGAAGTTGTGGGTCTTGCGCCAGTTGTCGGCGGTGCCGACGATGTCCCACTCGTAGGTGCTGCCCTGCAGCTGCGGGTCGCCCATCCAGTCGTACTGGCCGTGGATGACGTTGTGCGCCAGCTCCATGTTTTCCAGGATCTTGGACACTGCCAGCAGCAGCACGCCGGCGATCCACGCCGGAATCAGCACGCTGTGCACGAAGGCGCCGAGGAACAGCAGCGCGCGGCCGGCCACGCCGGTCCAGCGCACGCCGGCCACCACGCGGCGGATGTAGCGCGCGTCGGCTTCGCCCAGCGTGGCCAGCTGGCGCGCACGCAGCGCGTCGAGTTCATCGCCGAAGGACTGCAGGTCGGCGGCGGAAAGCGCACGGTTTTGCACGGAAGACATCGTCACAGCTCCAGGATCAGGTCGGTGCTGGCGCTGTTGACGCACAGCTTCACTTGCGTGGCCGGTTCATCGGCGTACTCGCCGGTCAGGGTGTGGCGGGTGACGCCGGACGCCTTGCCGCACACGCAGGTATTGCAGATGCCCATGCGGCAGCCGCTGGCCGGGCGCAGGCCTTCAGCCTCCAGCGCCTGCAGCAGCGAGGTACCGCGCGGCAGGGCCAGGGTGCGGCCGCTGCGGCGCAGCTCCACCTGCACGGTGCCGGTCTCCGCATCGGGCAGCACCGGCGGGGTGAAGGCTTCGGACTGCAGCGCGGCCACCTGGCCGTGCAGGCGCGCACGCGCCGCATCGACGAAGCCACCGGGGCCGCAGACCAGCACCTGCGCGTTGGCCAGGTCACCCAGCGCGTCGAAGGCGAAGGCATCCACGCGCGGCGACGGCGCCGATGGGTCGCGGGTCAGTGCCAGCTGCACGCGCAGGTTCGCGTGGCGCGCGGACAGCGCGGCCAGTTCCTCGGCAAAACACAGCTCTTCGCGGCGCCGCGCCCAGTACACCAGGTCCACCTGCGCCGGCATGCCGGCAGCATCGAGCTGGCGCAGCAGCGCACGCATCGGGGTGATCCCGCTGCCAGCGGCCAGCAGCAGCAAACGCTGCCCGGCGCGCGGAGCGAGGGTCATCTCGCCGAACGCCTGCCCCAGTTCGAAGGTGTCGCCGACGACGGCGCGCTGCGCCAGCTGCTGGCTGACCTTGCCGCCTTCGATCGCCTTGACCGTGATCGCCAGCGTGCCATCGGCCAGCGGGGTCGGGCTGTAGCTGCGCGACAGGCGGCGGCCATCCACGTCCACCCCGAGGGTGATGTGCTGGCCAGGCTGCAGGCCACGGAAATGCCGGTTCGGCCGCAGCACCAGGGTGACGGCGTCGGCGCTGGTCGGCTCGCGGGCGACCAGCCGCGCCCGCGCCCGGCGCAGGGTCCACAACGGATGCAGCCGCCCGGCCCAGAAGTCGAAGAGTTCTTCGGACACCCAGTGGCGGGGCGAGACGGGGTTGCGGCGGGAGGACGGCGGACGGGGTTTGGCGCTCATGGAACCACTATACGCACGCACATACAGGCGTGTATACAGTTGTATATTGAATGGACGGGCTATGATTCAGGGACTTGACCGCCCTGCGCCCGATGACCTCCCCAGACCTGCCCCTGTCCGCCGCCGACGATGCCCATCCGGCGCGCAAAGCCTCGATCTCGCGCGACGACCTGCTGGCCGCCGCGCTGGCCCTGATCGGCCCGCACCGCAGCGTCTCCACGCTCAGCCTGCGCGAGGTCGCGCGCGAGGCCGGCATCGCACCGAATTCGTTCTACCGCCAGTTCCGCGACATGGACGAGCTGACCGTGGCCCTGATCGACCTGGCCGGGCGCTCCCTGCGCACGATCATCGGCGAGGCACGCCAGCGCGCGGCCTCCTCCGAGCGCAGCGTGATCCGGTTGTCGGTGGAGACCTTCTTCGAGCAGCTACGCGCCGACCACAAGCTGCTGCACGTGCTGCTGCGCGAAGGCAGCGCCGGCTCGGACGCGTTCAAGCAGGCCGTGGACCGCGAACTGAACTACTTCGAAGACGAACTGCGCCTGGACCTGATCCGCCTGGCCGCCGCCGACGGTGGCGCGGTACTGCACGAACCGGCGCTGGCGTCCAAGGCGATCACCCGGTTGGTGTTCGCGATGGGCGCCACCGCCGTGGATCAGCCGCAGGAGAAGGACGCCGAGCTGATCGAGCAGTTGTCGCAGATGCTGCGCATGATCATCACCGGCGCGCGCACCATCGCCGGCAACCCGCCGACGCGCTGACCCGCGCCACGCCTGCCGCCCCCTGGCCGCCGCCCGGCCCGCGCGTGGCGCCCACCAGCGCGGAGCGTCGCGCGCGTTGGCGCCTGTCCTGACAGTGGCGCCGTTGCATTGCCTCGACAGCAGCCTCCGCACCCGATGTCCAAGGCTGCGCTGCACCACGGAACGCGCCCTGATCGGTATCAAGCGCCGTGCAGGGGTGCCGTGCGCCATCACGCCATTGCGTCCCCTTCATTCGCCGCGCACCACGTTGCCCAAGGCATGGACGCTGCAGCGCTGGCGACGGCACCGATGATCGTGTTCAACCGCAAGGATGACCTGCAGGCGCGCTTGGTCCGTCGATGCGGCCGCACGCGGGATGGGCGGGTGCCTGGCCCCGGAGGGCTTGCTGGAACGGGCACGGCAGGCGGGGCGCATCGTGCTGCCCGAACCGAATCGTTGGCTGGATGTGCCCTGTACTGGCACCACGCGGCCGTTCGCTCGTCCACGTTTCAGCACATCACCGACGCGATCCGCCCGACGACCGCGCGACGCCTTCGCCAGCGCGCGTGAAGACCCGGGCTTCACACAGCGCCAACCATACTTTGCCGAATGTTTTACATACCAAACGCCCAATCGTGATCAGGCCCATGGCGCTTGCGCGCGCAACGAAAGGATTCCACTGCACTGCCCTGCTGTTATGCAGTGGCGCGGTGATGGCCCAGTCCCCCCTCGGCGATGCCGCGGTCCCCGCACTGGACTGGCAACAGTCCCAACAACGACTCGAGCAGGTGTCCGATGCGCTGGCTGCCGCCGATGCCTCGGTGCGCAACAAGCAGGACCTGCAGGATGCGACCCGGCTGCTGCGCCTGCCGGAGATCACCGGTGAAGTGCGCCGCCTGCAGTTCCAGAAGACCCTGACCCTGCCACTGGGCTCGCTCACCCCGGTCGCCGAGGCCTTCGGTATCGACTCGCCGTTGCAGTTCACCGAGCGCGACTGGCGCACCCGCCCGGTGGTGACCGCGGTACTCCCGCTGTATACCGGCGGGCTGATCCCGGCCGCACAGCAGGCCGCCGCCGGTGCCACCGACCAGGCGACCGCCGAGCGCGAATCGCAGCGGCAGTCGCTGAGCGTGCAATTGGCCCAGGCTTACTTCGGGCAGCGCCTGGCCGAACAGGCGGTAGACGTGCGCCGCGATGTGCGCGACGGCCTGCAGCGCCATCTCGACGACGCACTGAAGCTGGAGCGCGAAGGCTTCGCCACCCGCGCCCAGCGCCTGCAGGCCAACGTGGCCCGCGACAAGGCCGAGCGCGATTACCAGAAGTCGCTCAACGACCTGCAGACCCTCAAGGCCGCGTTGGCCACGCTGCTGCGCAGCGGTGGCGAGGTGCGGCCGCTCTCGCCGCTGTTCGTGCACCGCATGCCCATCGGCCAACTGGCCAGCTTCGAACGCGATGCGCAGGCCCGCCAGCCACAGATCGCGCGCCTGCGGGCGTTGGTCGCGCAGGCCGAACAGGGCGTGCGCGTGCAGCAGGCCAAGCTCAAGCCCACCGTGTACCTGTTCGGCCAGTACGATTTCCGCCGGCGCGACGAGATGCTGACCGACCCGGACTGGGCCTTCGGCATCGGCCTGAAGTACACCTTCCTGTCGCCGACCTCACGCCCGGCGCAGATCAGTGCGGCGCGCGCGCAGCAGGACCAGGCCGAAGCCGGCCTGCGCGAAGCGGAGAACCAGGTGACGCTGGGCGTGCGCAAGGCCTGGTACGAGCTGGATACCGCCCGCCAGCAGTTCCTGCTGCTGGACAGCAGCCTGGCGCAGAATCGCGAGAACCTGCGCCTGCAGGAACTGGCGTTCCGCGAGGGCCAGGCCACCTCGCTGGATGTCATCGATGCGCGGCTGGGGCTGGGCGGTGCGCAGGTGGAACGTGCGCAGGCCGCCTACCAGTACGACGTGGCCCTGGCACACCTGCTGGAGATCAGTGGACAGATGGACCGTTATGAAGAATTCCGCCGTCGCGCCGACGAGGTGATCGCCCATGAATGACACATTGCAGGGGCCGGCCGACGCGCCGCCGCCGAACAAGCGCAAGCTCGGTATCGTCATCGCGCTGGTCCTGGCGATCGTGGTGGTGGTGGGGCTGTGGCTGGCCTGGCGCACGCCCGCCGAGCAGTTGCAGGGCATGGCCGACGCCGACACGATCAACGTGGCGGCCAAGATCACCGCACGCCTGGCCGAGCTGAAGGTGCATGAGGGCGACCGGGTCGCCGCCGGGCAGGTGCTGTTCGTACTGGACAGCCCCGAAGTCGCCGCCAAGGAAGAGCAGGCCCACGGGGCGCTGGAGGCCGCGCGTGCGGTGGCCGACAAGGCCGACGAAGGGGCCCGCAGTGAAGACATTCGCGCCGCCCAGGCCAACTGGAAGCGCGCCGAGGCCGGGGCGACGCTGGCCGATGCCACCTACCAGCGCGTGCAGAACCTGTTCAACGAAGGCGTGATGAGCCGGCAGAAGCGCGACGAGGCCCTGGCCCAGGCGCGCAGTTCGCGCGAGCTGTCCAATGCTGCCCGCGCACAGTACGACCAGGCACTGGCCGGCGCCCGCGACCAGGACAAGCGCGCCGCGCAAGGCCAGGTCCGGCAGGCCCAGGGCGCGGTGGCCGAAGTGGATGCCGCGCGCGACGAAGTCCACGGGCGCGCCCCGCTCGCGGGCGAGATCAACAAACGCATGGCCGATATCGGCGAACTGGTCCCGGCCGGCTACCCGGTGTTCACCCTGGTGGACATCAACCGCATGTGGGTCTCGGTGAACCTGCGCGAATCGCAGATGCGCGGGCTGAAGGTCGGCAGCCGCCTGCGCGGCAGCGTTCCCGCGCTGGGCCGCGACACCGAGTTCGAGGTGTACTTCATCAACCCCGCCGGCGACTACGCCACCTGGCGCAGCACCCGTCAGTCCTCCGGCTACGACGTGCGCAGCTTCGAGATCCGCCTGCGCCCCACTGCGCGCGTGGACGGCTTCCGTCCGGGGATGAGCGTGCTGTTCGCGTGGCCGCAGGGATGAACGCAGCGGCACGGGCCGGCTTCGCCGCCTCGTTCCGGCGCGAGCTGCAGCACCTGCGCCACGATCGTGCCGATGGCCTGCTGGTGACGCTGTTGCCGCTGCTGATGCTGGCGGTGATGGCCTGGCTGTTCGCTGCCTCGGTGATGCGCGACATCCCCATCGCCATCGTCGACCTCGACCGCAGCGCACAGAGCCGCCTGCTGGCACGCATGCTCGATGCCAGCCCGGGGCTGCGCGTGGCCAGCCAGCCGGCCAGCCTGGACCAGGCGCAATCGCAGCTGCGCCAACTGGAGGTGTTCGCCGTGGTGCTGATACCGCGCGATGCCACCCGCCAGGCGCTGCGCGGCAGCCAGGGCACGGTGTTCGCGTACTACAACGCCACCTACCTCACCACCGGGCAATCGGCGGTCCGCGATATCGTCGAGGCCGCCGGGGCCTGGAACGCGCGCCTGCTCGCCGGGCAGATCGGCAAGCAGGTGGGCCCGGCCAAATTGCGCGCGCCCCCGATCGCGGTGCAGTCGGACATCCTGCACAACCCGGCACGCAGCTACGAACTGTTCCTGCTGCCGCTGGTGTTCCCCGCCGTGCTGTCGCTCGGCCTTGCGCTGGCGGTGGCCGCCAGCCTCGGCCGCGAAGTCCGCGACGGGCGCCTGCGCGACTGGCTGGGCCAGTCGCCGTGGGCGGCGATCGCCGGCAAGCTCACCCCGTATGTCGGCCTGTTCTCACTGTATGGCGCGCTCGGCGTGCTGTACCTGGCGCTGCTGCGTGGCGATGGCGTGGCCGGCAGCCTGGCGCTGCTGATGCTCGGCCAGCCGCTGTTCTATCTCGCCTGCGCGGCGGTGGCGCTGCTGTTTGTCGGGCTCACCCGCGACATGGGCACCGCGCTGTCGGCGATCGGCCTGAGCATCGGCACCGCGCTGGCCTTCTCCGGCGCCACCTTCCCGGTAGTCGATGCCCCGCTGTTCACCCGGGTCTGGAACCTGCTGCTGCCGCTCACCGCCTACGTCAAACTGCAGACCCAGCAGCAGTTCATCGGCGCGCCGTGGAGCGTGTCGCTATGGCCGCTGGCCACCCTGCTGCTGATGGTGGCGGTGGCCGGAGGCATCGGTGGCTGGCGGCTGATCGCCGCCTCGCGCACCGTGCCGCCCACGCGCGACGGAGCCAGCGCATGAACCGCTTCGTCAGCAGCCTGCGCCAGACCCTGCGCGCGGTGCTCACGGACCGCTACGCGCGGGTGCTGATGATCGGCGCGGTGGTGCTGTACTCGTTCTTCTATCCCGCCGCCTACCGTCACCAGGTCGCGAGCAACCTGCCCATCCTGGTGGTGGACCACGACCAGAGCAGCACCAGCCGCGAACTACTGCGCCGCGTGGATGCGCTGCGCACGGTACGCATCGTCGGCCAGCTACGCAGCATCGACCAGGCCCGGCACGCGCTCGAACGGGGCGACGCCGAGGGCATCCTGCTGATACCCCCCAACCTCGAGCGCGACATCCTGCGCGGCAGCGCCGGCCACCTGGTGTTGATGGGCAACGGCGCCTACCTGGGCCGCGCCAGCTGGGTGCTGGGGGGCGTGGCCGAGGCTTTGACCGCGTTCGCCCGCGAGGCCGCCGTGGGCCAGGCCGCCTTCATGGGGGCGCCGCAACCCGCGCCGATCACCCTGGTGCAACGGCCACTGTTCAACACCCAGGAAGGCTACGGCAGTGCCATCGTGCCCGGCGTAGCCGAACTGATCGTGCACCAGACGCTGCTGATGGGCATCGGCGTGCTGCTCGGCGCGCGCCGGCTGGCACTGGGCCGACGGCTGCAATTCGACCTGCCCACGCTCGCCGGGATGGCCGTGGGCTTCAGCCTCGTCGGCCTGCTTGGCCTGCTCTACTACGCCGGCTTCACCGCCTGGGTGCAGGACTATCCGCGCGGTGGCAACCCGCTGGGCCAAGTGCTTGGCGGCACCTTGTTCATCGCCGCCACGGTCGCCTTCGGCATGTTCATCGGCAGCTACTTCGCCACCCGCGAACGCGCCTTCCAGGTGGTCATCGCCTGCTCGATCCCGCTGTTCTTCCTGGCCAACCTGTCCTGGCCGGCGGTCACCTCGCCACCGGCGCTGGTCGCACTGGCGCACCTGCTGCCCACTACGGCGGGCATCAACCTGATGGTGCGGCTGAACCAGATGGACGCCAGTCTCTGGGAGGTCCGCCACGACCTGTGGACGCTGGCCGGGCTGCTGGTGCTGTACGGCGCGCTGGCGATCTGGCGGCTGGGCACGCGCACGCGCTGAACCTGCTCAGTGCGCGGCATCGGGTGCGTACCAGAACGGAATGCGGTAACGGCGCTGGCGATCGGTCCCGCGCTCGGGCCCGGACGCGTTCCAGACCAGGCGCAGGTCATGCCGCCCCGGCGCCAGCGCCGACAGCGGCAGGTAGCCGACCAGCCCGCGCATTTCCAGGTCGCGGCGCTCCATCGCGACGAAGCCATCCAGCGCCACCGGGCTGCCGTCCAGGGTGACGGTCCAGAAGCGCGCCAGGCACTGCACCGCCGCGGCCTCGGCAGCCGGACCCCGCAAGCGGTTGCGGCCCTCCGGCAACGCGGCGCAGTGCTGCCGTGCCAGCGCGTTGTCGCGTTGCGGCTGGTGCGGGATGAACACCCGCAGCAGGGTGCCCTCCACCACGTCGCTGGGGATCATCGGGTAGCGCAGCAGGCGGTCGTGCTCGACCCGCAGCGACTCGTAGTGCGCACTGAGCATGCCCTCTTCGACGGCATCCTCGGTGACCACGGCGTAGCGGTTGAACAGTGAGAACTCCATCGAACTGATCGCCTGCACGCCGCCGATGGTCATCGCCACCATCACCGCCACGAAGTACGCCACCATGAAATTGCGCGCGTAGCGATTGCTCTGCAGGGTCAACTGCACCGGCAGCAGCAGGCGCATCGGAACCAGCCACTGGTTGATCACCAGCACGCCCCGCATCGTCCGCTCGATGCGCGCGCTCGCGGCGCCCCGCGCCTTGCGCGACGCGATCCACTTCTCGAGCGACAACGGCACCAGATTGAGCAGGATGAACAGACCGAAGAACGACCCGACGATCAGCAGGGCGACGCGATCGGTATTGCCGAACAGCGCGCCCACCGCACCGGCAACGGCCAGCAGCACCACCGAGCCGGCGCCGATCAGCACCATGGTCAAGGCAAACAGCAGCGTTGCGGCAAACAGGGTGGAGGCGGCCTTGTCGGCATTGGCGATGGACTGTTCGAGCGTGCCCACCCGCGACTGGTAGAAGCCACGCGACACCGGGCCCAACAGCGGGATGCGATCCCAGCGGATGCCTTCCGGGAAGTGGATCTTCAGGCCGACCAGCCCCACCCAGTAGCCGCGGATGGCGAGGTGGGCGATCAGCGCGACGGCGACGACGTAACAGAGGCCAACGCTGGTGCTGAAGCCAAACCAGAGCGCATACGCGTAGACGCCTTCGGTGTGCACGGTACTGGTCGCCCAGGCCTCGAAGATGCGCCCGGGCACGGCCAGCAGCGCAAAAGCGAGCAGGCCGGAGATGAACAACTCCAGTTCATCGGTGCGTTCGCGCAACCGCGCGAAGCGTCCCACATGGTCCGGCTCCGGTGGCGGAAGGCCGGGGGTGCTGCCAGGCTCAAGCGCTTCGCTCACGGGCAGGTCGTCCTTGGGTGTCGGCGGAGTATACGGCCGTCCGCGCGACTTCCCAGCCCCCACTTACGACGACGCCGGCCCTGGGGCCGGCGTCGAGGCAAACTCGGCGATGTCCGCGAGGATCAGCGGTACTGGCGCTCGCAACGGCGCTCGACCACGCGGTCGCCGTTGTTCTGCTGGCTGCGGCCCTGGATATTGCGGCCGGCCGCACCGCCGGCCACCGCACCAGCCACCGTGGCCAGCTTCTTGCCGTTGCCGCCGCCCACCTGGTTACCAAGCAGGCCACCGACGACCGCACCAGTGGCGGTACCGGCGATACGGTTGGGATCCCTGCTGTTGCGCTGCACTTCCACGTTCTTGCACACCACCTTGCTGCCGTCATTGAAACGGCGGCCTTCGTCCTTCGGACCGTAGGTCTGGGCGGCGGCGCCGAACGATGCGGCGACCAGCGCGCCCATGCACAACATGCGTTGGATATTCTTCACGGTCTTCTCCTTACTCGCAGGACATGGGGGAAGTGTCCCCCTCTGGCCTGCAATGACCGGTGAAATCTTGTCCACGCAGCGTCAACGCCGCGCACGACGTTCAGGTGCCAGCCGGCGCGCGCGCGCCGCGCTGGCGTGGCGACGGTACCTCGATGAAGCGGACCCCTGCCGCGACGGTCGCCTCCGGTGCTTCTTCCGTCAGCCAGTGACGCGCACCCGCGATGACCTCCTCGGTGACATCCACCGCCGCACTACGCATCACCACCGCTTCGTTGGCAGCAAAAGACGTCTCACCGCCCACCGGCAACACCGGCATCGTCAATGTGTTGCCACCACGGCCTTGCTGGCCTCCATCCCATCGCAAGGCGAGAAACTGGGCGAACGCCGACGTCATCGCATCCGGCCGCGCGGACAACGTCGCGCAGTGCGCGCAGATGTCGTCCCACGGCGGAATGCCTGGCACCGGCGCATCCCTCACCACCAGGCGCCGGGTCAGCGTGGGATAACGCGCCGCCTAGGCGATGGCCACCATCGAGCCGATGTCGTGGCCCATGACCGTCGCCTGCCGGCCGCCGAGCGAGGCCAGCACCGCGCGCACGTCGCCGCCCTGGACATACTTGTCGTAGCCGTTGGCCGGGTGCGTGGACCGCCGCGTGCGGCGCAGGTCGAGCACCACCACCGTGTGCCGGGCCGCGAACGCGGTGGCCAGCGGCGCCCACGTGTCCCGGTATCGCCAACCCCATGCAGCAGCACCACCGCCGGCCCCTTGCCCTGCGGCCCGGGTAGTCACGCCGACAAGGCACGAGCGGTTGGCAGCCCGACATTACCGCGAACGCAACGGCCGCGCTGCTAGGGTCGACACGGACCCGACCGAGCACCCCAGCATGCCCAGCTCCCCATACCCTGCCGACCCTGCGCACGGCGCCCGCCTGGTGCTCGACGGCAGCGCAATCGACGACATCGCCAGCTTCTACGCCGCCATCAATCGCGTCTTCATGGCCGGCGAGGACTGGCAGCTCGGTCCGAGCCTGGACGCGCTGGACGACATGCTCCATGGCGGCTACGGGGCGCTGTCCGGCCAGACGCAGGTGGAACTGCACTGGAAAGACATCGCACACAGCCGCGAAGCGCTCGGCACCGCCGCCACCCGCGCCTGGCTGCAGGCCAAGCTGGACGCGCCCGGGACGTTCAACACCGCCCACGTGAGCGCACAGCTGCAGGCCCTGGACCGCGGCGAAGGCCAGACCTACTTCGACATCGTGATGGCGATCTTCGCCGCGCATCCAAAGGTGCG